>Ga0302319_10000949_pt1 | contig 65231 bp, 59 predicted proteins | sample Bog_T0_2_FD_203319 | JGI IMG/M metagenome (GOLD analysis project Ga0302319, IMG submission 203319) | Peat permafrost microbial communities from Stordalen Mire near Abisko, Sweden - Bog_T0_2 | ecosystem: Environmental > Terrestrial > Soil > Wetlands > Peat | place: Sweden: Abisko, Stordalen Mire...
ATCAGTCCAATCACGCTCGGTGTTCCGCCGCGGTGTTCGAGAAACAAGGGTAGAAGGGGAAGCCCAAGGGTGGCGCCCATCCATTGGATGCCCACAATGATCGTCAAACGACGCAATGTCTGTTGTGGTGTTGAAACTGGCACGGGGACCACGCTAGTTGTCGGGCGTACCGTGCTTTAGGAGAACGTACCGCACTCAATAAGGATCAGGACTCCGAGTGCGGCGTAGACCCAAGGGATTAACGTACGGCCGTAGGTAGCGCCAAAAGTGATAACTCGCGGATGAGTCGCCACCTTTTGGGACCCGAGGATGAAGAGCGTCTCCCAAATTGCAAAGACAATCACGGCTACGAGTTCGTGCCACTTGCCGTTCGCCCGCAGCAGCGGGATCCATACGGCGATGTTGTCGCCGCCTAAGGCAACACAAAGCAGGTACGTGGTGAGTGCGCCGCGACGATACTGTTCGCTTACTGACGAGTGTCGCTGTCGCCACGCGTGCACGCCAAGTGCCCACGGTGCGACACACAAGACACCCACCCAACGGAGCGGAATTGACGTCAGCAACGAACCAATTCCTCCCGCGAGCACGATCAAACTGAACACCCCCAAGGCGTGAGCGATGCTCACCCTTTGAAATCGCACGCGGTTGGTCAGCGAGAGCTGCGCCGCGAACGCAAAGAAATTGTCAATCATCGTCCCCACGAACGCGAGCGAACTCACGACGATGACGCCGAGGACCGTATGCATGAGGATGACCTTACTTGGGAGTACAAAATGAAAATTTCATGAGGAGTAGGCTGCACTTCGATGATTCGCCACGTCACCGCTCCAACCTCTGAGCAACTCGAAGCGGCTCGGCGCGTCATTGCCGATCATCTGGTACCAACGCCAACCGTGACGCTGTCGCTTCGGGGCCGCGATGTACTCGTCAAGCTCGAGAGTTTGCAAATCACCGGTGCATTCAAGATTCGTGGAGCGCTCAGTGCTATAGATGCCGCCCTTCGTCAAGACCCTCAGGGCGCGGTCATTACCTCCTCGGCAGGGAACCACGGTCTTGGTATTGCGCACGCCGCGTCGATTCTCGGCGTGCCCGCAACCGTCGTCGTACCGCAGAACGCATCACTCGCAAAGGTGAAGAAGCTGCGAAGGTACGACATCGAACTTATCCAAATCGGTACGTCGTATGACGATGCGCAACGTCATGCGCTCGAACTCGCCGATCGCCGTTCGATTCGCTACATCTCACCCTTTAACGACACCAACGTCATTGCGGGACAAGCGACCGCCTTTGACGAGATGCTGCAACAAGCCCCAGAACTTGAGCACATCGTCGTCTCGGTCGGTGGAGGTGGGCTGATCTCAGGAGTGCTGATGTCGCGAAACACGCACGACCGTGGTGATATCAAGGTCACCGGCGTGCAGCCCGTCGAGAGTTCCGCCATGTACCACGCCCTGCGAGGTACAAAAATGGAGGACGTGAGGCATCGCCCGACTATTGCGGACGGCCTCGCGGGTGGCGGTGACGACGGCGCCATTACGAACGAGCTCATCTCGCGGCACGAAGTACCGCTTGTACTCGTGCCCGAGATTGAGATTCGACGCGCAGTTCGAGAAGCACTGGAATCAAATGGCGTCGTGCTCGAGGGTTCAGCGTCGGCATCGTACGCGGCAATCACGTTGGACCTCGTGAACGACACGACGTCTCGAATTGGATTCATCGCCACCGGTCGCAATATTTCTCACGAACTTCTTACGGAACTACTAAAGGAACCGTTGAGCGAGACGTAGAAACCTTCGTTGGGCGGGCGATAGGGTTTAACTATGGCTGCCTCCAATCGCGTGTGGTTCTCCGCGCTAGCTGTCGTTGCCACTGCGCTCACCATTTTCGGCGTCGTTTTCGCCGCGACCGATTCGAATCCGACCGGCGTCGTCAAGGATTCGCTCGTGCTGAACGGCTACCCACCTAAAACTGCAGCCTTCTCCCTCAATGCTTCTTCAGGTAATTCCTACAGTGTGCACGCGACGGTAGAGGTGAACTTCAACGCGAACACAATTGAGGCCAACTTCACCGTACCGCTTGCCCTCTCGGGAGTTCCCCTTGAAGTACGACTCGTCGATAACGTCGTCTACGTCTCATCGCCGAACTTCGTATCGGTGTTTGGTACGCCGTGGATCGAGGTTCCTCATACGCTTCCTAACATCTATAACTATTCGCTGGAACTCGTGCGACCTGACATAGCACTTATCACCGGATTTCCAAAGGAGAAAGTCACGAAGAATGGATTTTACGTCACACACGACTTCAAGCGTGACAACGTCGCGGTGACGACTCTTGGAGCCGCGAAGAATGCGAATCCGAAGGTGGGACGACTGAACTGGAGTATCACGACTGGCAAACAGGGTGAAGTGACGCAGAGCGACCTTACGATTGCGTCCAAAGCCAATGACACGAAACTTGACGTGACGGTGCTTTCCTATAACCAGCCAACGAGGATCGTGGCGCCACCCGAGAGTCAGGTGACGTTCAAGAGCCCCGCGTTCGTCGAGCGGTTACTGGGTTCGCTCAACGGCACGATCCTCGTGCCGACGAATCTTTCGCATTTCAGTTCGACGAATCTCAGCTGAAGTGAGCGACACCAGCGTTCATCCCGAATCGGTGTGGCAAGTGAGGTTGGCGATCGTCGCGTGCGTGGGTCTCTACCTCGTGCTCCCTAATCGGCTCGTCGTGGGGCCGCGTTGGCTTCTGCCCGTGGTCGTGGCGCTGCCCCTGATGCCACTGTCCGCGCGGAGGCATCGGCGACCCGATGACAGACCCTGGGTTCGGCAATTTTCGATTTTTCTCATTGGCCTGGTGACGCTTGCCAACATCACGTCGATGGTTCTACTGGTTCGCCACTTGCTGAATTCCAACGTTTCGCAAGGCCGCGCGTTGATCTACTCAGCCGTGTCGGTATGGCTCACGAACGTCATCGCTTTTGGGCTGTGGTTTTGGGAAATCGACCGCGGCGGCCCTCATCGGCGTGCCGGAAGCGATGAACTCCTCCCCGACATTCAATTCCCTCAGATGGAGAATCCGACTTTGGCACCCAAGGATTGGCGTCCCCAGTTCTATGACTATCTGTACACATCTTTCGCCAACGGCACGAGTTTTGCGCCGGCGGACGCTATGCCGCTGACGGCGAAAGCCAAAGGACTCTTCGCGACCGAATCGGTCGTTTCGCTCGTGACCATCGCGGTGGTCGCTGCGAGAGCGGTCAATATTCTTCGCTAGATCACGACAGCAGTCGCCCAAGCCGTCTTTCGGCGCTCGGTGCACTCGCGTTTCGTGCGTCGGCCCGGTCAATTCGATTTGCCAAAGATTGGGCCGTCTTCGCACCGATCCAACGAAGTGGCTCGTACTCCCACTTCGGCGACTCGTGATGCACGAACGCGAGGCTCGCGAATTCGCCGTCGACGTCGGGCGCACCCAAGGCATCGGCAATCACCCGAGCGCACACGTGGCTGAGTACGACGCCATCGCCGGTGTAGCCACCGACCTTAATGAGCCCGGCGCGGTGGTCGATGACGACCGATGGTTCGTGGTCGCGAGGCATCGCGAGGGGTCCTCCCCAACGATGCGTGATGGCACCGCTGAGGGTGGGGAAGAGTTCGCGCAGGGTAGTCTCCAAGGCACGAAAGGTCCGGCGGTGTGCATCGAAGCGTTGTTCGACCGAGGAACCAAAGTGATACGGGGCCCCGCGTCCCCCGAAAGCAATCCGATCGTCGGCGGTGCGCTGGGCGTAGATGATGTTCTGTCGCGCGTCGCTGAAGGTCTCGTAACGAGAAAAACCTGCGTCACCCCAAAAACCCTCGCTCTGAGGTTCACTCGCAATCATCATTGAGTAGATGGGAACGACGCTTCGTCGATCGCCCGGCAGATTCGGGGTGAAACCCTCCGTCGCCCTCACGACGTAGTCCGCACTGACGGTTCCGCCCACGCTAACGAGCCGCGGTCGTCGATTGCCGGAACCCGGAACGATCCTCGTGACCAATGTGTCTTCGTAGATCGTCGCGCCGAGTCGCTCGACGACTTCACTCAACGCGCGAACGAGTTTGGCGGGATGCAATCGGGCACAGTGGGGAGAGTACGTGGCGCCCCGTGCGCCCTGCACGTAACCAACGTCACGCAGTTCGCCTTCTCCCAGCCAGAGCAGATCCCCGTCGCCAAATTCTGGCGCCCGCTGTACCCGTAGCTTGAGACGTTGTTCTTGTGCTTGGTTCCTCGCGAAACAGAGCCAACCGCCCTGGACGAAGTCCGCATCGATGCCGTCATCGTGTATCGCCTGACCTAAGTCAACGACAGCGCGCTGAAGCAGTGCGCGCATTCTCAGTAGCGCGTCAAGCCCATGTCGCTCGAGGAAGTGGGCGTCGTCGAGGGGGAAGAGCGACGACGCCCATCCTCCGTTTCTGCCTGATGCGCCGAACCCGCAGACGGCCTTTTCGAGTATGGCGATTCGAAGTGTGGCGTCATGACGTAGTAGTTCTCGCGCGGTCCACAGTCCGGTATATCCGCCGCCGACGATTGCGACGTCCACGTCAATGTCGCGATGCAGCGATGCGCGAGCGCTCGGCACGGGTACGAGCGATGACCACCATAAGGACTTCGGTGGCTGCACGTTTAGAGGAACTTAGTCGCCCCGGTGAAGACCTCTCGCAGGATGCCCACCATGTGGTCGATATCGTTTCGCGTCGAGATCAGTGGCGGGGCGAGTTGTACCACAGGGTCCCCGCGGTCGTCGGAACGACAGATGAGGCCACGTCGGAACATCTCGGGTGAGACATAACCTCGCAGTAACCGCTCAGCATCAAGACCCGACCACGTTTCTTTCGTCGTTTGATCCTTTACGAGTTCGACGCCCCAGAAGTAACCAGTGCCTCGAACGTCGCCCACTATGGGCAAATCCTTCAATGACAAAAGTCGCTCGTGGAAGTACTGCTCGTTCTCCATTACGTTCTGCAACACTCGCTCGTCTTCCATTATCTTGATGCTCGCGAGTGCGACGGCACACGAGACCGGGTGTCCAGACCACGTGAAACCGTGGATGAACGATTGCTCGTCGTGCTGGAATGGCTCGGCGACTCGGTCCGAGACGATCATTGCGCCCAACGGGGCGTATCCGGCGGTGAGTCCCTTGGCGCACGTGATGATGTCGGGCACGTAGTCGTACTTCTGTCCTCCAAACCAGGTACCGAGTCGCCCAAAGGCGCAAATCACGTCGTCGGACACGAGCAGCACGCCGTATCGATCACAAATTGCTCGGACCTCGCGCCAATAGTTCGGCGACGGCGTGAAGCATCCCCCCGCATTCTGAACTGGCTCTAAAAACACCGCAGCGACGGTGTCGGCACCTTCGCGCAGAATCGCTTCTTCGATGTGTCGCGCTGACCACATGCCAAAGGCTTCGAAGTCATCGGCGTGCTTTTGCGCGCGATAGAAATTCGCGGCGGGTACTTTCACGGCGCCCGGCACCAGCGGCTCGAAGGGCCTGCGATACGATTCAAGCGACGTAATGGTCAATGCACCGAGCGTCGTGCCGTGGTACGCGATGTCGCGGCTGATCACTTTGTATCGATCGGTGTCGCCGCGCATCTTGTGGTACTGGCGCGCCAACTTCCATGCGCTCTCGTTGGCTTCGGCGCCTCCGGTTGTGAAAAAGACCCGATTGAGATCGCCGGGGGCGAGGGCCGCCAACTTCTCCGCGAGCTCGATTGCCGTGGGATGCGCGTAGGTCCACAAGGGAAAAAAAGCCATCGTGTTCATCTGCTCGGCAGCCGCAAGAGAGATCTCTCGACGTCCGTGACCGAGCATGTTGGTGAATAGACCCGAGAGGCCGTCGAAGTACTCCTTGCCGTTGGCGTCGTACACCCGGGTGCCTTCGCCACGTACCATGATGGGAATCTCGTTGGTCTCGTCGTACGCGCCCATTCGTGACATCTGGAGCCACAGGTGGCGACGCGCTCGCTCGGAGTAATTGTGACTGGCCTGGGTTTCGTCCTCGACGGCGATACCGTCGGAGTAGATCTGGTCGAGCGTCATTTGGTCCCCCAGGCGTAGGTTTGCTTCGAGAGTTTCAGGTACAGGAATGTTTCGACTTCAGTGACGCCAGGAATGCTGCGAATTGAGTCGTTCAAGAGGTGCACGAGCGCGTTGTCGTCTTCGGCGATGACTTCGGCGATGATGTCAAAACTGCCTGCCGTCATGACGACGTAATTGGCCTCGTCGATGGCGGCGACCTTGTCGGCGACGAGTCGCACGTCACCGTGGACTCGGATGCCAATAAGCGCTTCGCGCCCGTAACCGAGGAGCACTGGATCGGTGATGGCGACGATTTGCATGACGCCGGAATCTCGAAGCCGCTGCACGCGTCGGCGTACGCCCGCCTCAGAGAGGCCCACCTCCTGGGCGATTGCGCCGTAGGCCTTGCGCCCGTCGTGCTGCAGGATTCCAATGATCTTGCGGTCAAGCGCGTCGATGCCGTTCGGTGCCGAGACCAGCTCTAGGTTCGATCGATCTGTACTTTTCGGTTGTGGCTTTGTGCTTGACATTGGTCGCTCCCCGCCCATGCGACGAAAGTCCCGTGGGCTGCGGATACAGACAGTATAGGGGACATTTGCGCCTAAATGAGGCGTCAATTGTTAAATCTGTGCTCTTTTTCTCGCGTTTGGCTTGCGTGCCGAGCGAGAACTCTGGCAGAGTGGCTGAGAGTCCGGGCGAATGGCCGCGACCTGAAGGGATTTATGCGTCGATTGTCAAATTTTATCGGCGGAGAATACGTTGCTCCCAAGAGTGACAAGTACGCCACGCTGATCAATCCGAGCTCGGGCGAGGCCCTCGCCGAGATGCCACTGTCGAATGAGGCAGACGTCGACGACGCAGTGAGCGTTGCCGCCAAAGCGTTCCAGACCTGGAAGCGCGTCACTCCAGCGCAGCGAAGTCTCGCGCTCCTCAAGGTCGCCGACGTCCTCGAGGCGCACGCGAAAGAGCTCGTGGACGTCGAAGCAGAGAACTGCGGAAAGATCATCGCGGTGACGATGAGCGAAGAAATCCCTCCGATGATTGACCAGATTCGATTCTTTGCTGGAGCGGCGCGCATTCTCGAAGGTCGCGGTGCCGCTGAGTACATGGACGGCATGACGAGCTACATACGTCGCGAGCCCATTGGGGTGTGCGGTGCCGTCACGCCCTGGAACTATCCGATGATGATGGCCGTGTGGAAGTGGGCGCCCGCGATCGCTGCCGGTAACACGATGGTCTTAAAGCCCGGCGATTCAACGCCGTCCTCGACGTTATTGATGGCTGAGCTCATGGCGCAGGTACTGCCCGAAGGCGTGTTCAACGTGGTGTGCGGCGATCGCGACACGGGGCGTTTGTTGGTGGAGCATCCCGGGCCCGCGATGGTCTCGGTGACGGGATCAGTGCGCGCCGGTATGCAAGTCGCGTCGGCTGCTTCGCACACGTTGAAGCGCGTGCATCTCGAGCTCGGCGGCAAGGCGCCAGTCGTCGTCTTTGACGACGTCGACATTGCCGCCGCCGCAGAGGGCATCGCCATTGGCGGATATTTCAACGCGGGTCAGGACTGCACCGCCGCGACGAGAGTGCTCGCTGGTCCTAAGGTCTACGCAGACTTCGTCGACGCGCTGGCAGAGCAAGCGAGGAACACCGTAATCGGTGCACCCGACAATGACGACGCACTCTTTGGACCCGTGAACAATAGGAATCAATTCGAGCGAGTGACGGGTTTCCTTTCGCGCAAGCCCACGCACGCGAGCTTCGCCGCGGGAGGCGAGCGCGTTGGTGAGACCGGCTACTTCATCGCTCCGACCGTGGTAGCGGATCTGTACCAAGACGATGAAATGATCCAAAGTGAGATCTTCGGTCCCGTGATCACCGTCCAGAAATTCAGCGACGAAGAACAAGCGCTGGCGTGGGCTAATGGCGTCGAGTACGGTCTCGCCTCATCGGTGTGGACGAGCGACCACAGCCGGGCGATGCGATTCACCCGCGATTTGGACTTTGGGTGTGTGTGGGTCAATACGCACATCCCCGTCGTCGCGGAGATGCCCCACGGGGGATTCAAGCGATCGGGCTACGGCAAAGATCTCTCCATGTACGGATTCGAGGATTACACACGAATCAAACACGTCATGCACAACATCGAGTTCTGATGTGGCCCTCGAGTGTCGCGACCGTATTGGCGACACGCGCGTTCGCGAAGTAACAACTTGAAAGGATGATCGTCAATGATCATCGGAGTACCGAAGGAAATCAAGCAAGACGAGAACCGTGTGTCACTCACCCCGGCGGGGGCTCGCGAACTGAGTGGCGCGGGCCACAAGGTCATCGTTGAGCAGGGCGCAGGAGTCGGTTCGTCGATCTCAGATGAGGACTATCGCTCGAACGGCGCCACCATTCTTGAGAATGCGGACGACGTCTGGGCGCAAAGTGAGCTCGTCCTCAAGGTCAAAGAGCCAGTTGGCGATGAATACCATCGTCTTTCGGCGCGATCGAATCAGGTGTTGTTCACATACCTGCATTTGGCGGCATCACGCGAGTGCACGGACGCGCTGATGAAGGCGCACAACGTGGCGATCGCCTATGAGACTGTTCGATTGCGCGATAATTCGCTCCCGTTACTCACTCCCATGAGTGAAGTGGCGGGAAGGATGGCACCCATGATGGGGGCGCACCATCTGATGCGTTCTGGAGGTGGGCGCGGCACACTGATCAGTGGGGTGCCGGGCGTCACGCCCGCGAACGTCGTCGTCATCGGAGCGGGCGTCGCGGGTTTGGCGGCGGCGTCGATGGCTGTAGGGCTTCACGCGAACGTGAAGATACTCGACCGTAATCTTGACCGACTTCGCCAAGTCGACATCCACTTCGATGGACGTGTCCAAACCATCGCTTCTTCGACGCTCACACTCGAGGAGGCATGCCTGGACGCTGACATCGTGATCGGAGCTGTTCTCGTCGTGGGCGCAAAGGCGCCCAAACTCATTTCGAACGAATTGGTGTCGCGCATGCGTGCGGGTTCGGTACTGGTCGACATTTCGGTTGATCAAGGTGGTTGCTTCGAAGACACTCGTCCGACGACACATTCGCAACCAACGTTCATGGTGCATGATTCGGTGTTCTACTGCGTTGCCAACATGCCTGGCGCTGTTCCTCACACGTCTACCCAAGCGCTCGCGAATGCAACGTTGCCGTACGTCCTTGAGTTGGCGCGCCACGGCTGGCGCGACGCTGTCGTGGCGGATGATTCCCTCGCAGAAGGTGTCAACGTAGTAGACGGCGCAGTGACCTATGGACCCGTCGCGGACGCGCACTTGATTCCAGTCACGCCACTTCGGACCTTTCTCTAAGTGCACGCCATGAGGCACACGATCACGACGCTGCGTTGAGCGACTGACGACGTTTCGGCGGCGATGGAGCGTCGAAGCGCTACGAGCGAAGGTAGGGACAATGCCGGCAACCCGAGCCGCAACACGACCCCCTTGCGAGCAGCGTCGCGACCGTCAGCACACTGAGTCCCGAAGATGGATCTCGATATGTGGGCTCACCTGCGTGCACTGCCACTTCGTGCGCGAGCACGATGGCGTCGTAGTCAGCTCGACGTGGATCACAGCGCGAAGGATCGGGGCGAGGCACTTCAGAAATCATCGTGCGGCGCAACTGCGCTATTCACGAATCGACACGATTACTTTTCCAAACTTGCCTGGCTTGGAAAAGAAGGCGTAGGCCCGATTAATGTCTTCAAAGTTAAAGCGTCCCGCCGAAGGGACTTTGAGTTTTCCCTCATTCCAAAGAGGTCCTACTTCCTCGTTGACCCGAGCGATGACTTTGGCCTTCTCTGCACGCGAACGCGAACGAAGAGTGGAGCCGGTAATGGTCGCGCGCCGAACCATCACGTTCAAGAGGTCGATGTCGACCTTGCTCCCGCCGCCGACGCCAATGACGACGACGCGCGCGAACGGGGCGAGCACGCGTTGGGCGGTTCCAAGGTTGGCGGCGCCAATGAGTTCAAGTATCACATTGACCGGCTCGAGATTCGCCACCTCGTCGTTGGTGATGGTTTCGTCAGCCCCTAATTCTCTCAATTTTTGATGGGGTTTGGCGTCGCGGGTGACAGCGATCACGTGCGCCCCTTTGGCGTGGGCGAGCTGCACCGCCGCAGTCCCGACGCCGCCAGCGGCGCCACTGATGAGCACGCGCTCGCCTGGTTGCAGCGAAGCTTGCAAGAACAGTGCGTCGAAGGCGGTCGTGAACGACTCGGCGAAGCCCCCCGCCTCTTCCCAGGTGACGTGATCGGGAACGAAGATCAAGTGCTCATAGGGTGCGGCGCATAGCGTTGCTTGTGCGCCACCACCAACGAGTCCGCAGACCCTTCGACCCACCAAGGGCACGTCGACCTCGCGACCAACCGTGCTGACGACACCGGCGAACTCCATGCCTGGCACGTCGGCTGGCCATCCTGGCGGCGCGGGGTAGTGGCCAGCGCGCTGCATGATGTCGGCGGCGTTGAGACCAAAGGAGTGCACCGTCACGACGACGCCTGTGGGACCGGGCTTGGGATTCGGGCGTTCGAGGATTTCCAGTCTTTCCCCGGTGATGACGACGGCGAGCATTCTTAAAGCCTACGGGGGTCACCCCACCTCAATGCGCCGCTAGTTTCGTGCCATGACTATTTATGACATCCCAGTACACACCTTGAGCGGCGAGGAATCGTCGCTCGCGCCCTACGCCGGCAAGTCGCTACTCGTGGTGAACGTCGCGTCCAAGTGCGGTCTTACACCTCAGTACGAAGGTCTCGAAGACCTTCAAAAGACGTACGGTTCGAAGGGCTTCAGCGTCGTTGGCTTCCCCTGCAACCAGTTCATGGGCCAAGAACCCGGGACCGCCGAGGAGATTCAGACCTTCTGTTCGACGACCTACGGCGTGACGTTCCCGCTTTTTGAGAAGATCGACGTCAATGGAGAGAATCAGAATCCGATCTACGCGGAATTGACGAAAGTGGCTGACGCCGAGGGCTACAGCGGTGACATTCGCTGGAACTTTGAAAAATTTCTCGTCGGACCCGATGGCGCGGTGCAACGCTTCGCGCCCCAGGTGACACCCGAGGACCCGGTGCTCGTCGCCGCGATCGAGGCATCACTCAGCTAACCGACGAGCGAGTCGTACGTAGGTCGGCTCGAGACCGTAGGCAGGCCAGAAGAAACTCGCCTGCACGTTGTCGACGCGCCACTGCGCTTCAACGTGCGACACGCCACGAGCACGCGCACGACGTAGAACCTCATTGAGCATCGCGCTGGCGATGCCACCTCCTTGCAACTGCGAATCAACAGCAACGCCACTGAGATGCAAAGTGTGCTCAAATGATCCGCGTCGCGCTGGCGAAGGATACGTGACGGCCTGAGCAACGATTCTGTCCTCTCGCTCGAGGACGTAATGTTCAACGTCGGGATCGTCGAGGAGATGACGGATCTCGCGTCGATTTTGACGACGGAACTTTCGCGAAAGCGTTGATTCGTCACCTTGAGCTACGTCGATGATGTGATCAAGGTTGAGAATCGCGTCAATGTCCTGCGGCGTCGCGAGACGAAGACGCAACGAGGTGTCCAGCGTTGCATCGCCCACGTATTCGAGATCCATCACGCCGCGGACGCTGATCGCTTTATAACCGAGTTGACGCCACGGATCGAGTCGATCGTCGTCGTCCAACGCCCAGACCAAGTGCTCGATGGCGCCCTGGGATCGCCAAGCACTGATCGCGGGGCGCAGGAGCGATTCGAGTATCGAGGGGTCATCGAAGGAGACGCCGTCGGGTCCGGTCCACGCGGCTCGACGTTCATGATCGCGCAAGACCGCAGCGAAGAGATGTCCCACGATGTCGTCGCCATCGAGTGCGACCCACGTGACGCTCGTGGCGTGCACAATGGTGTCGTGTAACACCGTCAAGTCGAGGTTGGGATTGACGAGCGTGTGTCGCGATGCGTCGTTGCTGAGTTGTCGGGCGATTCGATCGACGACAGCGGACGTGTCATCCTGGCGCAACTTCCTCACCACCGTCATGGGCTAACCGTAGTGGCACGATGTGCCAGAGTTACTGCATGACGTTGCGAGCGACCCTCTTCGACATGGATGGTCTCCTCATTGATTCAGAGGTACTGTGGCACAAAGCGGAGCTGGAGATATTTGGCGTCTTGGGCGTGCCACTCGCCGGCGATGATGGTCGCTCGACGAAGGGAATGTTCGTCGACGAGGTGGTCGAGCACTGGTATACAAAGTATCCCTGGGCGACACCGTCTCGCGCCGAGGTCGTGTCGTCGTTGCTCGAGCGGGTGGGTGAACTCGTCGAAACAGAGGGCGTACTACTGCCGGGCGCGCTTCGCGCTCTCGATCTCACGAGTGCACGGGGTCCAATTGCCTTGGCCAGTTCTACCCCGTTGGATTTGATCTATCGCTGTCTTGATCATTTCGGATTGCGTGACCGATTCGCGTCGATTCACTCGGCGGAGGTCGAGGAATTCGGTAAACCTCATCCGGCCGTGTTTCTTCGCGCCGCCGCCAGCCTGCGAGTCGATCCTCGAGAGTGTCTCGTTTTCGAGGATTCCGCAGCAGGGGTGTTGGCAGGTAAGGCCGGACGAATGACCGTGATTGCGGTGCCCGTCGAGAGCGACCGAAACCGTCCAGAATTCTCGCTCGCTGACCTCGTCCTCGCTTCCTTAGAGGACCTAGATGCGACGTGGCTCGATCAACACTTCGCCTAGAGCACCTTGGTGAAACGAACGGCGGTCTCGTGGCTGAAAACGTCGGGCGGGAATTCGCCTATTTGAGTCCACGAGTGTTTGGGGTAGAACGCAATCGCCTCGGGTTGTCGCGGCCCTGTCTCCAAATAAAGCTGTCGATACCCGAGGCGTCGCGCATGAGTTTCGACGTGGGACATCAACTGCGCCGCGACGCCGTGACGACGAAGATCGGGTCGAACCCACAGTCGTTTCACTTCGGCGAGATGTAGTTCGGGACTCGCAATTTCGCGCAGGCCCACGCCGCCGCAGAGGTCACGGTTATCGCGTGCCACGAGGAAGATGCCCTTCGGAGGTCGCAGTTCACCGAGCGAGAGGCGAGCGTCGTCGTCGATGAGTCCGTAACGCTGGTTGAGTTCATCTGTTGCTGCGTAGAGGAGTGCGAGCGCGCCCGCGGAATCAATGGGCTCGGCGGTGATGGAGACCTTGAGCACGTCTCCATGCTAGGAGGGCATCGACGGTTCACGATAGTACGATGGGAAAATTCACCGAAGGAGAAACGTGTTTCGCCCTGTCAGCGCTGACCTAGATTTTGTTGCCATCGAGGAGGTGGAACTCGCCCGTTGGAAGGTCAACGACGTCTTCGCTCGCTCGATGCAACAACGCGAGGGAGCTGAACCGTGGGTCTTTTACGAAGGTCCGCCCACCGCGAATGGCAAACCAGGATTGCATCACGTGTGGGCGCGCGTTTACAAGGACTTGTTTTGTCGTTATCAAACCATGCGCGGTCGCTACGTGGCACGAAGAGCCGGATGGGACACACATGGATTGCCCGTCGAAGTCCAGGTGGAGAAACAACTGGGGTTGACCGACAAGGCGGACATCGTCAACAAGATCGGTATCAAGGAGTTCACGAGGTTATGTCGAGAATCAGTACTGATCTACGTCGACGAGTTCGAGAAGCTGACGGAGCGAATTGGGTACTGGACCGACATGGAGCATGCGTACTATACGTTCCATCCTTCGTACATTGAGTCCGTGTGGTGGCAACTACAACAACTCTTCGATCGGGGACTGCTGTACGAGGATTTGAAGGTTGTACCGTACTGCACCCGATGTGGCACTGCACTTTCGAGTCACGAACTCGGTCAACCCGACGTCTACACCGACGAGATGGACGAGAGTGCTTACGTCAAATTCGCCATCACTGACGCCGCTGCCCACGAAGGGCTCCACGGTGCGACGCACTTAGCGGTGTGGACGACGACGCCATGGACCCTGCTATCGAACGTGGCGGTCGCTGTGAACCCAGAAGTGACGTATGCCGTCGTCGATGGTCTGGTCGTCGCCGCATCGCTCGTGGAACAAGTATTCGGTGAGGGCACCAAGGCAAGTGCGACGTTTTTAGGCAGCGAGTTGCTCGGCGTGCACTATGAACGTCCTTTCGCTGACGTCGCGTTCCCTCTCGACGTCGACGCGTGCTTCGTCGTTGGAGCAGACTACGTGACGACCGAGGATGGAACCGGGCTCGTGCATCAAGCCCCAGCTTTTGGTGAGGTAGACCGTCAGGTCGCTCGCGAGCACGGTTTGCCAACGGTCAATCCCGTTGGCCCCGATGGCAGCTTCACGAGCGAAGTCGCCTGGCTCGAGGGACGCGACGTACGAGCGTCGAATCACGCCATCAACGACGAGCTCGAGCGACGAGGTCTCTTGCTTCGCCGATTTGACTTCGTACACTCATTGCCGCACTGCTGGCGCTGCGGGACGGTCTTGATCTACTGGGGTAAGCCAAGTTGGTACATCGCGACCAGTCAGTACAAGACGAAGATGATGAGCGAGAATCAGACGATCGACTGGCACCCGAGTCACATTAGAGATGGTCGATTTGGAGAATGGCTCGCGAACAATGTTGACTGGGCTTTGTCGCGCGATCGCTACTGGGGCACCCCGCTGCCAGTGTGGAGGTGCGAGCATAAGCATTTCACTTGTGTCGGTTCACTGGCGGAGTTGTCGGAACTGGCTGGTCGTGACGTCAGTGACATCGATCCACACCGTCCCGCAATCGATGAGGTGACGATCTCTTGTCGCACGTGCGGAGAGATTGCACTACGTGTTGAACCCGTGATCGATGCTTGGTTCGATTCGGGTGCGATGCCGGCCGCGCAAGTGGGTTTTCCCCACGTCGCGGGAAGCAAGGAAGCAATGCAATTTCCTGCACAACTGGTCGTCGAGGCGATTGACCAAACGCGTGGATGGTTCTACTCGCTGCTGGCCGTCAACACGTTGGTGTTTGATGAGAAACCCTACGAACACGTGCTCTGCCTTGGTCACATCGTCGACGAGACCGGAAAGAAGATGAGCAAGTCGCTCGGCAACGTCATCGACCCGTGGGAAGTGCTCAACACCCGCGGCGCGGATCCCTTACGTTGGTGGATGTTCTCGCAAGGCTCCCCATGGACGTCGACGCGTGCCGGACTCAACGCCATCGACGCATCGCTTCGAGAGACGCTCGCCACCTTGTGGAACACTTTCAGCTTCTTCACGACCTACGCATCGCTCAATCACTTTGACCCTCACGATGCAGAAATCCCGAACGTCGACCAACGCGCCGCGATCGACCAGTGGATTCTCTCGCGACTCGAAAGCGTGACTGATGCGGTGACCCAAGCGCTCGACGGTTACGAGCCACTTAGCGGCACCGACGCCCTTATCGAACTAATTGACGATCTCTCCAATTGGTACGTACGCCGAAGCCGTCGACGCTTCTGGAGAACCGATCCTTCGGCGCCACGCTCAGACTCTCTCGCAGCGCAGGCGACATTGCTTGAAGTTCTCCAACGCGTCACGTTGTTGATGGCGCCCTTTTGTCCGTTTCTCTCTGAGAAGTTGTATCGTGAGCTCTTTGACGTTGACGACTCTGCATCGGTGCACTTGGCGAGCTGGCCAAGCGCTGAGTGGTCTCGACGAAACGAAGAACTCGAAGCTTCAATGCGCGTTGCGCGGAGCCTCACCTCATTGGGTCGAGGTGCCCGCGCCGAAGCCGGCGTCAAGGTACGCCAGCCACTTGCGAGGGCGCTCGTCTTTCTACCGTCGGGATCGCCATTGCCACCAGAGGGCATTGTGGAAGATGAACTCAACGTCGATGTTCTCGAATACGGCAGTGAACTCGCTGACGTGCTCAGTTTCGAACTCGTCCCGAACTTTCGCACCGTGGGCCCTCGCCTTGGCGAAGCGGTGAAGGAACTGAAGGGCGCCTTAGGCGAACTTGATTCGCTCAAGAGTGCCGAAGCACTCGAGCAGGGTGACGGCGTCCACGTGGCGTTGTCCACCGGCACGTTCGTGCTAGGCCCTGAGGACCTCGAACTCCGCGTGAAGAGTCAAGGCGGATTCGCCGTCTCGCGTGAAGGCGGCGAAGTGATTGCCTTGGATCTGAGTTTGAATGACGAGCTATTGCGTCGCGGTTATCTTCGAGACGTGGTGCGTCAGGTCCAAGATTTGCGCAAGAACTCAGGACTCGACGTTGCGGATCGAATCATTCTGCACCTGACGGGAGTTGACGACCTCGCCGACGGTTTTGCGCTGCTCGGCGCCGAAGTGTTGGCGCTGGAGGTCCACGCGAGCGCGGGTGCAGGCGAAGGAACTGTTCTCGAACTCGACGACGAGCGCGAGGCGCGTGCGTGGATTACGAAGGTGTAGAAGCGGTATTGAGCTTCTCCAACAGTGCGGTGAGCGTGTCGCGTTCGTCACAGTTGAGTCGCGCGACCAGATTTTCGTCGAGATAGTCGAGGTGCACGTTCAACGCTTCGTCCAGCTTGGCGTTGCCTTGAGCGGTGATACCGACGTGTATCGCCCGGCGATCACTCGGGCACGAACTGCGCTCGACGTACTGAGCCTCTTCGAGACGGTCGATCAACCTCGTAGTCCCGCCCGTCGAGTGCACAATGGCGTCGGCGATCTGGGTCATTTTCAATCGACCGTCCGGTGACCGGCGTAGTTGTAACAGCACCTCGAACCAGGCGAGGGGCAGCCCGCACGCGGCTTCGAGTTGGACCCCGAGGCTCTTGGAAAGTCGGGCGTTGGTCTCGAGCAGGAGTCCAAACAGCACGACCCGCTTATCGCTTGACGGGCAGGCACTGGTGTCGACGGACATGCGTCCACTTTAGCAGGAACTTCGTGATGCAATTACTTCTTGACAAGTATTTGTACTTGCAACTATACTTACCGAAGAGCACACACGTGTTTACTAACTAGGAGATTCAACATGAGCAACCTTCCCGCTCCCGGCGTCTACAACGTCGACCCCGTACACTCGACCGTCGGATTTGTCGCTCGCCACTTGGTGGCAGCCAAGGTTCGTGGGCACTTTAGCGAATTCGAAGGCGTCATCACGATTGGTGACAGCTTGGAGAATTCGTCCGTTGTCGCCTCCGTCCAAGCTGGCAGTATCACCACCGACAATGAGATGCGCGACGGTCACTTGAAGACCGCCGACTTCCTCGAAATCGAGACGTATCCGACCCTGACGCTCAAGTCCACGAAGGTCACCCATAAGAGTGGCGACAAGTACGAAGTGCTTGCCGATCTCACCGTCAAGGGCATCACGAAGTCGGTCCCCTTCGAGCTTGAGTACCTCGGCACTGGGCCGAGCATGGCTCCGGGCGTCAACGTCACCGGATTTGAGCTCACCGGGGAGATTGACCGTCGTGAGTTCGGCGTCAACTTCGAAGGCACCCTCGAGAACGGCAGCCTTGTCGTTGGTAACAAGATCACCCTCGAGATCGCCGTCGAGGCTCACCAAGCCGCCTAAGCAATCGCGCGCAACGTAAAACGCCGGGGGCAATTTGTCCCCGGCGTTTTGCTCGTTACGATGGGTTCATGGCAGATCCATCCAAAAGCAAGGGCGTGAAGTCAACGATTGGCGTGCTCGGAGCGCTCGCGACCATCGTGTCGGTTTGGTGGTTCGCGCTGCGACCTCGAAAGAAGAAGCGCGAACAGTAGGTTGCTCCGTGGGTCCGTGCCGGCGCGGTCCTCGCGAATTCATTAGCGTTTCAGTGTGGCTTCCGTCTCCTTCGCTCCCCTGGCTCACCGGAGCTTTGCGCTGGCGTTGAGCTCGTCGCTCATCTCCTCGACCGGAACCTGGATGCAATCGGTGGCGCTCGGCATCTATCTCACCGAATCCACGCACGATGCGCTATGGCTCGGACTCGTCACCATGGCTGCGTGGTTGCCTGCGATCGTTGGTGCCCCGATGGGGGGCGTGATGGGCGATCGCGTGAATCGACAGCACTGGATTCAGTCGATGAACGTCGTGATGGCGTTGACCGCCCTTACTTTGGCGGTGGCTAAATTCACGAACCATCTGTCGCCACAACTGTGTTGCTACGTGGTGGCGGTAGAGGGTCTATGTTCGTCGGCCTCGTGGGCGGCGTGGCAATCATTACTTCCTGACCTCGTCGAACGCGATGAGGTCCTCGCCGCGGTATCCCTGGGCTCGGCCCAGTTCAACCTGGGACGGGTGATTGGACCTCTTTGCGCAAGCGTCTTGCTAGCGGTCGGTTCGATCGGATTGTGCTTTGCGTTCAACGCCGCTTCGTTCGTGGTCGTCGTCGTGATGTTTGCGTTCGTGAAGAGTCCTGCGCGGGAGCGCTTGAGGAGTCGAGTGCGTCCGCTCGTCGAAACTCTCTCCGCGGCACGCGTGGCGTGGTCGGTGCACGGTTGTCGCAATCCCATCCTTGGCGTGGCGGCCATCGCGCTCATCGTGAGCCCCTTCATCTCGCTGGTGTCGGCGATGTCGATCCTCACCTTGCATGCTGGAAAGGTCGGTACTGCGTGGCTCGTGACTGCTCAGGGCATCGGGGCCGTGATCGCCGCGCTGACGTTGCCCGCCGTTGCCAAACGAACGTCCAGGGTGCGTGTCTTGCGAGCTTCACTCGTGACGTTGATCATCGCCTTGGCACTGTATGCACTGTCGCCAACGTTGGTTACGGCCGCGTTCGCGTTGGGTTTGTTGGGAGGTGCGTACGTAGGGACTTTGACGGGACTGAACACTTCGGTGCAATTGCACGCACCGATGGGCGAGCGTTCGAGAATTCTTGCGCTCTATACGTTGTCGCTGTCGATCTTCTATCCCTTAGGTGCGCTGGTGCAATCCGCGTTCGCGCGAACGTACGGAGTTCGTCCCGTGACGTTGGTCGCGGCGGGAGCACTGCTGCTGGTAACGAGCTCGATAAGTGTCGTGCACCCTCGCTTTTGGCGCGAGATTGGGGCGAGCCCGACACCCGGCGCGCAAATACTGGCAGACTAGGAGCATGCCGTTCATCGCCGTAAACCCATCGAGCGAAGAGGTGATCGCGCGATACGAGAGTTTGAACGAAGCTGGTCTCGAACGCGCCCTTGATCGTGCGTCGCGCGCCTATGACACGTGGCGATCGGCGGAATTGAAGGATCGAGCCCAACGAATGGTGAGCGCTGCAGAGTTGCTCGAGAGCGAAATTCCCGTCGCCGCCGAACTCATGACCCGCGAAATGGGAAAGACGTTCGCCGCGGCAAAGGGCGAAGCCGCAAAGTGTGCCATGACGATGCGCTACTTCGCCGAGCACGCGAGCGTGTTCTTAGAGACCGAGTACATCGCGACCAATGCCTCTCGAAGTGGGGTGCGCTACGAGCCAACGGGGCCCTTGTTGGCGATCATGCCTTGGAATTTTCCCTTTTGGCAGGTTGTACGTTTCGCGGCGCCCAATCTGATGGCGGGTAATGTCGTGCTCCTCAAGCACGCGCCCAACGTGCCCGGCTGCGCTTTGTACCTCGAGGACCTCTTCAAGCGAGCCGGTATGCCCGAAGGCGTGCTCACGAACTTGTTCATCGAGATCGATCAAGTCGCCGCGGTCATCGCCGACGAGCGAGTGCACGGTGTGACCGTCACCGGTTCGGAGCGTGCCGGACGGAGCATCGCCGAACTCGCGGGGAAGAACTTGAAGAAATGCGTGCTCGAACTTGGCGGTTCGGATCCATTCGTCATCGCCAGCAGCGCCGACATGGATCGCACGGTGCCCCTCGCCGTCACCGCCCGAGTGCAGAACAATGGCCAAGCATGCATCGCGGCGAAGCGTTTCATCGTCGTCGAGGATCGACGCGAGGAGTTCCTCGAGAAGTTCGTACGGGAGATGAGTGCGGTGCCAATGGGTGATCCGATGACCCCTTCGACAGTGCTAGGTCCGCTCGTGAGCAAGGCGCAGCTCGACATTCTCGACGCCCAAGTGGCGAGTTCGATTGATCGTGGGGCTGTTGCGCACGTCGGCGGCACACCGCACGTAGGCAAGGGATACTTCTATCCACCGACCGTGCTGAGCGATGTTCCGATGGACTCGCGCGCGGGTCGCGAGGAATTGTTCGGACCGGTCGCCGTTGTCTACGTCGCGAGGGATCTCGACGAGGCGATTGACATCGCGAACGACACGCCGTGGGGGCTCGCTGGCTCGATCTGGGCGAACGATAAGAATGAGATCGACCGCGCCCTTGATCGATTGGACGTCGGAGTGGTATTTGCCAACGCCATCGTGGCGTCCATGCCCGAGTTGCCCTTTGGAGGAACCAAGCATTCGGGTTTTGGACGCGAGCTCTCACACCAGGGAATTCGCGAGTTCACCAACGCGAAGGCGTTCTACGTCGCATGACGGCACAGTATTACTTCGACCACGCCGCGTCCGCGCCGCGCCGCGATGAAGTCGCAGACGCGATGCAACGTTGGCAACACGGTGTCGTGGGCAACCCTTCCGGGAGTCATCGAGCAGCTCGCGACGCTCGCCGAGCCGTTGAAGAATCGCGCGACGAGGTCGCCGCCTTCGTCGGTGCCAAGCCCGGGGGTGTGATCTTCACGGCGGGTGGCACCGAATCGTGCCACCTCGCGATTGCCGGAGTGACCGAAGCACATCGGCGAGATCACGAGCGAAGCGTCATCGTCGTATCTTCGATTGAGCACAGTGCGGTGCTGGACGCGGCGCAGTTTATGGCCCGTGAACACGACGACGTCGAAGTTCGATACGCCGAGGTGGATAACGATGGGGTGATCGATCTGGAGTCGCTGCGTGAACAACTCGATGAGGACGTGGCGATCGTCAGTGTCATGACGGCGAACAACGAGACCGGGGTGTGTCAGCCTCTCGATGGTGTCAACTCGCTCTCGAAGGGTCACGTTCCCGGTGGCGTCCCGACCCACACCGACGCCATCGCGGCGGCGCCGTGGCTGTACCTGCCGGTCGTGACGGGATCGATGGACCTCATCTCGTTATGCGCCCACAAGTTGGGAGGGCCCGTGAACGCAGGCGCCCTCATCATGCGTCGTGAGGTGGCAATCGAAGCGATGGTTCCGGGGGGCGGACAAGAGCGCGGACGTAGGGGCGGGACCGTCGACGTCGCCGCGTGCGTCGGATTCGCGACGGCGGTACGGCTGACCGCCAAGGAACTCACCGACGTCAATGATCGCGTCATCGACTTTCAGCACAAATTGTGCGCCGCGTTAAGTTTTTTACCGGGTTGCGCGATCACGGCTCCGGGCGTCGCGAAAGTTCCAGGCACCGTGCACGTGACCTTCAACGGCATCGCGAGCGACGAATTACTTTTCTTGCTCGATCAAGAAGGCGTCTGTGCTTCCGCGGCGTCGAGCTGTTCAAGTGGCGCCGCCGTGGCGAGCCACGTCCTCGCCGCTATGCACGTGGAGCCTTCGCGCGCGGCGGGCTCCTTACGACTTTCGATGGGTCCCGAGACCACAGAGGTTGAGGTCGACGCGCTCATTGGCATTTTGTCGTCCGTCGTCTATCGACTGACCAACGAGAACTAGATCACTCTCCTGACTGGCAGAATGGTCAAGTGAAAGTTCTCGTGGCGATGAGTGGGGGAGTGGACTCCTCGGTGGCGGCGGGGCTGCTCGTCGAACAAGGTCACGAGGTCGTGGGCGCCACACTCAAACTCTGGGGTGGGGTCTCTGACTCGGGATGTTGTTCCGTCGCCGACGTCGATGACGCGCGCCGTGTCGCACAATTGCTCGGCATTGATCATCACGTGTTCAACTACACCGACGAGTTCAACCGCCACGTGGTCGAACCCTTCATTGACGCGCACGTGCGTGGTCAATCACCGAATCCCTGCATCGAATGCAATCGTCACATCAAGTTTGACCTTCTCTTCGAGCGAGCGGAACGTCTCGGGTTTGACGCCGTGGCGACCGGACACCACGCGCGCGTCGTCGAGCACGATGGTCGACGCGAGTTACTTCGCGGCGCCGACGCACAAAAGGATCAGAGTTACGTGCTGGGCTATCTCGATGACGCCCACTTGCGAAAGTTGGTGCTGCCCATTGGCGACATGGAGAAGAGCGAAGTCCGCGAGCACGCTGCGCGCTTTGGATTGCCGACGTGGGATAAGCCCGACAGTCAAGACGTATGTTTCATCGAGGCTTCCAAGGGTCGCGAAGTGTTCTTGCGCCGACGAATAGCGCTGACGCCCGCGACCATCGTCGATCGACGAACGGGCGAGGTGCTCGGTCAAACTGACGCCGCCGAGCTGATGACCGTGGGACAGCGGCGCGGTGTCTTGCCGGATCGCGATGGCGAAAAACGTTTTGTGTCGAGCGTCGATGTGTCGGCGGGTCGCGTCGAGGTTGGTCGTCTCGAGGACGTCGTCGTATCGCGACTACGTCTGATTCAGACGTCCTTGAGTTTCACGCACGACGCGCTCGCGAATGGGGCCCGCGTGCTCGTCCAATGGAGCGCACACGGCACCGCGCAGATCGCGACGCTTCGATACGACGGCGAGTGGTATCTCGACCTCGCGAAACCTGCGCGTCCCGTAGCGCCGGGACAGAGCGTGGTGATGTACCGAGCGGACGAACCCTCGATCGTTGAAGGTGCGGCGATCGTCTCTCGAGCGTGAGCACACCTCGCGAGAGGGTGGCGTCGCTGCGTGAGGAGATCGCGCGACACAACGAGGCGTATTACGCGAAGGACGCACCGACAATTCCCGACGCGGACTACGACGCGCTGCTGATTGAATTACGCGACCTCGAATCCGAGTATCCAGAACTCGCCAGTGACGATTCGGTGTCGCGCAAGGTCGGGGCGGGCTCCACCACTGTCTTCAGTGAGGTCAGGCACGCGGCACCAATGCTCAGCTTGGACAATGTCTTTGACGTCACCGAACTCGGTGCGTGGGCAGAACGTGTCGCAAAGGGATTGGGGCTCGGTCTTGAGGAGATCGATTTTGCGGTGGAGCCGAAGATTGACGGATTGGCACTATCAATCACATACATTGACGGCGTCCTCGTGCAAGGCGCGACGCGCGGTGACGGTCAGGTGGGGGAGGATGTCACCGACAACGTGCGTACGATCCAGAATTTGCCAGAGACGTTGGCTGTTGGGCACCGAGGGCGCGTTGAAGTGAGAGGGGAAGTGTTCATAGCGAAGAGCGACTTTCTTTCGCTCAACGAACATCAACGGGCATTGGGAGCGAAGGAGTTCGCCAACCCGCGCAACGCCGCCGCAGGCAGTCTGCGCCAAAAGGATCCGGCGGTGTCGCGCGAACGACCCCTCTCCTTTTTGAGTTATCAGTTGGTTGATCTCGATGATTCGTTATCCTTCGAGCGCTACGCCCAGACGATCGCTCAACTGTCACGCTGGGGATTTCTCACCGCAGCGGAGATGAAGGTGCTACACGGCGCTACGCCAATGATCGAGCACAGTACGTGGTTCGAGGAACATCGACATCATCTTGCCTACGAGATTGACGGCGTCGTCATCAAGGTTGACGATCTCGCTCAGCGCGACGCCTTAGGCTTTACGAGTCGCGCGCCACGTTGGGCGATCGCTCGAAAGCTTCCGCCAGAAGAGCGGGCCACGCGGCTACTCGCGATCGAGGTATCCATTGGACGTACGGGTCGCGCGACGCCCTACGCGGTTCTCGAGCCAGTCGTCGTCGCGGGTTCGCGCGTCTCGATGGCGACGCTGCACAACGAGGACCAGGTCGCCCAAAAGGATGTTCGACCGGGTGATCTCGTCATCGTGCGAAAGGCGGGCGACGTCATACCCGAGGTCGTGGGTGCCGTGCGTGAACCCGGTAAGCGGCGTAAATCGCCCTGGAAGTTCCCGAGTGCGTGTCCTGACTGCGGACAACCTTTGGTGCGAGTGGGTGACGAGAGTGATACGTACTGCGTGAATCCCGCGTGCCCCGCCCAGCAACTCCAACAGATCATTCACTTCGCCTCAAGGGGCGCGCTCGACATTGAAGGACTTGGCGAAAGTCGTGTCGCCCAATTGCTCACCGGAGGTCTCATCAGTGACGTTGCCGACCTCTTCGAGCTTCGAGTCGAGCAACTTTCCTCACTCGAGGGTTTGGGGGAACTCTCTGCGACGTCGCTCACTGAGGCGATAGAGGGTGCGAAGTCTGCTCCGTTGTCACGAGTGCTGGTGGGACTCGGGATTCGTCACGTCGGTCCGGTCGCCGCTCGTGAGCTCGCGAACACGTTCCATTCCTATGAGGCGTTGGCCGCAGCGCCATTGGACGTCCTCGAAGCAGTCGAGGGCGTGGGCCCGGTGATCGCGGCATCGATGTATGAATACTGCCGCGACCCTGAGAATCAGGAGCGAATGCGTCGCCTCGCGTCCAACGGACTGTCGCTTCGAGAACCGGAGGTGGTGAGCGCATTGAGCCCAACGCTCGCCGCTCGAGCAGTCGTGGTGACGGGTGCAGTGGGGGGCTATTCACGAGAACAAGCCGAAGAAGCAATCGTCGCACGAGGCGGAACGTCGCCGGGTTCAGTGTCCAAGAAGACGTACTGCGTGGTCGTGGGTGAGGCGCCGGGTGCGGGCAAGGTGAACAAGGCGCGCGAGCTCGCCATTCCGATGATCCCCGCGAGTGAGTTTGAGAGACTTTTGGCGACGGGCGCTTGGAACACCACCATTGCCTAGGCCTTCCTTACTAGGGTTGTGATGCATGGTGTTTCCAACTTTCGTCAATGGGCATGAGCTTGCCGGTCGCTACCGGATCACTGCGCTTTTGGGTGTCGGTCGTACCGCCGAGGTCTACCTTGCTGAAGACACCTCGTTGCACCGCAACGTCATCGTCAAGGTGCTCTTAGCATCGCTCGCTCAGCACGAGGAGGTTCGCCGGGCGTTTCGCGACCACATCGTGCGCGCTGCCACCCTGAGCCATCCGCACCTCGCGCGAGTGTTCGACGGGGGCCAAGAATCCGGCGCCATCTTCATGATCACCGAATACCTCGAAGGCGGCTCGCTGGAGGATGTGTTGGCAGCGGGGAGGATCTTGAGCGTTGACGACACCGCACGCCTCGGTCGCGACGTCGCGAGTGCGTTGAGTTACGTCCACGCGAACGGATTCGTACACGCCGAGCTGTCCCCGGATAAGTTGCTCTTCGACGACGAGGGAAGAGTTCGCGTGAGCGACATCGCTCTCGCTGGCTTAGGCATGGCCTATCGAGAACGTCTGTCGGCCGAAGATGTTCGATATTTGAGCCCCGAGCAAGCACTGGGCGAACCAGCGGGACCCGAAACGGACGTCTACGCGCTCGCACTCATCCTCTACGAAGCGGCGACGGGCACAGTCGCGTTCGACGGATTGAGCGTGGACTCGGTGCTGCGCGCGAGAATCAACTCGGCATTGCCGGTGCGCGTCGAACTCGGGACGCTCGATATGTTGCTCGCCCAAGCAGCTGTGTCAGATCCGCGCCTTCGACTGAATGCGGATCAATTCTCAAATCGCTTGGGCGCGGTGGTGAGTGACACGACCCCGCTCGTCGTGCGAAACACCACCACCGACGTGCCGCTGCTTGCTCAGTTCACGCCGACCGAACCAAGGACGTCGATCGGGTTTCGCGCACCGACACCCGATCAAATCACGGGCACCGCACAACACGAAGCGGTACGCCCCTTACGCGCTCCAGTACGCTCTGGGGCGCCCAGCATGGTCCCCCCAAGCAACGTGCCTCCTCGTCGACCAGCCCCGTATGGCCACGATGCGCTTCCTCCATCGCGACAATCACGTCCGCGACGGTTGGGCTTTCTCGTTGCTGCGGTCGTGATTGTTCTCGTCGCGATTGGCGGTGCGGCCGTGTGGAAACTCGGACTTCTCAGCCAAGAGCACGTGGTGCCGCAGTTGACCGATCTCACGTTTCCCGAGGCGTCGCAACTCCTAAAGGGTGATGGTTTCACGTTGACGATCAACCAACACGCGATCTCTCAAACCGTGCCCGCCAATCACATCGTGAGCCAATCGCCAGCTGCTGGTACCAAGTCCAAGTCCGGTTTGGATATCACCGTGACCATCTCGAGCGGCCCGACACTCGTGGCGGTTCCCACGGGGCTCATCGGGCATAACTGTGCGACGGACACCGCGAAGTTGGCGGTAGCGAAACTCAGCGCGCAATGCCCGACGTCAGAAGCCATTCCGAGCGCGACGGTGCCCCAGGGTTTCGTCGCCGAAGTTCTGTACCACACGACGAAGAATCCAACGTCGGTACCCAAGGGTTCGACCGTGATTCTCGCACTCAGCACGGGACCATCGACGACCACAACGACGTCATCCACGGCGACCACGACAACGACCACGCCCGGCGCCACCACCACGACGACGACACTCGCGGGTGAGGGACTCCGTGCGATGCCTAACGTCGTAGGCATGGACCAGGCGCAGGCGTACGCGGCGATGGCGAAGGCGGCGTTGTACTTTGAGACCCGTGGTCCAGGCGAGAACTCCACCAAGTGGACGACCGTCGTGTCGAGCGAACCGGTCGCGGGCACCCTCGTCAAGTGGCACTCGACGGTCATCTTGAACGTGAAGGAATGAGTTGCGACCTTTGTGACGCTGCGCGTGTAACATATCGCTACTTCGAAGACGACGTGTGTTGGATCGCTGATTGCGAGATATGTCTCGTCCCGATGGTGGTGTGGGATGTGCATGATTCGTCGCCGCCGCCAGAGGTGAAGGAGCATTTGTGGGCGAATCTCACGAACGTTGCCAACGTCGAATTCGGAGAGGGCGGCTGGACCATTGACGATCACATGCGCAATATTCCTGACCACTATCACGCGCACGCGCGCCCCCCTTATTTCTGGCGACGTGGTGAGAGTCGCTAAGTAAGTTTCCAAATCGTCGGTACAATCGAGGCACCACAAATTTCTAGGGGGAATCACTATGGGTGCACTTGACGGTCGCATCGCCATTATCACCGGGGCGGGGCGAGGAATCGGACGAGAGCACGCTTTACTGTTTGCCGCCGAAGGTGCCAAAGTTGTCGTCAACGACCTGGGCGGAGGTGTTGACGGTTCTGCAATGACGGCGTCGCCGGCTGAAGAAGTCGTCGCCGAAATCAAAGCAATGGGTGGCGAAGCGGTGGCGAATCACGACAACGTCGCGACGTGGGCGGGCGGTGAGAATTTGATTAAGACGGCCGTCGACACGTTCGGTGACTTGCACGTCCTTGTCAACAACGCGGGCATCCTTCGCGATCGAGTTCTCGTGAATCTGAGCGAGGAAGATTGGGATGCGGTGATTAACGTGCACCTGAAGGGCCACTTCATTCCGACGCGGCACGCCGCCGCCTACTGGCGCGAGCAAGCCAAAGCTGGCACGACCGTCAAGGCATCGATTATCAGCACCTCGTCGACGTCGGGATTGATTGGCAACGTCGGCCAATCCAACTATGGCGCGGCAAAAGCCGGCATCGCTGCCTTTACCGTCATCATCGCCGAAGAACTCGCCCGCTACGGCGTGCGAGCGAACGCCATTGCGCCCGTGGCGCGAACGCGCATGACCGAGGCACTTCCGGGACTCGGTGACCACATCGCCAAACCCACCGACGCATCGGTGTTTGACGCCTTTGATCCGGGCAACATCTCGCCACTCGTCGCGACCCTCGCGATGCAAGATTGCGAAGCGAATGGCCAGGTGTTCTTCGTGCAGGGTGGAACTGTGCGCAAGTTCCAGAATTGGACGATGACCACGACGATAGAGAAAAACGATCGCTGGGACGTCGCCGAACTGGCGAAACAACTGCCCACGCTGCTCGCGTGAGCGACCCGCGCCCACCGGCGCACCTCGACCGTGACGACCCCGAAGGTCTGTTAAACGCGCGCAGCGATCCCGCGGGCGCCGCTTTCGGGACGCTGGGCAGTGAAGCAGGAAGTGATCTCAATTGGGTCATGCTGCTGCGCCAACGCGTGCAAGACCGCGCCCAGGGCTCGAGTCGATATCAATGGTGGGTCTTATGGGCATTGCTTGCGGGTCTGTTCGCTCTCAATTTCACGTTTACTGTATTTATCGTCGCCTTGCCTACCGTGGCGACGCAGTTCCACACGAGCGTCACTGTTCTCACGTGGACAATGATCGGTCCCCTCCTGGCGTATGGTCTCGCCGCACCAATTCTGGGCAAGACCGGTGACATCTTTGGACATCGACGGCTCTACCTTTTTGGTCTCATCGGGGGCATGGTTTCAGCGATACTCACCGCCCTCTCGCACAACGTCGACATGTTGCTCTTCGCGAGAACCCTCGACGGCATTCAGGGAGCGGCAACCGGGACCGCGTCTGGTGCATTGATCAATATGGTCTTTAGTCGCGAGGACCGCGTCAAGGCCATGGGTTGGTGGTCGCTCGTGGGGGCTGGCGGTCCGGTGATCGGCATTTCGCTGGGTTCACCGATTGTTGCGGCGTTTGGTTGGCGCGCGTTGTTTTGGACCCAACTCATACTCATCGTGATCGCGTTCTTCGTCGTCGTGACCTTATTGCCGCGACGAACGGAACTCGACGAGGAGACAGTAGAGAAAAAGACGCTCGCTCGCGCGCAGTTCAAGAAATTGGATTGGATTGGTAGCGTCTCATTGTCGATTTCGGTCGCGGCGCTGATGCTTGGCCTTTCGCTCGGACCAACGATTGGCTGGACGGCTCCGGGAACCATCGCGCTCTTTGTTGGGACGGTGGCGACAACGAGTCTTTTCGTGCACCGACTTCGCCATTCGCCAAATCCACTCATCCCGGTGCGCTATTTCCACAAACGAAACTTCGTTATGCCGATGGTATTGCGAGTGTGCGCAAACTTTGCGTACTTCGGAGGTTTTTTTCTCTTCCCTCTGCTCATGGAGAAGGGATACGGCTACTCGATTCCTCGGGTTGGTGCGCTCGCGATTGCGCGCCCACTTACGTTCGCCCTCTGTTCGCCTATCGCTGGCTACGTCGCGGTACGCATCGGTGAACGGGTAAGTGCCGTCGCGGGCGCATTCTTCTTGACTAGTTCGCTCGTGCTGTTCTCGTTGCTACATCCGAGTTCCGGTGCGTGGTTCATCGCAATTGCCCTTGCGCTCTCCGGGCTCGGCATGGGCACCGCGATGCCCTCGACGAGCTCGGTCATGGCGAATGAGATGGATCCGAGCGAGTTCGGCGTGATGTCCGCTGCGCAACTCCTGGCGATGCAGGTAGGAGAGGTGGCGGGCATCCAGGTCCTCGAGACCGTCCAACAAGCGCTCGTGCGACGCAGGGGTTTGTTGCACGTGAAGGCGGGTCCGGCCCTGCTCGCGACCTTTCATTTGCCATTCGTCATCGGCGCGTGCGTCGCCGCCTTCGGTCTTGTCGCGTCAACGTTTATACGATCGGTCCCTCGACCGCGACATCAGCGTCGTTCGGCGCGTCCCCGGTAGGCTTGCAACCTATGACGACTGCCATCATGCCCGGCTGCGAGCCGTATTCCGTCAACAATGGACCATTCGGCGTCCTCGTTTTGCACGGATTCACCGGTAATCCGACGTCGATGCGCCCCATCGCCGAGCGCCTCGCGGATGCTGGTTACAGCGTGTCCTTACCTCGGCTACCGGGACACGGCACGTCAGTGGAGGACATGATGACGACGTCGTGGGCTGATTGGTCGCGAGCCGCCCTGGACGCCTATGACGAACTCGCGCGGAGTTCGAAGCGTGTCGCGGTGGTGGGTCTTTCGATGGGTGGTGGGCTCACGGCCTTCGTCGCCGAACAACGCCACGACGTCGCCGCGTGTGTCTTCATCAATCCCTTGGTCAAGCCCCCGTCGTCGGACGTACTCGAGGGGCTTCAGGCATTGCTCGACTCGGGGATGGAGACCTTCGAGTCGATCGGATCCGACATCAAGAAAGAGGGCACCGTTGAAGCGTCGTATTCTGCGACGCCCTTGCGGTGTGCGGCGAGCCTATTCGAAGGTGTCGCCGGAGTCGAACGCGACCTCGGTACCATCTCGGCACCGAGTCTCCTTCTCTCGAGTCGAGAGGACCACGTCGTCACGTCGGACAATGGCGACGCAATCGTGGAGAAATCTTCGGGCGCGGTCGAGCGAATCTGGCTTGAGAATTCGTATCACGTGGCGACGATCGACAACGATCAAGAACTCGTTGAGTCCTCGACGCTGCGTTTCCTTGACGCAATCTTGCACTCATGAGCTCGCCGCTTCGCAGGGACGACGTCGCGCACGTCGCCAAACTCGCACGACTCTCACTCAGCAGCGCCGAGCTCGACATGTTCACTGAACAACTTGGTCAAGTTCTCGAACACGCCAACGACATGAGTTCGCTCGATTTAGATGGCGTCAAACCAACGGCACACCCGTTCGAATTGGTGAATGTCGTGCGTAAAGACGAGATTCGCGTGAGTTTGGACCGAGATGAAGTACTCGCGATGGCACCTGACGCCCAAGATGGACGCTTCGCCGTACCGAGAATCATGGGAGAAGCGCCGTGACCAGCGCCGCCGAGATTGCCGCCAACGTCGCGAACGGGAATTCGACGGCCAACGACGAGTTAGAACGCTCGCTCGAGGCGATTCGGGCTCGCAACGACGAACTGAATGTCTTCTTGTACGTCGACGAGCAAGGAGCTCGACGACAGGCCGCAGCAGTCGACGAGAAGGTGCGTCGCGGTGAGAATCCGGGTGTGCTCGCAGGCGTTCCGATCGCCATCAAAGACAACCTCTGCCAGCGCGGCATCCCGACGACGTGTTCGTCAAAGATCCTCGAGGGTTGGCGACCTCCCTACAGTGCCACCGTGATCGAGCGCTTGCTCGCGGCGGGGGCCGTACCGGTGGGAAAGACGAACCTTGACGAGTTCGCCATGGGTTCGTCGACCGAGAACTCCGCCTTTGGACCAACGAAGAACCCGCTCGACCCGACACGGGTACCGGGCGGGTCATCGGGTGGGTCCGCCGCGTCGGTCGCGTCGGACATGACGTCGGTCGCACTGGGAAGCGACACGGGTGGATCCATTCGCCAGCCCGCTGCCCTTTGTGGGGTTATCGGTGTCAAACCCACCTACGGTCTGGTGTCACGATACGGGCTCATTGCGTTCGCGAGTTCGCTCGATCAGATCGGTCCATTCGCGAAGAACGTAACGGACGCGGCGATCGTGCTCGAAGTCATCGCGGGATACGACGAGATGGACTCGACCTCGCTTCACGAACCCGCACCGTCGCTCGCTGCTCACGTCAACGACGGCGTCGCGGGCAAGCGAATTGGACTCGTGCGCGACCTCGTTGACGGAGCGGACAATGAGGTCGTTGAAGCCGTCGAACGCGCGGCGCAGGTGTTGCGTGACGCGGGTGCGACGATTGTCGAGATGTCGATCCCGGAGTTTCGTTTAGGGCTCAGCGCGTACTACATCCTCGCGCCCGCAGAGGCGTCGAGTAACCTCGCGCGCTACGACGGTGTGCGCTACGGACTTCGTGTTGATGCCGATGACGTCACGGCGATGAATGAAGCAACGCGGACGGCGGGCTTCGGTGATGAGGTCAAGCGGCGCATCATGCTTGGTACCTACGCGCTGTCGGCGGGCTACTTCGACGCGTACTACGGACAGGCACTCAAAGTTCGCACTTTGATGATCGACGCGTTCGCGCGCGCGTACCGCGACGTGGACCTCTTGCTCGGGGCAACGACGCCTTCGGTCGCCTTTAAACTCGGCTCCAAGGTGAGCGACCCCATGGCGATGTATTTGTCGGACATCTTCACTATTCCGACCAACCTGTCAGGAGAAGCGGCCGTGTCAGTGCCATTCGGCACCGGCGAGGCGGGGCTTCCCACCGCCGTGCAGTTACTTGGACCAGCGCGTAGCGAAGCTCGGCTCTTCGCTGCAGCGCGCGTACTCGAAATCGCCGAGGGACACTCATGACGCTGCCGGGCGACTGGGAGATGGTCGTGGGACTCGAAGTTCACACCGAATTGAAGACCACGACCAAGATGTTCTGTGGATGCGCGAACCACTTTGGATCAGAACCCAACACGAATGTTTGCCCGGTGTGTCTGGGCCTGCCGGGTTCGCTACCGGTGCTCAATGAGCGTGCGGTCGAACTCGCGATGGCGATCGGGATGGCGCTTCACTGCACGATCGCCCCTTCGACGTTTCATCGCAAGAACTACTTCTATCCCGACATGCCCAAGGACTTCCAGATAAGTCAGTACGACCTGCCAATCAACAAAGGTGGGTATCTTGACTTGCCCGACGGAAGTCGCGTCACAATCGAGCGCGCGCACCTCGAAGAAGACACGGGTAAGTCGACGCATCTTGGTGGCAGCGGAAGAATCCACGGCGCCGATCGATCCTTGGTGGACTACAACCGCTCAGGCGTGCCGCTGGTGGAGATTGTCTCGGGTCCCGATATACGTTCGGCGTCTCAAGCCCGCGCCTACGCTTCAGAGTTGCGCGGGATCCTCATCGCGACCGGGGCTTCAGACGGTCGCATGGAAGAAGGTTCTATGCGCATTGACGCGAACGTCTCGGTGCGCAAGTCGGGTGAGCCGTTCGGGACGCGCTGCGAGATAAAGAACCTGAACTCATTGCGCAGTTTGGTGCGCTCCATTGAATTCGAGGCACGTCGTCAGATTGAACTCATCGAAGAAGGCGGCGTCGTTCGTCAGGAGACTCGGCACTGGGATGAGAACCTTGGCGAAACCTCTACCATGCGAACGAAAGAGGAAGCCGAGGACTATCGCTACTTCCGCGAGCCCGACCTCGTCGATTTGGCGCCCGATGATGCGTGGCAGCAGCGCGTACGCGACCAACTCCCCCCGATGCCCGCCGAACGTAGGGCGACCTTGTCATCGCGGTTGATTGCGTCCAATGAGGCGCAGCTCGACGCCGTGGAGGTCGTGATCGATCTCCACCTCGAGCCCTACGTCCACGCTGCGATTGATGCGGGGGTTGAACCCGCGCTCGCCCTCGCCCGCGCGGCGAACGAACTCGCAGCCGGCATTGAGAATCTCGATCGAATGACAACGAACGGGTATTGTTCGACTTTGCTCATGGAGCAAAGTGGCGAACTCTCCGCGACGCAGGCGAAAACTGTCCTCAGCGAACTCCTCGCGCACGGTGGGGATCCGAAAGAGATTGCGGCGACCCTTGGCTTTGAGCGACTTTCGTCGGAGTCGCTCGCAGGAACGGTCGCGGCGTTGATTGAACAGTTCCCCGACGAATGGATGCGCTATCGCGAAGGTGACGAGAAGCTGGCACAGTTCTTCATTGGCCAGGTCATGAAGGCGACCAAGGGACAGGCGAATGGCAAGTCGGTCATCGAGCAATTACAGGCGCGCCGCTAAGGCCGGTCGTGGGCGAGTGCCTTGCAACGCCAATCGACGTCGTTGATCGACTTCTAATGCTCTTGCCTTCACGTGGCGTGGTGTGCTTAGATGGAGGGGTGACGTTCCAGAACATTCTTCCTTTAGTAGTAGTAGGCGCCTGGCGCCGGTAGTCACGCTCAGACGTATACCGGAGGCCTCCCAAGTACGGGAGGTCTTTTTTTATTCCTAAGAACAAAGGATCATCGTGCAAATAACAGGAGCCCAAGCACTCATCAAGAGTCTGGAGCAACAGGGGGTCGAAACCATTTTCGGGCTGCCCGGCGGCGCGATTCTGCCCGTCTATGACCCGCTGATTGATTCGACGATTCGACACATTCTGGTTCGACACGAGCAGGGAGCGGGCCACATGGCTGAGGGGTACGCCCTCGCCACCGGTCGACCCGGCGTCGCCATGGTCACGAGCGGTCCGGGGGCAACCAACATTGTCACGCCGATTGGCAATGCGCATATGGACTCGACGCCTCTCGTCGTCATCACCGGACAGGTGGCGTCGGCGTCAATCGGCACCGACGCTTTCCAAGAGTGTGACATTACCGGCATCACCATGGGCATCACGAAGCACAATTTCCTCGTCAAATCGGCCCAGGAGATCCCGCGCGCAGTCGCCGCGGCATTTCATCTCGCCACGACGGGTCGACCGGGACCGGTCTTGATCGACGTGCCAAAGGATCTCACGCAGTCGATGATGGACTGGTGGTACCCGAGCACCGTCGAAGAGTATGACCTTCCCGGGTACCGACCCGAGGTAGTACTTGATGAGGACGCCGTCGCGCGTGCCGTGCAATTGATTAGTCAATCAGAGCGTCCGGTGCTCTACGTGGGCGGAGGGACGTTGAAGTCGCGCGCGTCACGTGAGTTGCTCGCGTTCGCGGAGCGAACGCGGATTCCGGTTGTGACGACGCTCATGGCGCGTGGCGCGTTCCCCGACTCGCACGAGCAACATCTCGGCATGCCCGGTATGCACGGCATGTACAGCGCCGTCACCGCCATTCAGCGTTCCGACCTACTGATCTCGCTTGGTGCACGCTTTGACGATCGAGTCACGGGAAAGATCCCGGCGTTCGCGCCGAGTGCCAAAGTGATCCACGTCGACATCGACAAGGCCGAATTCAACAAAGTTCGCATCGCGGACGTCGCGATACAGAGCAACGTCGCTGCTGCGTTGCGTGCCTTCGACGCCGCGTCCGCGGCGCCACAGAATCTCGACGTCTGGTGGAAGGAGATTCGCATCTGGCAAGAGCAGTATCCACTCGTCTACGACGAGCCACTAGCCGATGGACCCCTTCGTCCCCAACACGTCATCGAGGCGATCGCGAAGAACGCCGATCCTGGAACCATCGTCACCTCGGGCGTTGGTCAACACCAGATGTGGGCGTCGCAGTTCTGGAAGTTCGAAGAACCAGGAACCTGGATCAACTCCGGTGGTGCGGGCACGATGGGCTTCGGGGTTCCTGCAGCGATTGGCGCCAAGGTGGGACGTCCCGATCGCACGGTGTGGTGCATCGACGGCGATGGGTGCTTCCAAATGACCGCGCAGGAATTGGTCACCGCGCGCGCAGAAGGTATTCCGATCAAGGTCGCGATCCTCAACAACGCCTACCTGGGCATGGTGCGACAGTGGCAAGAGATGTTCTACGACGAGCGCTATTCCGAGGTGTATCTCTCCGCAGATTTGCCCGACTACGTGAAGTGGGCTGAAGCGATGGGTTGCGTAGGGCTACGTGCGACGAATTTGAAGGAGATGCGCGACGTAATTGACCAAGCGAACGCAATCAACGACGTGCCGGTCGTCATCGACTTTCGCACGGATTCATCCGAGAAGGTATTTCCAATGGTCGCCGCGGGCGCGAGCAATGACGACATCGTCGTGCATCCTTCGCAGCGAGGAGGTGTGAAGTGACCCCGCCAGAACCGTATCTCGGCGTGCTCGACCATACGCCCGTTCGTCACCACATCCTCTCGGTGTTGGTGGAGAACAAGGCTGGCGTACTCGCGCGCATCGCGGGCCTCTTCGCTCGACGAGGATTTAACATCTACTCGCTCGCGGTCGCACCCGCGGAGAGTAATGCCCGATTTTCTCGCGTGACGATCGTCGTCGATGCCGAATCGGCACCGCTCGAGCAAATCGTCGGGCAACTCGACAAACTCGTGAACGTCGTCGCGATAACAGATATTTCGCCCAAGGACGCTCTCGAGCGCGAGCTGTTGTTGGCAACGATTCAAACTGACGTTGACAATCGAACGTCTCTGCTCGACATCATCGCCGAAGCGGGTGCCGCGATTGTCGACGTCGACGCGAAATCGGTGACGGTGATGCTCGCGGCAACGCCGGGAGGATGCGACGACCTGGAAAAGGCTCTCGAGGCATTCGCCGAGGTGGAGCTGCATCGGACTGGTCGCGTCGCATTACCTAGACTCGGTAAGACGGCTTCGGCCTAAGTAACTAATAGAGAGTGTTGAACCATGACCAAGATGTATTACGAAGCCGACGCCCAACCTGATCTCTTGAAGTCCAAGAAGATCGCAATTCTGGGCTACGGATCACAAGGACACGCCCACGCGTTGAATCTGCACGACAGCGGTTATGACGTGCGCGTTGGACTTCGTCACGAATCGAGCTCTGTGCAAAAAGCCGAAGATGCGGGTCTTCGCGTGCTCTCGATTGCTGACGCCTGCGCCGAAGCGGACATCATCATGGTGCTCGTACCCGACACCGAGCAAAAGAAGACCTACGACGCCGACGTTGCCCCGCACCTCACAGCGGGCAAATGCTTACTCTTCGCCCACGGCTTCAACATTCGCTTCAACCTGATCAATCCGCCCACGAACGTGGACGTCGCGATGGTCGCACCCAAGGGGCCCGGGCATCTCGTACGTCGCACGTACCTCGAAGGGGGTGGCGTGCCAGCGCTTGTCGCGGTGCACCAAGATGCGACCGGTCACGCCCACGACATCGCACTCGCGTACGCGCACGGCATCGGGGCCACGCGCGCCGGCGTCCTTGAGACCACGTTCACCGAAGAGACCGAAACGGACCTCTTTGGTGAGCAAGCCGTTCTGTGCGGTGGTGTCTCGGCACTGGTACGCGCGGGTTACGAGACGCTCGTTGAAGCCGGTTACCAGGCGGAGAGTGCGTACTTCGAATGCCTTCACGAACTCAAACTGATCGTCGATTTGATGTACGAAGAAGGCATCACTGGTATGCGTTTCAGCGTGTCTGACACCGCAGAGTACGGTGACCTCACTCGTGGACCTCGGATCATCACCGACGAGGTGAAGGCGGAGATGAAGAAGGTACTCACTGAGATTCAAGACGGGACGTTCGCGGCGGAATGGATTTTAGAGAACGAGATTGGGCGTCCCCGTTACCGCGAATTGCGCGACGCAGGAAAGAAGCATCCCATCGAGGACATTGGTAAGAAGTTGCGCGCAATGATGCCCTTCGTGTCGGCGGGCAAGCAGAAGGTCTCAGAGATTTCCGGTGGCGACACCGACTAATGGAGTTCGGCGTCTTCGACTACCCCGCGTAGGAGCCCGGCGAACACCACGGCGTGAAACGGCGCGATTGAATACCAGTAGGCCCGACCGAGAAGTCCGCGAGGCTTAAAGCGGGCACACTGGCGAATCGAGGAGCCGTGAGGCGTGGATTGGACGCGCCATTCCAGGGTGGCTTCTCCGGGCATCAGCATCTCCGCTCGAAGCTTCACGAAACGTTGTGGTTCGAGCGCGACGACGCGCCAGAAGTCCACATAGTCACCAACGCGCAGATCAGTTGGGCTTCGCCGCCCCCTTCGAAGGCCTGGTCCTCCCCAGATGATGTCGAGCAGACCACGCACGCGCCAGAGCCATTCACCATGGTGCCATCCCTTAGCGCCGCCGAGGCTCGTCACGGCATCGTACAGAGCGCTTGAGGATGCACTCGATGTGCGTTCGCGCGCGTCGGAGAACTCCTTGCCACCGCTCCAGGAGGGGTCGGTCACGTACGGGTGAAATGTCTCGAGGTCCGCGTCCTTGAACGAAGTGGGTACCTCGTCCCGCTTGGTCCTCGACAGCGCCAAGGTGATGGCGTCGCGCAAGGATTGTTGCGGCGCGCCGAGTTCGTCCACGGTCTTGGTATCGCGCACGATGACTTCATTCACGAGACTGTCGACCAGGGGGCGAGCGAGCGATGCGGGTACCGGAGTAACGACACCGACCCAGTGGCTCGACAGACGAGGGGAAAGCAACGGCACCGGGATAAGTCGGCGCCGGCGCAGCCCCGCCACCTCAGCGTAGAGGCCCATCAATTGTGCGTAGGAGACGACGTCGGGACCCCCGATTTCGTAAATGCCGTCGAAGGGAGTCGTCGACTCGATGACCTTGACGAGGTACGTGAGGACGTCCGAAATCGCAACGGGTTGGGATTTGGTCGAGACCCATTTCGGGGTCACCATCACTGGCAACACGTCAACGAGATAACGAAGCATCTCGAAACTCGCTGAGCCCGAACCAATGATGACCGCCGCTCGCAATTCACAGACCGGAGTGGGTCCGTCACTGAGCGTGCGACCCACTTGGTGTCGACTCGACAAATGATCACTCAGCGCAGTGCTTTCTGCGCCCATACCGCCGAGGTAGATGATTCGTTGGACGTTGGCTGTTTCGGCGGCGCGACGAAAGTTGTCGGCGTCGCGTTGCTCCTTCATTACCCAGCCACTTCCTTCGCCAATACCGTGGACGAGATAGACCGCGACGTCGATGTCCGTCATCGCGTCGTCGAGGGGGTCTTCGATTGAACCAACCACGAGTTCGACGTCGTTGCGCCACTCGACCTCGTTGAGTTTGCTCGGGGTGCGAACGAGGCAGCGAACAAAATGACCTTGTGCCAACAAGCGTGGAACGAGTCGTCCTCCGACGTAGCCTGTCGCACCCGTGACGAGGACGCGGCTCAACGAGACACGGCTGGCAGCGACATCACTTCATCGTAACGACGAAGACTTAAAGGTTGCCCACGATCCAATTGATGCAAGCACACAGTGAGGCAACGTCCTCAGGGTCAATGCTCGGGAACATCGCGATGCGAAGTTGGTTGCGTCCCAGCTTGCGGTAAGGATCAGTATCAACGACGCCATTGGCTCGAAGCACCTTGGCGATGACATTGGCGTCGATGTCGTCATTGAAGTCAATCGTGCCAACGACCTTGCTGCGTTCCGCCGGATTTGCGACGAAGGGTGTGGCGAAACCCGATGCTTCCGCCCAGGAGTAAAGGATTTCTGCGGACTTGGACGAGCGACCAGCCGAAAATGCGAGTCCTCCGTTATCATTGAACCACTTGATCTGGCTTGCGAGCAGATGAATCGTTGCGAGGGCCGGTGTGTTGTACGTCTGGTTAAGTCGCGAGTTATCCAACGCAATTTTTAGGTCAAAGAACGCAGGCGTCCAACGACCTGATGCCGCGAGTGTCTCGATACGCTCAATGGCGGCGGGCGAACACAACGCGAGCCAAAGCCCGCCATCGCTCGCAAATGACTTCTGCGGGGCGAAGTAGTAGCAGTCGAATTGCGTCGGGTCGACCGGTAGTCCGCCTGCGCCCGAGGTGGCGTCAACGGCGACTAGACCTGTCGAACCCTTGGGTCGCTCGATGTTCATCATGACGCCTGTGGAGGTCTCGTTATGCGTTAGGGCGTAGAGATCGACGGACTCGTCGGTGACGGCGGTGGGATGCGTACCGACATCACTCTTGATCACTTGGGGATCTTTGAGGTGCGGCGCTTCTTTCACCGCACTCGCGAACTTCGAGGAGAATTCGCCAAAGCTGAGGTGCTGGGATTGTTCGCTGACTAAGTGAAAGGTCGCGGCGTCCCAGAAACACGTGGTGCCACCATTGCCGAGCAGCACTTCATAGCCGTCGGGAAGCTTGAAGAGGGACTGCAGTCCATCGCGAACCTCACCGACCTTGTTGCGGACGGTGGCTTGGCGATGCGACGTGCCGAGATACGTTGAAGCGTCATGCATCAATGCGTCCAACTGTTCGCTACGAACCTTGGAAGGGCCTGAGCCAAAGCGGCCGTCGCGAGGTAGGAGATCGGTTGGAATTCGAAGGTCGTCGGGGGAAGTCATAAGATTCACTCTAGGGAATAGATCGGGGTACGCATGAATTCGAGAGTAAGTGACTTGCTGGCGGGTCTCGCCCCGAGCGCAACGCTTGCCGTCGACGCGAAGGCGAAGGCCCTAAAAGCCGCTGGTGAACCGGTGATTGGTTATGGAGCGGGCGAGCCAGATTTTCCCACCCCGGAGCACATCGTCGAAGCGGCGGTGAAGGCGTGCCACGAACCAAGTAACTACAAGTACACGCCCACCGCGGGTTTGGCCGACTTACGCGACGCGATCGTCGAAAAGTCGAAGCGAGATTCTGGCCTATCCATCGGCGCGCATCAAGTGCTCGTCACCAACGGGGGAAAGCATGCCGTGGCGACGACGTTTATGACGACGCTCAATCCCGGAGACGAGGTCCTCATCCCTGCGCCCTATTGGACGACTTATCCCGAGGCGGTCTATCTGGCTGGCGGCGTTCCCGTGGCGGTGATGACCCGTGAAGAGGACGGATTTCGAGTCAGCGTCGACGAACTTGAAAAAGCCCGAACTTCCAAGACCAAACTGCTCGTCTTCGTTTCGCCATCGAATCCCACTGGCGCGGTCGTACGTCCCGACGACGTCGCGGCGATCGGTCGTTGGGCGGCGGAGCACGACATTTGGGTGATGTGCGATGAAATCTACGAGCACCTCGTCTACGGTGACGCACAGAGTGTCTCGCTCCCGGTCGTCGCTCCAGAAATTGGCGACCGTTTCATCGTCGTCAATGGCGTCGCGAAGACCTACGCCATGACCGGCTGGCGCATTGGCTGGATGATCGGCGCCCCCGACGTGATGAACGCGGCAATTAACTATCAGAGCCAAACGACGTCGAACATCTCGAACATCTCTCAACGTGCGGCTGTCGCGGCGCTGACCGGTGACCTTGAAGCGGTCGCCATGATGCGCAGCGCCTTCGATCGTCGACGCAAAACGATGACGATGATGCTGAACTCGATTGAGGGCGTCAACTGCGCCGAACCCGAGGGCGCCTTCTATTGTTATCCCAACGTCCAAGGGCTTTTAGGTCGCTCGCTCGGAGGCAAGGTCGCGACGAGTTCGAGCGAACTTGCTGAGATTCTTCTTGAAACGATCAAAATCGCGGTCGTGCCCGGCGAAGCCTTTGGCACGCCTGGATATTTCCGTTTGAGTTACGCCTTGGGCGACGATGACTTGAAGGAAGGTCTCGAGCGCTTCGCTGGATTTGTCTCGGCCGGATAGGTTTCGTCCATTTGATTTAGGCTTGAGGCACTTAGCGAAAGGTTTCGACGTGGCTCGTGTACTGGTGACAGAAGAGATTGCCGATTCTGGCTTGCAAGAATTGCGCAACGCAGGTCATGAAGTAGACATACGGCTTGGTTTGTCGCCTGCTGAACTCCTAGAGGTAGTCCAGGGTGCCCACGCGCTCATCATCCGTTCGGCGACGCAAGTCGACGCCCCGACGCTTGAAGCGGCGAAGGACCTTATCGTCGTAGGTCGTGCAGGCATTGGACTTGACAATGTCGATGTTGCCAAGGCGACCGAATTAGGAGTGATGGTCGTCAACGCGCCAGTATCGAACATCTTGTCGGCGGCTGAACAAACTATGGCGCTGCTCCTCGCCCAAGCTCGCAATATCCCTCAAGCGCATTCAGCACTCAAGAACGGTAAGTGGGAACGGAGTAAATGGGAGGGCGTTGAACTTCACGGAAAGACGTTGGGCGTCATTGGGCTTGGAAAGATTGGCGCGCTCGTCGCCCAGCGAGCGATGGCCTTTGGCATGCGCATCGTTGCTTACGACCCCTATATCTCAGAACAACGCGCACGTCACATGGGTATTGAACTCATGGACCTCGATGGTCTTCTGGCCCAGAGCGATTTCATCACCATTCACCTACCAAAAAACAAAGAGACGACGAATCTCCTCAACGCCGAGTCGTTGCTGAAGACAAAGAGAGGTGTACGCATCATTAACGTCGCCCGCGGCGGCATCGTGAACGAAGCAGACCTCGCCGCAGCAATCGTGAGTGGTCACGTGCAGGGTGCGGCACTCGACGTGTTTGAGAAAGAGCCCACCACCGAGTCGCCTCTTTTCGAGCTTTCGTCTGTCGTTGTCGTTCCTCATCTCGGTGCGTCGACCGCCGAAGCCCAGGACAAGGCCGGCGTCACGATCGCCGAGCAAGTCCAGCTCGCTCTCGCGGGCGACTTCGTGCCCTTCGCCGTCAATGTGGCCGCGGGCGAAGTGAGCAACATCGTGCGTCCTTTCATGGGCCTCGCCGAAGTGCTCGGTCGCTTCATCGGAGGATTGCTCGACGGCAAACCTGCAGACATGGACGTGACGTACCAAGGTGAACTCGCAGGCTCAGGCACCAAGATATTGACGCTCTGCGCGTTGAAGGGGTTGCTCGTAGCGACAGGCCACGACGGCGTGTCCTTCGTCAATGCGCCACAACTCGCCTCCGAACACAATCTCACCTACGGTGAAACGGCCATTGTCGATTCGCCCGAATACGTGAATTTGATTACGGTGCGATCTGGCGAGCATGCGGTCTCTGGAACGTTGATGACGATTGGCACCCGCCTGGAGACGAGGATCGTCAGTGTCGATGGACATAGCGTCGAGATCCCCCCAGCGGCGTCGATGCTCGTCGTGCACAATGACGACCGACCGGGTATGATTGGTATGGTAGGACTCGCGCTTGGCGAGGCAAAGATTTCCATCGTCTCAATGGCTGTCGGTCCCGACCCGAAGACGAAGACTGCGCTGATGGTTTTGTCGACAAACACGCCCACGCCCATCGAGGTAATCGACGCACTGCGCGACAACGACGGAATCCAGGACATTCACCTCATCACACTTCGTTGATTTCGAAGAGTGATTTGTCAGACGTGCCCTGCTGAGACGGCATGCCGCTAGAACGTGGAGATAACTTCAACGGGGGGCGTTATGAAAGCAGCGGTGTATTACGAGACGGGACAACCGAGCGTCTTTCGCTACGAGGAGGTTCCTGACCCGGAATTTGGACCCGGTGACGTCCTTTTGAAGGTCGCCTTTGTCAGCATCGAGGGTGGTGACACGCTCAATCGCCTTCGCGGGGCGATGAACAATGTGCCACATATTGTCGGCTACCAATGCTCGGGCGTGGTGACTGCGGTTGGCGACAACGTGACTCAATTTGCGGTCGGTGATCGAGTTGTCACGACCGGGATCGATGGTTCACATGCCGAATTACGAGCCGCCGGCGAGGCTTTCACTTGGAAAGTGCCAGACGCTGTATTGATGGAAGATGCGGCGTGTGTACCGGTGCCCTTTGGTACCGCTGACGACTGTCTGTTCGAGTTTGGTCACCTCGCGGCGGGCGAAACGGCTCTGATCCATGCGGGTGCGGGCGGTGTTGGTATCGCGGCGATCCAAATGGCCAAGCGCGCGGGAGCTCGCGTCTTTGCGACGGCGTCGAGTGACGCGAAGCTTGAACGTCTAAAGGCGCTTGGTCTGGACGAAGGAATCAACTATGTCGCAACTGACTTCGTCGCCGAAGCACGTCGTTTGACCGATGGCCGCGGCATTGACGTCGTCGTTGACTCGGTTGGTGGGGCCACGTTGCAGGGGAGTATCAACGTCCTCGCGTACCGCGGCCGATGTGTCACCGTTGGTGACGCCGGTCGCTCGTCGGCCGAGAAGGTCGACATTTCCAATATGCGTGGCAACAACCAGACGCTCTCGGGTTACTTCATGGGTGCCGAGCTGTTTTTGAATCCACGCGTGCACGCCATGATCGCCAATCATTTGGACTTGATTGCGCGAGGTGAGTTGCGCGTCGTTATCGATCGCGTCTTTGATCTGAAAGATGCGGCCGACGCGCACGCCTACATTGAGAGTCGTCAAGCCTTCGGAAGGGTCCTGCTCACTCCGTGATCTTCGGTCGAGCGATGTCAATGAATGCGTCGTGGGTCTCACACACTTCGAGCAGCAGATCCTACATACTTCGAAGATTTGGTGAAGTGTACGAAGAGATTTAGAAGAGACTGATGAGGTCGATGCGTTCCATGACCTCCTTGGTCAGCAAGGGCACCGCGTCAAGGGCCGTCATGTTCTCACGAACTTGCGCGGCGGAGGATGCGCCCGTGATGACCGTCGATACGTGAGGGTTTTTCACGCACCAGGCGAGGGCCAACTGCGTAAGGGTGATGCCCAGTTCGTCAGCGATGACTTTGAGTTCGCCGACCTTCTTGTTTCGTCCTACATCGGTCAGCATTCCCTTCAGCCATTCATAGCCCGGGAGCGTCGCCCGCGACCCCTCTGGGATGCCGTTCATGTATTTGCCGGTCAAAAGACCCGAAGAAAGCGGCGACCAAATCGTGGTACCGAGACCAATGTCTTCATAGAGACGCTTGTACTCCTTTTCCACTCGATCGCGCCAGAAGATGTTGTATTGCGGCTGCTCCATGAGCGGCTTATGTAGGTTGTGGCGATCAGCGATGTCATAGGCGGCTCTGATCTCGTCGGCGCTCCACTCCGACGTGCCCCAATAGAGCGCTTTGCCTTGACTGATCATGTCACTCATGGCCCACACCGTTTCTTCGATCGGCGTCCTCGCGTCGGGACGGTGACAGAAAACCAGGTCGACGAAGTCCAGTCCGAATCGTTCGAGTGAGCCGTCAATCGCTTGCGAGAGGTACTTGCGATTGAGGGTGTTTTTCATGTTGGGCACGTCGTAGAGCCCCCAGAACAACTTGGTGGAGACCACGTACTCGTGACGCTTCCAACCAAGTTCGCGGAATGCGGCGCCCATCACCCGCTCGGATTCACCCGCGGAGTAACCCTCCGCATTGTCGAAGAAATTGACGCCAGCGTCTTTGGCGGCGCTCAAACACTCTGCTGCTTGCTGGGCGTTGGCGAGTTGGTCGGTATTGGCAAAGGTGACCCAACTTCCAAATGACAGCACACTGACGCGCAGTCCCGAGCGACCGAGTCGGCGATACTCCATTGCAGCCATGATTTCTCCTTAACGAGACTGGTGTTGTGAGTTAGGCCTCAGGATTGTGGGGAACGTCGGGCCACTCTTCGAAGGACGTCGGTGCTGTTGACTTGTTTTGCTTCAGCGTTGCGATGACGCTCGCGACCACGGAGGCAAGGACAGAAAGGATTGCGAATCTCTTGAGTACTTTGAGTGCGCCCACGGAGCATAGGTTAGTTGCCAAAAACATTGAACACGGCGTAAAAGAGCGTTACAGTGGGGACGTGAACATCTGCCAAAGCGAGCTACTTCTTCGATAGGGCGAGTTCGTTCTCGCCCGTCACCCCCGCGTTTGGCGGGGGTTTTTTGTTTCTCGTTGTAGCCACTAGGAAAGGAAGATCATGAGGCATAACCAACAACCGAGCCCCATGTCGTTTGACAAGTACCGCGCCACGGTGCCCGTCGAACTACCTGACCGAACGTGGCCAAACAACAAGCTCATCAAGGCGCCGCGTTGGTGCAGCGTGGACCTTCGCGATGGAAACCAGGCCTTGATTGATCCGATGGACCCCGAGCGCAAGAACGTCATGTTTGCCCATCTCGTGGAGATGGGATTCAAGGAGATTGAGGTTGGATTCCCTTCCGCGTCGCAACCTGATTTTGATTTCGTGCGGCACATCATTGAAAACGACCTCATTCCTGAGGATGTGACGATTCAGGTCCTCACGCAATGTCGCGAGGACCTCATTCGGCGCACGTACGAATCGGTGGCCGGCGCGAAGCGCGCCATCATCCACTTTTATAATTCCACGTCGACGTTGCAGCGCCGTGTGGTCTTTGGTATGGACATGGAAGGCATCAAGAAGATCGCCACGGATGCGGCGGCACTTTGCAAGTCGCTTGAGTCGACGTCGCCAGAGACGGAGTTCTTCTACGAATATTCGCCTGAGAGTTTCACCGGTACCGAACTGGCGTACGCGCTCGAGGTGTGCGAAGCCGTCATCGACGTCATTGACCCGTCGCCAGAGCGACCGTTGATTTTGAATCTTCCCGCGACCGTTGAGATGTACACGCCAAATCTCTACGCTGACGCCATCGAATGGTTCTCGCGCAACGTCAAACGTCGCGACAGTGTCGTGGTTTCACTGCATCCTCACAACGATCGAGGAACCGGCGTCGCCGCCGCGGAACTCGGCGTGCTCGCTGGAGCCGACCGCGTTGAAGGGACCCTCTTTGGCAACGGCGAGCGCACTGGCAACGTTGACGTGGTGACTCTGGCGTTGAACCTGTTCAGTCAAGGCGTAGACCCGCAACTCGATATCCGCGACATCGACAAAGCGCGCCACGTCGCCGAATACGCGAACCGGCTGCCAGTTCATATGCGTCATCCCTACGTCGGCGAACTCGTCTACACCGCATTCTCGGGCTCGCATCAAGACGCCATCAAAAAAGGCATGCTCGCGATTGGCGACACCTACGACGTGTGGGAAGTGCCCTATCTTCCCATCGATCCCAAGCACACCGGACGCACCTACGAAGCGATCATCAGGGTGAATTCGCAGTCGGGCAAGGGCGGCGTGGCATATCTTCTAAGCACCGAGCACGGCTTGGACCTCCCTCGGGCAATGCAGGTCGAATTCTCCAAGCGGGTGCAGGAACTCACCGAGGCGACCGGCACCGAGATCTCACCCGCCGAAATCTGGGACGTGTTCACGACGACCTACCAGCCTGAGAATCCCAAGATCCAACTCCTCTCGAGTGAGGTGTCGGCGGACCAGCACAACACGCGTATCTTCGCCCAACTCGTCGTCAATGGTCAGCACGTCACCGTCAAGGGCGAGGGCAACGGGCCTATTGACGCACTGATGAGTGGGCTGCGCAACGAAATGGACGTGTCGTTCAAAGTCCGTGACTATCACGAGCACGCGCTGACCTCTGGCGCCGAAGCGTCAGCGGTCGCCTACGTCGAAGCAGAGGGACCCGACGGCACGACGTGGTGGGGCGTGGGGATGAGTTCATCGATTCTTGACGCGTCGCTCGAAGCCGTCATTTCCGCGGCGAACCGCCGACGGTAGCAATTCCTCCGAGTAAATTGGAATGGTGACCTTTCACTCGCTCTTGAGTAGCGCGGGATGGGCCGCGGTGTTTTTGGGTCTTGTAGGGACTATTGCGCAGTACGCGCGCGCGAAGCGTCTCGGCGTCGAGGGTGTCTCGCTCGCGACGTGGGTGCTGTTTGTCTTTATGGGTTGCTTTTGGATCACCTACGGCGCGGTGTCAGCGCACTCGTGGCAGGTGATCCTCGGAAGCTTGATCATTTTGCCCATCCAACTCGCGATTGTGTTTCGCCTGAAGCCGTGGCGGAGGTGGAATGTGACCGTTCGATGTTTCGCATTCTTCGTAGTGTGCTGCGTCATACCCACCCTGCTCTGGGGATGGGCGGGCGGCGTCCTTGGTACGGGCATCGCCATGACGGCGAACCGCGGACCGCAGATAGTGGAGTTGGTTCGCCACGAAGACGCGAGTGGCGTATCGGTGAGTTCGTGGGTCCTTGGAGTTGGCGGTTCGGTGCTGTGGGTGGGTTACTACTCAGGTGCGCACTTGTGGGCAGCGCTGGTCTCGACGTTGGTCGCAGGGATCGCGAATCTCTCGATTGCTCTGTTGGCGTCGTGGCGCCACGGCCAAGCTCGTCGTCAACTCGTCGCCGTTGAGGTATTCGCCGACTAGATCTTCGCTGCGCGCCGAGACCATTTCTTGTCGCGTTGGTAGAGACCGGCTAGGTCCTTGACAAGACCACGATAGAGTTCGGCGTGCACTTCGACGGGCTCGAAGACTCGCGTCGATAGTGCAACGTCATCCACCTGATCGAGCGATCGGTACCCGAGTGACACCGACGCCGCGAGAGCCATGCCGCGTAACTGAGCCGTCATGGGACTCGTCACTTGGTGGACCTCGCGGTCGAGGGCGTCAGCGATGATCTGGCACCAAAGATCGGACTGGGCCCCTCCTCCCACGAGTCGGATGGGGGTTAGGGTTCGCTCGGCGAATTTCTCCACGTAGCCAAAGAGCCAGGCGCTGTTCGCGGCGACACCTTCCATGACGGCTCGAATCATGTCCGCCGTGGTGGTCGTAATCGAAAGATTGGTAAAGCCGGCTCGGGCCCGTTTGTCGTCGATCGGTGAGCGTTCACCCGCGAGCCAGGGTGTGAAGCGAACGCCGTTCGCTCCGGGAGGTGAGCTTGCGGCGAGCGCGGTCATCTGCTCGAAGCTCATGGGTTCTTCGCCGCCTGCGAGGAGGTGCTGAAGCCACTCGAGAGCCTTCGCCCCCGTTTCCTGGTTGTCAATCATCACGTAGGAATCATTCGTCAGACCCGGCACGGCCGCGATTGAATGCATAGCGTCCGTCTTCTTTTTCGCGAGCGGGCAACTAATCCACGAAGTCGTCGAGAGCGCCATGTGCGTGGCGAAGGGTGCCGTTGCTCGCGCGCCGAAGGCGGCCGCGTGCAAGTCGGGTAGTCCCGCGACGACCAGCGTGCTCGTTGCGAGACCGAGTTCGCTCGCGACCTCAGGTTTTACTGCTCCAATCACGCTCGCGGCCCGGACCAAGGTTGGCAACTTCTCGTGGGTCAGGCCGACCGAATCAAGAAGTGTCTCGTCGTAGTGAAGCGTCTCAAGATGACGATTATCGGTCATCCACATCGCGAGTCGCGACGCGTGTGAACCAGTCGCCACGCCCGAAAAACGCATCGTCAGGTAATCCACCGGTTCCATGAACCAACGAGTGTTCGCACAGATTTGTGGTTGTTCGTGCAAAAGATAGAGGATCTGTCCAACGGGGTCGGCGCCCGACGTCGAGGGTGCACCACCGCTTCGCTGGACGAAACGCCGTAGTTTTCGCGCGTTATAACCCTGCAGTGCTCCACCGATCGCACGTCGACTGTAGGGGCCCCCGCGCGTGTCGAGCCAAGTGACGCACGGTCCCGTTGGCACACCTTGTTCGTCGACGGGCACTGTCGACGCGTACTGCCCAGTCACCGCGACCGCCTTGACGAGCGTGCGGTCGACTCCTTTGGCGTGGAGCAAGCGCGTCGCAGAGGAGCGAATGAGTTCCCACCACTCGGTGGCGTCTTGGGTGGCGCCGCCGTGGTCGTTAAAGTGTGTCGTCACGTGATGTAGCTCGTGAGCGATGAGGTCGCCGTCGAATGTCACGACGCCGACCTTGGGACCACCCGTGCCCAAGTCGATACAAAGGCAGAGATCGGTGATAGCCATTACGCAGGGATTGAGGACTGTTGATCCATCATCATCGCCATGAACATCTTTATGAAGGCGTCCGCTTCGTCGTTGGGCCCGCCGGCGACTCCTCCGTAGATGGCGCCAGACTTGGGCGCTTCATCGCGATGAGCTAATGCGTAGTCGACCGCGTCGCTCAGATCGACACGCCACTTCTCGACAGTGCCGAGCTGGGTTTGAGGTCGAGTGACCGCCATGTGCAAAGCGTTCGGGTACTGCTGACCATTGAGTCGCCATCCTTTCGTGCGAAGGAAATCATTGACGTGGTACACATCAAAATCATCAGAGGTGAACGAGAAGAGGAAACTTGGCGAACCCAAGATGCGAAGCGACGCGTGAGTGTGGACGGCGTCTTGCATCTTGCGAGAAGTGGCGAAGATCTGTTCGGCGTAGCGTCGATAGCCCGAACGTCCCAATTGCACCATCGCGGCCCAGGTGGCGGCGAGCAAACCAGCGGAACGCGAACCGTCCATGCCGGGTGAACAGTATTTTCCTCCCGACCAGTCTGGTTGGTAGAAGTACTGGCTGTTGCGCAGCCCCTTGTCGGCGAAGCACAGCACACTCGTTCCTTTTAACGCGTAGCCGTATTTATGAGTATCGGCAGAGATGGAAGTGACGCCGGGCACGCTGAAATCGAAGGCCTCGATGTCGTACCCGAGTTCGCGCCCGAAGGGAAGAATGAATCCTCCGAGGCATCCGTCGACGTGTAAGCCGACCCCGCGCCGAAGGGCGATTCTGCCAAGTTCTTCGATGGGGTCCACCGTCCCGTAGCCGTAATTGCACGCTGAACCAATAATGGCGATGGTGTTCTCGTCGATGTGCTCCTCGACCCAGCCAACGTCGACCTGAGTGGACACCGGATCAATTGGCGCGACGTGAAGTTCGATGCCAAAGAGGTGACACGCCTTGGCGAAGGCCGGATGTGCCGTTTCGGGTTTGATGACATTTGGTCGCTGCACAGCGGAATTCTTAGATTCGCGGTACGCGAGCATGGCGTGGGCGATCGACCCGCTGCCGCCGCTCGTCACCAGGCCCACTGGCGTGGTGTCACGCAGGTTCGACGCCCCCAGTAGGTCGAGGGTCATCGCGATGATTTCTGCTTCGAACTTTGTCGAGCTCGGACAAAGATCGCGCTGGAGCGAGTTCACGTAGGAGAACTTGGAGAATGCCTCGTTGAGAAAATCGTAGTGATCATGGTCGCCGCAGTACATCGTTCCCGAACACTGTCCAGATTCCCACGCGGCGTCTTCGACGTGGGACATCGTGTCGAGCATCGAGAGAATATCGTCGCGGCTGGCGCCCTCTTCAGGAAGGCTGCGATGAATTGCGAACCTGTCGGCGTAAGGGTAGTCACTCACTATCTCTCCAATCAAAGAATTCCTCAAGAGTAGAACCATTCGATTATGCCGGACGATGTCATCTTCAAACGACGAGGTGGAAGTGCGGATTGAAGCTCGTCGAGGCGACTATGGTGGAATCACGTGCGGCTTGCGCAGCGCACCTGAGACGCCAGTTCGGGTTGGACGATCTAGACGATTGTCGCTCGGTCGGGCTCGACGCCTCCTTCATCTGGAGGAATCAATGTCGAAAAGTGCCACGGTGCTAGAGCAACACCGTTCCCACCCAAGCAACAAAACGATGCGCGCGTTGGTCTATGGGGGCCCCGGACTCAAGAAGTGGACCGAAGCACCAAAACCCCAATTGCTCCACGACACCGACGCCATCGTCAAGGTGGATATCACGACCATCTGCGGATCGGATCTTCACATCTTGAAGGGCGACGTCCCCGAAGTGTCGATCGGACTGATCCTTGGTCACGAGGCTATTGGAACAGTTGAATCGATTGGCACGGGCGTGAAGGTCGTCCAGGTCGGTCAACGCGTCCTCGTGTCGTGCGTCACGTCGTGCAGCATCTGTCGATTTTGCCGTGAGGGTCGATTCGGGCAATGCCTGAATGGCGGTGGATGGATCCTCGGACACCTCATCGACGGCACGCAGGCCGAGTACGTACGAGTGCCCTACTGCGATACGTCGACTTATCCGGTTCCCCCGGGAGTCTCGGACGAAGAACTTCTGATGTTGACCGACATCGTGCCGACCGGCTTTGAGATTGGCGTCTTGAGCGGCGCGGTGGCGCCGGGCGATGTCGTGGCGGTCGTTGGTGCGGGTCCAGTTGGGCTTTCGGCGATCAAGACGGCGCGACTCTTCAATCCTCGATCAATCGTCGCCATCGACCTCGATAACAAACGACTCGACCAGGCGAAGAAGTTCGGCGCTGACGTTGTCGTCAACAACGGGACGAGTGATCCGTTGGAGCAGATCATGAAGTTGACCGGTGGACTCGGAGCGGACGTGGCGATTGAGGCGGTGGGGCTCGAAGCGACGTTCGAACTCGCGACGACGCTGATTCGATCATGTGGACACGTCGCCAATATCGGTGTGCACGGAAAACCAGTGTCGCTTCACCTAGAAAAACTTTGGGAGAAGGACGTCACTATTACGACTGGACTCGTTGACACGAGAACGATTCCCAATTTGCTCGGACTCGTCGAGAGCAAGAAACTCGACGTATCGGACTTCGTCACGCATCGATTCAAGATGGATCAGATGATTGAAGCGTATGACACCTTCTCGAAGGCCGGAACGACCGGCGCGCTCAAAGTGACGCTGACGCCGTAACGAGATAGAGCAGTCGTCCTTAGTCCTCATACGAAGTGCCGCTTCAAGAAGTTTGTGCGAAGTGACGTGACGAAATTCTCGTCATCGAACAATGAAAGTTGGTTGCCTGATGTATTCACCTGAAATGATATTGGGGAATCCCTCAAAAATCGAAGAACCAAGCGTGTGGCACTGGCTGACGCGCTCCAAGATTGCCGCAGTCGCGTGGACGGCGATGCGCGTTTGGCTCGGGATTATGTGGCTCCAGGCTGGTGTGTCCAAGTTGTGGGGTGCGGAGAATTCCGCCTTCATGCACAACGGCGGCTCGGGCGTCGTGGGATTCGCACTGCATGGCACTGCGGCATATAGCTGGTGGGGACACTTCTTGCACGGATTCGTGGTGCCCAACGCTGGTTGGATCGGCGTATTGGTCGCGGTCAGCGAGTTCGCCATTGGCATTTGCTTGGCATTGGGACTCTTGACACCGATCGCGCTGCTCGGCAGTTTGGTACTCCTGTTCACCTACGTCATGTCGGGTACCGCGAGCGTGTGTGCGTTCTATGCCTTGTTTGCGGTAGTGCTTCTCATGATGTGGAGGACCGCTGGTTGGATCGGCGCTGACGGCGTGCTGTCTGGTTTTCGCCAACGGCATATGAAGATGATGGTGGATGACGCCATGAGTTCAGTGGCACCCGTCGCCACGATTGAAGTCACGCTGAGGACCGACGGCGATGGCAACGCACCGTCGACGACGGTCAAAAAAGCGCCAGCGGCAAAAAAAGCGTCCGCGACAAAAGAGGTTCCGGCCGCGACGAAGTAGCGCTTTGTTCACGCGGCGTCCACAATGGGACGTCGCGTGCGCACGGCCACGCATTGCAGACATCGCGGCGTACGCCCCTCGCACTGTGGTTGGGACACGAAGAACGTGCGTTCACCGCGCGCCGGACTAGCCCGGTACGATGCTCTCGTGACGAGATACCAACCATCATTCGATCGCTACGAGGCGATGACGTATCGACGTACCGGTCGAAGTGGTCTGTTGCTTCCAGTGATCTCACTCGGTCTATGGCACAACTTTGGTGACGATCAGCCTCTTGACGTGCAGCGTGCGGTGTTGCGGCGTGCCTTCGATCGAGGCGTAACGCACTTTGATCTGGCGAATAACTACGGACCCCCCTACGGGAGTGCCGAGGTCAACTTCGGTCGGATCTTGGGTGAGGATTTCGTCGGGCTGCGCGACGAGCTGGTCATCTCCACTAAAGCCGGTTGGGATATGTGGCCGGGACCCTACGGAAATTTTGGATCTCGAAAGTACTTACTCGCGAGCCTCGACCAGAGTCTGGCGAGGATGGGCCTTGACTACGTCGACATCTTCTACCACCACCACTTCGATAAAGACACCCCCTTGGAAGAGACGATGGGCGCCCTCGATACCGCGGTGCGTCAGGGAAAAGCACTGTACGTGGGTATCTCGTCGTACTCGGACGATAGAACGAAGGAGGCGGTCAAAATCTTGCGTCAATTGGGCACACCACTTTTGCTACATCAGCCCTCCTATTCCATGTTCAATCGCTGGATTGAGACTCGGCTCCTTGACGTCTTGTCGAGCGAGGGTATTGGCTGCATCGCCTTCTCACCTCTGGCGCAGGGACTCCTGACCGACCGCTACCTCGATGGTGTTCCACAGGGCTCACGCGCCTCAAAGGCAACCTCGCTCAGCGCCGATATGTTGAGCGACGAGAACATCGTGAGAGTTCGAGCCCTCAACGCGATTGCGCGGCGCCGAGGCCAGAAGCTCTCTCAGATGGCAATTTCGTGGGCATTGCGAGATGATCGAGTGACGTCGGTGGTGTTGGGGGCGAGCAGCGTCGCACAACTCGACGAAAATCTCGACTCCCTGAGTAACGCTGCGTTCTCCCCGGAGGAGTTGGTCGAAATCGACAACTACGCCGTCGAAGGTCACATCGATCTCTGGCGAAGCGTCGCGGAGGAATAGTTAGGAACGAGGCACGATGACGACGGGAATCGGCGAGTGTTGGGCGAGTTCCAGACTGGTGCTGCCAAGCAAGTGACCCGCGTGCGCACTTTGTCCTCTGGTGCCGACCACGAGAAGGTCGGCACTCACGGGTGGCTGGGCCATACGCAACATGACCGAGCACGCGTCGCCATCGACGACTTCTAAGCGTACCGACGACCGAGCAACGCCGACCTCGTCGCAGACATGTGCGAGGGATGCTTCAATCTCTTCGTTGACGACGGTGGGCTCGAAGCGAGCGAGGAGTCCCTTTGCGTGTACGACGACGACCAGCGCATCATTGTCGTGTGCGAAGTTGAGCCCCCAGAGAACGGCGCCCTGAGCGTCTGATGATCCATCGAAGCCGATCGCGATTGTGCGAATTCCTTGCATCAGCGTCTTCCTTTCATAGTCCCGTGTCGCGCGCAATACGAAGCGCAGCGAATCGCGCTTCTTTCGCGTTCGCCACCGCGTCGGATCCAGGTCCACCGTGCGTGGGTCTTTCAGACGCAAAATCCGCGCCCAAGAGCGCACCGAGCGAGGAAGTGACCGACGATTGCAAGGCGCCAAGTTCGTAGCCGCCCTCAAGAAATAGCGCGAGTCGACCCGGCCGGGGAGCAAAGCTGGCGGTGAGGATGGCGAGCTCGGCGAAATCGCCATTGGAGAGTGCCAGGTCTGCCATGGGGTCCGATCGATGCGCGTCGAAACCCGCCGACACCAGCACCCACGTCGGTGCGAACTCCTCAATCGCGGGTGTTGCCGTGTCGAGTAATGCTTGACGCACGACGTCACCCGTCGCCCCAGCGGGTACTGGAAGATTGACGGTGGTGCCCAGGGCGTCCAAGCCACCGATTTCATACGGAGCGCCGCTGCCGGGGTAGAAAGGCCATTGATGCGTCGAGACGTACATCACGTTGGGATCGTCCCAAAAAATCGACTGCGTGCCGTTGCCGTGGTGCACGTCCCAGTCGACGATCAGCACTCGCTCACCTTGGCTCGTCAATTCGGCCGCCGCAACGGCGATGTTATTCAACAAGCAAAAACCCATGGCGCGGTCGCGTGACGCGTGATGACCCGGTGGACGCACCGCGACGAACCCCACTCCGTCGTCTCGTATCTGCAGTTCCTTGATGACGGCGAGGCCCGCGCCCGCGGCAAACTGGGCAATCGACCACGAGTCATACGTCGCGTACGTGTCGGCGTCAAGATCGCCGCCACCTTCGTAGCAGTAGGCACCAAGTTCGTCAAGATACGTCGCGTCGTGCACGCGTGCGAGTTCGGCCCGCGAGGCACTGTAGGGTGCGACCGCGAGGAGATCACCGTCGAGGTGGAGTTCGTTGATGCCTCTCAAGACCGCGCGAAGTCGCTCCGGACGTTCGGGATGGCCCACGTCCTCGTGACCAGCATCGTCAAGGTGACCATTGATGATGAGCATCATGGTGTCCCTTCGTTGCCGTTCTCGTCGGGTTCGAACAGTGTGGTCCGGCGAAGGAAATGACTGTGACTTTGCGGGGTTGACTGAATCGGGAATCGAAGGCTGACGACCTCGTCCTCCAGTCGCGACGCGAGGGGATAGCCGGAATCTCGAAAGACACCCAGCATGCCACGATTGTCGGCTTGCGTTTCGGCAACAAAATGGGTGACGCCATTTGATCGTGCGGCACGTGCGAGGTGCCACAACAACAAGATGCCGATGCCGTGATGTTGATAGTGGTCGCTGACGAGGAACGCGACCTCCGCGTCGCAGGTATGGGGGAGTCGATCGTAGCGACCCACCGCAATTAATTCGTCGCCGTCTTCGACGATGTAGGCAAATCGGTCGACGTAGTCGACGTTCGTGAGGTGAGCGAGCTCCGTCGTTGAGAGTTCGGGGTGCATCATGAAGTATCGGCGATAAATCGAGCCGGGTGACAATTGCAGATGAAAACGTTGCAATGAAGCGGTATCGCTTGGACGGATTGGGCGCATGTGTAACTTGACGCCCGTGATCGTCATGATGTCGCACTCGAGTTGGGAGGGGTAGGGCCGTGTTGCGGTGGACCGTGGTGCATCGTTGTGCGGGGCATTCGACACATCCGCTCCCTCCGCTCGGCGCTGGCATTCGCCATCACCTCGATTATCGGCTGCAGGGCTGCTGCGCGCCAGTGACCTTGGTCACAGCCACGAAGTGCAATAAAACGCCCCTTCTAGCTATGGAACGAGCGTATGGCCCTCGTGGTCGAAGACCCCCGAGAGCGTAGGAGCGGCGTACCCTTTTTCGTACGCGGTGATGGCGGCTTCACGCCGCAACGTCAGTCCGATGTCGTCCCATCCATTGAGGAGACGTTCGCGAGTCATCGCGTCGAGATCGAACCCTCGTTGCCAACCCGCCTCGGGAACCTCGACGCGCAAATTGTCAACGTCGACAACAACGAGCCGAGTCGCATCGTCTCGCACCAGGGTATTGAGTTCTTCCACGTCCTGTGGTGGTAGTTGGACGATGACGAGACCCTGCTTCGATGAGTTGTTTCGAAAGATGTCCCCGAAGGATGGAGCAATGATGGCTTCAAATCCGTAATCCATCAATGCCCATACCGCGTGTTCGCGCGAGGAGCCTGTTCCGAAACGGGGACCCGCGATAAGAATATTCGCACCGACGTATCGCTGGTCGTTGAGGACGAATCCGGGATCGTCGCGCCATTCGCTGAAGAGTCCTCGCCCGAAACCGGTTCGCTCCACCCGCTTTAGCCAGTCAGAAGGGATGATCTGGTCGGTATCAACATCGGAGCGTTCGAGGGGCACCGCGCGACCTTCGAGGATTCGAACTGGCTTCATGACAACACCTCGTCGGGTGTCGCGAATCGTCCCTTGACCGCGGTCGCCGCGGCCACGACCGGTGAGACGAGATGGGTTCGTCCTCCTCGTCCCTGTCGGCCTTCGAAATTCCGATTCGAGGTGGAAGCACAGCGTTGACCGGGCTGAAGTTGATCGGGGTTCATACCCAGACACATCGAACATCCGGGTTCTCGCCACTCAAATCCGGCGGCCAAAAAGATTGCGTCGAGACCTTCTTCTTCAGCCTGCTTCTTCACTCGATGCGATCCAGGAACGACGAGCGCTCGCACACTGCCAGCGACGTGCTGTCCTCGAGCGACGTGGGCAGCGGCGCGGAGATCTTCGATTCGAGAATTGGTGCACGAACCAATAAAGACGATGTCGACAGGGATTGATCGAACTTGCGTGCCTGGTTCGAGGTCCATGTAGGCGAGCGAACGCATCGTCGTATTCTTCTCGTCGGCGTCGTCGAAATCATCTGGAGACGGAATGTTGCCGCTCAGGGCAACCACTTGCGCCGGGTTCGTTCCCCAGGTGACAAACGGCGTGAGGTCACTCGCGTCGATCACAATCTCTTTATCGAATATGGCATCGTCATCGCTGACGTAGCTCCTCCAACGTGCCGCGGTTTCGTCGAAGTGTTCACCCTGCGGCACGCCCGGGCGATTTCGGAGATACGCAATGGTGGTGTCGTCCACCGCGACGAGTCCCGCTCGGGCGCCCGCCTCGATGCTCATATTGCAGATGGTCATCCGACCTTCCATTGAGAGCTCGCGAATTGCCTCACCGCGGTATTCAATGACGTAGCCCGCGCCGCCACCAGTACCGAGCCGTGACACGATTCCGAGCGCGATGTCCTTGGCGCTGACGCCGACGGGCGCCTTTCCTTCCAGTGTGACGGACATGGACTTGGCTTGTTGCTGTGGAAGGGTCTGGGTTGCGAGGACATGTTCTACCTCACTCGTTCCTATGCCGAAGGCCAAGGCGCCGAAAGCCCCGTGCGTCGATGTGTGTGAATCACCGCACACGATTGTCATGCCCGGCTGCGTGACGCCAAGTTCAGGTCCGATGACGTGCACGATTCCTTGATTCTCGTGACCGCGGGGAAATACTGTGATACCAAACTCTTCGCAATTCTCCTCGAGTGCCTCTAGTTGACGTCGCGACACGGGATCCTTCACCGGCGTTGAGATTGGGTCGGTGGGCACGTTGTGGTCGGCGGTCGCGAGTGTTCGATCAGGTCGACGGACAGTCCGATGACTCAGGCGTAGACCGTCAAAAGCTTGAGGACTCGTGACCTCGTGTACGAGATGCAGGTCTATGTAGAGGAGCGTTGGTTCGCCCTCTGGCGAGGCGACGACATGTTCGTCCCAGATTTTTTTGAAAAGAGTCTTCCCGCTCACGATTATCGAATACCGATGATCTTCACGCGAAGCACTCCCGAAGGCGCTTCGTACTCAATGAGCTCGCCAATCCTTCTCTCGAGCAACGCCGCGCCGAGGGGCGAGGTTGGTGACGCGACGAGCACGCCTTCTGGCTTTTCTTCAATGGAACCGACGAAGAACTCCTGGAAATCGTCATCGGAGTCGCCCTCGTAGACAACGCGCACAATCGATGCGTATTGGACGACATCGACGTTCCCATCACGTTCGACGATTTCGTGATGACGCAAGACGTTGTCGATCTGGCGAATTCGGGATTCCATCTTTCCCTGTTCATCCTTGGCGGCGTGGTAGTCACCGTTTTCGCTCAGATCGCCAAGAAGTCGCGCAGCTTCGATGACTCGTGCAATTTCGGTGCGACCAACGGTGGTGAGGTGTTCGTACTCGGCGCGGAGTTTGTCCAGTGTTTCCTGGGTGATTCGATGAATTTCGCCCGCCATGGTGCAACCTCAACTTGTGGAGAAGCCCCAATTCTACTGAAGGGACCATGCACCACTGCGACGAGTTTGCCAGGTGCGTGCGTCAGCGACCAAAATGGAGCGAAACGAGGAGACGACGAGCAATGAACCAGCGCAGCTATCGCGTGGCCGTGCTCGGTGGCGACGGCATTGGACCCGAGGTCACCAGTGCAGCGCTCGAGGTCGTGAATGCGGCTGGCGTCAACATTGCCACGACCACCTATGACGTGGGTGCGGCCCGGTATTTGCGCGATGGCTTCGTGCTCGATGACGAAACCCTCGAACAACTTGGAGGTTTTGACGCGATACTTCTTGGGGCGATTGGTCCAGCCATTGGAGATACTCGGATCCCTGGCGGCATTCTCGAGCGCGGACTGCTCCTTCGATTGCGCTTTGGTCTCGACCTCTACATCAATTACCGACCCTTCCAGGGCGTGCGGGGATCGATCGCGCAGGGTTGCGAATTCGCCATCGTTCGTGAAAACACTGAAGGACCGTACGCGGGCGAAGGTGGCGTCCTTCGCCATGGCACGGCCCACGAAGTGGCGACGCAGGGCTCGGTGAACACGCGCTTCGGTGTCGAGCGCTGCGTTCGATACGCCTTTGAACGAGCCTCGAAGCTGGTCGAGCCGAGATTAACCCTCGTGCACAAGACCAACGTGCTGACGTTCGCTGGCGAACTCTGGAGCCGCGTCGTGCGAGAAATCGGTGCTTTGTATCCAAACGTGCAGGTCGACTACAACCACGTCGACGCTGCGTGCATCTATCTCGTCGAGAATCCACAACGTTACGGGATCATCGTGACCGACAATTTGTTTGGCGACATTCTTTCGGATTTGGCCGGAGCGGTCACCGGTGGCATTGGCTACGCCGCGAGCGCAAATTTAAACCCGGAGCGCACGTCGGCGTCGCTCTTTGAGCCCGTGCACGGCGCCGCACACGATATTGCCGGTACCGGCAAGGCGAACCCCCTCGCGGCCGTCTCATCAGCAGTGTTGATGCTTGAGCACCTCGGCGAAGTCGAGGCGGCGTCGCGAGTGGCCCGAGCCGTGCAAGAATTCAATGGAGATGTTGCTTCGCTAGGAACCTCAGGAATTACCAAACAATTAATGGAGAACTTGTAAATGCCAATCACGCCCACGAAGAAGATCTGGATGGACGGGACGCTGGTCGATTGGGATAAAGCGACGATTCACGTCTTGACCCACACCTTGCATTACGGCACGGGTGCATTTGAAGGCATTCGCGCCTATAAGACCGACAAGGGGCTCGCGGTGTTTCGCTTGGTTGATCACACGCAGCGACTCTTGAACAGTTGCAAGATTCTCTCGATCGATGTGGCCTACTCGCTTGAGGCGCTCGTCGAAGCGACCAAGGAAGTCGTGCGTGTCAATGATGTGCCCAATGGTTGTTACATTCGACCTCTCGTGTACTTGGGTTACGGCGAGATGGGCGTCAATCCGCAACCTTCACCCGTCAACGTGGCAATCGCCGTGTGGCCGTGGGGGGCCTACCTCGGTGACGAAGGCGCCGAGAACGGCGTGCGGATGAAGATCTCCTCGTGGGTTCGACACGCGCCCAATGCAATGCCGACCGCTTCGAAGACGGTGGGTGGTTACGTGAACTCGGGTCTCGCGAAAGTCGAGGCGATCAATGCAGGTTACGACGAAGCCATCATGCTGGGGCCCGACGGTAGGGTCTCGGAGTGCACTGGTGAGAACCTTTTCATTGTGCGTGACGGGCTCTTGATTAGTCCTCCACCATCCGAAGCCGGAGCCCTTCGCGGAATTACCCAATCCAGTATCGTGCGTATCGCGAACGACCTCGGCTACGACGTGAGCTTCGAGCCAATGCGCCGTGACGATCTCTACCTCGCCGACGAGGCCTTCCTCACCGGCACTGCCGCGGAGGTGGTCCCGATCGCTTCCGTTGACGATCGAGTCGTCGGCGAAGGCAAGCCGGGTCCCATCACGAAAAAGATTCAAGGCATCTACCATCAAACCGTCCGAGGTGAGTTGCCCCAGTACGAGAGTTGGCTCGACCGGGTTTAGCGGCATTCGAAGGTAGTCTCGAAGCGTGACCCAGCCAACCTTTGCTCCCGTTCCTAACGCCGGTGAGGTGCGTCCGACGATGTCGACGGCGACTCCCGAACTCGCGCGAGTCCCCAAGGCGGGTCTCCAGCGCTCGGCTCACCCACCTACCGGTGTCAGTTACGGTACGCCAGCGCCGGGCGAAGGCTACGCACTGACGATCGCGCACCACGTTCTTGGACCCTTTTCCTTCGAGCACGAACACGATCGTCACGACGTCGAACTTGGCATTGGCCTCGTCGCCGCGAAGCGAGCGAGCATCGTCGGCCGAGGTCCCATCCCCAGTGATGTGAAGGTCGCGATGGAACTCTTCGGTCTCGAGGGACCGATCCTGCGCCACGAACAGTGTGCGAAGTTCGCGGGCATTGCCCATAGTTACGTTGCCCAACGCCGCTTCGTCGATGCGGTTTCGGTCGACGAACTCGTTCCTGGTCACGTCTCTCCTTAGTCCCCACTATCGAAAGAAGCAGTATGAGTTTCGACCTGAATGCAGAGCAGCGCGCGTTTCGTGACGTGATGCGTGGTTTCGTCGATGAACGAGTTGCGCCCAACGCGGAGCACTACGACCGGGAGCAAGAATTCCCGCAAAAGAGTTTCGATGCGTGCGTCGAGATGGAATTGCCATCACTTGGCGTGCCCGAAGAATACGGCGGTGTTGGCGCGGACATGGTTACCCAAGCAATCATGGCTGAAGAGTTAGCGAGAGGTTGCGCGTCAACGTCAGTGACCATGCTGATTTCCAAGCTTGGAATGTTACCTATCATCAACTTCGCGTCCGAAGAGATCAAGCGCCACTACCTGCCCCGTGTTGCGAAGGGCGACATTCAAGCGAGTTACTGTCTCTCCGAAGCCGACGCTGGATCAGACGTCGCGGCAATGCGCTGTCGTGCAGTGCGCGATGGGGATGATTACATTCTCAATGGTTCCAAGTATTGGATCACGAATGCGGGAATCTCTGACACCTACACGGTGTTCGCGAGCACGGACCCCGAGGCGCGAAGTCGAGGTATCACGTGTTTCTTGGTTGAAAAGGAGTGGGGGCTGCAATTCCCCAAGCACGAGGACAAGATGGGCCTGCGCGCATCACCGACGGGCGAGGTCGTTCTCCATGACGTGCGGGTACCAATGAGTCATCGAATTGGTGTCGAAGGTGAGGGCTTCAAGATCGCCATGCACACGCTCGATCGTTCGCGTCCCACCATCGGGGCCCAAGCGGTGGGCATCGCACAGGCATCGATCGATTACGCCGGGTCGTATATGAAGGGGCGCAAAGCCTTTGGCGGCCCCATCTCTGAACTTCAGGGACTTCGATTCATGCTCGCTGACATGGCCATTCGCACTGAAGCGGCTCGCGCTCTGGTGTATCGCGCCTGCGCCACGATTGACGCGGGCGATCCTGACAATCAATTGAGTTATCTCGGAGCTGCGGCCAAGTCGTTCGCCTCGGACACGGCGATGAGCGTCGCCGTTGACGCAGTGCAGTTGCTCGGAGGGTACGGCTTCACCAAGGAGTTCCCCGTGGAGCGATTCATGCGCGATGCCAAGATCACTCAGATCTACGAGGGTACCAATCAAGTGCAGCGCGTCGTCGTCGCGAAGCACCTGTTGAAGTAGGCGCGATGTCGGTGATGAACATGAATGCAAATGACATCGTTCGCCAGGGCATTGCAGGCATCAGCGAAGCACACGTACTCGAGACCGTTGACAACTTGAATCTCAAGGGCAATGCGAAGCTCAGTGCGGTTGTCGCAATGCCCTTGCGCTCGCTGCAACAAAAGCGCGACGTATCGACCTTCGCCGCGACGGCGCCGATAGCGGCCGTTCGTGCCCTGCTGGAGGTGCTCGCATTCGAGCCGCTCGAAAATATCGTCGAAGCGCTGGGCGATGATGCGGACGCGCCAACCTACGAGCAACTCAAAGAAGCGGTTGACCATATCGTCGCACAGGGTGCGACGAACGACGACGTACTCGCGGTGCTCACGTTCGGGATTGGTGAAGGCTTTCCCGCTGCACCACATTGCCGACAACTGCTCGACGAACGTCCAGAATTGGCATTAGGTGAACTGGTGACTCTTCGCGCCCCATCTCTGCTCGTGCCCAAGCAAGTCAGCGACGAAGTCAAAGAGCAACGGCGCATTCGTCGTGAAGAGGAAAAGAAAAAGAAGAGTGCGACGAGTGCCCGGGCGAATCACTCATTTAAGGCAAAGCGCAGCGACAGAGCTCCTGCGCCGTCGTCATCGACCGCGGTCGCGAACAGCGAGCCGATCATCGAAGTGTTGCGCCGAAGGGTGCTCTTTACACCCGCCGAACTGAGCACTTTTGATCCCTCGCACCCACTCGTCGGTACGGTGATCCTCGCCGATGTGCCCTTTGACGCGACCGATCCCGTCATGCCCGAGCAGCGATCCAAGCTCCGCCCGGCGATAGTCGTCGCGGCGAACGACGACGCGGTCCTGGTTTTGGGCATTTATTCCAATGATTCGCCGACGAGAAATCTCTTCCAGCCTTGGCGCAAACTCGGACTCGCGCATGTCTCGTACGTCGCAACTGATCGCACCGTCGTCACTCTCGCCCCGAGAGACGCCGAACGAATCGGCCGATTGAGCGATGAGGAGTGGAACTCGTTGTTCTAGGACGACAACGCTCCTTCGCATCGCTGTTCTCGTCGCTTTTTGGTTACGCGTCGCTCTCTTGTAATACCCCGTGACGGTGCTGTACGACGTATTGACGCACGAAGATTACCACTCCGGCAATCGCCAAGGTGAGGCCAGCAAATTGGACGCCGAGTGATCCACTGTGTGACTCATCGCCTAGGAGCCAGTGTTCGTCGTATGCACGCACGAGCCCCCAGATCATCATCGCGATGGCGCTCAACAGACCCGCGACGCGCGTCGTCCACTTCTTTTCAATCACGACGAGTAGCCCCCACAACAAGCCGTCCTCGATCCCTTGAATGATCGGCACAGGTACGCGTTTGCCTGACTGGCCCTCGTAACGAATTCCGAACCATTGGTGGGTGATGTGCCCACCGCCGTTGACCATGAATTGGGGTCCCAGAAAACGTCCGATGGCCCATCCGAGAACCAATGCCGGCAGCACCGCATCGCTGAAGCGGGCGAGCGAGCTCTGCGGCCACCAACGGCGCTGCAGCGTGATGGCGACGGGCAGCGCAAGGGCGATGCCACCAAAGCTCGCGAGGCCGCCTTGCCACACCGCCAACCAGCGACCGGGGTGGCCGTTGTAATAGGACCAGTTCGTTGCGATGTTGGCGATTCGCGCACCCACCAGCCCGCTGAAGATCAGCACGCCTGCGAAACGCCCGAATGATTCGACATCGAAATGCGCGCGGGCGAGTCGATGTCGTGAATACAAGTAGGCAACGTACGCCGCGATGGCGAGCCCGAAACCGTAGGTGTGAAAGTCCAGTGGCCCTAAGTGAAACGATGTTGGTACGCCCGACACGCTTAGGCCCGAGGGCGGCCGAGACCTACGAAACCGTAACCGAGTCGAATGGGGGTGACGTGCACGCGCGTGCCGGTCATCTCGGCTTCGATCATGTCACCGTGGCCTATGTACATCGCGACGTGCTCGTCGCCGTGCCAACCGTAGAACAAGAGGTCACCGGGCTCGATGTCGTACAAGGGTACGCGTTCGGTGTCCTCGTACTGTGCTCCCGAGTAGTGGGGGAAGTCGATACCCGCAGCCTGGTACGCCAGCATGATGAGCCCCGAACAATCGACGCAACTTCGCGAGGCACCGCCCCAGCAGTACCACGTGCCGAGATACGACAAGGCCGCACGTATGGCGATGTTGGCTCGTGAGTCCGGAGGTGGTGCCGGGAATCCGTCGATTGGTTTGGCCGACTTGAGAGCGCCGTCGGACTTCGCCGCAGCCGCCGCAGCCGCCTCGGCGACGTAGACCGCAATCTGGCCCTTGACTTGATTTAGTGTCGATTGGAGTGCTGCTTGAAGGACTTTGGCTTTGTGAAAGGCGTTGGCGGCGACTTTGGTGGCGGCGCGCGCTTGGTCGTCTTCGGCGTTGAGAACACTTCGCTCCTGGGTGAGTTCGATTCGATAGTTCTTCAAACTGGCGATGGTGGAGCTGACGTTTCCTTCGGCGATCTGGTTATAAACGTTCGTCGCTCCAATCTTGGAGGCGTTGGACGAGAAGAGGGGATTGTTGCTCGCGGCGGAGCCGTTGGTCACGTAGGCGAAGATCGCGTCCTGTTCCAATTCCGTGGTGCCGTTGGTCACCTTGTTCTTGATCGCGGCGACGGTCTGTTTGGTGTGAGTGATTTGGTTGTTGAAGTTGTTCAGTTTGATCTGCGCTTCGTCATACTTTTGACCGAGCAACTCGACCTGACCATTGATGGACTGGATCTGGTTGTAGAGCTGATTCGCCTTCTCTCGGTCATTGGTGATCGAGGAGGCGCCCGCCGCACGTGGAAAAACAGCCACAGTGCTGGAACACACTGCGACGACAGCCAGAGCAGACTTCATCCACCGGAACCGCTGATGTCCCCTTGCAGGCCGTAGCGTCGAATGGCGCCCGCAGCGCTCGACGTCAGTCACGTAGAGAAGGCTACCGGCTGGTAGGTACGTACGGGGCGAAAAACAACATAAGAACTTCTGTACCACCTGATAAAGAGCTAGAAACGTGGAGAGTTGACGGTCAATTCAGATGTGATTTCAAGCTCGACGCCCACTTGAATATGCTCGAACGCATGTCCGCTCGTTCTCGCTCCCTACCTCGCCGGTCGTGTCTCTCAACACCGGGTTCCTCTGATCGTTTTCTCGCGAAAGCTCCTAGTTCCACGGCGGACATGAGTTTCCTCGATCTTGAAGACTCGGTTGCGCCCAACGAGAAGGTCGCCGCGCGAGAAAAGGTCGTGAACGCGATTCGTTCGCTCGACTGGGGGGAGCGAGTGCTGTGCGTGCGAGTGAACGCCTGGGATACCCCGTGGACCTACGGCGACGTTATAGACGTCGT
>Ga0302319_10000953_pt1 | contig 65121 bp, 62 predicted proteins | sample Bog_T0_2_FD_203319 | JGI IMG/M metagenome (GOLD analysis project Ga0302319, IMG submission 203319) | Peat permafrost microbial communities from Stordalen Mire near Abisko, Sweden - Bog_T0_2 | ecosystem: Environmental > Terrestrial > Soil > Wetlands > Peat | place: Sweden: Abisko, Stordalen Mire...
GTTGGATCGCTTCCGGCAGGACTTCCACCAGCGCCAGCCGCCGCGATACCCAGCTCACGCTGCGATCGAACCGGCGCGCCAACTCATCCAGACCGTAGCCGAAGCGCTGTTCCAACTCGGCCAACAGCCAGCCCACCTCCAGCGCGGTTTCGTGTTCGGATAATCGCAGCGAGCGGTCCAGCAGCACTGCCGCGGCCTCACCCATCGGCCACACCACCGCATCCACGGTGTCCCGGCCCAGTTGCTCCAAAGCCGCGATCCGCTTATAGCCGTCGATCACCACGTACCGGTCCGCCTGGCCTTCGGCGGCCACCACCACGATGGGCGTTTGCTGCCCCGCTTCGGCCAGCGACGTCAACAGCCGCCGCTGCCGCGCCGGATGCCGCACTCGCAGGTGCTCCCAGCGCCGGTCGAGTTGGTGAAACTCCAGTTGCATCAGACAGGCTGAATGTAAGGCACCTGTCCCGGCGGATCAATATCTCCGGATTAAATCGCGCGCCTGTTTCCACCTCCGCTCCCGCTCCCGGACGCGCTCCAGCGCGCGCCGGCAGTCCTGCGAGCAGAAGTGCTGTAAGGGACTTCGCGGCGTACCCACAAATCCCTCGTAGCAGCCAGGTCGGTCACACGAATGGTCGAAAAAAATGTTCCGTAGTGATTACCCTCGCGGCGTCGTCAACTGCCTTTGGCTCTGGTGGTTTCCGGCTTTTGACGCGCTCCCGGTAGCGCCGGCTTTGGCCGTTCCGCTTCTGTTGGCCCGCCGCGGTTTCTCGATATCGTTGCTGCGCCTTCCATCGGTCCCACTTCCGCGCCGCATCCCGGCACTCTTCGCTGCAATAACGCTGGCACGCCTGCCGCGGATGAAAGCGCTTCTCGCATCCTTTCAGCAGACAGAGCCGGGCCCTGGGGGCACCCCGCGGCCGGCGCGGTACTCGCCGCCGCCGTCCCTCTTGATTTTCGGGATGGGCTGTAGGATTCTCGGAAGGGCCCATGGGAGGTGATGACTCCCAGAAGCTCCTGCCCTGGAGGGGAAGCTACTCCTCTCCAGGGCGCAAACCTCCGGCTCAATTACGAAATCAACAATGTAACTGAAACTGCGGCTGGAATCTCGCGCCGTGCCTCCATCCCTGGCCAGTCTGGCCATGGCCTCCGCTACCGACTGCCTGGGTCATTTTTGGAAAGCACAGGTGGGTCAGTTCTGTCGCGCGCCGAAGCTCCGCCACAATGCCCTTGAGAAGGGTGATATTCGTCCCCATCGATTCGATGTTCTTCGACCGGAACTCGTCCATCTTGTCGAGGGCCTTGAACACAGTATCGAAGGAAGCCTTAAGGGTCTGCACGCCAATCAGCGGGTTGGTTTCAAACTCTACTACGCGGTCCACATGGTCGCCGAACATCTTCGCAGTGGACGCCATCAGCCCTTCGATCGCCGCGGAGCCTTGTTTCAGCGCGTCCATTACCTTCATCTGGTAGCCCTGGGCGCGCGCTAGCGTCACCGCGATCGACAGGCTCGACATGCCGATGGTGGCCATGCGGTCGCAGCCGTTTTGCAGTTCGCGGCCGGTCTTTCGCAGACCCTCCAGCATCTTGTAGCCGTTGATGCAGACCAGCATTTGCGTCTTCACATCCATGCTGGCCTGGCGGGCGTAAAACAGAACCTCCTGTTCGATGGCCTTGGCGCGCGGCGGATCGGTCGCGCGCAGTTTGGCCACACTGTCAGTAAGCGTCTGGTCCAGATGTTCTACGAACACATCCACCGTCCGCAGCTTGGTCATGGCCTCCAGCAGCTTGTTCATGGTGGCGAACAGCTCCTGATCGTCGCGGGCCAGTTGGTCTTCCACCCCGTAAATGTTGTCGATTAGTTTGCGCAGCGATCCGCTGGCGCTATCGAAGCGGCGCAAATAGGCCTCCAGCCGCCTGCCAAAGGGAATCATGCCCAGAATCTTGTGAGGAGAGAGCAGGTCCCCTTCCTTGCCTGGATCGAGATCCTCGAACAGTTCCCGCATCTCGTTCATCACTTTGAAGGCGGGGTTATTGACCTCGCCTACAAAGCTCTTCTCCATGAACCTTCCGGTCAGCAACGCACTGTCGCCGATCTCTTTCCGTCCCAGCCGGAACGCGCTGTCCACGCGAGATCGGAAATCTCCGGACGTCACATCCATCTTCAGCAGGTCGGCGATGAACTGGTCGGCCTGCGCTACTGCGGCGGCTTTGGTCTCGTCCTTCATGGGGACCATTGCCATCGCGGCGTCCGGTTGCTTCACGGGCGTCATCGGCTCCGGCATCTTGAGCGCAAGCGGAGCGTCCGGTGCAGCGAGTGCCGGGGGCTGTTGGGGATCTGGGGTCACGTTCAGAACTCCTTAATGGGAAAGCGCTGAGTCTATGCGGTTGATTAGCTTTTCGAGGATGTCGTAGCTGGGCGGATCGATGACATCCACGATGGTTTGCGGGATGACCATCTTCCTGGCCTTCACCGCTTCGAAAAGTTCCGTATTGACCTGCGTGCGAAATCCGAAGCGCTGCGCGATGGAAGCGATCTTCGGATTGCCAGTCATCTGTTGGGCGAATCGCGCGCCGTTGTCCGAAAGCGCCACAATCGTGTGTTTGGTCAGGATGGTGGGCATGGGGTACAGCAATACCATGTCGGGATTCGGATTGGGATGTGACAGGATGTACTCCAGAAACTGCTGTTCGTAGATCATCACCAGCGGCGCTTTGCCGATCCCCATCGAGGTATAGTCCTCGAACGGTCCCGCCGAGCTGGACTCCTGAAACCCCTGTTTGGCGAACAGCTTTACCATGCTGGCAGCCACTTTATCGGCATCCGCTTCGTTATCCACGACGTTATTGCCATTGGCAAGATAAGCGGCCAGCGCAAGGTACATGGCTCCCGAATTCGACTTACGCACGTCCGTAGAAGTTACTAAGACCGACTTGCCAACAGCATAGACGGTATTGCCCGGCAGGTCCTTCCACCGCGTGCCCTTTTGCATCATGTCGACAAGCTTGGCCATGTCGACGATGAAGTAAGAGCCGTCCTTATGGGTCACCAGGCCCGCGCTCTCAAGCACTGGGACCAGCGTCTTCCAACTGGCCACCGCCATCGGCGTGTAGAAGGTTGCGAAGACCCTCTTCGACCCGGTGTTCTGAGAAATCTTGACGGCGGCGGCGGCCCCGGCTGGGTAGGCCACGTCGAAGGTCTTCAGGTCAGGCCTGGTTGCGATTTCCCGCGACCCGGCTTTCTGCACCGTGAGGGCAATTCCCTCAGCCGCCAATACCTTCGCCAGTTCAGGATCGTTAAGGAAGTGTTCCTTTTCGGAGCCGGTCAGGATCTTGACCGTGATGCGGTTTGCGGCGCTGTCGGAGGCCTTTTTTTCGCTCATCGAAAAACGGATGGCGATGGCAACACCGGCCAGCAACAGGAGCGCCAGCGAGGGCCCGAGCGCTTTGCGGAAATTCATTCGTCTGCGGCTCCCTGGCGCAAAAACGGCGCTTGCGCCCTAGTTTGAACCAACAAGCACGGCGGTCAATTTAGGATGACTTCGCCTTAATCATACCCTCTTCGTGTTTACATTGTGTTACAACCGCGTGAGGTTGCACGAGTGCACAGAAGACTGAAATGGTCCAGTAAGCAAATTATAATTAGGGAAATTAGGGATGAACATTGCGTGCACTATTCTTGTTTCTTATCCAAATATGCGCCGCACATTCCTGCACGCGATCGTACTGACCTCTCTGGTGGCTGTCCTGTACGGCCAAAACGAGACATCCATTCTCTGGGGGCGCATCACCGATCCCTCCGGGCTGGGTGTATCTCACGCCAGCGTCCACATCACCGGCCAGGCCACAGGCGCCGTTCGCGACATCTTTTCGACGGCCGACGGATTCTACCGCTTTGATCTTCTTCCGCCGGGTGACTACTCAATCCAGGTGGCGGCGCCCGGCTTCAAGACGTTTGACGACGATCATATCCACCTTCAGGTGGCCCAGTCTTCGCTGCTCAACGCTGCCCTCACGGTAGGTGCTACCACCGAGTCAGTCCAGGTGAATGCCGAGGTCTCCCCATTGGTGACGGCCTCCATCGCCCAGGGGACGGTGATTTCTCAGCAGGAGATTCGGGCGCTGCCGCTCAATGGCCGCCAGTTTCTGCAACTCGCGCTGCTCTCACCCGGGACTAATTCCGGCGGGTTGGCGGTGCAGCAAAACTCGCTTCGCCAGGGCGAAGTGGGGGGACTGTCGGTTGCCGGTCAGCGCACCAACGACTCGGCCTACCTGCTGGACGGCGTCATCAACACCGACCCCGATTACAACGCACTCTCCTATGTCCCGGTGGTCGACGGCATTGCGGAGTTTCAAGTCCAGGTGGCGCAGTATAGCGCTGAGTATGGCCGCGCTTCCGGAGGCCAGATTAACGTCGTCACGCATTCCGGCTCGAACCTCTGGCACGCCTCCGCCTGGGAGTTTCTGCGTAACAACGTACTGGATTCGCGACCCTTCAATCTGACGACATCGCCCGACGTCCCCAAGTTCCAGCGTAACCAGTTCGGAGCTTTGATCGGCGGCCCCATTGTGAAGAACAAACTCTTTGCCTTTTTCAACTATGAGGGGCTTCGCAACCGGCAAGCCGGGGCAAACCTGACCACCGTTTCCGTACCCTCGCAACTCCAGCGGGCAGGCAACTTCTCTGAAGAACTACCGGCGACGGTGATCTACGATCCGTCTAGTCCTTTGGCCGGCGGCCTTCGCGCTCCATTCACCGCTAATATCATCCCCAGCCAGCGAATCAACCCACTGGTGCAAGCTGCCATGCAGGCCCTGCCTGCCGCCAACCTGCCCGCCAACCTGTTCATTAATACCGGAGAGGTGCTACGGCAGAACAACGATAATTACTCGGGACGGGTAGACTACACAATCAGCGACAGTCTGCGGATGTTCGGCCGCTACTCGGGAGCCGAAGAAGATGCCTCGAATCCGGCCACAATCACGAATCGGGCCAGCCTCAACGACGCCATACCGCGGAACGCCGCCTTCGGTTTCTCCCAAGTTCTGGCGCCCAACAAGGTCAACGACCTTCGCCTCGGCTTCAACCGCCTCAACTTTCTCTACGGTCTCCCGGAACCGGGCTTTTCTGTCAACGGAGCGAGCATGGCGCTGCCGAATTTCATCGTCGGCCAACTCAACTTCGGCGGTGCCGGACCCTATAACGCCACCGGACCCGGCGGCATCGCGCAGTCTCGCGATAACACCTACCAGCTCTGGGATACCCTAGCCTGGCAGCGCGGGCGCCACGCACTGAAATTCGGTGTGGAGTTCGACGCCTTCCAGTTCGTCCGCTTCGAGTATGCCGACCCTCTCGGCTCCCTCACGTTCGCCGCCGGGTATACAAATGCTACCGCCGCCGCCCCCAAAGCCGGCGACAAGTCCGGCGACGGTCTGGCAACCGCGCTGCTCGGCTTGCCCCAAGCCGCCGTCCGCACCCTCGGGCCCAATCGAATCGATGGCCGCCAGCAAAACTACGCGGCATTCGTGCAGGACGATATCCGCATCACCTCCACACTCACGATGAATGCCGGCCTTCGCTACGAGTTTTCGCCTCCCATGCACGACATCCGCAACCAGATGTCCTCCATTGATTTCTCTACCGTGCCCTCGACGCAGGCCATCTTCGCCTCCGGACAGACGGGAACTTTCAGCCCTACTCTGTTCGTATGTGGCAAAGACGGCTATCCCGATGGTTGTGCGTATGCCCAAAAAAGGAACCTCAGCCCACGGGTTGGATTCGCCTGGGCCGCCGCGCCCAAGACCGTTGTCCGGGTTGGCGGTGGCATCTACTATGGCACTCAGGATGGCGACCCGCTTCTCAAGCTGGCTCAGTCCCTGCCCACCACCTACAACCAGACCTTGACCTTTAACGCCTATGTTCCCTCGACTACGCTGGCGACAGTCTTTGCACCGGCCGTGGTCGGCTCAGCCTCCATCCAAGCGGCGGCTCTCGCCCTTCATCAGGGCACTCCGTACTCGCCCCAGTGGAGTTTCAACATCCAGCGCACCATTGCCCGCGACACCGTACTCGAAGTGGGCTACCTGGGCGCCGCGGGAATCCACCTGGAACAGAACGTTCAGGTCAACAACTCCCTGCCGGGCGCCGCGGTGAAGCGTCCGTACTTTGGCTTGACCCTGGCCCCCTCTGTGCGGTCAGCTCTCTTGTTTCCCTCCACCACCAACGTGGTCCCCGTTACCACTATCAATTTCTTCCCGCATTCCGCCCAAAGCAACTATCATGCGCTGATGGCGCGTCTGGAACACAGGTTCTCGGACATTCAGCTTCTTAGACCGACATACGTTTTTGCGGTGGAAGTGGCGAAGCCGGAATGACGGGTAAGACCTGTCTCAGCTCTTCTTGAGCAGCCCGTGATACGCGGCCGACCAGAACGGATACGAGCCGCCAATCGCACAGGCAAGCGCGGCAATGCCTATCGAAGCCGCTCCAGAGTGCAGGAAGTAGCTGTACCCGAAAACAGCCAGGGGCACGTAGACGCCTACTCCGGTGACAACGCCGGGAGAATAAGTGCGTGACTTGTAGCTGGCCCAGACATGCCAGATTCCGTTCGAGCATAACAATGCGGATATCGTGAGCCAGTAGGCAATCCCTATAGGCGTACGTCCGAGCAGCGCAATGTTGCAGCATACTAACAGCAAGGCGGCATTGACGATCGCAAGGAAGCGGCGCGTGATCCTGGAGGGATCGGTCCTGTATCCCCGGTACCATGCGAGAAAGCCTCCGGGAATCAGGAACTCCTCGGACATGTGGAAGCTTGCCGCTACCAGCGGCGCCCACGGTAGCCAGTCCATTATCGTCATTATAGCTTAGTTCGTTTACCTGGTCGAAGGCCATCACCAATGCGCCGCAATATCGCAACGCCGGTGGCGCTACCGGCGACGAGAACTCTCCCCCGCAGCATTCCTTCAACCTCGCCGCCGACAGGAGCCTGGCCTACTTCAACACCAAGTTCCGCTCCGTAACGTCGGCCGTCTACGACTTGCCCTTTGGCGCCGGCAGGAAAGTGTTCAGCGCGGGTATCCCTGCGGCGATTTTAGGCGGCTGGCAGGTTTCTGGTGAATTCCAATTGCAGTCCGGCTTCCCCTACACCATCAACTACAAGGGCGACCTGATCAACATCGGGGGAGGGAGCGGCGGCATTCTGGTCCGCCCCAACTATGTGCTGGACGCTAGTGGCGCCAACGTAGATCCCAACCTTCCCGGCGATCGCCGGTCCACCGGCCGCTGGTTCAACACAGCGGCTTTCGTTCAGCCCATCAATTCCTTCGGTAACGTCGGGCGCAACACTATGGCTGGAGCCGGCCTGGTGAACCTGGATGCCACCATCGTCCGCGGTTTCCACTTGGCGGAGAACGTCCGCCTTCAACTCCGCTGCGAGTTTTTCAACATGGCCAACCACCCCAACTTTGCGCTCATCGGCCGCATTGTGAACGACCCGACGTTTGGAATCGTGCAGAACCAGCTCTCGCCCCGTCAAATTCAGTTCGCAGCGAAGCTGGGTTTTTAGCGCGTATCCCGGCCCAAATAGCCAGGTCCTACGCCGGGGTCGAAAATGCCAGGACCGAGCCGTCCGAGAACACGATGCCGGTCTCATCTCCAAGCTGCAGGATCTTGATCGCGACCGCCTTCGGAAAATCAGTCACCCTGAGGGGCATGGATCCGGCGATCGCGAACTTCGAATCGCACCAGGCGTAGGTCGCTGCGCCATTTGCGGACGGCGACACCAGCACATGCAGCGAATTGCGCACGATTCCGCTCGCCCAGATCACTAACACATCCGAATTCGGATATGCCAACGTGCTGATGCGTGCTGCAACCCTGACTTGGCCGCCGCAATGGCCGCACCCGAGATCGCCGCCTGTGAGTACACGGCCGTGGCTGCATTGCACACCCCGATCTCCGCCGTCGCGCGATTCACCACCAGCACCGAGTTCTGGTTGTACTCCAGCACGTCGTACACCAGGAGCGGCGGGCCCGGCACGACCAGTATCGACGGTGCGCGGCTCTGCGAGGCGTCTTGCGCGGTGGTGATAGAGAACGACGCGCCGTTGGCCATCGATCCGAAATGCGCCCCAGTCAGGAATCCGATTTTGCCTACTTCATCCGCCGCGGTCGACGGCACAGGCGCCAGCAGCGTGAGTTGCGGCGGGTTGCCATCACCCGGCGCCACGGTATACACGCTGTTCGCAGGGGCTGTGCGGAACGGACTCAGCCGCAGCAACAGTAGATTTCCGTTCTCCGCAACCCCTATATTGCGGTTGATGCCGTATGGCAACCGGCGCCGCCACACGATCTTCCCCGCAAACGAACTGCAACCCACCTTGGAGACCAGGTTGTCACTCGGATCTCCCGATTCACATGCCAGATAGTAGATCTGCCCGCCCGAAACAAAGGCATCCAGAAGCTGAGTAGCCGGATGGCCGCCGGGATCGTTCACCAGCAGTTGGAACACTCGCAGACCCTGGCCCAAATCCGCTCTCGCGCTATCCACCGCCGCATAGCCCGCAATAGCCCCGGCGGCAGTTCTCAACCAGGTACGACGTTGCATCTTTGGTCCCCCCTTTGTTTACCGGGTTGCGCAATCCTATTTTAGAACCGGCGAAGTTTCCGGGCAATAGCCGGGCTACCGGCACGCGGCAACTGACGTACGTCGTGTCTCGTGTTTTGAGGGAGATGAAGCGCAGTCGTGGCACCCCGCCCCGCGAGGAACCAGGATGGTCAATCTGATGAGGTACAGGTTTGACACGCCACGGCAGCGTTACGATGCCCCATGACGCGCCAACTTCCGTCGAATTCGGGGTCTGCCCCTAGTGTGGGGTTCTGCTGTGATATCGGAATCCGCACCGCATATTTCCGATTGAGCTCGCACCCCGCCACAGCGGAGGCAGTAGTCAAGCCGATCTACGTAAACCAATGGGGCCGTCGCGGTATCCACTGGGGAGGATAGCGCCTCTCGTCGCGATATCAGGGATCATTCGGATGTGGACCCCACCAGCCTTCTTTTGTTCGCCAGCTTCCTGCGTGGGTGCCTCGGCTTCCATTGGTGTGGCCGCCGCGGAAGCCGGCTGGCCCGCGGCGCACACTGGGCAACAACTTGGGCAGAACGAGCCACGACGGAACAAGGGGCGGTGCATCTTCTGGGCCCGACCGCCACACAGTATGCACGGGCCACTCAAGGTTAAGGACTGAACGCACGGTTCCATTCTTCCCCTCAATAATCGGATCGGCGGTTAAACCAATCGCGCGGCTCGATCCACGGTTGCCGCTCCCGGCGTCCGGGCACTGGCTGCGGGCCCGGTTGCCGATGCGCCTCGTCTCCAGCGGCTTTTGCCGCAAGCATCCCTTCGAATTGCTGAGCCTGTTTGTTCAACCGAAAGCCGCCCGCGATCAGCGAGTGCAACGCGGCATAAGCGTAGTTCCGTCCGTCCAGGGCCTCATTGCGCGCGCCAGCCTTCTTCGTCCATTCGCGGTGCGCGAAGCCCTTGGAATAGCGCACCCGACATGTCTCGGCCGTGAGTTGCTCGAAGTAGCCCAAGTCGTACTGGTCGGTGATCGGAAAGTGACAGAACCCCGGCCCCGGCTCCGTGATCTTCAACCGGGCATACAGCGCTTCCTTGGCGGCGTCCACGCCCACCATCCAGAGTGGCCGCCGGTCCGCGCTATGCCCGTGCATGCGCGGCCAAATCGGACGCTGCCCCGCCACACCTTTGATCGGATAAACCTTGCGGTGCGTCCGCTCGTTACAGAACTGCTGCACGATGGATTGGTGGAAGCCTGAATCCACGCATGCCGCTGCGATCCTCAACTCGCGGCCGCACGGGTGCTCGAACGTCAGAGAGAGCGTCTGGTCGAGCATATCCCACAGGTCCCGCTGCGCCGGATCACCCGGCAGCACCACGTATGCGAGGCTCCAACTCTCCTCGTCCCGGCCCCAGCCCACGATTTCCATCTCGATCCGGTCGGCTTGCAAGTCCGCTCCAGCGGTAATCAGCACAATGCCCACTGGCAAGACCTCGTCGCCACGGTATGGCTCGCGCCGCGCCAGCAGCTCATGAGCTTCGGTCTTCATCATGCCCGCCTGCTGGAACGTCTCGGCCAGAACCGTGTTGGTGAACGTCTGCATCCGCTCCGGCGACTTGCGGGCACGGAGAAAATCCTTCGCAACCTGCCCCCACATTGTCCACGGCGAGTACAAACCGTTCAGCCAAAAGCCGGCGGTATCGCCATCGCCGTTTGCCTCCGCCCGCCATTCTCCGCGCTCCAGCATTTCCGGTTTGTGGTGATCCGCGATGGGGCCGTGGCAGCGCTCACATTCGTACTGCGCTTCGCCGGGTTTCCGGTCCGGCCACTTGACCTGGGCCCAGCGCAAGACCTGGAACGTGCCGCAATGCGGGCATGGCACGTAATACTTCCGCTGGTCAGATTCTAGGTAAGCCTGCTCGATGCGGCTGACCTCCGCAAGCGTTGGCGTCGACACCATGGCAATCTGGCGGTTGGCAAACGTGCCCGTGCGTCGGATCGCGAGGTCGACAGGATCTCCCTCCTCTGTGCCCGCCGCGCCGGTCGAGGCCGACGGTGGGTAGGCGTCAACCTCGTCCATCAGCAGGAACCGCGCCGGCATGGACCGCAGGCCCACCGAACTGTTCGCGCCGGTCGCGACCAGCACGCCACCTGGAAATTCCTTCGCAAGAATCGTATTGCCGGAATCGCGCTCGCGCGGGTCGGACACGCGCTCAGCCAAGACGGATGCATTCTCGATTAATGGCGCGATCCTCTGCCGCGAGAAGCGTTTGGCCAGTTCGACCGTGGGCTCCACCAGCATCACCGGGCCAGGAGCGTAATGGATGATGTAGCCCAGCATGTTCAGTAGCACTTCGGAGCCGCCGATCTGCGCCGGCTTCATGAATACCACGCGCGAGTACGGCGACGACGGGCTGAGGCAGTCCATGATCTCCCGCAGGAAGGGAGTCCTTGAGGTGCGCCATCGTCCCGGCTCGCCAGCCGAGACACGCGACAGGATTCGGTACTGGTCGCTCCACTGGCTGATGGTGAGCGCCGGATCAGGCCGAATGGCGGCAGTAAAAGCCCTGCGGATCCCTACCAGGATTGCTTGTTGATCAGATGGCGTCGATTGCATCGGCCAGCGCCTCCAGTTCGCGGGAGAGTTCGGTCTTCAGGGTGACGTGGATCTTCTTCGCGTCGCTTTCCGCCGCCAGGACCGTCGCCAGGCGATCCGGAAGCCCGAGGAGGCCATCTCGGAGAGTCCGGCCGGCATCGGCCATCGATCTCCGGATGACATCGGCCTCGATTACCTTTCCCTGCCGGAGCTCATATTCGAGCTTCCGCAGCTTTGCCCGGAAAACCATTTCGACGGTGCGCGCCTGCGCGAAACTGGCGCCACTCTGACCGCCAAGCGAATCTGGGGCCGGTCGAAATTGGGGCGGTAATGTCGCTTGCGCTGGCTCGATATCGACGGGCCGGTCATCGAGAACAGCATCGCTAGCTGCCACATCCACCAGCTTGCCGCGCATCACGAGAATACCCTTCTGCGCCAAGCGGGTAATGTGCGAGCGGTTGACCCTGCGGTGGCGGCTGTACTCCGCCATTGTCATGAATCCGGGGGGCGGCTGTTTCATGCTTTGTTGACTCCTGTTGACCTGGTGTTGACCACTTTTTCGGGCCTGACCGTACGCGAACGTGGCGGTTTGACCAGTCGCTGCCCAGGCCAGAGGTCAGGTCCCATGTTTTCAGTAGGATGCGCTTGTATTCAATTAACTGTCCTAATATCGCCATGGCAGAATTATAAGGGGCCATAATCATTGCCGCTCAGCCTCCTGCTTCGGCTGCGGGCGGCATGCCTCAGCAATCCGAACCAGTGTGGCCGCGACCTTTTCAGCTCGGTCCAATCGCACCCGGCCAATGCGGAAGATGGAATGCTCGATTGTGTACCAATGGCGCTCGCTTGGATCGAGCTCGTGGAAGAGTGCAGATACTTCAGTGTAAGGACCAGGCGTCAAGCAGAAGCCGGCCGGCGTTGTGTCCAGAGTGAGCCAAGCCGACTTACCACAGATGGCCACCAGCACCAGCGGCCTCTGTTCGCGGCGACAGGCCCACTCGTGCGCCTCCATCCTTCGCTTCTGGGTCACCGGGCAAATGACGTAACCCTTCTCGCGCCAGCGATCACGATGCAGCCAACCCCGGCCGATCAGACGCAGCTCGTGCTTCTCCCGTGAATCCAGTTCCCGCGCCGGCCTGACGCGGAACCGCCAATTCAACTCGTGCTCATCCACTGGGCGAAATCCCGCTGCCAGCATCGCGCCCTTGAACGCGCCGTTCCGGATGTAGAAGCCGCCAGGCTCCCGCCCGAAGTCATGTTTCATGCCATAACTATTGCGGTGGAAGATGGTCTTCGCCGGCGCCAGCAGGGCCCTGATCCAGTCCACCAGGGCCTCCTGCTGGTGCGGTTCGAGCCGGCGGAATTCTCTTGCGTCATTGGCTTGGTCTACATAGGTGTTCATAGTTCATTCCTCCTGATCTGCTTGCGGACGATTCCTTGTGCCGTTTGGGCTGGCCCACCGCAGCCGAGACCTTTTTTCGCAATATGGGCTGACTTGTTTCGCGAGCTAAAGCCTGTTGAATCAGCTTTATTCGCTTCTTGCGCTTTTTTCGCAGGTATATATCCTTCTGCTTCCTGCCGCCGAAGGGCCGGGCGGGCTGTGATATCAGGCTGCTTCCTCAGGTACCTTAGAGAAATAAGCGAATAAAGAGAAAAAAGCAGAAAAGAAAGAAGATCCTCTGCGAGAAAAGGATGGCAGTTTTGCGAAATAAGTCCGGTCATCTGGCTTCCTCCGTGGGAGCTTCCTGCCAAACTGCGTACCACCTCTCTACTGGACGCCCTTTCGTTTTTTGCAGCTCGAACCGCGCAAGGCTATGGTTGTGCAGCACCATGAGGGCGCGGCTGAGTTCGGCCACGGACTTGTGCCGGTCGAATAGGGCCGTGATCTCCGTGCGCGTCATCCCGGTGGGAGCGGCCCGTAGCGCCCGCTGGATTTCGTCGGCAGTGGGGTCGCCCAACGCGTCGCCGAAGATGTACTTCGCCGAGTCCTCGCAATAGCGCCAGACCTCAAGCGCTGCCATCAGGTGCTCCTTGCGAATCTCGTTGGCGCCGTCGAGCAAGGCGTAGATCAGCGACACTCGTAGCGTGATCGCGGCGGCACGAGCCGTACAGGCGCCGAACATGCCATGCCGCTCCTCCGTCAGCTTTCGGTAGACGCCCGTATCCGGCCGGCCGTCGAAACCCCAGACATCCGCGGCTTCGCCGTCACGGCGGATCGCACCCTCGACTTTGTAGTGAATCCGGTTGAAGTCCCCCTGCAACTTACGAAACGGCTCGCTCTGAATGATCTCCCACATGCGGCCGCCTTCGGGCAGACACTTCGAACGCCGTGAGCAGACCCACAAGAAGCGGTTGGCGAAGCCGTTGTCCATCTCGTCGACCAGCATGGCCCGCAGCAACTCCTCCTTCGTGATGTTCCCCACGATGGTGACGTGGGCGCCGGTCGCCTTGGCCGGGCTGTTCTTGACCATGCTGTTGAGGTGGCCCTTGTCGAAGGCATCGCGCATCGTCGGGCTGAGATTGTTGCCTTGCCGTCGCATCGCCTGCAGAGCACCGAAGAACTCGGACTGCTGCACCAGCAGGCGCTTGTCCGCAACGCCCGGATCAACTAGGACGTCGTCATACTCCCCCGGCTTGCCCTTACCCTGGCTGACCTTCTCGCGGCGGTAGATAGGATCGCGCACGCACCAGATGAGACCTTCACCGGAAGACAACCCGGATTGAATCGACCGCACCCAGTCCTCATCGATACCGCTGAAGAACAGTTGGGCCGGGCCGGCGGCCGATCCCTTCCGTCCGCTGGACGTGGGGCCGACTCCGCATAGGAAGATGTTCGAGTAGTGCTTATCTGCGCCCGCCCAGACAAAGGCGCGGCGCCCTACGATGTTGCCGGCGTAGCCCAGGAATTGAATCAGCATGAACGATGGATCGGCTTCCGTGTGCGGCTCGACCAGGCGCACGAAGCGCCCCGCGGTACCGTAGTAGGCGTCCTCTCCCAGCGGCGCCGGATACGGCGCCATATTCCGAAACACAGACGACGTGTTGTCTTCCACGCGGGCTCCGTCTCCGCTGGCCGGGTGCCCGTGCTCAGTAGGAACGTCGGAGCAGGCACCGGGAGCGGGGAACTGCGCAAGAGCAGAGCCGACATCGGATGATTCCAGGTGACTCCGAAATTCACGCCACCCACGGCCTTGGCAACTATTGTGAAAGCAGTGAAAGCCCAGCTTCCCGTCGGCGCCTTCGAATACCGCGGCATCCGGTGCCCGGTGGGACGGATCCCAGGGGCACTCCTCCAGCACGAACTTCCTGCCGCCATCGAGAGCAACAGGGGGCCGGAATCTCACGCCATGCTGGATAAGGAACCGTTCCAGATCGAAGGCCCCGCGTTCCGGCCGGTGTGGCATTGCCACCACGCGTCCGGCCGGTTTCTCCGGAGCTTGGGCCGCCGTCTCATGCAAGAGATCGATTGGAACGACGGTCAGAGCCGAAGGCACTTCCAGCATCCGCGATACACGGTGCGGGCGATCATCCGTGCTGTCGCCCTTGCGGGCCGTCGTGCCATATACCTTGAAGATGCGGGACGCGTTGTACATGCCTTCATCCACCGCGACCACATCGGTGTTGAAACGGGCAGCCAGTGCCCGCAGGCAGCGTTTGATCAGGTCGGCGGCTTCGGCGTCGTTGGGCAGGTCAATTGGATAGAGCAGGTGGGCACCGTTGCCGCTATCTGCGAAGATCGGTTCCGGCCAAGCTTCGGCGCGCAACTCGCCCCGTATCTGCCGCGCCAGGTCCAGAGCGGCGGCATGTTCAGGATCGCTGCTGGAGATTCCCGCAGGTCGCTTGGGATCGAGATCGACTATCATCCACCGGCGGCACACGATGTCGGCGTCGCTGGTGGCGTACTCCACATACTTCTTGAGTTTGTTGTCAGCGCGGGCCAGCAGCGCGGGGTTTACCGGATTGAGGGTGCGATAGACGCCGGGGAAACGGAGCGCTTCGAGCCCCTCCACTTCCTGGGCCATACGTCCTGAGTCCGAAAAGTACCCGGAGATCGTGCGATTGCGGCCGGCCTTCGGTACTCGGACCTCGCCAACGTCGTCGGGCCGGGACAGGTAGCCAATAGCACGCCGGATCTCATCGGTCACACTGAGTGCCGCCTCCAATTTAGTATCGGGGATCACTTCGCGGCTGCTCATACGGCGGCCTCCGATTGCGGGCGCAGGGCAATGGCCTGCTCCATGGCGCCGACGATGCGCTTCAGCGTTTCCCGCTCCTGAGTTTCAACATGCCGAAGTTGGCTCAGCCTCCATGGATCGATGTGGCGTTCGATGCAGCCGCGCACCATGGCGCGGAGCGTCGCTGGAGGCACGGCATCCACCTCGACGCTTTCGCCGTCAAACTGCTTGCTACGGGAATCCGTCTTTTTGGTGGGGCGGGTCGGCAGCGCCCAGCGGTCAATCTGCTCGCGAGTCACCGCCACCCGCTGGAAATGAATCTCGGCGGACGGCGCGAACTCCCGGATGCCTGCCTCCACCGCGCGCGTGATATCGCAGCCGCTGGGATCATAATCGCCGAAATAATACAGGAATGCCGGCTTGTTGCACTCGCTCACGGCTTCGGCGGCTTCGTATAAATACGAGATAGAGGGGTAGCCGCGGGTGACCATGAGCGGCACGTCGAATTCTGCGGTCTCCTGATACAGCACACCGCTGAGGGCGTCCTTCTCCAACCAGATCTCCACGTAGGCGTCCTGGTTGTCCCACATCGCGCGCCGGTATAGTTGCTGCGATTCGACGAGCATGTCGCCCAGCGAAGAGAAACTGGGTGGCTTTCGCATCCAGCGGGTGTTGTCGGCGATCCAACCGAAGGGAATTTCCTTCGCCCGCCGCATGGCGGTCAGCAACCGCACCACGGTGCTCTTGTACTCAGCCTCGGTTTTGGCGATCACACCCCGGCCGACCAACTGATAGTAGACTTGGCGGACCGTGGCGGGCTGGATCTCGTGGAGGATTTCGTAGATCGCTTCGCGGATTGCCTGCATTTCAGCGCGAGTACGGCGGTTTGTAGATCTAGACCCACAAACCTGATCGGGCGCTTCCGGAGCAGAATCTGCGGCAGGGCTACTCACGGCCTTTGCCCCGAACAGCGACCGGAGCCAACAAATCCGAAACCGAGATCCGATAACACCGGCGTGTGCCCCAAGCCCTCAGCTTGCCACTGCGAATGTCGCGCCAAATGGTGCGCTCCGTTTTCCTGGCGATCCCGGCGCCCTCCTTCACGCTGACCAGATCGCTGGGGATGGTGGGGACCACTTCCACGAGAAACTTGGGGTTCATGCGGCAGCCTCCCTGTCTGCTTCGGGTTCGGACGAGCTGGTGTCTGCCGCTGCGGACCAGCGTTGCAGCGTCGTAAAGAAGCCGGTGACGTTCTCCACCATCTGGCGCGCATCCTCATGCGTCAACGGCCGCGAGGTGCGCGGCTGCCAAAACCGGATCGTCTCTTCGAGCAGCGGCAACCTCTCCATACTTACGTTCAGTGTCCGATATTGACTCTAAATTGAAAAGGCGTACAATATATATTGACATGTCATCAGTAGATTGGAACCTTGGCGGCTTGACCGATATCAACGGCAACCTGGGCAAGCCCGTACCGTCAGGTCAGGTTCTCGTGCCCGGAAAGATCGACCTGGAGGGCGAGGCCATCCGGTGGGAATTGGGCGGGCCGGCCCGATTGCAGGAAGTTTCTCGATCTACCTTGAACGAGTTCGTGAAATTGTGGCAGTCGGATTCGGCCGCCATCCTGAGGTTCGCGAAGAGATGGGGCGTCCTGGCGATTCAGCCTATCGGCCGAAAAGAACCGGTGCTCTATCGGCCGTGCGGTGAAGCCATGACAGAGGGATCGGACCCGATTGCCGCATGGAGATATTTCTCTCATCGGGCATACGCGGTGCTCAATATCGTCGCAGCGCTGAGGCAGGGCAAGCTTGGCGATCTTGCCGATTGGGGTGTCATCGCTGCCATTGAAGATAACCGCGAGTCCTACAGAGCGGCCATTGCGGAACACAAATACGGCCTGGGTTTTACTCTGTTTCCGAAACCGTGGCCCAATCGGAATGTGGTTGAACAAGGCCGGCATGCCATGGCAGCCGAGGCCGTTGCGTGGTTAACCTGCTGGAGAACACAGAGGATGCAGGGCTTTTCCGATTTCTCGGTCCAATGGAATCCGAGTAGCGAGAGATGGGAATTACTGGTGGATTATCACGGATTCCTATTCCAAGCGCTCGCCATGCAGCTGGCCCTGAGCATCGCCGGATCTGACAGTTTGTACACCTGTTCCGGCTGCGGCGCCCCTTACGTTAGGGAACTGAAGCGGCCGAAACCTGGGACGGCGAACTACTGCCCCAAGTGCAGTGAGAAGGGAGTCGCCCAGCGGCGGGCTGTCGATGCCTACCGCGAAAAGAAGGCTGAGGCGTTGCGGCTCGACGCGGCGGGCATAGTCGTGGACGAGATCGCGGAAAAGCTCAGCACGCCCGGGTCGCGGATCAGAAAGTGGCTGGGCAAGAAACGCCCGGCGGAGAAAAAGCTGCAGAAAGGTCGGAGGTGAAATGACGAAACGAGCAGACGCCCAAACCGATGCCGGATCGACCGCCAACGGTCGCCATACTGCCGTGATTTACGCCCGTGTCTCCAGCAAGGACCAGGAAAAGGAAGGCTATTCGATTCCGGCCCAACTGGAACTGCTTCGCGACTATGCTGGCGCCCATGGCTTCGATGTGCTCCAGGAATTCACCGACGTGGAAACGGCGAAGGTGGCGGGCCGCACGAGTTTCGGCGAAATGATCGCGGCGTTGCAGAAGAATAAGTCCTGCCGCACCGTTCTGGTGGAAAAGACCGACCGCCTCTACCGCAACCTGAAGGACTGGGTGACCATCGAAGAACTCGGGCTTGAGATCCACTTTGTGAAGGAGAACGTCATCCTGGCTCCCGACTCCCGCTCGTCCGAGAAATTCATGCACGGCATTAAGGTGCTGATGGCCAAGAACTACATCGATAACCTCTCGGAGGAGACTCGCAAGGGGATGCTGGAAAAGGCGCGGCAGGGCATCTGGCCGTCGTTCGCGCCGCTGGGCTACATCAATGTGGACGGCACCAACGGCAAGCGCACCATCGTGCCCGACTCGAATCTGGCGCCGGTCATCACCAGGATGTTCGAGCAGTACGCCACCGGCAAGTTCTCGCTGAAGCAGATGGCCAAGACAGCCCGCGCCGACGGACTGGCCTACCGGAAGAGCGGTGACATGGTGCCCACCTCCACGGTGCACAAGATCCTGCGCAACCGCATCTACTCCGGCGACTTCGACTTCGACGGCACGATGTACCACGGCGCCTACGAGCCGGTCGTCTCCCGCGAGTTGTGGGATCAGGTCCAGGCGATCCTCGACGGCCGCGGCGCCAAGAAGACCCGGAAGATGAAAGAGCAGTTCGCGTTCAGCGGCCTGATCACCTGCGGCCACTGCGGCTGCTCCATGGTGGGCGAGATCAAGAAGGGCCGCTACGTCTACTACCACTGCACCGGCTTCAAGGGGAAGTGCCCGGAGCCGTATACGCGCGAGGAAGTGCTGGAGGAGAGGTTCACGGGCTTACTGAAAGGGATCGCGTTCAGTGATGAGACGCTGGTCTGGGTGCGGCAGGCCCTACGCGAAAGTCATCATGACGAACGCCAGTTCCACGACGATGCCATCGCCAAGCTCCAGCGTGAGCACCGCCGCCTCCAGGACCGCATCGACGCCATGTACGAGGACAAACTGGATGGCCGGATCGGCAGCGACTTCTTCGACGCCAAAGCCGCCGAGATGCGCACGGCGCAGACGGCCATCATTCGCGACCTGGGGGCGCACCAGACTGCCAACCGCAGCTATATCGAGGAAGGCGTCCAACTCCTGGAACTGGCGCACAATGCGCACGCCCTGTTCGAGAGTCAGCCCGCAACGGAGAAACGCAAACTCCTGGATTTTGTACTCTCGAACTGCACCTGGAAAGGTGGCCAACTGACCGCGAAATATCGGCAACCCTTTGACGTATTGGCAGTTGCGGTCGCGTCGGAACAGCAGCGGGTGGGAGAGGGAATGGCGGAAACGGCCCGAAATGATATTTGGCTCCTCAGGTAGGATTCGAACCTACAACCCTTCGGTTAACAGCCGAATGGCTTGTAGCCGCCTCGCGTTGCAAACACAAGACTTACGCCGAATAAAAACGGATTATCGCGCTAATTGGGGGGACTCTGGGGGGACCGTCGAAGTTGGCATCCCAAGATGCGGCTCACTGGTTATCGGCGAGAGCCGCTCGGCCTTGGACAACCCGTCCCCATTTCCGATTTCAATCCCCGAGAGAATCACGATTCGGAAATGGAGTACACTATAGAACACTTGTGGATCTCAAACTACTATTTCGGCTTGCCCCCGTCACCGCGCTTTCCTATCGGCTTAGTTCCGCAACCGAGTCGGCAATCCGATTCGTATTGAAGATCCACTCTCACCGATCGTCAATCGCCTTGACGAAGGAGTTGTATGTATAGGCGTTTATCCGCTCCTCTATCAGTCCAGCTTGAGGTCACCGGCGAATGCACTAGCGAATGTCTTCACTGCTACAACTTCTGGAGGAACGCGGGCGATAGATCATTGCGGACCATACCAAGTGGTGCGCTCAGCAGAGAGAACGCCACCACCATCATCCAGAAGATTGGCGCTGCAGGCATTTTCGGCCTGACTATTACTGGTGGCGAGCCGCTCCTCAACTATTCAGTGACATTGGCAAGCCTCACACTGGCCAGATCTCTGGATATGGCAGTTAGCCTGAACTCCAACCTCGTCCTTCTCACCCCAGACAAAGCAGCTGGCCTTCGTCAGGCTGGGCTCGCCAACGTGCTGACATCTATCCTCGGCCCAACTCCCGAAATTCATGATTCCATAACGCAGAGAAAGCACTCGTTCGACAAGCTAATCGCGGGAATTGTAGCAGCACAGGGCGCCGACATCAGCGTATCAGCCAACATGGTTGTGTCGCGACACAACTATCGATACGTTAGGGAAACGGCAGCGGTAGTCGCGGGCCTGGGCATAAAGAAGTTCATGGCAACGAAGGCTGGCTGCCCTGGGAATTGTTCTGATTTCTCCGAACTCGCTCTGAGCCGCTCGCAGTTTGTAAAGGTTCTCAATGACCTCTGTTGGGTTCACGAAACCCTTGGGCTCAAGGTCGACACTCTTGAACCGATTCCCTTTTGTGGCATGAATGAAGTTGGCCGTCCCGAACTGTTTGCGTCCAGGCGATGTCACGCTGGGGTTACGACGGCGGCTGTTTCGTACGATGGATCAGTAAGACCTTGTCCTCACCTTGATGTCTCATACGGAAACCTGTTGGGGGAAGATCTGAGTACGATTTGGACGCGGATGGATCCATGGTGCCAGGGAGTTCACGTGCCGCCAGAGTGTTCACAGTGTGCGATATTCCGCATCTGTGGGGGTGGCTGTCGAATGGAAGGAAAGACCAGTACGGGGAGACTCGACGGTCTCGATCCTTTTACTTCCATCGACCATAGTGCTGAGATGACAGAACGGATACGGCTTTTCCAGAAGCCCTTCGAGAGGGTTGCCGTTCGGCGTTTTAAGACCCCGCGGTTTAGGTTGAGAAGGGAATCCTTCGGTGGGGTGCTAGCGTCGGGCAATACACATGTGTTCCTGGACGAAAAAGGGTTTGGCGTGGTCAGCCAGTTGAAGCCTGGAGCCGTTTACGATCTTGCTGGAACAGATATCGACTGGAATGGGCTTTCCCCAGAGAAGTTTGTGTCTGGGCTGCTGCACCGTAATGCCGTATCAGCGATAACAGATTAGTGGGCCTGGAGAAAGGCGCGGAAGGAGGAATTATGCATGAAGAAGGTTTTGTGTCCCTTTTGGAGGGCGTAGACCGATCAGGCCGATTGACTGCTGCTGGCAGTGAATGCGAGAACTGCGACAGTAGCTGTGACTGCGACTGCGTTTCTTGTGTCAACGAGTGCCACTCATGTGATTGCGATTGCGACGAATCGGAGTGTCATACCGAGAGGTGAGGACGCGGAGGTGGTGAGGCGAGGTCGCGACTACTGCAACACCCGAACAGTCGCGGTTGCGTCCGTGCGCCGCTCGGCGTCGTCCTTGCGCTTCTTGTCTGCCGCGTTCTGCCGAGTAGCGATGTCGTCGAGGGCGCGCCGCTTCGCTTCCATCCGCACGTGGGAGTATCGCGAGAGCATGGCGCGAGAGACATGCCCCGCGATGCTCATGATCACCTCGTCCCCCGCGCCCGACTCAGATAGCTCCGTCACCAGCGTGTGCCGGTTGTCGTGCCAACGTCCGACGACCTTCGCCTTGTCGCGGACCTTCGTCCACGCCGTCCTCAAGGTCGTGACGGGCTTGGTGGGATCGTTCGGCTGGCCCTTCCCGGCGGGGAAGACGAACCACTCCGGCTTGCACTCACCGAATCTCCGGATATACCACGCGGCGTGCGATTCGAGGGCGATCATGACCGTGTCGTTCAGCGGGATCACTCGGCCCGTCCCGGCGTCAGTCTTTGATTTCCCCACCGTGAGTTGCTTCTTGTGGACGAGGTCGATCTGCCGCCACCGGAGTTCGCGCAGTTCTTTGTCGCGCAATCCGCAATTCAGATCCACGACGAGGGCGGGGTACATGTTCTTGCTCCGCACCTCCGCAGCTTCGCGGCTTCTGCGAGCGTGCGAGCCTTCTCGTCGGCGGCATAGGCGCGTCCCGGCGATGGCGCGGGTGAATTGGCAATTGGATTGCGCGGCAAAAAGCATATCCAAGATCACTGACGCTAGCCGCGATCATATCGCCGATGAAAGCTTCGCTTTCCCCAAGGAACGTAAAGAACCCATCCATGACGCTGCTCACGTGCGCAACGCAATCGCCCGCTTCAAGCAGGTGCAAGGGGTGACCGACTCTCAGCGCGACGCCGCCTGGAAGCGCATCAAATCCGCTGCGAAGAAACATAAAGTAGAGTTGAATGCGCAAGACTGGTGCGAACTTCGTTAGAGGTTCGTATGCGACCCCGCCGGCTGCGAGGCTCACAGGACCAGGTAACCGACGCAAAATCGGCACTGAACCATCCGCCGAAGGTGGTCGATTTTGGCTACCGGGCGCCACCGGCGATTACTGAAGCACCGCTGATTGGGCGACCACCGTCACCAGCTCCCGCCGCTCGGCTTCCTCCTTGCGGTTCTCGTCGGTGGCACCCTGCCGCGCAGCAATCTCGTCGAATGCGCGCCGCTTCGCTTCCGTCCGCACGTGGAAGTACCGCGAGAGCATCGCGCGTGAGACGTGCCCGGCGATGCTCCCATGGGGTGCCTCCCAACTTCGGCAGCGGGACGGCGCGCCTGATCCCGGTTGACCCAGTACGCGGCGCGTAGTATGTTTAACGTGTATGATCCGCTCGTTCCGATGCCCGGAAACCAAGGCGATCCACGAGGGATTTGGCAGCCGGAAGTTTCGCGGGATCGAAGAGCAGGCACGCAAGCGACTACGCTGGCTCGACGCCGCCACGAGTCTCACCGATCTGGGAGCCATTCGGGGCAACCGGTTGGAGGCGCTGAAAAGGGACCGGGCCGGCCAGCATAGCATTCGGATCAATGACCGTTGGCGGATCTGCTTCACCTGGCGTGACGGCAACGCGCACGAAGTCGAGATAGTGGATTACCACTGAGAGAGGAGAACCATGGCACAGCGTAGGAAACTGCCACCCATCCACCCCGGCGAATTACTTCGAGATGAACTCGGTGAGATCGGTGTCAGCCTGAACGAGCTGGCGCGCGCACTCCGGGTTCCAATGAACCGGATCAGCGCGATCGTCAACGGCAAGAGGGCCATCACGGTGGACACCGCGATGCGTCTGGCGCGGTATTTCGGCACATCGCCGCAGTATTGGTTGAATCTTCAGGTTGCCTACGATCTCGAGGTCGCCGGGCGAGAGATTCAGCCACAGATCGAAAAGGAAGTACTGCCTCGGACCGCCGCCTAATTAATTAGCCCCCGCTCCTTCGGCGCACCAACCACTCCCTTTGACCGCGGCCCGGTAACAAGTCGTATGCGATCGGCGAAACTCGGTCACTTTCGCTCGCGACGTTCCCTGGCCCAGCCTTCCTTGACGAACTGGTGGGCGCGGCCGATAGCCAGAGAGTCGGCCGGCACCGGCTTGGTGATCACCGACCCCGCCCCAATGTAGGAGCCGTCCCCAATTTCGACCGGCGCCACCAGGGTGGAATTGCTGCCCACGAAAGCGCCCTCCCCGATGGTAGTGAGGTTCTTCCGTACGCCGTCGTAGTTGCAGAAAATGGTGCCCGCGCCAATGTTGCTGCGGGCGCCGATGTGCGAATCGCCCAGATAGGCCAGGTGATTGGCCTTGGCGCCCGGTCCCATGTGGGTCTTCTTCAATTCCACGAAGTTGCCGATGTGCGCGCCCGCCTCCACGTGGTTGTCCATGCGCAGCCGCGCGAAGGGTCCGGCGTGCACCCCGCGCTCCAGGCGCGAGCGCCCCACCAACGTGAACGGTCCGATCTCCACGTCGTCCGCCAATTGGCAGTCGCTTACGATGGCGGCCGCGCCGATGCGGCAGTTCTCGCCGATGGTGGTGCGGCCCAGAATCTGCGCGAACGGCTCAATGACGGTATCCATGCCGATTTCGACATCGGCGTCAATGGTGACGGTCTCCGGCTTTTCGACGGTCACGCCCGCCAGCATCACTTCGCGCAGCTTGCGATGGCGCAGCAGGCGGTCCACCTCGGCCAGTTCCAGACGGTTGTTGATGCCCAGGGCCTCACGCGCGTCGTCGATGCGCATGCCGTCCACCAGATAACCCGCGCCATTGAAAACGGCCGCCATATCGGTGAGGTAGTATTCGTGGGCCGGATTGGCGGTTCCAAGCTCGTCCACGTGCTTCCAGAATAGGTCCGCGCGGAAGCAATAGATCCCCATATTGGCCTCGCGGATGGCGAGCTGTTCGGGCGTGCCGGCCTTCTGCTCCACGATCTCCGCGACCCCTCCGCAGGCATCGCGCAGCACCCGGCCGTAGCCCGTGGGGTCGTCCATTTCGGCGGTCAGCAGGGTGGCGGCCGCGGCGCCCGCGGTTTGGGTCGCGATCAGCCGCTGCAGAGTCTCGGGGCGCAGCAGCGGGCAATCGCCATAGAGCACCATCAGGTAACCGCCCAGCCCGGCGAGCTGGCTCCGGCCCACCATCACGGCGTGTCCCGTGCCTTTCTGTTCGGCCTGTTCGATGAATCCGATTCCCGGTGTGGCGATAGCGCGCCGCACCTCGTCCGCCTGGTGCCCCACCACGACGAAAATACGTTCCGCCGGCGTGAACGTGAGGGCCGTGTCCACCACGTGTTGTACCAGGCTCTTGCCGCCCGCGCGGTGCAATACCTTGGCCTTGCGCGATTTCATGCGCGTGCCCAGCCCGGCGGCCAGAATAACCACTGTAACGGGAGTCTGCATCTCTTCCATTATGGCTGGCCGTTCCTCCGGCGTCTTCCCTCCTGCGCCAACTTCATCACCACCGCCGCCGCGGCCAGTCCCTCGTGCCGCACCTTCTCGCCGCGCTGCGCCAGGTTTCCCGCTACCACTTTCACGCCCATTTTCAGAATGGCGTCGATATCGTTTTCCACCGGCTTGGCGGCCTCCCGCGCATAGCGCTTTTTGACCGCCGAAGTGATGGGACGGAGGTTGACCACGGCATAGTCCAGGAATTTTCTGCGAGCGTGCAGATGGAGGGCGCGAACGTGGTCCGACGCCAGAAAATCGGTGGTCTCCCCGGGCTGGGACATGAGGTTGACGAAGCAGGCGCTCACGGCCGCGGACCGCTGGATGGCGGCGGCCACCCCATCCACCAGCAGGTTCGGCACGATGCTGGTGAACAGCGACCCGGGACCCAAGGTGATGACGTCCGCTTCGGCGATGGCCGCCAGGGCCGCCGCCAGCGGAGGCGCTTTCCGCGGAATCAGGTGGACGCGGCGGATGGGTTGCCGGCTGCGGCTGATGCGCGTCTCTCCCACCACGCGCGTGCCGTCGGCCAGAGTGGCTTCCAAGGCGACGTTGGCGGCCGTGGAGGGATAGATCCGGCCGGCGATCTTGAGCACTTCCGAGGAGACCCTCACGGCCTCCGGAAAGTCGCCCATGATGTCGGTGAGGGCCGTCAGGAACAGGTTGCCGAAGCTATGGCCCTTGAGGCCGCGGCCGGCGGAAAAGCGGTACTGAAACAGGCGCGAGAGCAGCGCCGAGTCCTCGCTGAGAGCCACCATGCAGTTGCGGATGTCGCCCGGCGGCAGGACGTCGAACTCGCGCCGCAGACGGCCGGAACTGCCGCCATCGTCGGTCACCGTGACGATGGCGGTGATGTCCATGGCGGCGTTCGAGGAGTCGGCCTGCCGCCCGAAATGCTTCAGACCCTCCAGCAGAGCGGAGAGACCGTTCCCGCCGCCGATGGCGACCACGCGGAGTGGCGATGTGTCATCCATGATGAGCGAGCGGAGCCTTCCCCGCCCCGGTTACCAGCTCTTCTTCTCCGGATAGATCAGGGCGTCGAACGGCGGCTGATGGGCGAGCGGAGCGAAATCCGCATCCTGCCGCGCGATCAGACGATTGCGCGGCTCCAGTTCAATGGCGCGCTTCAAATTCTGCTGGGCGTTGGCCAGATCGCCTGCCAGCGCCTGCGCCAGCGCCAGAGCGTAGTGTACGTGGTCCGCGGCGGGCGACATTTCCAGCGACTTTTCCAGGTGTGTCCGCGCTTCGGAAAGATTCCGCGAGTTGATCAACGCCACTCCGTAATTGTAATAGTCTTCCGCCGACCCCAGATTCACGGCGGTGGCCTGTTGCAGCCTTCTGTCGCACATGGCCAGGTGCAATTGCGCCCGATTGGCCACGTCGCGTTCCGGGCCGCGCACCGCTTGCGAGAACAAGTCGCGGGCTTCCCTGAACTGGCGCGCGTGGAACAACTTCATGGCCGCTTCGAAACTGGTGAACTGGCCGGGCGCACTGGCCCCCGGCGCCGCCACACCGGTGGAATGCGGGTTGGGTGCGGAATTCGCCGGATCGTTGAGGTTGGTTACTTTGGGGGCCTGTGGTTTACTCATTCGCCGCTCGGGGATCTTCTGGGTCGGACTATTCTTGTCGGGCATAGCTGCCTGCCCCTCTCGGGCTCACAAGAGAACGATTAGCGTTTATACCAGACCGGAGGTCCCGCGCGCAACGTCCCTGTCACCCCGGGGTGCGTAAACGGTTTCGGGAGGGCACGTCTCTGAACGACCGCTCCCTCGCGGTCGCGGCTCTGTAAACACTTACAAACATTGAGACGCCATTCCGAGCCGCGCGCGCCAGCAAGCGGTTCTTAACCAAAATCCCGAAACTGTTTAAGCACCCGTCACCCGGCCACTCCCTCGCGGGGCGCCTTCTGTGCCCAGCTCTCCAAACACTTACAAAAACTCAGACGCCGTTCTGAGCCCCGCGCGCCAGCCAGCGGTTCGTCGGCGCCGGTCAACCCAAGCCAGCCTCCCGCAGAAACCGCGCCGATTCTTCCGGCGCCGTGGGATTGATGTAGAATCCCGTTCCCCACTCGAAGCCCGCCACCTTGGTGAGTTTGGGGATGATTTCGAAATGCCAGTGGTAGTGCGGCAATGGCGAGTCCTGCACCGGCGCGCTATGCACGATGAAGTTGTACGCCGGCCGCTCCAGCACCTTGTCGATCTTGCGCATGGTGGAGCGCAGCACGAAGGCCAGGTTCTGCAGGGTGGGAGCGTCCGAATCTTCGAAGTGCGATTCATGCTGTTTGGGCAGAATCCAGGTCTCGAACGGGAACCGCGGCGCGTACGGTTCCAACACCGTGAACCGGTCGGTCTCGGTCACCAGCCGGACCCCCACGGTGGTCTCATGGCGGATAATGTCGCAGAAGATGCAGCGCTCCTTCCAATCGTAGAAGGCTTTGGAGGCGTCCACTTCCTCTTTGACCCGTTTGGGAATCACCGGCAGGGCGATGAGCTGCGAGTGGGGATGCTCCAGCGACGCGCCGGCGGCCTCTCCGTGATTCTTGAAAAGCAGGATGTAGCGGAAGCGGCGATCCTTCTTGAGATCGTTGACGCGCTCCTTGAAAGCCCACATCACCTCTTCGATTTGCCGCTCCGGCATTTCGCCCAGCGTGGCGGAATGGTCGGGAGTCTCGATGATCACCTCGTGGGCGCCGATGCCATTCATCTTGTCGTACATGCCTTCGCCCTGGCGATTCAATTCGCCCTCGATCCCCAGCACCGGGAATTTATTGGGCACTACGCGGACGCGCCAGCCAGGCTGATCGCGGCTGCCGCTGTTGCGATAGGCCAGGATTTCGGGCGGGGTTTTATGCTCATTGCCGTAGTCGAACGGACAGACGCCATGGCCGGCTGGTGGCACCGGTTGGCGGATAAAATCGCTGGGGCGTTTGGCGCGATCGGTGGCGACGATCACCCATCGCCCGGTGACGGGATCCTTACGCAATTCTGGCAACTGGAAAAAAGCCTCCACTATCGACGGGAATCGGCAACAGACGATTATAGCTGAGTGACGCCGGCTATTGATGAAACGCGTCGCGGAGCCATTCAATACGGGGCGGCGCCAGAATCACCGCGACAATGTCGAAGCGCACTTGCGGCCACTCCACGCCGGCGCGCCGCGCGTAGTCGCGGGCGGCACGCGCGAGGGACTGCCGCTTGTCGGCGTCCACGGCGCGGTCGGGTTGGCCGAATTCGGCGGTGTCGCGGGTTTTCACTTCCACGAAGACCAGCTTCTCTTTATGCCAGACCACCAGGTCGATCTCGCCATGTCCCGAAGGCGGACGATAGTTTCTGGCGACCACGGTACAGCCGCGGCGTCGCAGGTAGCGGTGCGCGAGGTCTTCTCCCAAGCGGCCATGATCGGCTGAAAGGGAACGGCGCCGAAGGGCGTCGGCCGCGCGGTAGAGCAGGTGGAGCATCTATTTCAAAACCTGGAACTCGAACGCCATCACCTTGCCGCGCACCACGTAGCACAGGTAATACTCCCAGAATTTCCGGTAGCGCGGAAAACGATTCACCAGAAATTCGAATCCCAGCCACTTCCACAACGCTAGTAGTTTGACGCGCACGGAAATCTCACGAAATCGTACCGGGGAGTAGTAGCCGAAGCCGCCGTGCTTCTCGCCGAAATAGCGAAAGCTGAAACTGGTGAGGTGGCTCTTATGGGTGGGGTCGCAGAAGGAGCTGAAATCGGTATAGTGCGGCGTTTCGATGCGCACCGTGCCGCCGGAGCGCACCAGCCGGTGAAACTCCTCCATGGTGCGGATCACGTCGTTCACGTGTTCGATGACATGGATGGCGGTGAGACGGTCGAAGGAGCTGTCGGCGAAGGGATACGGGAAGCGGTCGAGGTCGGCCAGCACATCGGCGCGGCTGGCGGGGTTGCGGTCGATGCCGATGGATCCGGGCTGTTTGTGGATCCCGCAGCCCACGTCGAGAATACGCGGTTGTGGCAAGACAGAAGAATACCATCGGCCGCGGTCAATTGGCGATGGGTACCTTGCCGGCTCACCGTGGGGCTCCCGCGAACAAATTAGTACTAATTGAAGCGGATGTCAAGTGAGAGTGAGTCGTGTGGTATTCTGGGGAAAGCTTTTGAAAGCGGTTTGCGCAAGTGGCGAGCTGCGACATTCCCCGACCGGAGAGATGGCCGAGTGGTTGAAGGCGCACGCTTGGAAAGCGTGTATAGGGGAAACTCTATCGAGGGTTCGAATCCCTCTCTCTCCGCCATAATATTTTCAATAGCTTACAGACAAGACCCACTTCCAGCGTGCAATAGCGTGCAAGGGTGTAGAATGAAGGCGGTAAGAAATGGCACTCACCCTATACCGTAGGCACCGGCTGGAATGCGAAGGTGAACACGCGGAAGACGCCCGTTCTGGCGAGTTTGAAGAAGGCAGGCGCGGTTGGAAAAAGTGCGCGTGTCTCATCCACGTTTCCGGCACACTTGGCGGGAAGTTCAGCCGCAAGCAGACCGGGAAGTCTGACTGGGATGAAGCCAAAGCTGCGGTTGCGGTGTGGGAAGCGGCCAAGTCTTGGGACAGCGCGGCCAAGATCCAAGAACCCGCACCCCCGGCCCCCGTTGTCCCTGACGGGCGCATCACAATTGATCGGGCCATCAAAGCGTTCACAGCAGAATTTCAGGAACACGCGGCCACGAGTACCCAAAAGAAATACCGGCTGCTGCTGGGGAAGCTGAAGACATTCGCGGACAGCCGGGGTTACGTCCTGGTGGAACAGTGGGGACCTATCGACGTGCGGGAATTCCGTTCGTCTTGGTCCGTGAGCGCGCAGACCGCCGCGAAGAACATGAGCACGATTAAGGCGTTCTTTGAGTACTGTGTGTCCAACGAGTGGTTGCCGAAGAACCCGGCCCGGCTGGTGAAGAACCAACGCGGACGCGATGCCGGTGACAGGCGCGGAGAGCAGAAGCTGCCCTTCACTGACGATGAACTCCGAAAGATGTATGGCGCTTGCGAAACCAAATACGGCAAGCAGGAAGTGAAGTGGTCCCGCGTCATCCACCACGAGCGCGTTGAAGGCGAGTACGCCCGTTACAACTTCAAATGGACCGGCCAGGACGTTGCGGACTTCATCAGCGTCAGCGTCTACACCGGCCTGCGAATTTCGGACGTGAGCACGTTTCACATTGATCGCATGCAGTCCACTGGCGAAATCCACGTGCGGACCACCAAGGCGGGAACGCACGTTTACACCTGGGTGCCTGAGTGGTTGCAGGAACGCATACGGGCGCGCGCGCAAGAACACGGCCCGGTCATCTTCGGTGAACACAGGACCAAGGACCTGAACGTCATCACCGATGTTTGGCGGCGCAAATTGAAAAAGCTGTGGACACTCTGCGGCCCCTGGAAAGAAGAGCCAACACCACACCGGTTCCGCCACACGTTTGCGCGCATCCTTCTGGAACGTCCGGGCGTCACGGTGCGGGACGTTGCGGAACTCCTGGGGAACAGCGAACAGATGGTGAGAAAGCATTACGCGGCGTTCGTGCCTGAACGGCAAGAGCGGTTGACTGCTGTGCTCAAGGCCGCGTTCAGTGAAAAGCCGAAACCGAACGTTATCGAGATGCGGAAAACGGGAACGAAATAGTAAGCGAGAAAATAGGGCCGGTCCTGAGTGACCGGCCCTTCGTGTGTCAGGCCGCTTTCAGCAGTCTTGTGGCGTCATTCCACCAGCCGCGCCATCACCCTTGATTGGATATGCTGGCTTCCCAGTTCGTGCGGCCACCAGCGCTTTCAGGGTTTCGCAGAAGACGCGCAAGTCCCCGGTATACCGGAACCACTCATCGCGCAGCCGGTAGTCCTTGAAGATAGCGTGCAGGGCCTGTTCTAAGGGCTTTCCGCCGGGTGCTTCCAGGACCACTTCAAAGGGGTAAGGGCAAGACTTCTGAAGTTCGGCTACGCGTCCGCGCGCGTCTCGAAACGAAGTGAAGCCAATCTTCACGAATTCATCATTCACCGCGATTATGTAAACCGTATGCGGGTTGCTGGTGGCTATCATGCTTTTGGCAAGATGCACCGCACCGGTCACAAGCGGGCTAACAGAATCAGGCTGCATTCAGCAGCCTTGTGTGAATCCTGCGGGCTACGGATTCCGGGACGCTGTAGGTGGTGTTGGACTTCTTCCTGCCCATTCTGATGCGAACAACATCAGGTTCGTTCATCACCAGCTTGCGGACCGTTTCCCGGCCCATGGCCCACTGGTTCTTCAAGTCTGTAATGCTGAAGTGTTTCTCAAAGGTAGTATCGGTCAATGTACTGCTTCCAGCTTTGCTGCTACGTGAACAAGCCGGTATCGTCTACCAGCTTCCGACCTGAATCTACCATCCCTGCCATATTTGCCAACGGCATTACGTGTCCGCTGCACTGATCGGCAAGCAGTTGCGCCCGGCCATTTCGTTGTGACTGACATCAGCATCGTATTCGCTGGTGGCGTAAAGTGTTGTCATGCGTCACGAGAATGTTGAATTCCAGTTCCTCAGCGCTGCCGAACCTGCATCAGTCCAGCGCGGCACCGTCGTTGTGAGGGATGCGGAAATGGTGTTGGAAGTCGAATGCCCCGGTAAAGAACGTCCGTATACCATTCGCGGAAAAGCGGTGCGCCATTACTTCCAGGGACGGCATGAAGGTCTTCCTGATGACGTTCCTGTGCAAGCCAAGTGGATTCGACTTGATGACATCTTCATTGGCACTTGGGTTGAGGCAGGTAGGGACTACCTGTTCACGTTCCGCATACCCGATACCCCGATATAGAAACCAGGGGCGAACGTGGCGATGAAGCCGGGGTCTGGACACCGGTCCGCGTGGCAATGTTCGGTGCTGAAACGTAGCCTTCCAAAAACCCAGTGACATCGATTTATCGCTAGATTTCCCTTTAAATACGGCCAAAGCGCTCTGTAACGTTCTGGCCCGGCTGTATTATGGAATCGAGAGAACCGGTCACGCGTTATCCGCGCCCGGCTGGGCTTTCGCTCACGGCACCTTCACGTTTAGCAGCACCCCTCAAGGAAATTTCCACCATGCAGCAGCAGACCGCTGCCCCAGGCGTTCAGGCAGAATATCTCCGTCTACGAGATGCCTCAACATTCCTAGGAATTTCGCGCCCGCATCTTCAAGCGCTCTTGCGCAAGAATCAGGCCCCACCCTCAACACGGCTGGGACGTGCCCGACTATTCTCTGTCGAGAGCTTGCGGGAGTTCATGCGCCAGCGAGAACAGTAAACCAATCACGTATAAACGGGCAAAGCACTTCGCCGTAGACGCTACGGCCCTGTGCCCGTTGCCCCTAAAGGAACACAACGATGCAAACAACAGACTATTTTTCCGCGATCCGCCAACAGCGGGCTGCGCTGACACCACAATTTCCTGACGGTGCCTGTTTGGTGATTTCGATAAGACTCGCAGGCCGCCCCAGCCCCGCTGGCAGCATCTGCGAAGTAAACATCGATAACGCTGCGCGCCTGATTACGGAAGGCACGCACAGGCTGGCATCCAAGGAAGAAATCCAATCCTTCCGGGAAGAGCAGGAATTCAAACGTTCGCCTTCTGCTGACCCACTGGAAGCGGCCCGCAAGCGGTTCGGCTTGCTGACCGGCAAGAAAGGGGATGCGTAAGATGGACGGCCCCTTGGGTCTCGCCCTTCCTCACGATCCCACCCTGTTAGACGTTTTCGCGGTCACGGGGCAGGACTTCGGCCAAGAGAAACTTGAAGAGTACACCGCGTTGGCCCGCGACGTTAACCCGGAACGGGAACGGTGCATAAGAACAGAGCGGGAAGCCAACGATAACTTGGCCACCCTCACGCGGACCATAGGCGAACTGACTGAGGCAATCGCAACCGCCGATTCCGCGCTACGAAAAGAGCAAGCATCCGCTTGGGATGAAGTCATTCAAAACCCCGCGTCCGATACAAGGGCGCTTGCCGCGCACCTACGGCCCTTGGAAGACACCCGGCTGATTCTCACGGACGCCAAGGACCTGCTTGTCCACCGGCGCATTCCTGCGGCCCGGCTGCGCCGCACGGAAGCCGTACTGGCAACGAAGAAAATCGAAGCCCTGGATGCGCAACTTCTGGCTGCCATTTCCCACGGGCGTACCGTCGTGGCGATGAAGGCCGCAGGTGTGTTTGAAGAGGAAGGCGAACTGGCCTTGATCGGCAAGCGCACGGAACAATTGCGGACCATAGCGCGCGAAAAAATGCGGCTGGTCCAGGTAGCGGAAGCCGACTTACGGGAAGAACACAAACGCCAGTTTGCCACGGAGCAAATTCGGATGGCCCAGAACGGGATGATAACCCGCGCCGAAGTGGCTTCAGCAATTCCTTCCTTCCAAGGAAGCAGTCTTGCAACCTAGCAGTTTCACAAGCTTCACCTGCATTAAACCGAAACGGAAATTTGAACGATGACATTCGACGAACGTAATCAACTACGCAGCGATGTGAGCGCGTACTTTCAATCTCAACAACCGGCTCCGGCCCCCGTGCCCTTGCCCCCCGCAGCGAATCGCGCGGCCCTGACCCCAGTCCAACAGGAAGTCCTATTTGATGACTGGGTGTCCCACATCAATTCGCGGCCCACGCAGACGTGGACAGCCGATGAGAAGAACGCAATTCGAGTAGCGTCCACGCGCGTCTTGAAAGAACTGGGGTTCTGACGTGCAGGCAATCCCGCTGGGGCGCGTCACCGTGCCCACAGCGGGCACCCCCGTGCTGTTTTCGTCTGTCATGACAGCAGCACAGCGCGCCGTGGTTCCACCGTCCGGGCTGGTGGCCAAGATTGAAGTGTGGCCGGACCCGGCTTCCACGGCCAAGGTGTTCGTGAAGTGCCAGCCCCCTGGCTACGCTGCCCCGATCACGCTGGCTTCGCTACCCGTGCCAACAGGGAGTTATCCCTTGCCGTGGAGCGGGCACGCACTTCCTTACCAGCAGTTCAGTTTGGACGCGGCCACCAACAGTGACGGCGCGTTCGTCACGCTGTGGCTGGAATAGCGCGTCCCGAAATAGCTTCATCAAATCAAAAGGAACAAGACCATGACTCTGAAACGAACGTTCGCGATTTTAGCGGTGTTGTCAATGCTGGCATGCGTCAGCAATGCGGCCAACACCTACGTAGAGACGGTAAGGGCTCACACTGCTGCTGGCGCGTTCGGTTGCACCGTATCCGGTGCAACCGTGGCCACTCCGTCCGTTATCACCTGCACTGCGGCCCACGGGCTGATTGACGGTGACCAAGTTCAAATTACCGGCATTGTCGGAACCACCACGGATAACACCACGGCCTACGTGAAGGTCACCGGCTACAGCACAACGACGTTTGCGCTGTACGTCGATTCCGGCTTTGTGACCGGTGTTACCGGGACAGGTGCCTATTCCAGCGGTGGCAAAGTCAGCATTGCCAAAGACGTGTCCACCCTTTCCGGTGACTTCACTCTGCGGGTGAACATCAACGGTCTGACGGCCACCAAAAATGTAGTTGCGTGCGTCCAGGACAGCACTGACGGCTTCGTGGCAGACATCGTAAATCTCTGGTGCGTAGGCTTGCAGGGTGGGAGTTCCACTGGGTTCTATGTGCCAGCGATTAGCCATTCGACGCGCATGTACCAAGTGCCCAGCGCCCGAATCGGTGTGGCCAACGCGCGGATGCGGCTTAACGTCTCAACCCTTGATATTGGCGCGACCCTCACGGTGTCCTGGTTCATAGAACAGTAGAAGCCCATGTCTATATCGGAATGGCTTATCACCCTGAACGCAGACCAACTGGACCGGCTGGAAACAGCGGTCTACCGGGAACGCTGCAAACGGGACCGTCCTACGGTGCCCAATGAAGTTGTGGACGCGGAAGTGGACCGGCTGCTTGCGGTCCAAGCTGCGCGCCGCAAGGAAGCAGCAAGGCTGTGGGAAGAGCACGTGACCCGGACCCTGGAACGCCGCATCAAGGAATTTGAGGAAGGACGGCTGGGCATGTGCAGTTGCCGTGACTGCTTGGCTGGGTACGTTGTGCGGGATGTCGCGCGCATGTGCCGTAACGGTCAGTGGCAGTTTGGGAAGGACGCAAATCGCTGGCAGCCGTATACGCATTGACCTGTTGCGCGAAGGGTAACCACAACTTGCAAGAAACGTAGCGCCGTCAAATCACCGAGATAACTAAATCACTGGATTGTCAGGCCGCGTTGGCGTGTTACTGATGGTGATTGAAAAAGAGGGGCCGCATTTCCTGTTGCGGCCCCCTGCCCGGAGTTGTTGAGCAGTACTCACGTTGAAGGAAACGAATGGAACAACTGAAATGTATGAGAGCAACGAGCCGCTGGAAAACGGCCCGCACCACAAAGAAGAAGAGTTACCTGCCCCAATCATAGACCACCAGCAATCACCCGCAGCGCAGAGACTCTTCTATCTATTTGAAGGCTATGAACATTCTCATGGCCAATGCGATGTGACCGGATTCAAGGACAACGGCAAAGCCATAGCGAACGTAAAGACCCACCGCACCCCGGCCACGCCAGAGTTATGGGAACGTCATATTGGGGGTACTTACGGCTTGGGAGTAGTGCCCCTGCAACAAACAGGCAGCACTTCATGGGGCTGCTGCGATTTCGATGATTACGAAACTGACGCTGCCTTGATTGCCGCGCGCGTGGCCGCGTTTAAGATTCCCGCCCTGGTCTGTGTCTCGCGGTCTGGTGGCAAGCATGTATTCCTGTTTGCCAAGGTCCCGGTGCCCGCGTCCCAGATGCGCCAGCGTCTGGCCGAAGTGGCAAAGGCCCTGGGATATCCCAACGCAGAGTGTTTCCCAAAGCAGTCTGACCCCACCGAGTGCGGCGGGAATTGGCTCAACATGCCCTGGCACGGTGGCGCGAACAGCACAAGGTATGGCGTTATGCCGAACGGCGATACGTACACGCTGGCCGAATGGGTAGACGCTGCGGAAGCACTGAAGGCCGCTACCGGGCCGGACTTCTTTAGCACACCGCTATCCTTGCCCAACGCCCCGGAATCCACAGCGCCCAAGGCCCGTAAAAAGGGCTTCACGCTGCCCGCCGAAATTGGTAAAGGCCGCAGAGACATCACGCTGGCCAGCGCCGCAGGCAAGATGCGGCGGGCCGGTTTCGGCGCTGACGAAATCCTGGCCGCATTGAGCCAGATGAATCAGGAACGCTGCAAGCCCCCGCTGGCAGCCGCAGATGTTGAACGCATCGCTAAAAGCATTGGACGTAAGCAGCCCGCGCCCATGGATGAAGACGCGGGACTCACCAAAGGGTTGGCGTCTGCGATCTTGGCCAATGACCACTTTGCACGCGATGGGGGCGGGCGTCTGTATCACTGGTCAGGGGGCGTATACCTTCCAACCGGTGAACGGTTCGTTGCAAAGCAGGTGAAGGCCCTGTGCGACGAATGGCAGATGACGAAATCATGGACCCCGGAACTCGCTACGCGTGTGGAACAGTGGATAGCCGTGGATGCTCCCGATTTACTGGAGTGCCCGCCGATGGAAACGCTGAATTGCCGCAACGGGCTGCTGGACATCGGAACCCGGACCCTGCGGCCCCACGCGCCAGACCATCTTTCTGCCGTGCAAGTTGCGGCTGACTTTGACTCGGCTGCAACCTGCCCGCACATCGAACGGTTCGTTGCTGATGTATTCCCAGATGACGCGCACCACCTGACGTATGAGGTTGCCGCATGGCTGATTCTGCCGAACAAGAACTTGCAAAAGGCTGTGCTACTGCTGGGTGAAGGTAGCAACGGAAAGAGCGGCTGGCTGAACCTGATGCAAAACCTGTTGGGGCGTTCCAACGTCTCAGCGCTTACCCTGCATAAGCTAGAAGCTGACAAGTTCGCAATGGCGCGACTGGTGGGCAAGCTGGCGAACATCTGCGCAGACCTGCCAACATCGGCGCTGGCGGGAACGTCGATGTTCAAAGCCCTAACCGGCAATGATCTTGTCAGCGCCGAACGCAAGTTTGAAGCGAGCTTTGAGTTTCGGCCATTCGCCCGGCTGCTGTTCTCCGCGAACAGTGCCCCGCGTTCCGAAGATGCTACGCACGGATTCTTCAGACGCTGGCTGGTGATTCCGTTTACCAAGACTTTCGATGAAACGGACCCGAACACCATACCGCCTGAAATACTGAATGCCCGGCTGTCACAGCCCAGCGAATTATCTGGCCTGCTGAACAAGGCGCTGGACGCGCTGCCCACAATCCGCAAGGGCCGATTCACGGAAACGGCTTCCACCAGGGCAGCACTGGACGAATTCAGGCGCACCACGGACCCCCTGGCAGTCTGGCTTGACCAGCATACGACTGAACGCGGGGACGCGATGATACCCAAGGACAAGTTGCGCAGCGCCTATGGCCAAGTGTGCCAGGAAGCCGGACGCCCGATCATGGGTGAAGTGCAGTTTACGGCTGCACTCAAGAGGCTACGGCCAAAGGTGGAAGTGACCAAGCGCCGCGTGGATGGGAAGCCTACCCCCGTGTTCATCGGGCTGGGCTTCGTAATCCAGGACCCGGAATCCGGCTTGTTCTGAGTCCAAACGGCCAGGAAGGTGTTCCGGGTCGTTCCGGGTGTTCCGGGTGTTCCCTATATCTTCCCCAATCGTAGTTACTTTTTGAAAAAAAGGGAGAGAAGAGGGGAAGGGGAAAGAAGGGGAAAGGGAATAGATATAGGCGGGACCCGGAACACCCGGAACGACCCGGAACAGCAAACCCTGGCCCGGCACGATTCAGCGATTTAGCGGAACACGGCGAATGAAGCTTTGTTAATCTCACAGCCGCTCAACATTTTCTGTTTGTTAATAGTACTTTGCAATGTAGAGTACTTGTATCATGCCTAGGATTTCTGCTTTTCGGCCTGAACCGGGTGCCTACTAGAATCTGCCACCCGGCCCCGAAGGCACGGGTTATACAGAATCATCACCGGCCCCGTCCTGGGGCCATCACGCGGGCCGGGTGGGTAAATCCTCACCCTGGCTCCTAACACACGCTGTGCGTCTCAGGGACGCCAGCACCCATAGGAAGACGCACATGTCTGAAGAGAAGAAACCAGCCACCTTGGTGGCGAGAAAAAACCCAGGTCACCGTTTCGGAATCGGTCACCCCAGGTTCGGGGGCAAGAAACGAAACACGGCTGCTGCTGCCCGCGCCATGGCAGAAGAAATGGGAGTGGACCCACTGGAATTCATGCTGTACATCATCAACAGCGATGTCATGGAACAGACCGTGATTGTGGATGGCAAAAAGAAGCGCGTGGAAGTCGCCATACCGCTGGACACGCGCTTGGACGCGGCCAAGACCGTGGCCAATTACCTGTACCCGCGCCTGACCGCGCAGCAGATTTCGGGGCCATCAGAAGGCCCGATTGAAACAGTGACCTTCGATATCAATAAGCTTTTGCAAGACCCTGAAGCCATGGCCGCAGCAGAAAAACTGGCGCTGCTGATGGCGGTACCGGACGAACCGGCACCGGCCAGAATCTGTGGCCCGGCTGACGAGCGCGGCGCGCGGCCCGGTGAGTACGAATCATCGGACGCGGCCAGAGATCACAACGGGCACTATCTGCCGAAATGAACGTATAAACGGACAACACGGGGGGCCGGACACCCGGCCCTGGAAAAAAGGTGAAACTGATGGAAATAGATGTGAACGCGAACTGCGCCCGGTGTCCTGGGACCGGCTGGCTTTGGGGTGCCAGAAAGTGCTTCAACCAATACGGGCGGGTGCGGGCCTGTCCAGCCCCACTGGAAAGATATAAGAACGGAGTTCCCTTGGTGCCCCGTCTGGGACCCCAGGGCCAGCTACCGTTGCCCGTCGTGGCAGCAGCGCCCCCGCCTGCGCACCCGCAGCGACTGGCACCGATGGACCCAGCCGCGCTGCTGAAGCTCATGAAAGGGCGTTTCCGTGCCGGGGACAGCCTGTACGTGATTGCCAGAGATCTGACGCGGGTAACACCAGCCCCGAACGGAACACATTGGCGCGCCTGCGATGTTCGGGCTGCACTACTCCACGCACCGCGTGAACCGGGCACGCGATTGCGCAAAGCCGCGTGATGTTTCAAAAACGTCTATTCCGTGGCGCGCGGAGTGCGGTGCAAATAAAGCCAACTTTGCACTGCATTTATTCGTTGCAATAACGACCGTTTGTGAAACAATGGAAGTATGAGAACCGCACTGTACGCCAGAGTCAGCACGCGCGATAAAGGGCAGGACACCGAAAACCAGCTTGTCCAACTGCGGGAGTTCGCCCGCACCCAGGGTTGGACCATCACCGGGGAATACGTGGACCGCGTTTCCGGCAAGAATTCCGACCGTGACCAGTTCCAGAAGCTGTTTCAGGATGCGTCACAGCGGAAATTCGATACGGTGCTGTTCTGGAGTCTGGACCGCTTCAGCCGTGAAGGGGTTCTGGTGACACTGAACCACCTACAGCGTCTGTCATCGCATGGCGTGGGCTACCGCAGCTTCACAGAGCAATACCTTGATAGTTGCGGGGTCTTCAAGGACGCGGTTCTCAGCATCCTGGCCACGATTGCCAAACAGGAACGCATCCGGCTGAGTGAGCGAACCATTGCCGGGCTGGAAAAGGCCAAGCGCGCGGGCCGCATTGGTGGGCGTCCGCGCCTTGTGGTCAACCGCGCCAAGGTGGTTCAGATGGACGCGGATGGGATGACCACGCGTGAGATTGGGGAAGAGTTGGACATCAGCGCTGCGTCCGTGTGCCGGATTCTGAAAAGTCAGGTAGCCTGAGAGAGGTTCGCTATGGTAGCCATGGACATTCCGAAGTTGCAGCCGGACCGCACGGTGCAGTGGGTCCGCGTGACTGTCAGCGCTGGCTTGGTGGCTTGCAAGGATGACTACATCCGCAGGGAAGTGGAAAAGCTGAAGCCTATCGGGGGGCCGTCTGGTTCGGACCCTGAACCTGATTGGACCCTGGCCAAGGAATGCAAGCGCTGGCTGGTTGCGCGCATAGTAGAACAGACGCGCAACGGCGGTGACCACTTCCCGCCCGGTATCGTGGCGTAGCGTAGCGCTGCCCTGGCCAACAGCCCATTCATAGCTTCCGGCAGCAGCCTTGAGTCACCAGCTTCTACGGGCGTGCCGGTTTGGCGTGGGGCAGGGTCACATTGGACAGCTTAATGCTGCTGCTCACGCTGTAGACCACTTGCTCTAAGCGATGCAAACATGATCCCGGCGACAACCCCAACGGTAGACCCTGCAAACATGTAATTGTTGGCTTTCTCCGCTGCTGGCCGTAACAGAAGCTGCACGCCCTGAAATGACGCCCCACGGCCAAAAACATCACCGAATGTCAGCAGAGATGAGGTTCCGATCAAGTACCCGACGAAACCGCCAGCCACGCAACCAATACAAATAATCCACGTCTTGCGGATGATGGACTTTCTGTATTCGGAGCCATCAGAAAAGAGATCAGTAAGGATAGCCACCATCTCGAAAACGATGGCTAGCACGATGAGGCTTACGCGAGTGTCCATAGTCTTCTCCTATCCACGCTTCGTTCCGCACTTGCCGCAAAACGCGATTCCATCGCCTAAGGGGGCTCCGCACGACGTGCAGAACGAATTTCCAGCAGGGGCCGTAACCGCTGCGGCCAAGGGCGCGGACAATGGCACCGCTGGTGCCGAAACTGTTGGCCTTGCGGCGTTCTGAAGCATCATGTACCGCACGACAGCCATGATTACTCCACCCAGGATCGCTCCGATCACCACGTAGTTGAATGATTCTTCGGCAACGGGGCGCAGGATCATATCCATACCGTTGAGATTTGATCCTCTACTCAGCACTGTTTCAATAGGCAATTGTCCGATTAGCGGTACGGATGGGCGAAAGAGAAATCCTAACACCGCGCCTATGACGGCACCGGCGATTCCAAACCCTGCGGTGCCACCTAGTTCCTCTCTCATTTTGCCCATTGGATCATGCGGGTGCCATGAACGCCATGAACGCCAACCCAGCGCGCCAACGAGCAGGAAAATCAGGAGAACCCAGATAATGCCAGCAAAGGGCGCGGATGGGACGGACTGAAGAAGCGCGATCAACTCAGGTCCATCGAAAGACATCGTTTCCCTCCAGTTGAGAAATTAGAATTCCAATTTGTATACCGGGGTCCTCCGTAGTATAAGACTTTGTGAAGGACCGCACAATCCCGAAGTCTGCGGCGGTCACGAGTCGTTTTGTGCTGCCGGGTCCCGCGCCCCAGGTCCCTGGCCCTGCGTTTCTCCAGCAGCAGCGTGAAACAATAGAGGCAGGACGTGTTTCAATGGCGAACCCCGCAAAACGTCACCATTACCTTCCGCAGTTCTACACCCAACAGCCGAAATCACGGCCCAGTGGTGTGAGGAAATGGCGAAGGATACCGGCGAACCTGTGGACAAGGAAGCCGCAGCAGAGTTGTTCAAGACGGTCCGCGACGATGCCTATGATGTTGACGTGCCGCGCCAGCACATCATCAGACTGATGGGGGATGCGGCGCTGCACTTGGCGAAGATCCTGCTGACTCTCAACTGGAGTTTCGCCATCGCGCCCCCTGATCTTGCGTTCATCACGTCGGATGCGCCGTTCATGATCGCACCCCCACCCGGTCTGGAGAACGATTCGCGCGCTTACGGGGTGCTGACGCCGGGCGCTGCGGTAACCATTCCGCTAAGCCCGGCCACGTGCGTAGTCATTCAGGACGAAGGCGGGCAGGACCGATACGGCCACATTCAGAAGGACGCGGCCCGCCGCATAAACGAAAACGTCGCAAAGAACAGTGACCGCTTCGTGATTGCGCGCGACCAACGATACCTGGAACGTCTTGTGAAGCGCACCCGCGTTGACCAGTACCGCTGGACTTCGCGCTATGAGTTTGACACTGGCGAGATTGACGGGGACCTACTGTTGCACGCCAAGCGCGCCCGGCCCCCACTGGCGTAGAAGCCACAGCGCTAAGGCCCGTGCTATTCTGGCCTGCAATGACGGACAGACCGAAGTTCCTGCGGCACTGTGGCCCCTTGCAATTGAGGGTAGAGCAGATTGGCCCGGCCTTGTGGGTTGGATCATTATACGCGGGCTGTTGGCCCGTGCCCGCTCCCGATGGGTCTGTGCGGTCATATCACCGATGGGAAGTGTTTACGGCCTTGTCAGAAGATGCCGCGAAACACGGAGCGTTGGCAACGGCGGATAGGTTCGGCCTAGACACGCATGATAGCGATTCGGAATGGCGCACCCTCTCCGACATTCCCGATGAGGATTGGTCCAAGACCATCGGGGCTATCGGCTTTCCTGGATATCCCGAACGTGAAGGCATGGAGCGATGGAGCGGGTTTTAGCGTCAGCGTGCAATAGCGTGCAATGGTCGTCGGGACGAATAGCACGTATGGCACGTAGCGCAACGTAGAATCTGTAGCTTGCGGATTCCAAAAGCGCATCAAGGTACCGAATCCCTCTCTCTCCGCCATGTTTACCTATTTACAAGGGGGCACCGCCTGCCCCACCTGCGAAGCTCTCGCCATCGGCGCCAGAAACTTCATCGCCACAACCTACTCAAAACAACTTATACTGCTCCGGCCGCGGCATCGTCACGCGCTCCCGCTTCTCGACAGCCACATCCGCACCCGAAGTATCGAGCACTAATTGCGAACTCGGCGGCGTCGTCACCGCAATCGGCAGCGCCATCTGATCGTCGTATAGCGTGGCGCGCCGGTATTCCAGCCGCCGCGCCTCTTCCAGACGGTCCCATCCTTCGAGAATCCACACCATCTCGCGGGCGGATTCCTCCAGTATCCGGCGATCCCCGCGCCCTTCCGCCAGCGCGTGCCACTTCTCCAGCAACTCGAAGCTCTCGGCGAGGCGTCCCTGCTCCCCGGCCAGTCGAAGACCCTGGCGCGCCAACCTGCACAGCTCACCCCACTCCCCGACCATTCCCGGATGACTGAAAATGTGCTGGATGTCTCGCAAGGATTCGTCGTCCGGCGGCGCTTCCGGGCGGGGCTCGGTGGAAATCAGGGTGGAACTTCCCCGCCCCGTTGCGAGTTGGTCAGCCTCATTCGCGGAGGCGCCTTCCAACCACAGCAGGTACCGGCGGGCGGAACAGTGGCTCCGCAGGCGCGCGAGGTTCCGCTCCAGGTCGCTTTCCAGCCGCAGACCCAACTGCGCGGCGAGGTCGCCGGCCAGCGCCGCCAGACTGCGGCCGCCGCATTCCAGGCGAATCACCTCGTCGAAATCTTCGCGGAAGACGCGCGCGAACTCCAGCGCGAGGGACGCGCGGTCGACTGTCGCGGCGCCCGGCTGGTCGGCGATGGCCACGCCCAGCTCTTCCACCTTTTGGGCGAGATCGGGATAATGGACCGCGGGGTCGACATACTGCCCGGCGCGGACCCAGCGCTTCAAGCGGCGCAGCACCGGCAGCGGCAATCCAGCCACGTCGAACTGCGGCGCCAGTACGCGGGGCGGCGCGCAATCGTCGCATTTCAGGAATCCGATGCGCACGTCCTCTTCGAGCGGCTCGGTTTGCAGCGCCGCTTCCCACTTATAGCGGGGCCACGGCGAGGGCAGCGAGTTGCGCGAGAACAGCACCAGAATCAGATCGGCCATGCGCGCTTCCCGGGCCTTCCCGACCAGGTCCTCGCCGGTCCGCATCTCGCCCTCCGCCAACAGTACGCGAACACCGGCGCCGGCTTCCAGGTACCGGGCGATGGAGGCCGCTATTTCGCGATCGGCGGCAGCGTAACAAGGGAACAGCGTGCGCGTCAGAGCTTGCATGCCAGCGCCAGGCCATCGCCGATAGTGGCCAGGGTCAGGGCGATGCGATCGTCGGCGAACAGCTTGCGGTTGAAGGCGCGCATGGCCTCGTTGTCCGCGCTGGTGTCGGTGTAGTCGATAATTCGGCCGGTGCGCAGGACGTTGTCGGCGGCGATCAATCCGCCGGGACGAAGCAGCGCCAGCGCGCGCTCATAGTAGTTTATGTAATTTACCTTGTCGGCGTCGATAAACGCGAAATCGAAGCTGCCGGAATGGCCGTCGGCGATCAGGCCGTCAAGCGTTTCGAGCGCCGGCGCCAGGCGCAGATCGATCTTGTCTTCCACGCCGGCCTCGCGCCAGGTATTGCGCGCGATCGCGGCGTACTCCTCGTTGCGGTCGCAGGCCACCAGTTTGCCGCCGGGCGGCATGGCCAGCGCAATCCACGAAGAGCTATAGCCCATGAACACGCCCACTTCGAGCACATGGCGCGCGCCGATGAGTGTGGTCAGGAAGTGCAGGAACTGACCCTGTTCGGGAGAGATCTGCAAGGACGCCATGGGGTGATCTTCGGTAGCCTCGCGCAGGCGCTTAAGCGACTCGGGCTCGCGAAGGGTGACCTCGCGGATATAGGCCGCCATGGTATCGGTGATGGGGGTGTAATGTCGCGACATGCGGGAGATTTCATTTTACCGCTTAAGCTGGCCGGCGATGCTTAAACGGTTTCGGGAGGCACGTCTCTGAACGACCGCTCCCTCGCGGTCGCGGCTCTGTAAACACTTACAAACATTGAGACGCCATTCTGAGCCGCGCGCGCCAGCAAGCGGTTCTTAACCAAAATCCCGAAACTGTTTAAGCACCCGAGGAAATGAGCTGAGCCTGAAGGAGGCTCAGTTGTGAACGGGCGCCGTGTGCAGCGCATCCACCACGGCTGCTTCGATGGCGGTCCGCACCTTCTCGGGCGCCATATCTCCATCCACGGTGTGGACTGCCGACTTGCCGTACCACTGCAGAATCGGACCCGTCAGTTCCTTGTAGGCGACCAGACGGCGGCGGATTACGGCTTCGCAATCGTCATCGCGGATGAGCAGCGGCGCGTGGCATTCATCGCATTGGCCGAATACGTGCGGCGGCTGCGAGAGCAGATTGTAAATGTGCCGGCATTCGGGACATTGGCGGCGGGCGGTCAAACGCGCGACTAGGGCATCGTCGGCGACATCCAGATGCACCACGATCGGATCGGGCAACCTTCTTTGAGTGAGCAGCCCGCCAAAGACCCGCGCCTGCGGCACCGTCCGCGGGTATCCGTCGAGCAGGAAACCGTGGGCGCAATCCGGCTTGGAGATGCGGCTGGCGACGATATCGTTCACCAGTTCGTCGCTCACCAGGCCACCTTTGGCCATAATGGCGGAGACGGTCTTGCCCAGTTCCGTGCCGGCCTTGCATTCCGCGCGGAACATCTCACCTGTAGAAATAGCCGGTATGTGGAAACGTCCCGCAAGGAAGACAGCTTGCGTACCTTTGCCACAGCCGGGGGGTCCGAAGAGCAGGAGTATCACGACAATTTAAGTCTAACTGGTATGAAGATCCGAATCAATCATAATAAATCCGGTCCTATTTGCGGGTAGGTGGCTGGATCACGCCGCCCGGTTGGAGCACCAGGCTGCGGTCGCGCCATTGGACGCGGTTGCCGAATGCCCCGGCGGCCCAGACGGCGAACCCGAAAAGGTCGCGCAGGGGGATCAGATAAAACCGCTTCAGCACTCCGCGATCCTTCAGAATGGTCGAGCCCACCAGCACCCCGGCGACCATACGGATGGCCAGCGCGATGGCGCCGGCCCACCACTGGTGCGCGGCGAAGGCGACCAGCGCCCATAGAGTGGCGTGCGTCACCACGTAGCCGTAATAGCCGGCGGGGCGCGAGACGCGGATGGTCCGCGACCAGCGCAACTGGTGGCGCCAGGTGTGCGCCCAGGAGCCAGCCCCGAGGTCCGTCTCGACGACAACGGACGCGAATTCAATACGATAGCCCAAATTCCTAATGTGGAACCCGAGCTGGTAATCGTCGGCCACGTATTTGGCGATGGCTTGGAAGCCGCCGATGCGGCGCAACGAGTCGGCGCGAAAGACCATGGTGGAGCCGAGGGCGAATTCGGCCTGCCCCAGCAAGCGGGCCACCAGCACACTGGGAGCGAACTCGGTGGCGATGCCCAGCGCTTCGAAGTGCGAGGCCCAGGACTCGGAATGCGCCCGGTAGAGGCAGGTCACGAGGCCGATTTGGGCGTCTTGGAGCGGGGCAACGACGGTCTGTAAGTAGCCTGGGGAGACTATGATATCGCTATCGTTTACAAGTAACAGTTCATGGCGGGCGCGGCGCGCCAGTTGGGCCATCACTCCGACCTTGGCGTTGGGCGCGTCGGTCTCCACCATGACGATGGAGATGGGGCGCGCGGGAAACTCGCGCTGCAGACGCTGGATATCGGCGATAGCGGGATCGTGGGGATTGGTGAGGCCGAAGAGGAGTTCAAACTCGGGATAGTCCTGGGTGGCGTGCGACAGGATGGCCTCATAGAAGCGCGGGTCGCGGCCGTGCACGGGCTTCAGAATGGAGAGCGGCGGGGTCCAGTTCGGGGCGGGCGGCCGGGCGGTGGAGCGGCGCCAGAGGGCGGCCGAGACGATAGCGAGGAGGTAATAGGTGGCGGCGGCGAGTGCGGGGATGGCTAGCCAGATCACAGGGAAACCAGTGCCACGCCACAGATTACCAGAGAGGCGCCGGCCCATCGAAGCCAGTTCACGTGTTCCTTGAGGAAATACTTCGCAAGTACAGTCTCCAGCACGTAGGTAATGGCCGTGGCGGGGACGGCAAAACTGAGGTCCGCGATGGTCAGGAGGCCCAGGTAGGCGAAGAACGAGACGGCCATGGCGACTACCGACCCGATGACGAAACGATTGCGCGAGAGCAGGGCGATGGCGCGGCGGATGGCGCCGGGGCGGAAGTCGCGGATCTCACCGTGGCGGCGCATGCCGGCGGCTTGCATGACTTCGCCCACGGTGGTGGCTGCTACGATGATGGCGATGAAGATCCACTTCATGGGGCGGGCTCCGTTCCACGACGGTATGAGCTCCGCTCGAGTCGAGCCAAAGACATTAATGGCCACGGATGAACACGGATGAACACAGATAAGAAAAGACTCTGTTTTGGAAATGACCTTGTTTTATCCGTGTTCATCCGTGTTCATCCGTGGCCAAATTTGTCTTGGCCTTCATTTGCCGGGCTCCGGAGCGTGGGTGCGGGGGGCGGTGGCCAGGCTGACCAGGGCGACTCCGGCTACGATCAGCGCGATTCCGGCCCAACGTTTCACGGGGATTTGCTCCTCCAGGAAGATGCGGCCCATCAGCGCTACCAGCACGTAGCCAATGGCCGTTACCGGCAGCACGTAGCTCAGGTCCGCCCAGCTTAGCAGCGTCATGCGTGACATCATCCAAAGGATGAGCAATATTACGCCAAGTACTACCCATGGTTGGAATAACACGGTGATGTACGACCATGGCGTGGGCAGCTCCGAGGGCATGCCCTTCTTCAGGAAGAAATTCCCGAGGACGTTGCTCAGGACGACGACGGTGGCGCAGATCCAGGTCTTGATGCGCAACCGCACGGCTTCGGTGGTCATGGGGGCGCGGCGCGTCAATCGCCGGAATTGACCGTGACGGGCGCCGATTTGGCCGCCTTACTGTCGGCTACAAACTTCTTTCGTTTGGTCCGCAGGGCCATATATTCGCGGGCTTCCTTGGTGAGCCGCCGACGCTCGTCGCCATTGAAAATGGCCTTGCGCACGATGCGCCAGATCACCCGGGGACGGAAGAAGTACTCGCCGTAGAAGCGCTCCACCCACTCCACCAGTTCGCCGCGGTCGAGGCCCGGATAAATGATGTTGGGGAGCTGATGACCGGTTTCGTCGGTCATGGAATCGATGGTGATGAGGTTGTTCTTCTTGACGTAATCGTAGAATTCAGTGCCGGGGTAGGGGTGGGCGATGGACACCTGGATGGTCTCGTTATCGAGTTTCTTGGCGAAATCGATGGTTTTGCGGATACTCTCGCGGGTTTCGCCGGGCAGACCGATGATGAAATCGCCGTGCACCAGGAGGCCGAGTTTTTTGCAGTTGGCGGTGAAGCGCTCGGCCATTTCCACGGTGGCGCCCTTCTTAATGTTCTTGAGGATCTGCTGGTCGCCCGATTCGTAGCCGACGATGAGCAGGCGGCAGCCGGCTTCCTTCATGGCTTTGAGGGTGTCGTAATCGGTGGTGACGCGGGAGGTGCAGGACCAGGTGAAGTTCAATGGTTTGAGCTTCTTGCAGAGCTCGATGGTGCGTTCCTTGCGGTAGTTGAAGGTGTCGTCGTCGAAGAAGACTTCCTTCATCTGCGGGAACTGCTCGAGGGCGTAGCGAACTTCGTTGGCCACATCGTCGGAAGATCGCAGGCGCCAGCGATGGCCGGAGTGGGTCTGGGGCCACAGGCAGAACGTACACAGCGCCGGGCAGCCGCGCGAGGTGTACATCGACACGAAGGGATTCAGCAGGAAAGGAACGTTATAGCGGGTGATATCGAGATCGCGCTTGTAGGTCTTGGTGACCCAGGGAAGCGCGTCGAGATTTTCGATGGCGGGGCCTTCGGGGTTGTTGACGACGCGGCCGTTCTTACGGAAACTGACGCCGGGCAGCTCTTCGAGCGGCTTACCCTTGGCATAGTCGGCGATCTGGTAATCGAACTCGCGGCGGACGATGAAATCGATGGCGGGGTTGGAAAGCAGAGTCTTGTCGGGCTCCACGGTGACCGGCGGACCGACGAAAGCCACCTTCAGTTTGGAGTTGACATCCTTCATCATTTCAGCCATTTTGACGTCAACATGGAAACCAGGGGTTGAGGTATAGAGCACCAGCAGTTCGAACTGCTTGGCCATCTCGATGGTCTGTTCGATGGAGATTTTGTGGGGCGGGGCGTCGACGACCTTGCTATCGGGCAGCATGCCGGCGGGATAGCAGAGCCACACGGGATACCAGTAAGATTCGATTTCGCGGGAAGCCGGCCAGCGCGAACTGGCGCCGCCATCGAAACCTTCAAAAGACGGCGGATTCAGAAATAACGTTCTCATGTAATCTCCAGTGGCTCTATTGGATGCCGGGGGCGGCGCTCAAGGCGCTATCGATGGCAAAATTGCTGAAGTCGATGGTCATTTCCGCCCGGCCGACTCCCAGGCGGGTATCGACGACACTCTGTTCCTGCCGGGGGACTGAAATCCCGTTGCGAATGTCGTACTTGCGGACGAAGGCGATCTTCTTCAACAGGACGGAAGGGGACTTGACCAGGTAACCGGATTCCTGCACGCGCAGGAAAGTCGCGGCATCGATCCACAATTGGCCCTGGAACAGACCCTGGCGTTTGTGTTTGGGCGAGATGTCGAACAAATGGGTGGGGCGGCCTTCGAGTTGGGTTTGGCCCTTGTACTTGAAGTTGTAATTTTCGGGCGTCAAGGCAAGCGAGATGGAGGGATCCTCGTGGGCCTCCGCCTCGGCGGAAAGATAGCGGTTGATAATCTGCTTTTTAACGGCGCCGTCGCCTTCGAAACGGAGTTTTTCGTAGGTGATGCGGCCGAAAGCGGAAACCCGGCGGAGGGCGAGCAGCTTGCCGTGCTTTTTCAACTTGGGCAGGGAAGCGGCGATTTCGACGTCCATGGAGGAAGCTTGCATTAACCGGTCCTGCCCGCTGGTGGCGGCGCAATACTGCTGGACGATGGTCTCCGGCGGCAGGGTGGCGGATTCCGCACCAACCCATAGACAGCAAAGAAATAGTGCAATGAGGATGCGAACCTTCAAAGGAGCAACTCCCGAGAAACTAGAATGAGCCCAGAATGTCTTAGTTTACCAATTCCAAAGGGTTGCGGGCAATTTTCGGATGCTGACGGTTTGGGGGGCCGGGCTAAGAACCGCTTGCTGGCGCGCGCGGCTCAGAATGGCGTCTCAATGCTTGTACGTGTTTACAGAGCTGGGCCCAGAGGGCACTCCGCGAGCCCGAAAGCGTTTAAGCACCCGCAGTTTTTGGGCTTGGTAGTTGGTGGTTCCTGGCCTGGGGCAGTGGATTTTATGAGGTTTTGCGTTGCGGGGGCGCGGATTTCGGGCGGGCGGCGACGGGATCGGCGGTTTTGCGGCTCGGGGTGGTGGCGGAAGCGGCGGGACGGGGCGCCGGCGGAGGTTCCGATTTTTCCGCTTCGGGAGGGGGCGGGGCTTTGGTTTCTTGCGGTTGCGGGTTGGGAATGGGTTCGTTTCTGGGTTCGTTCATGGGTTGGTTGGGAAGCTCGGAGCGGAGGGCTTTGACACGCTCGAAGTCCTCAATGGCGCGGCGGTAGAGGCGCTCGGTTTGGGCCTGGTAACGGAGGAAGATGGGCCAAGTTGGGGAGATACGGGTGAGGCGGGTGAAGCCCTCGGCGAAACAGTAGTTGCGATTCTGGGCGCGGGTGACTTCGATGTCCTTGGTGAGAATTTCGGAGAGGAGTTCCCGGGGGAAGCCTTCGGGGTTCATGGTTTCATTGAGGCAGGCGGTGCCGAGGCCGTTTTCGAGGGCGGTGAGACGGAGGAGGGACTGCTGGGCGAGGGCGATGCGTTCGATGGCGAAGAGTTCCTGGGAGTTGACGGGTCGGTAGCAGGCGACGAGGTCGGCGCGGAGGTCGGTGATGGCGTGGACTTCCTCGAGGCGGACGACGGCGTAGTTCTCGGGGGTGAAGGTGTGCTTGCGGGCGTTCTGGGAAGAGCGGGCTTTGCCTTCCGGGGTGCGGGGTCCGGTGGACTTGGCGGCGTTGGCGCGGTTGGCGGCGATGCGGTCGGCGTTGGGCATGGTGGGGTCCTCGCCTTCAGGGTTAGCATGGGGGTTGGTGGGGGAGCTGGGGGCGCGGCGGGGGTGGCGTTGAGGGGAAAGGAAATAGAGTTGGGGGTTGGTTGTGAATGTGGATATGGGGAGATCCTATACTGAATAGGAGCGATGGCGACGGACATTCAAACCCGGCTCGAGAGCACGGTGGTGCGCCCGGTCTTCGAGAGCGTCAGGACCAATGGCAAGCGCGATCAGTCGCTTCCGGATGTTGTGCTGACGAATCGCAGAGAGCGGGCATACAAGCGCGTTCTGGACGCGCTGATCTCGCGGGGCGCGGCTAGTATTCCCCCGGACTTGCGCGGTCGCCTCGAGTCGATGATCGAAGGCTGGAGTTCGCAGGCTTTCGATGACGCGTTCCAGCCGATCCAGGAATTCGAGATTCAGTGCGCGCGCGATCGGGACCGCGTGGTTGCGGAGGAATCGGGCGATCCGCGGCGGGTGGTTGCGGTCTTGGAGTCGGAGTACCGGCGGAGGGTGGCGGAGCGGTTCGGGTCGATTGAGTTGAGGGGCGTTCAGCTCAATCATCGGGTCATACTGGATCTCGATCAGGTTTATGTTCCGCTGCGGTTGGTGCGATTGCGGCCTGCGGAGGATGGGGTTTTCGACGCGCCTGTTCGGATTCCAGTGGCGATTCGTGATCATGGCAGAGTCTTGTTGGTTGGATCTCCTGGAAGTGGAAAATCGACGCTGGTGTCTTTCCTCGCCAGCCGCTGTGCTGTTGGAGCACACGGACTGAGTTGGCCCGAGCGGGTTGTCCCGTTCGTGATTACGGTGAGGGAAGTGAAGGATGCGGAATTCTCCGAGGCGTGGATCGCAGCGCGATTGGAGGTCGCGGTCGAGGTGGTGCATGCGGCGCTGGCGGAAGAGCGTGCCGTTCTGTTGGTGGACGGCATGGACGAAGCGCCTGGAGAACTTCGGAAACAGCTCATCGGTGCGATTGCTAAATTTACTGAGGATCACCCGCGCGTGCCGGTGGTGGTAACCAGTCGCCCCGCTGGGGCGCCGGGCGAAATCGAGTCGTGCTTGCCGGGGTTTCAAGTGTTCCGGTTGGCTGACCTGACCACCGAAGGGGTCGGCGACTTCATCGATAAGTGGTGCTTCGCCGCAGAGCGGTCGGCAAGGCCCGACCTGGATGTGGCGCGGCGAGAGGCGACAACCGCCGCCGCGGATCTGAAGGCCCGCATCTCGCGAAGCCGGCCGGTGCAGCGGATCGCGGTTAACCCGCTGCTCACTACGATTCTCTGCGTGGTGCACAGATATCTGGGTCGTACGATTCCGGAGCATCGGGTGACTCTTTATGACAAGTGTACCGACGCGCTGCTTTACGAATGGGATCGGGCGAAATTCCCGAAAGATTCCGCAGTGGGTGACCTGGACGCGAATCAGAAGCGGGCGCTGCTTCGGGGCATCGCGAGCTCGCTGCATGAGAGACACGAGGCCGAGATCGCGGAAGCGGAAGTGGTCCGCCATTTTGCAGCGATGCTGCCCGACATGGGCAGGCCACAAGAGGATGCGCTGCGGATTGTCCGCGAGATTCGCGACCGTAGCGGCCTGCTGGTGGAACGACGCCCGGGCGCCTTCTCCTTCTCGCACCTGACTTTCCAGGAGTACTTCACCGCGCTGGACTACGCTGCCCGCCCGGACGAACTCTTGGCGCACGTCGGGGAGCCTTGGTGGCATGAAGTGATTGCGCTTGCGGCCGGTGTCCCGGGATGCGACGCGACGTTGGTGATTCGGACGCTTCTCGAGAAGAAGGCTGTGATCTTGGCAGCGAAGTGCTTGGAAACGGCGGTCAAGGTCCCAGTGGAAGTGCGGAAAGAGGTTGAGTGCGCGCTGGAGGAAATTTTACCACCTAAGAATTTTGGCGAGGCACACGAACTGGCCGAGATCGGGCTAACCGTCGCGCCGATTCTCACGCGACTGCTGCCGACGTATTCGGCGGGTGGAAAAGAGGGTGCGATTTGGTTCTTCCGTTGGTTTGAATATGATCCGGTTATTCCAGTCCTTATGGAATTGAGTTCCCGGGCGGAACGAACGACCAGTATAGATTCCGTATTCTTGCTCCAAGGCATGGCAGAAAGATCAGACGCGGCCAAACGCGCCCTGGCAGCCGTTCTTACTGCGCGCCCTTGGCCGGACGCGTTCCTCAAGAATCTCAATCCGCAGGCGGTACTCGGCGACGACTTCAGAGCTTTGACTTTGGGAGAGACTCCTTCCAGGCCCGCCAAAAACACTGTTCCAGCGCAGCGGAGTAAGCCGCGGCGGGAGCGCTCGCATTCCGGAAAATAGTCTTCGCCAGCCGTTTGGCCGCTGCCTTCGCGCCCTCGCGATGAAGGCGTATGGCATCATCCAGCATACGCAACGTCGCTTCGATGTTGAATCTTCGCCGGTCGACCAGCCATGTGCGATTCAGATCGAAATCGGTCAACATCAGGTCCGCCGCGCTACGCGCCATTGCCGCCCTTGCGGTGCCATCTTCCTCGAAAACGAAATGACGGCTCGGATCTCCCCGGTCCGGGCGAAGATAGCCGCCGCGCTTGGGCCACTTGTCGGCCTTCGCTCCATTGCAGCCGGGACAGCCCAAGAAGTAATTTGTCCATTCGTAGGCCAGTAAGGGAAAAAGCGACTTGGGTTTAAAGTGCTCCACATGCGATGCACGAAGGGCGTTGATCGGACCCTCGCAATATGCGCATTTGTGAGAGGACATAGCGGCGATCGCTTCTTTGTGGCGGCCCCAGAGGGCGGGTACAAGCACGTGTGGCGCGAAGGCGGCGAAGCCTTTGCGCCGCTTCGGTGAGTTGATTGCCAGCTTCTGGAACGCAGTGGCTTGCCGGCGGAACTCCGCGGAGTCCGGCAGCGACCGCTCTAACCGAGCATCCCAATTCCGGGGCCGCGGACAGAGCTTGCGGTCGAGCCTCCTCACTGGCGTGATTTCTCCAACTCGTCTGTCAGAGCCTTTACAAACTCGCCCTGCATCTGCACCATCTGCGCCATAGTCGAGCCGTCCGCGCGGCGGCGGTCTTCCTTGGCGACCAGTTCCTCCAGCTTGTCCAAGCCGTTTTTCAACTCGCGATACTGCGCTTCGGTCGCTTCGCCGTGGCTCACCTTGGCCTGGAGCTCGTCAACCCGCTGCTCGATTTTGGAATACTCTACCGAGAAGCGCGACTCGATGCCGAAGAGGTGATCTTCAAACAATACCGATCCAACCTCGGCGCCGCGCAGTGCCTTCGCCAGCCGGGCGGAAAGAGGCTGCGCCGTGACGGCGCCGTCGGCTTCCACCAGCCGCACGACTGCGAAGCCGCTGTCGATGGCGGATTGAACCACTATGGGCGAATGTGTGGTGACAACGAATTGCGTACCGGGAAATAGTTCTGTTAGCTGCGGCAGCACGGTCCGCTGCCACTTCGGATGCAGATGCAGATCGATTTCGTCGATGCCGACGAGGACATCGCCCGCTAGCGGGTCCCCCTCGTAGAAGAGATATGCATAGCGCAGCATCAGGTCCAAGACGATCGCCAGGATGGCCTGGTAGCCATCGGACAGATGCGCCAACTCCAGGGCGAGGCCATTTCGCACGACGCGGGCAACCGGCGGGTCGGACGACTCGTCCATGCGAATCCCCGAGAGACTGGAATCGATCTTTGCGAGGGACTCATTCAGGCGGAGCCAGATCGTATCCAAGCGCGCGTCGGAGGTTCGGCCAAAGGACAGGCCCCGGAGATATCCGGCCAGATCGTTCATCAGCCGGTTGTCGGGGCGGGTGAGAGTTGTGGTGCGCGATTTGGCTGCGTGTGAGGCTAATTCGTCGAGGTACTCGGCATCCGTCAAGCCCCGATCCTCGGGGTCCGATTCCGGAACCGACACGCACCGGTACCTGCCATACAGAAAAGCGTAGCGGCCGCTTGGCAGCCTTTTTCTGGTCTCCTGTTTGGAATTCCACTTTGCGGCTGCCTGACGTTTATTGGTTTGGTACAGGGCAATTTCGCCTTGTTGCGCGCCGTCGCGGAGGGGGAAGTTGGCCAGACCTTCGCCGTCGCCGTGGGTAACGGACGCGAGCGCCTCCATCAGGGTTGTCTTTCCGGACGCGTTCCCTCCGACGACGACGGTGACGTTCGGGTGCAGGGCGATGTCGGCCTTACGGAAGCAACGAACGTTCTGTAGACGGAGTCGCTCGAAGGGGGGAATCCGGGGCGGCATGGCATCCGAATTCTAGCATCGCGCGCGGGGGGTGCACGACATAGAAACGAGAGATTCGTAGGAATGCAGAGGAATCGAGGAAATCCGGGCGTGGTGGTACGCCAGGGGTGCTGTGCTTGAGGTATTTCATTACGTTCGCCTGCTCGAACTCCCGATGTCGTGGAATTTGGGATGAGCCGGCGGCGAACGTCGCGGCTGAAGACGCGGCGAAGGAACGACGAAAGAACACGATGCCGGTGGGCGCGTCTTCATTACATTTAGTGGCCGGCAACCGAACGCTCCCTAACGGTCGCTCGCAGCCCATAAGGCTGCTTATCTATCCGGTGCAAGTCCGGTCGCGGGAATTGACTGTATGCCCGCGTAGTCATATTCGACACCTCTTGGAGGTGACTTGGGAGGTGAAAGCTCGAACGTAAAGCCCGGTCGGTGAGGGGCGAGCAATCTTTTCGGGCCGCAGCATGAAGCGAACTTTGCAGCCTCATTAGTCTAGGAACCTGGGCGAGAACCGATAGCTAGCATTCCCTCGGACTTGCGCGGTCGCCTCGAGTCGATGATCGAAAGTTGGAGGCGGCAGGCTTTCGATGACGCGTTCCCGCCGATCCAGGAATTCGAGATTCAGTGCGCGCGCGATCGGGACCGCGTGGTTGCGGAGGAATCGGGTTTCGGACTCAGAACAAGCGGCAGCATCGCCGCATCTAGCGGCAGCAGTTTCAAACCGAACTGAATCTAGCGACTGGGGGCGAACCTGTGTTCGGGCAGAGTCCTAGAATGCTGGCCTCAGTGTTGTCAAACCGGACTCCCGGATGTGAGTTGCACAGGTTAGCCGCACGACGACGCACGCAAACAGGCGGGCGTCATCCTGCCAGGAGCAAGGGCTCACAAGCGCTCCCTGAAGACCTCTTTTAACAAAATGAATTATAGACCTTGTATTCTCTTACTACAATGATCTCTATGCACTACCGATGTCCGGCGCAATCCTGAAGGCGTGGACGGCGCGGTAATAGATTTCCGTTATTGCGGCAACCAGCCATTGCAGATACTATAATCCTCAATCTCAAATTCGGTAACCGCTTCGGAGCCCGTATTAGTCTCGCAGCAAACGGGGCGGTGAAAGTTCATAACTGCGGACACGCTCCGCAATGGCGCAGTAGTGGCATGTTCGCGGGCCACGGCTCGACAGCCAGTAAGTTCCTGCCGGCGTTATGACCCGAGGAGCGATAGCGATGGCCAGACGGTATAAGTGTGTGTGCTTCAGGTGAACGCCAGGCAGGTGGTATCCGATGTCGAAAGCAAGGCGTGGATTGGACTAACTACGTGGAAAGTGAACGCAAGCAGACCGGCCGGCGCGCCCTGTTGACGGCCGCCGGACTTATCGCTGCAGGCGGCGTTTCGGCGTCCGTTGTGACGCTGACAGGAAATTCAAGTGGCAGCCGGCGCAACCGCGCCTGGTGGGTGAAGACCGTGGACCGGCCAACCCTGGCAGAGAAGACCGCCGATTTCAAGCGCTTCCCGGGCAACAATATCTTTGAAATCTATAAGCAGTTGATCACCGAGCGCGAGGGTGCGGGGGCGTTCGAAGCGGAACAGTCCGCCAAAGCCAAACGGCTGGCAGGATGGATGCGCGGGAGCAAGCCAGGCTTCCGATTGCCCGATCACCAGTTGAGCGAAGGCGCCTGGACCTTGATGAAAAGCACCGAGCCGGGCGAGGGGCTGCTGTCATGGACGCGCATCGCAGTGAAGACCCCGGCTGAATTGGGCGTTGAGCGATATACCGCATCGCCTGAGGAGATGGCAAAGACGGTGAAGGCCGCGGCGCGACTCTATGGCGCCGGCCTGGTGGGGATCGCTCCCATGAATGAGGCCTATGTGAACCTCAGGCAAGCGAAAAAGGACATAGTCTTCGAAGATGCCGAAGTCCCCGCGGTGACTGACACGAAGTTCGTCATTCCTAAGACGATGAAATGGGTGGTTGCCATTGCAATTCCCATGGACCTTGACCTACTCTCTCGCGCCCCCACGTCATTAGGCGATGCGGCTACCGGGCTCGGCTACAGCCACTCGGCTTTCACTGTGGCATCCTTGGCCGAGTTCATCCGCGGTCTCGGGTACCAGGCGATTCCCAGCGTGAACGATACGGCGCTGAGCGTGCCGTTCGCGATGGAGGCGGGCATCGGGGAACTGAGCCGCCTCAATAAGTTGGTCACTCCCGAATTCGGCCCCGCGGTTCGCTTGTGCAAGGTGTTCACGGACCTGCCGATGGCTTGCGACAAGCCTGTCGATTTCGGGCTGGTCGAGTTTTGCAAGAAGTGTAAGAAGTGCGCCGAGGCGTGCCCATCGGGCGCACTCTCGTTCGACGACGAGCCGAGTTTCAAGACCAGAGGCCCTTGGAACAATCCGGGACACAAAGCATGGTTCGAGGATTCTTACCTCTGCTTCCAGCATTGGCAGCAGGTGGATAACGGGTGCGGCATCTGCCTGGCGAGTTGCCCTTACACGAAAGCGGCCCAGGCTTGGATTCACGATGTGGTGAAAGCCACGGCCTCGGTCACGCCGGCCGCGGACGGCCTTTTCCGCATTATGGACAGCGCCTTTGGCTACGGGAGACAACACGATCCCGAACAATGGTGGACTAAGGATCCGCCGCAGGGTGCAAGAGGATGAGCATGCCCACCAGTACCGATACGTTCACTATCACGATTCGCAAGCGCCCGTGGTGGCTGTGGATTCTGGCGGCGTTGTGGGCGCTGTTGGAAGTACTTTTCGTACAGACAGCTTTGGCGAGCGCGCGGGAAAGTGAGTACCGCGCGGCCGCTTTCAGTTGGATGGCGGTTGCCACTCTGGCAGCCGCCGGCGTCCTGGTCCGAATCCTGAGGGGCCGGCCGCGCACGCAGGCCAGTTGAATCGGCCAACTCTCGTCTGACTATCGTTCGAATTAGGGAGATATACCGACCGTGAAGAAACTCAATACCGCATTGTTATTCGTGTGTCTTGGCACATTGGTCCGCGCCCAGGACCCCATCGGAACCCTGGAAGGGCAAATCACCGACCCGGCCGCGGGGCTGGTGTCGAACGCCGAAGTCAGCGTTCACAACACCCAAACCGGCCTCGCCCGCTCGGTCCATTCCCTGCACCAGGGGTCATTCCATTTTGCCGACCTGCCCGTCGGCACGTATGTGCTTGAGGTGAAGGCCCAGGGGTTCGCGCCGTATTCGGTCTCATCCATTCGCATCGACATCGGCCAGGTAGTATCCTGGCCGGTACAGTTGCGAATCGCCGGAGAGCACACCGAGGTGAACGTCTCCGGGGAAGCCGTGACCGTGGACACCAGCCAGACCATCGGAAACGTAGTGGACGAGAAGCAGGCGACCGATCTTCCTCTGAACGGACGCGACCTGACGCAACTCGGCCTGCTGCAGCCCGGAGTCGCTCCCATGACCGCCGGGCTGGCTCAAGCCGGTGGCATCGCGCGCAGCGGCCAGCCGTATGCGGTGAACGGGCAGCGCCCGGAATCGAACGACTATCTGCTGGATGGCGCCAGCAACGTGGACAGCGTGAACGGCGGATACGCTTTGCGCACGCCCGTGGACGCCGTCAGCGAGTTTCGCATTCTCAGCCTGAACGCACCGGCCGAGTATGGCGACACCAGCGGAGCGACCACATCTGTGGTCACCAAATCCGGAAGCAACGGCGTTCACGGCGACCTCTACGAGTTTCTCCGGAACAACGCTATGGACGCGCGCAACTTCTTCGCCTCGCAAACCGAACCGCTGCACCGCAATCAATACGGCGCCACCCTGGGCGGACCTGTCCGCAAGGACAAGGATTTCTTCTTCGTCTATTACGAAGGCCAGCGCGATTCCGCGGGCAGCACGCAGGCCGCTATCGTACCCACCGCCGCGGAGCGGACCGGCGATTTCTCGGGACTCACCGATCCCTCATCGGGACAGCCAACTCCCCTGATTAACGAGTTCACGGGCCAGCCATTCCCCGGAAACCAGATCCCGGCGGCCATGCAGAACCCCATCGCTCTATTGGCGACGAAGCTATATCCGCTGCCCAATATCGGCACCAACGTGTTTGAATCCACGCAACTCGGATCGACCAACTACGATCAGGGCGGCTTCCGGCTGGATCACTACTTCGGCGCCGGCGACCAGCTCTTCGCGCGATTCTCCACATCGCACCTGAACGAGTTCGACCCGCTGCCCATCAACGGCGCCGGCGTCCCCGGTTTCCCGGTTCAGGACGCCATTGTCACTAACTCGGCCACGGCTTCCTGGGTCCACCTGATTTCGCCGCAGACCGTGCAGACCATCCGCGCGTCCTTCCTACGCAATGTGTTCGACAACGGACAGGCGGTCAATCACACCGCTGGCAGCAGCCTCGGCTTCCAATACCAACCCACTTTGGGCTTGAACGACGGCGTTCCCTATCTGATCGTGAGCGGCTACGCGTCGCTCGGCAATCCGATTACCGGGCCGCAGAACACGTATCAGAACGACTACCAGGGATCTTACTCCGTGGCCATGACGCGCGGCCGGCACAATCTCAAGTTCGGCGCGGATGCCGCTCGCGAGCAGATCGACGCCCTGCTGGGAATCGCCACCAACGGCTTCTTCGTGTTCGCCCCCTTCCCCGCCAGCGATTCTTTCGCCAGTTTCCTGATGGGGCAATCGGTGCAATTCTTTCAGGGCGGCGGCGACTTTAACCGCGGGCTTCGTAAGTGGGTGGGAGCCGGATACGCGCAGGATGAGTTCCGGATCAGCCGGCGCCTGACTCTGAATCCCGGTGTGCGATACGAGATCAACACGCCCTATGTCGACATTCGGAACCGCATGAACGCCTGGGCTCCCGGCCAGCAATCGAAGGTTTACCCGAACGCGCCTGAAGGGCTGCTATTCCCCGGCGATGCGGGTGTGCCGGCGGGCGTCGCCGCGGTCGACTATCGTGAGATCATGCCACGCGTGGGATTGGCTTTCGACCCCTGGGGCGACAGCAAGACCACCATGCGGGCGGGCTACGGCATTTTCTATGACGGTTTCACCAACGGCCCCGGAGGTCCTTTGCAGGCGTCCATCAGCGCGCTGCCGTGGACCCAGGCGTATCAGTTGCCCGGGCCGGGATTCAACCTGGCCAATCCCTATGGCGGCTCCCCTACCCCGTTCGGCAGCGGGAATTTCGTCGCGCCGGCCACCGTGCTCACGGTGCAATCGGGAATGCGTCCGCCGTACTCGCAGAATTGGAATCTCTCGATCGAGCGGACACTGGCGAAGAACTACCTGCTCGACATTCGCTACGTCGGCAACAAAGGCACGCATCTGCCGCGCTTTATCGAAGCCAATCCCTCCATCTATGGGCCGGGTGTCAACGCCAACAACAACAGCGAGATCCGCCAGTACACCACGTGCAACTCAGCCGGCATCTGTAATTACGGATCGGTGGGACTGATCGCCGACGACTCCAGTTCCACTTACCATGCGCTGGAAGTGGCCTTCTCGCGGAAGTACGCGCACGGTTTGAGCTTCCTGGCGTCTTACTGGTACTCGAAGAGTCTGGACTATATCTCGTCGCTGAATGTTGCCGGTTCGGCGCCCACGCTGGTGGCGGGCGAAAACGACCTGGCGCAGAATCCGTTCGACCTGGCGGCGGAGCACGGTCCGTCGCTGTTCGATGCCAAGCAGCGATTCGTATTCAGCGGCACCTGGGCGCTACCGGCTTGGCAAGGCGCACCGCGGGCCGCGGCTTTTCTGGTGAATGGCTGGCAGCTCAACACCATCAGCAGTCTGTCCACGGGGACGCCATTTACGGTTTACGATAGCGCCGACGTTTCCTTGCAGGGCAGTGCGCCCGAAATCAGCGGCTTCTACTCCAGCCGTCCCGACTTGATTTCCAATCCGAACGTGGGCCAGCCGCACGCGGCCAACGAGTGGGTGAGCCGTGCGCCTTTCCGGCAACTGAACCCGCAAACGCAGGCGGGCCAGTTCGGCAACGAAGGCCGCAATGTGGTGCGCGGGCCGGGAATCGAAGATGTGGATCTCTCGTTATTCAAGTACTTCAAAATGAGCGATACCAAGCGCGTACAGTTCCGGGCGGAATGCTTCAACCTGCTCAACCATGCGAATTTGGGCCTTCCCGTGAACGACCTGGAATCTCCGGCGTTCGGCCAGATCCTGCAAGCCGGTCCGCCGCGCCTGATGCAACTGGCGGTGAAGTTGCTGTTCTAGAGTGTACGTCCGGCCGCGGAAGGCAAACGCCATCGATCTCAAGTCGGGACACGGGCAAGAATGGCGCGGAGCAAGGGAATCTCAGACCTCCCGATCTTGCCCGGCAATTTCGTAGCGCAGCATCGGGTCCAAGACGATCGCCAGGATCAGAACTCCTGACGTCGTGGAATTTGGGATGAGCCCGTTTTCGTGGCGCAGGCACTTCTGCCTGCTGGGTCGAGACTCAGACCTCCTGATCTCGTGGAATTTGCAGTGAGCCCGCAGGTGGGGCAGGCGGTGCTCGCCTGCACTCGATCCTATTGGAGCAGCGGGCCTGATTCAGCGAGGGCGGGCAGGCGAGCACCGCCTGCCCCACCTGCGAAGCTCTCGCCATCGAAAGGAATGGCTCAGGTCAATTTCCCCGTCAGGCTGAAATTGCGGGGCGACATCAGGAGTTCTGAGACTCATCTCGGCCCTCCTCGCGAGCGGCATCCGTCCCGGAGCGCCGAGAAGAGTCTCGGCGCCGCAGACACGAGTGTCTGCGCCACGTCATGGATCAGGTCAATTTCCCCAACTATCCGAAATCCCCGGCCGACATCGGGAGTTCTGAGGATGGCCTGGTAGCCATCGGCACCAACTCCAGGGCGAGGCCATTTCGCACGATCTGGCCGGATATCTCAGGGGCCTGTCCATTCGCCCATGGTGGTTCAATCCGCCATCGACCGCGGCTTCGCAGTCGTGCGGGATAGATCCGAAGGGGGCTTTGCGGCACGAATGGAGCCGGATAATTTCGAGGTTATGTAGCCTGTCCCCGAAATAGGGGTGGTACGCTTGGGGCATGGCCCATCAAATTGAGCAAGGGCGCGGAGCACATCGCTCGCGTGCGGGACGCATTGCGTTATTGGTCGCCTTGGCGGTAGTGCTTCTCGGTGCCCGGTCCATGGCCTCGTATGTCATCGAAGTGGCCTGGTGGAAGGAACTGGGGCAATTCCGCACCTGGTTGAGCATGTTGTATTACAGCGTGGCGCCGGTTACCCTGGCGACCCTGGTGGCGTTCGCGGTGCTGTGGCTGACGCACGCGCGCGCGGTGAAATTCGCCGACACCTCCCTGCGGGACCACAAACTTTACGCGCGCCTTTCGGCGCTGGGCCTGCTGGTGGTGAGCTACCTGATCGCGGCCTCCGCCATCGACACCTGGACGGTGGTTCGCTTTGCGGGATCGCGGAATCTGAGTGCCGCGGCCAGCGGGTGGCGCGACACGGTTTTCGACAAGCCGCTCTCCTTTTACCTTTTCGACCTGCCGTTTTATGGCATGCTGCGCAGCTACGTGCTGGCGCTGGTGATTGTCAGCATCCTGCTCTACTGGTTGGCGGCGCGCGCCTGGCAATTGCGTTACAAGCTGGCCGATATGCAGCAGTCGCGTGAGATCGATCCGGCCATCTTCCGACTGGAAGGTGGCCTGGAATCGCGTTTCCTGCGCGGCGCCGCGGTGTTCCTGCTGATGGCGCTGGCGGTGCGCTTTTTCCTGGGCCGCTATGAAATGGTCTACAACACGCATGGCACGTTCCTGGTGGGCATGGATTATGTCGATCTCAAGATCGGACTGCCGCTACAGTGGCTGCTGATTGTGGCGTGCTTTGCCGCCTCCGGGCTGCTGCTGGCGGGCCGTTGGATTCTGGCGGCCAGCATGTCGCTGGCACTGGTGGTGTCGTTCGTGGCGCCGTGGCTGATCTCCGCCCTCTACGTACGGCCCAACGAGATTTCGCTGGAGCGGCCGTACATCGAGACGCACATCCATGCCACGCGCAGCGCCTACGGGCTGGAGGAACGCGTCAAGGAAATCGAATTCAACGCCGATCCCAACGGCAGCATCGATACCACGCGCCACAAGGATCTGCTGGATAACGTGCGCCTGTGGGACTACCAGGCGTTCCACGACACTATCACGCAGCGGCAGGCGCTGCGGACCTATTACGTGTTTCACGGCAGCGACGTGGACCGGTACACGATCGACGGCAAATACCGGCAGGTGCTGCTGGCGCCGCGCGAACTGGACATCACCAACCTGCCGGATGCGCGCAACAACTGGATCAACCCGGCCTTCATTTATACGCACGGGTATGGACTGGTGCTGGCGGAGGTCAGCAAGATGACGCAGGACGGTCTGCCGGTGCTCATGATTCAGGATGCTCCGCCGAAGATCGAGACGCAGAGCCTGAAAATGACGCGGCCGGAAATCTATTACGGCGAAGTGACGCATGAGCCGGTATTCGTGAACACGGCCGAGGCGGAGTTCAACTATCCTTCGGGCGAGAAGTACCAGACGTCGCGCTATGAGGGCAAGGGCGGATTTCCGATCGACTCGTTTGCCATGCGGCTGGCGGCGGCGGTGAGCGAGGGCGAACCGAATATCCTGCTGACGAATTACTTCACGGGCAACAGCCGCATGATGATCCGGCGGAAGGTCCGCGACCGGCTCCAGCAACTGGCGCCGTTCCTTTCCTGGGACCAGGACCCGTACCTGGTGATTACCGATGCCGGCCGGCTGGTGTGGATGGTGGACGGCTACACGACTTCCGACGCGCATCCGTATTCGCGGGCGGTGGACGTGACCGACATGGGGAGCGTGAACTACATCCGCAATGCCGTGAAGGCGACCATCGACGCTTACGATGGCGAGACGCATCTCTATATATTCGCGCCCGACGATCCGATCATCGGCGCATACCGCAACCTGTTCCCCGACTTATTCCGGCCGGCCTCGGCGATGCCGGCGGATTTGCGGCGGCACGCGCGCTATCCGGAAACTTTGTTCAGCGTACAGGCGGAGATCTACGGGACGTACCATATGCTGGACCCGCAGTCTTTCTATAACAAGGAAGATGTGTGGGAACTGGCGCAGCACTCGGACCAGGAGACGACCTCGTCGGCGGTTACTCCGACTTATGTCATGGCCGCACTGCCGGGAGAAGACAAGCCCGAGTTTCTGCTGCTGCTGCCGTTTACGCCGCGCAGCAAGAACAACCTGATCAGCCTGATGGCGGCGCGGTGCGATGGCGAACATTTGGGGGAGACGGTGGTGCTGCTGCTCTCCAAGCAGCAACTGATTCCGGGGCCGATGAACGTGGCCGCGACCATCAACCAGGACCAGAATATTTCGAAGGACCTGACTTTGTGGAATCAGCAGGGGTCGCACGTGGTGCGCGGGCAGATTCTGATCTTACCGGTGGGCAACACGTTCCTCTATGTCGACCCGATATATATACAGGCCACGCAGGGGAGCATGCCGCAATTGAAGAAGATCGTGCTGGCGGTGGGCAGTAAGTTGATTTATGCCGACAGCTATGACGAAGCGCTGGCGCAGCTTTCGAACGGGGCGCAGCAGTTGATCCAACAGGCGGCATCGGCGGCGCCACCGGTGGCGGGCGCTCCGGCGGTAGCGACTCCGGGGGCAGACCAGCGGCTGGCGAGGGTGCGCGAACATTTGCGGCGGTATCGCGAGTTAGCGTCGCAAGGTAAGTGGTCGGAAGCGGGTAAAGAGCTGGAGGCGATCGAGGCGGAAGTGAGGCAGTAGGGGGAAGCTTTCAGCGGTCAGCTTTTGGCGCGGCGCCGCGTCGAGGGCGGTCTATGGGAGTCTGAAACTGCGGATCGGGCTGAGAGAGCCGGGGTGGGGCAGGCGGTGCTCGCCTGCCGGCCGGCCCGCGCTGAATCAGGCCGGCTGCCCAAACAGAATGGAGGGCAGGCGAGCACCGCCTGCCCCACCTCGGGGAGTCATCCCAGGTCTGGCAAAGAATCAAGAACCTGCGAGCAGTGTCTGGAGAGCGGTCAGCTCTTGGCGCGGCGCACGGTGTGCGGTTGGAGCAGCACCGCTCCCTGGCGGTCGCGGCTCGGTAACAAGTCCCGCGTGGAATCATCGAGCGTTTTCCGAGTTGCGGCGGGCGATTAGGGCTGCGCGGGCTGCCAGAGTCCCACGGTGTTGCCGTCGGGATCGGAGGTCCAGGCGAAGCTGCCGGTGGGGATAGCCACTTTGGGTACCAGCGTCTTTCCGCCCAAGGACTCGGCCTTGGCCAGGTACGCATCGATGTCGTCCACTTGGACGTAGAAAATGGTGTAGTGGTACGGCTCGTGTCCGAGCGCGGTCATGTGGCCCTGGATGCCTTCCTTCGATCCGGTATCGATCATCGTGGCGGGGCCCATTGGGGTCCCATTCCATCCGAATAAGGAAGCGTAGAATTGTGCGGCTTGAGCGGTGTCGCGACAGC
>Ga0302319_10000954_pt1 | contig 65074 bp, 54 predicted proteins | sample Bog_T0_2_FD_203319 | JGI IMG/M metagenome (GOLD analysis project Ga0302319, IMG submission 203319) | Peat permafrost microbial communities from Stordalen Mire near Abisko, Sweden - Bog_T0_2 | ecosystem: Environmental > Terrestrial > Soil > Wetlands > Peat | place: Sweden: Abisko, Stordalen Mire...
GCGACAAATCCAGTTGGCGAGGGCTCATTCCATCAACGTACTACCCAACAAATTGCATCGCCAGGATAACCGAGGCGGGAGTATCCAACTTATAACACAGTAGTACTAGTTGCTGGACTTTCGGCTATCCAGAAGTTACGGGAATTCGAGGATACAGGAACAGCCGCAGATCCTTCACTTCGTTCAGGATGACAGTGCCTCGAGGAAAGGGATGGTTGACACATTCAGCGTAGTGTCCGGTGGGTCGGCCGCTCATCACTCGCGGAACAGTATCTGCCGAGTACCCGCTGCGATTCCTGCCTTCCCATCCCCTCTCCAAATGAGCCGCCGCGTACTGGGAGCCTACAGGCCAGGCACTCCGCCGTGTAGCGTCATCGTGGATCAATTGGGAAGGCGGGCGGGAGGGCGGGGCAGCCTCTCGACGCATGGCGGCATCGGACTTGGAAGGAGGTGACGAAATGGAAAAGTCAGTTGTAGACAAAGTGGCGAAAACCCTCGTGGATCAAGCCAGCAATGTAGGCGAAACTTTCCGCAAAGCGTCGGAGTTCACATCGAACGTCGCAGATAGTGTCCACGATGGTATGAAGTCGGCAAAGAGTGCGGTCAAAGATGGGCGTGACGCGGTGGAAGATTTCATCGACGATACGGCCAGGAGTGTCAAGCGGAGCCCAATCCAAGCTGTTCTGCTCTCGGCTGTTATTGGCCTCACCTTTGGATTTCTGCTCGGTCGCGGAACGAGTAGGGGTTAAGCTTTCATCTCCCACACCCATAAGAAAACGGATCCTTATGAGGGGTCATGCCAGATCGGGTGACCCCTTAAATCCTGCGAATGTAACGCCTTTTTTTTGACGGTCAACGAGATTAACCCATAATCGCCTACCCCCCGCCTCCGTTTTGGTTCCGACCGGTTGGTCGGCGATCCGTCAGGCCCTTTCTAGCCAACAGGACCATCGCGGTCGAGAACAGGCTCCCGGCAGGGATGGGCGGTAGCGGGTTCTCCGAATTGCGGCGCGAGAGAGCGGCATGGAGCGGAGATTCGCTGCGTCCCTACAGGACGCCGAGGTCGTTTTTGGCGGCATACCCCGGGTTTCACCCGGGGCTATTCTCGCACTGTCCCTCCGGGACATTTTGGGTGCCTGGCTCCTCCTTGAGGAGGCTGAAAACCCCGTGCTCCCTCGGTGATCTTCTTCGTACCAGAACAAGCCCGTAGATTTCCGGATGGAAGTTGTGGAGTTGCCCGGCCTGGATTCCTATACTGAGGGTATGCACAGGGCGCAGGTTTGCGGATTTCAGCACGAAGAGGCTGCGCGGAAGCGCGGCGCACTGCGCATTGCCGGGGTGGACGAGGTGGGGCGTGGGCCGCTCTTCGGGCCAGTGGTGGCGGCGGCGGTGATACTTGCGCCGAGCTTTCACCTGGATGGGCTGACCGACTCGAAAAAGCTGACGGAGAAGAAGCGGGTCGAGTTCGACCGGGAGATCCGTCAGAATGCCGTTGCCTGGGCCATCGCCCAGGTTGACGTCGAGACGATTGACCGGATCAACATTCGCCAGGCGTCTCTGCTGGCCATGCGGTTGGCTGTCGGGCAGCTTGCGCTGAGCCCGGATTTTCTGCTGATTGACGGGCGAGACACGATTGACTGGCCGTGCGCGCAGTTGGCGGTGATCCAGGGCGATGGGGCCAGCCTGTCGATTGCCGCGGCCAGCGTGCTGGCGAAAGTGCATCGCGACCGGTTGCTGGTCGACCTGGACCGGACATTTCCGGGGTATGGGCTGGCGAGTCACAAGGGGTACGGGTGCCCAGAGCATTTGCAGGCGCTTGCGCGGCTGGGGCCTACGCCACTGCACCGCAGGAGCTTTCATCCGGTGGCACAATCGTTGTTGGAATTCCCTGAATTCTGAAACAGCCTGGAGGCTTGGCTTTGGCGCGGCTGCGATGGCTCTTGATTCCGCTCGGCGCCTGCATGCTCCTCTCCGGCTGCAACAAATACCAGCGCAAAAAACCTGATGCCACCAAGGGCGTGGTTACAGGCATTGTCTACTGCGCGGACACCGGGAAGCCAGCGCGGTTTGCCACGGTGGCGCTGACGGCTGCGCCCAAAGAGGGCGAGAAGAGCGACCAGGGCGATCCATTGCCGGCGGCGGAGATCACTGTGACGGATCTGGAAGGCCGCTTCCGGATGGAAGCTGTGCAGCCGGGCCGCTACTACGCGTTTGCCACACAGGACGGCTACCTTGATCCGGCTCTCGCGCTGGACCCGGACAAGCTGAAGTCGCTTTCCAGCGACAGGGAACGGCACCTTTATTCCATCAAAACGTGGAAAGACAACCTGGTGGAGGTGACAGTTTCCGTGCACCGGGTTGCGGAGATTTCTCTGCAGATTCAGCGAGCGGCGGCGATTACCGGGACGGTGAGTTTTGACGATGGGTCACCGGCGATCGGGATGCGGTTTCAAGCCTTTCGCAAGACGGACAAGGGCGCATGGACCGGCGTGGGGCTGGCACTGATGGACACCTGGGCGCTGCAGGCCACGAGCGATAGCCACGGCGCGTATACGCTGCCGAATCTGACTGCCGGGGAGTATACGGTTTGTACGCTGATGCCGACCGATACAGAGCAGGCTGCTTCGCGCGTGTGCCTGGGAAACGTGTTCCGCCGCAAGAATGCGAAGACGGTGAAGGTGGTCGCAGGGGAAACGGTGGGCGGGACCGACATCGTGATTCCGCTCAATGGGCTGCATACCGTCTCGGGCCTGGTGACGGCGCTGGCCGACGGGCATGCGCTGGGGCACGCAACGGTCCGGTTGCTGTACGCCGATGACCGGGAGCCCTCACGGGAGACGGACATCGACGACAATGGCGAATTCGCATTCGCTTATGTGCCGGAGGGCAAGTACATACTCGCGGTCTCAGGCGCGCAGGACGCGGAGGAAAAGGGGACAGGCGATGAGTCTGCCGGGACGGTGCAGGCCGTAACCGTGCCGGCAGGAGTCGTGCATGCGGAAGACGAAACGCCTGCGGCCAAGCCTGGAGCCCATGTTTATGCGGACAAAGAGATTCCGATCAATGTTACGGACGACCTGGAGAATCTCAGTTTGCCGGTGCCTTACGCCGTCCCTGCCACCACGCCAGCACCGGCCGCGCCGCCAGCAGGATAGCCAACGAGATGGTCATGTTCAGCGGGGCCAGAACTCCGGGCTTGACCTGCCACCAGTAGTGGATGATGCCGCAGATTGCCGCTACATAGACAAGCATGTGGAGCCGGTTCCAGTTCTTGCCACCCAGCTTGCGAATGGCCCAGGTGGTGGAGGTCGCGGCGAGCGGCAGCAGCAGCAGCCACGTAATTGCGCCGATGGTGATGAATTTGCGCTTGGCAATGTCGTCCAGCATGGCCTGCACGCTGAAGTTGGAGTAGAGCGCCACATAGGTGAGCATGTGGACGGTTCCGTAAAAAAAGGCGAAGAGGCCCAGCAGCCGGCGGAATTTGATGAGCCAGCCCAGCTTTGGAACCAGCTTGCGGATAGGCGTGATAGCCAGCGAAAGAATCAGCAGCAGCAGGGTGTCATAGCCGGTGGTGAGTTCGATGTTGGCAGTCGGGTCGGGGCCGAGCGTATTGGTGACCGCCTGATAAACGAGCAGCAGCATGGGGCCGAGGCAGGCCAGCCAGGTGAGGGTCTTCAGAGTGATGAGAGTCGATTTCTTCATGGCGTTCTGGTCATGGGGTTCCGGCTTGAGCGGGGTTAGAAGTTTCTCGTCAGATCCATGCCCTTATAGAGCCCCGCCACCTGTTCGCCGTACCCGTTGAACATGAGCGTGGTTTTGCGCTGGGCGTAGAAAGGCAGCCCGATGCGCCGCTCCGACTTCTGGCTCCAGCGGGGATGGTCGACGGTGGGGTTCACGTTGGAGTAGAAGCCGTATTCGTTCGGAGCCAGGTCGTTCCAGGTAGTGGGTGGCTGCTTGTCGGTAAAGCGGATCTCAACAAGGGACTTGGCGGACTTGAAACCGTATTTCCATGGCACGGTGATGCGGACCGGAGCGCCGTCCTGATTGGGCAGCACTTCTCCGTAGAGGCCAAACGCGAGCAGGGTAAGGGGGTGCATGGCTTCATCCATCCGCAAGCCTTCGGAATACGGCCAGTTGATGGTGGACTCGCTGGCCCATTTTTCGACTTTTGGCTGGTAGTACGAGAGGAACTGAACGTACTTGGCTGAGGGCAGCGGGTCGCACTGCTTGATGAGCTCGGAGAGCGAGTAGCCGACCCACGGAATCACCATGCTCCAGGCCTCTACGCAGCGATGGCGGTAGACGCGGTCTTCCAGCGGGCGAAGTTTGAGCAGGGTGTCGATGTCGAAGGTTTTGGGGGTTTTGACCTTGCCGGAGATTTTGACATTCCAGGGCCGTGTGGGCAGGCCGTTGGCGTTCTTGGCAGGGTCAGTCTTGCTGGTGCCAAACTCGTAGAAGTTGTTGTAGTGGGTAATGTCGTCGAGCGTGGTCAGGTCTTCGCCGGTGGTCGAAAGGGGGCTTTTCACTGTCTGCAGCTTGGTTCCGGCGTGGGCGCCAATGGGGGGCGAAACGATCTCTGCAATTCGTTCCGCGCCCAGCGCGGCAGCCCCCGTGGCAGCAACGCCGCGGAGGAATCTGCGCCGGCTTAGGTACCAGTCGTAGCCGCTGCGGGGAGTGATTTCGGAAGATGGAATGTCGGCTGGTTTCTGGATCAGCATGGGCTCATGACCTCTTGTGCGGGGGGATTTCCGCTCTCAATCCATTAGATACGAAAGGAATGGTTCTCGTTACAAGGTACGTCGGGGAGGCCGTGGATGGATTCAGCAGGATGAAAATCATTGGCGCCGCGGGTTTGCAGCGGCTACTTCTGCACAAACGGCCATTCCTGCAGTTTTTTGGCGCGGAAGAGGTAGATTGCGGTGCCGCTCAGGCCAATTCCCGCGGCGACAGCAATGCCCTGTATGGCGTGAACGCGGTTGACCAGCATGAAGACAAATCCGGCGATGGCAATGAGCGGGGGAAGCGGGTAGAGCGGCATCTTGAATGGGCGGTCTAGATTTGGCCTCTGGATGCGGAGCAGGATGACGCCGACGTGCTGGAGGAAGAACTGGAGCAGGATGCGGGTGATGACCAGCAGGGTGATCACCTGGGTGAGAGTGAGAAAGCAGAAGGCAGATGCAACCAGGCCGAGAGCGATCAGGGAGCGGTGCGGGATGTGGTGCCGTGGATGGACGGCTGCCAGGAAGCTGAAGTAGTTTCCGTCGCGGGCCGCGGCGTAGGGGACGCGGGAGTAGCCGAGGAGCAGGGAGAAGACGCTGGCAAACGCAGTCCAAACGATGAGCGCGGCCATCAGGCGTCCGGCCCAGGGTCCAAATGCGGATTGGGCGATCTGCGCGACAAGCTGTAGCCGGGCGGTGGCGGATTGGGCCGCCTGGCCGGAGAACTCGCGGACGGAGGGAAGCGCCGCCAGGTTCATGGCGACGTAGAAAACTGAGACGAAAAGGACGGAGAGCAGGATGGCGCGAGGGATAGTTTTCTCCGGCCGTTTGACCTCACTGCCAAGGAAGGTGATGTTGTAGTAACCCCAGTAGTCGTAAGTGGTAATGAGGGTGGCCTGGGCAAGGCCGCCGAGGGCGATTGCAGCGGAAGTGGCCGGAGCGTGGGGCATGGACCAGCCGCCCGCTGCTGCGGCATGAGCGAAGCCGGAGGAGATGACACCGGCGATGGCGGCCAGGACTCCGGCGAACAAGACCCAGGCGAGCCGCGTGACCTGGCTGAGGTTCCGATACAACAGCGCCGTAACCAGCAGGCACGCCGTGACAGCCGCAAAGTTGCCGTAGTGGAGCTCGGGCAGCGCCGTGAACGGTGCCTGGTCAAGTCCGTGCCAGAACCAGGCCAGAAAGCTCGAGAGTCCGATGCAGCCCGAAGCGATGGAGAGCGGCGCCGAGAAACTTAACTGCCAGACGTAGAGGAAGCTTAGCCAGTTCCCTGCTCCGTTTGGATTGTAGATTTCGCGGAGAAACGCATAAGACCCTCCGGCTCTGGGAAATGCAGCGCCAAGTTCCGCCCACACCAGCCCGTCAGCCACGGCGATGACAGCTCCCAGCACCCATGCCCAGACGGAGAGCCGGAACCCCGCGGCGGCGATGACTAGCGGGAGCGTGATAAAGGGACCCACGCCAATCATCTCCAGCATGTTGAACAGCACGGCCGAGCGGAGGCCGATGCGGCGTTCAAGGGTGTTGGCGGTGGGGATCATGAGTGGGTTGGTCCTTGAGTTCAGCGGGTCAGGGATGTTGCGCCCCGAGTCTAAGGTTCACAGCAAAACGGACATGTCATCCTGAGCGAACGGGGCCCCAGGCGTTCTTCAGCCTGGGGGTGGTGAGTCGAAGGATCTGCTTTTGCTCTTTTGCAAATATCACAAAGAACTTGAGACCCGCAGAGCCGGCGGTGTCACGGCGTTCCGCATTTCAACGGCGTGTTTTCTTCGGGTTGGACGGCATCGTACAGTCGGACCGGCACTCGCCCCTCCAGCCCCGAAACATGGTCGTACGACTCGGGATAAAAGAACAGCAGCGCGGGCGATTGTTGAGCGAATTCGTCGAAAGCGTTGGAATAGGGCTTGAGGCGGAGGTAATCGACGGTGGCGATCTGTGCCTTCAGGTAGAGCTTCTTCAGGAAGGGCCCATAGCGGAACAGGACGCCGCTGTCAGTGATTTCAGCAGGGCGGCCGGTCACCTGGGTTCCATTGCGGAGCTTGAGGATGAGGGATTCGCGTGAGAGCAGGTGAACGGCTTGCACGTCAGCCCAGGAGCTGCGTGCGCTGAACAGGAGCGAATCGTCCTGGCCGGCCTGGGTTTGCGTGGCTTGGAGCAGGCTTGCGCGCTGGATAAGGACTGGCGGCTTTTGAGGCTGGCCGACGGTGAGGGTCTTGGGCTCGATCTTGAGAATGGGGCCGCTGAGGCATACGCCGTCCTTTTCGATGAAAGTGATGCTGGAGGAGTGCGGAGCGGATTTGGCGGCGCGGTGTTTTGGCCAGCCGTGGGCAGAGACAGTTGCTGTGGCAAGCAACACAAGCGCGGTAATTTGCCAGATCGAGTTGAGGATGAAGGTGCGGCGAAGACCCTTATTCACTCCCCGGATTGTACACTGACGGAAGCGATGAACTTCCTCTCCAAACATCTTCGAGCTACAGCGGGCATGGCCTTGGCGGGCCTTGCATTGACAGGCATTTTGCAAACGGGCGCGGCCGCACAGGATTCAGCGAACCCACCAGCAGAACCGAACAGCATTGCGCTGCCATTGCCGGAGGACCGTGGAGCGGCAGCGCTGGAGCAGTCCATGCGGCGGCTGGGGACGACGGCCAGCCTGATGATGATTGTGGCGCACCCCGACGATGAAGATGGGACGTTGCTGGCATATTTGTCCCGGGAGAAGGGCGTGCGGTGCACTCTGCTGACGCTGACGCGGGGCGAGGGTGGCCAAAATGCCATGTCTGCCGAGACCTACGACGCGCTGGGGCTCATCCGGACCAATGAGCTGCTCAAGGCCGGCGAGTATTACGGCGTGAAGCAGCTTTGGGGCACAGAGATTGATTTTGGATTCTCCAAGACCCAGGAGGAGGCGTTTTCGCGCTGGGGGCATGAACGGGTGCTGTATGACGCCGTGCTCGCAGTGCGGCGAGAGCGGCCGGAGGTGATTGTGTCCACGTTTGTGGGCGGGATTACCGACGGCCACGGGCACCACCAGGTCTCCGGCGAGATTGCGCAGGAAGCGTTCAAGGCGGCCGCAGACCCCAAGGTGTTTCCGGAGATGCTGAAGCCGGTGAGCGAAGGCGGACTGGCGCTGACAGTGTGGCAGCCGCTGGCGGTGTACTCGATGGTTCCTTTCGCGCCGGTGACCGACAAGGGTATGTTCGACTATGCGACTGGGAAATGGGCTCCGGCGAAGTTCAAGAACTACGCCACAGGCGAGTCGACGACCGGAGTGCCGTCGACCGATGTGACAATTGAGGTGGGCAAGCGGGACCCGATTCTGGGGCGGAGCCCGGCGCAGATTGCGCGCCAGGGCTGGGGGATGCAGAAATCGCAGAACGGAGGCGCTGTTCCGACTTTGAGCGGCCCGGCCACGACGCGGTATCACCTGTGGGCGGTTGCGCCAGAGGCGGCTGCCAAGCCAGGAGCGATCACGACCAATGACGATCTGTTTCACAACAGCCGAGTTGACATCGATACGGCGCTGACGGGGCCGGGGCGAATGGTTACGGGGATCTTTGCCGGGCAGGTGCATGAAGGGCTGAAGCGGCTGGACACGGCGGTGAAGCAATTTGAAGACGAGCGTAAGGGGCTGAGTGGGGTTGCGGAGGCTGAGAAGCTGGCCACGATTTATCGCCAGGCGCTGGCGATGAAGAAGGCGATGGGCGCCGCGATGCTGGACGGCCAGGCGCGGGCTGAGCTGGCGTTTGAGGGCGAGATCAAGCTCGCGCAGTTCCAGGATGCGTTGAAAAATCTGCTCGGGATCGATGTGGTTGCGTTCACCACGCATGCATCCACCATCGAGGATGGCGGATTCCGCGGCAGTGGGGCGGACGAGACGGTGCGCAGCGTGACGCCGGGCGAAACGTTCCATGTGCGCATTCATTCGGCGCGTGCGGTCGCGGACGTTCACCTGACTAAGTTGAGCCTGGAATCGCCGGCCGGCGGCGCCTGGCAGGTGGGCGAGCCGTTGGCGGCTTCGAATACGGATACCACCTCCGATGGGATTTACAAGCTGAGGGTCCCCGACGATGCGCAGCCGACGGAGCCATATTTCTCGCGACCCGATACGGAGCAGGCTTACTACGACTTGAGCGCGCCACAGTACCGGGGACGTTCCTTTTCCCCATGGCCGTTGGCGGCGTGGGCGGAGTTTTCGTTTGAGGGGCTGCCGATTCGTGTAAGCACGGTGGTGCAGACCATGCAGCGAGTGCTGGGGCCGGGCGGCATTTATGAGCCGCTGGTGGTAACGCCGGCAATTGGCGTGCGCATGGAGCCGGAGGCGCGGATTCTCCCCCTCGATGGGTCGGCGCTGCCGGTGCGCGTGACGGTGCATGCGGTGGGCGCCGCAGACGGAACAGTGGAGCTGAAGCTGCCGTCCGGGTGGACCGCGCAGCCTGCGTCGACCAGCTTCCATCTTGCCGCGGCTGGAGATTCGGAGCCAATTCAGTTCATGGTCACGCCGGGCAGCGCAGCCTCCGGCGTGGACAAGATTCAGGCCATTGCACAAGCGGACGGCCACACCTACCAGGCGGGCTGGCAGAGTGTGGGCTACACCGGATTGCGGCCCTATAACCTTTATCGACCGGCGCAACTGCTCACGCGCAAAGTGGACGTGAAGCTCGCCCCGGGTCTGCGCATCGGGTACGTCATGGGGACCGGCGACGAAGTCCCGGACGCCATTGAGGCGCTGGGGGCCATGCCGCACTTGCTGACCGCAGCGGAAATTGGCTCGTCCGACTTCTCAGCCTGGAACGTGCTGGTGGTGGGGATTCGCGCGTATTCTTCCCGGCCGGAGCTGGCGGCGGCGCAGCCGCGGTTGAAGAAATTTGTCGAGGACGGCGGAACGCTGATTGTGCAATACCAGAGCGGAGACTTCCCTGCCCCGTATCCGCTGAAGCTTGGCCGGAATCCGGAGCGGGTTGTAGACGAATCTGACCCGGTGAAGCTGCTGGCAGCAGACAATTCGCTGCTCACCACGCCGAACAGGATCACCTCCGCGGACTTTGACGGATGGGTTGAAGAGCGAGGGCACTCGTTTCTTGAGTCGTGGGACCCGGCTTACACACCGCTGACGGAGACTGCGGACCCCGGGCAGGATCCGCAGCGGGGCGGGCTGGTGGTGGCGCATCCCGGCAAGGGGACGTTTGTCTACGTCTCCTATGCCCTGTACCGGCAACTGCCGGAACTGGTCCCTGGAGCGTACCGGATTCTGGCAAATCTGCTGAGCGCGGGACGTTAGGACGGAGCGAAGCTACATCGGAAGGTTGAGAGATCCGTCGTCCATTCGGTGGTTGCCAGTGTCAATGGCAGGCTTCATTCTCATGGAACAACCATGAAAAGTCTTCCCCTTTCCCTGCTTCTCCTTTTCGCTTCGGCCAGTGTGTGCGCTCAGGATGCGCCTGTCACAACTCCCCAGCCCGCATCCGGCAACTTCTACGCCCGTTTTGCGGCAAGAACCAACGCCACGCAGTCGAAACAGCCAGCGTGGGCGGTTCCCCTGGTTACGACGTACACAGGGCTGTTCCAGGTGGTGCGCACAGACATTGTGCGGCAGATTGCGCCCGCTGGGACCGATACCTGGAACATTGACAACAGCAAGGGGGTCAACTTCATCCCCGGCGCGAATATTGAGATTGCCATTGACCTGCCTCCTTACATCAAGCACAACACGAAGGCGGTGGATGGCTGGGGAGATTTCTCCTTTCTTGCCAAGTATCGAATCGCCAGCGGAAATGCCAAACACGGAACTTACACCTTGAGCGCATGGGCGCTGACTACGGTTCCGACTGGCCAGGCGAAGAATGGATCGACGAACGCCAGCGTGCAGCCAAACATCGGAGCGGGCAAGGGGTTTGGGAATTTCGACGTGCAGACGACCCTGGGTGCGACGTTGCCCACAGGCACCCCTGCGTCGACAACCTCCGGCAAGCCGATTCTGTGGAACACGGTTGCCCAGTACAAGGTTGGCAAGCTTTTCTGGCCGGAGTTGGAAAGCAATGCGACCTTCTACAAGGGCGGCACAAACGACGGCAAGACGCAGGAGTTCATCACGCCGGGAATGATCATTGGCAAGTGCGCGCTGCACCCCGGTGACGCGAAGTCGCGGCCCGGCCTGGCGTTTGGCGGCGGCATGCAGATTGCCACCAGCCACTTCCACACCTACAACCATTCGCTCATCCTGACGGCACGCTGGATTTTCTAAGTTCGCGACCTGGTCGTCTTGTAAGTTCAGATATGTGCCCCAGGTCTCCACCGCGAGAACTGGGGCACAATTCGTCTGCAGGCAGGGCAGTTATCCCGCGCCGCTGAACTCGCGACCATCGGGCGTTCACCACTTGGACCATGTGTTATGCCCGTGCTGATAGTTGCGGAAGGTGCGCTGCGGCGAGCTATGTTACAAACGCGTGAATGTTACAGAGACGTTAATTCGACGGCCCGCTAAATTGTTAAAAATGTGTGAATTAGTCATATATTAACAACACTCTGCCACTCTTGAAGAAGGAACAAGCAAGGGATAGGTCGGTGTATGCCAAGGCTTTCCCTCAGCTATCCAGGTTCATTCCGTAAAGTCGCAAATATCCGATCCGGCATCATCTTCCGCTTATTTGCGATGCGGGATTGCAAAGCGTGCGCGTTGGAAGTGCACGCCGCCACGATTCAATAAGATTCGAGAGGAAAATGAGAGGCCCAATGAGATTCAAGCTCAACACAGCTGCTGCGGCAATTCTTGCAGTCAGCCTGGTTGCCCTATCCGCCAACGCAAGCGACCCAGATGCCGCCCCCAAGAAGCACCCCGTTACCAAAAAGGCAAAGGAAAAAACGCCGCCTGGACCGACGGTGGAGGAGCAGATTCAATCCCTGCGCCAGGAGATGCAGGGTCAGATCAATGGCCTGAAGGACAGCCTGGCCCAGAAGGACGCGGAGTTGCAGAGTGCAAAGCAGGCGGCTGCGGATGCGCAGGCGGCTGCGGCCAAGGCAGAGGCGGCAGCTTCCGCTTCAAACCAGGCGATTGTGGACAACACCACTGCCGTAACAACACTTCAGGGAACGGTCACGGACCTGAAGGCCAACCAGCTTTCCCTGGCGACTACGGTTTCCGATGAGACTTCAAGCCTCAAGAAGGCAATTGATAGCCCTGGGGTTCTGCATTACAAGGGAGTGAGCATTACACCTGGCGGCTTCGTGGCGGCTGAAACTATTTACCGCACCAAGGCGACCGGCGGCGATATTCCTACGGCATTCAACGCCCTTCCCTACGAGGGTGCGGACGCTTACTCCTTGAGCGAGTTCTACGGCAGCGGCCGCCAGTCTCGCTTGACCCTTCAAGTGGACGGCAAAACCAGCTGGGGCACTCTGCGCGGCTATTACGAGGCAGACTTCCTGGGCACCGGCACCAGTTCGAACAACAACCAGTCGAACAGCTATGTTCTCCGTCAGCGCATCATTTATGCTTCGGCTGAGACCAACAGCCACTGGAAGTTCGCAGGCGGCCAGATGTGGTCCCTGGCAACGGAAGACAAAAAGGGAATCTCCAATGACTCGGGCGATATCCTAACCCCGCTGACCATAGACCCGAACTACGTTCCGGGCTTCATCTGGACACGCCAATACGGTTTCCGGGTTGTGAAGAGCTTCAGCCACACGGCAATCGGCGTATCTGCTGAAAACCCGCAGCTTCTCTACACCGCCTCGCTGGCCGGCAACACGCCCTATGCGGTGCTCGGCAGCGCGGGCAATAACGGCGGCAACTACAACGCCACCATCAGCGCCTGCTCCCCCGCCACTTCGATCGTCAACTACACCAACCAGAAGCAGACTGACTCGGCCGGTAACACTGTAAACATCGCCGTTCCCGTCTACAAGACCGTCAACTCCTGCGCCAACGTGACCAACATCTCGTTCAACCAGGCGCCGGACTTTCTGGCCAAGATTGCAATCGATCCTGGCTGGGGCCACTACGAAATCTTCGGCATCGCTGGTTTCGCGCACGAGACCGTTTACCCCGGAGAAACGACGAACAGCAACCTCTATGGCGGCTTGAAGGACATCGTCTCCGGCCTGACCGTAGCTCCGTCTCTGTCCACCGCGGGGAGCTTTGAGGACAGCACGGTTCTTGGCGGCATCGGCGGAAGCCTTCGGGTTCCGCTCATCCCCAACAAGCTCAACTTTGGCTTCAAGGGACTGTACGGCCCGGGCGTCGGACGCTACGGCGACTCGACGCTTGCCGACGTAACCACCAACTCATGGGGCGGGCTGGCGCACATCAAGAACACCTCCGGCCTGTTCACGTTGGAAGCAACGCCCACTCCGCGGTTGACGCTGTATGCCAACTACGGTGGTGACTATGCCGGCCGCACTGACTCGGCCGGTCCTGGCGCAACCACACTCGGAGCTCCCAGTGCCGCGCAGAGTGCAGCCGGCGTTTGGGGCGGTACCTGGAAGGCGCCAGGCGCGGCGGCTCTCGGCTACGGCTCGCGGCTCCTCTCCAACTCCAGCTGCACCAGCACCACGGCTCCTGGCTACAACGGCAGTTCGACGGGCTATTACACCGGCGGATCTTGCGGCGCGCAGACGCGTGACGTGCAGGAAGGAACTGCCGGATACTGGTATGACATCTACAAGGGCGACCGCGGCCGCCTGCGCCAGGGCGTCCAGTACGGCTACGGGGTCCGTGAGGGCTGGTCGGGCGCTTCCGGCGTCGGGGCAAAGGGCATCGATAACATGTTCTGGACCACCTTCCGTTATTACTTGCCATAAACCAAAGGCCTTCGGGTCCAATACTGAAAAGGGCAGTCCGCTTGGCGGGCTGCCCTTTTCGCGTTTGCTGGGTGGAGGAGTCTGACTATTTGGTGGCGGAAGCTTCAGAGAGCGTTTCAAGTACAAGGTCCAGAGCGTCTCCCCAGGCCGGTATGCGGACGCCAAAGGTGTCGGCAATGCGCTGGCACGAAAGCACGGAGTTGACCGGACGTTTTGCCGGGGCCGGGTACTCGCTGCTGGGGATTGGGGTGAGCTTGGGCACGGTGGGCTGCTTGCTGAGGAATGTCTTCGCGAAGCCGAACCAGGTTGTTGCGCCGGAGCTGGTCAGGTGATACACACCGCTGCGGCCGTTTAGCCCGCCCCCTGGGGCCAGCACTTGCGCTACGATCTGTGCGGTAGCCTGGGCGATGCACTCGCTGGTGGTAGGGCTGCCGGTCTGGTCGTCCACGATGCGCAACTCGGGGCGCTCTTTAGCCAGGCGCAGCATGGTGAGCAGGAAGTTGGCGCCGCGCGCGCCATACACCCAGCTGGTGCGCAGGATGACGTAGTCTCCGCCCACAGCGGCAATGGCCTCATCGCCAGCCAGCTTGGTCTGCCCGTAAACGTTGAGAGGCCCAGTGGCGTCGGTTTCCACCCACGGGCCCGACTTTCCGCCGTCGTACACATAGTCCGTGGAGTAGTGAACCATGAGCGCGCCAAGCCGCTTTGCTTCCTCCGCGACCACGCCGGGCCCCGTGGCGTTGATCGCCCATGCCGGCTCCGGAGCGGCCTCAGCCTTGTCCACTGCAGTGTAGGCGGCGGCGTTGATGATCACGTTGGGCGCGGCGGCGCGTACGCCGGCGCGGATCGAATCCGGCTTGGAAAAGTCGATCTCCGGGTAATCGACGCTGACCACATTGCCGATACAGGCCAGTTTATGGCGCAGTTCCCAACCCACCTGGCCCACACGGCCAAATACCAGAATCTTCGGAGTGCTCATTGTTTTCCTTCAGGTGAGACTCTATCCGCATTGACTGCCCCAGGCAAACCATCCAAGTCGCTCACTCAGTGTACCGGCAAACGCGAGCGAAGAATTGACCCGCCCCTGTTGCCTGCAGCCGAATCGCAGAAAGGCAAATCCATCCCGCTAAGAGCTTCGAACCGGCCCTCAAAATTTTTTCAAATAATTTGCAGTCTATTTTGAGGAAATGTGCACAATGGATTTATGACCCTTAATCCAGTACCAGGCCGATGTCCCAATCCGTAGAGGATGTACCCCGTTCATACCCCCGGAATGCACCCCCTCCTGAAATCTTTGGTAACTTTTGCAGCTAATTATCTGGTAACCCCCATGGATTCCGCCAAACCAGGCTGAGGAACCGGGGGGCCTATTGTCCGAGCGCCTCTCCGCTGGAGAGAAATGCAACGCCGGAGATTTTTGCCCCCGATGCCAGCATGTCACGCAGGCGCTCGGCGTTAGGGCCGCTGCGGGATTCCGCGGCCTGAAGGATGCGTAGTGCCTGGGCAGGGGCGGTTGCTGTGGGGAGGCGGAAAATCCACGGGATATTGGTCGAGGTGAGCGATTTGTCGCTGCTCAACGCCAGGACAGGGACGAAGGTTTTCAGGGCAAGCTGTTCGGCGAGGTGGCTGGAGTCGCGGTCGAGGGCAAGGATGGCGAGGGCGTGGTTGTCCATCAGGGCGTGGACCAGTTGGGTTGAGGCCGCGCCCCAGTTTTGCCCGCTGTCAACGGCGAGCAGCGACCAGGTCCGTCCGCTGGCATCGGTGAGCATGGACTGGAGTTGCGGAGAGTGGGCGATGTCTGTTGCGTGGGGTCCGAAGACAACGACCTGGAGTGGGCCCGAGGGAAGGTTGGCGGTGCGGGGGCCGGCATAGCTCACGCCGTCTTCTCCAACCCGGGCGTACGGAGCCGACTCGGCTTGTGCGGGTGCCGGCGCTTGCTCCTTTTCCATTGATGCGGGGCGGTAAGTGATGGCGCCGTTGTGCACCGTGCCGAGGAAAAGAGGTGCAACGTTCTTCTGATTGGGATCGAAGACCATGGGACCGGTGACGCCGTCGTAGTGCTCGATATTGGCCAGGGCGTCATGGATGCGCGCGCGGTTCAGGCCGGCCTTGCAGATGGAATCGAGCAGCATGTTCATGGTGTCATAAGCCATGGAGGCAAACTGCTCAGGGTTCTCGTGAAAGCGGTCTTCAAAGCGGCGGTTGAAGTCGAGCCAGCGCGGGTCTTTGCGAGTCGGGTCGTAGGGATAAACGGCCTCAAACCCCTCGGCGGCATCGCCGGCCTCCTTGAGGAGCGTATCGCCCAAAGTTCGATAGGCGCCAAAAGCCGGCAGGTTCATTCCCGCTGCGCGCATCTGCTTGAGAATTGTGGCCGCGTCAGATTCATCGGCCCATAGCACCACAGCGTCGGCACGCGAACTTCGGATGACCTTGAGTTGGCGCGCAAAGTCAGTGTCTCCGGGAAAGAAAATCTGCTCCATGACGACCGGGTGTCCCAGGCGCCTGGATACATCAATAAACTTGCCAACGCCAAGACGCCCGTAGCGGTTGTTTACCCTCAGCAGCGCGACGCGCTTGAGGCGCAGTTCGGAGTAGAGGCGCCGGGCCAGCGTAAGGCCCTGCACGCGGTCGTCCTGAAGGTCGGTAAAGTACCAGGGGATGTACGTCTCCGGAATGGTGGGATCGGTGGAGGCGGAATTGACGATTGGGATCTCGGCACGCAAAGCCACGCGCAAGGCAATGTGAGTGGACTCGGAGCTGATGGACCCGAAGATGGCCCAGTCCTTGTCGTCGTACACCATCTTCACGGTTTCGTTCGACGCCGATCCCCAGATGGTGGGGTCGGTGGGGCGATCTTGGCCGTACACCGCATTAGCTTGCCAGTTGTCGTAATCGTTGTGTTCCATGAGCTTGAAGGGCTTGCCACCGTAGCCGCCGGCGGCATTGGCTTCTTCAACGGCGAGTTGCGCCCCGTGCAGCATGCGCAACCCGAAGATCGTATCCGGAGTGTGTTCGATGGGGCCGAAGAAACCAATGCGCACCTCGGTCAGGTCTTTGGGCTCGCGGATATCGCGACCTGCGCCGGAGTAAACATTGGGATGCGTGTAGTTGGTGTCGTAGGGCGCGGCGAATTTCGAGTAGGGGCTCATGTCCGCCGGCTCACCCGCATAGGGCGCAACCACCCGATCCTTGGGAGGCCCCGGTGGATGCGCGCCGCATTCGCAAACTCTGACTCCGGGTTTCAAGACCTGGCCGAACGCCCATCCCGAGCAAATGACGCCTCCCAGGCAGACCGCAACCACCAACCGCACCGTACGCATTGCGACTACCCCTTGCTTTCTTCCTTTTTGGCCTTGCGAAACATTGAAATCGCTTCGATTTCAATCAACAGTTCCGGGCGGCACAGATGCGCCTGAATTCCCGTAGAGGCCGGAAGTGGATCGAGCCCCTGCTCCTTGAAAAACTTGGTGCGCTCAATGTTGAAAACATCGTAGTCGCGATCGATGTCACGCAGGTAGCAGGAGGTGCGGACGATGTCGTGCCAGGTGGCGCCCTCGGCGTTCAACAGGCCGGTGATGTTGTCAAAGGTGCGGCGCAGTTGGGCGGCAAAATCGCCGATGTGGACGCTGACGCCGTTCTCGTCGATGGAGGCTGTGCCCGAGATAAGCAGGATGACGACTTCGCCAATGTCGATGCGCATGCCGCGCGCAAACGAACTCGGCTTTTCGTAGGCGTATGCCTCGTTGAGCACGCCGTGATTGGTCATGGCGCGCTTCTCAATTGGTGCGTGTGCTATGGCTTCCAGAATATCTGCGAATGCATTCACGTTGTGTTTCTCCTTATTGTCTTTGTCGTATCCCATGGCTCAACCCCTTGGCGGTTGCTACCCAAATATCGTCGCCCTGAACGTCTATGCCAAGTACATAGTTGTGTGCGGGCGCGGTGGTTACCGGTATTGCTGTCACCGTCCCCGCCGCATCTCTCACTGTCATCTCGGGCTTGCCGTCTTTGAGAGACGGACGATAGACAGCCCAGTTAGCTCCGTCGTAATAGGCAAGCCCTTTATCTGTCCCAAACCATGCACGGGTGGCGTCCACACCCTTGATGGTGTTGGTAAAGTTCGAGGGAAGTCCGCTGTCTTTGGTGAGGAAGTTGTGCCAGTATCGTCCGTCGTACCGGCTGTCTCCAAAGTAAGTTGCCGCCCAAAGAATATTGTCCACATAACTGACGGACGTGACAATCTCGTGAATCAGGCCCTGATCCTTGAACAGCACCATCTCGTTTTCGCCGTCAGGATCGTCGTACTTGTCCCAGCGCCCCGTATTCTGATCATATTCGAGCACCCCGGAGCCCCAGACCGCGTAGTAGACCTTTGTTGGCGTGGCGGAAACGCCATAGGTCCAGATCTCGATCATGGGGGTGTTGCGCTCGTTGTAGAGCGTCCACTGGCTGGTGCGGAGGTTGAGTTTGCAGCCTCCGGCCGCTGTTGCGACCCAGACGTTGTCGCCCTCGACGCTCACACCGTAGACGACGTCGTTGCTGAGGCCGGAGTTGAGCTGGGTGAAGCTGTCAATGCGTCCGCCGGAGATCCGGCTCAACCCGCCCATGGTTCCGGCCCACACATCGCCGGTGCGCGAGTCGAGGGCGAGGGAGAGCACGGCGCGGTGGGCGAGGCCGTCTTTGGTGCTGTAGGTTTTCCAGGAGTGGTTTTCGTAGAGGGCGAGGCCATCGTCGGTACCCGCCCAGACGCGCTCGCCGTCGACGAGAACTGCAAAGACGTGATCGTTGGGCAGGCCGTTGGCAGTGGTGAAATTCTCAAAGCGAAATCTCGGCATGTCCGGTACTTTCGGTGCGACGGACGCGGCTGGCGCCGCAATGGCCGCGGTGCAGAGGGCCGAGTATGCCGCAAAAAGCGGGATTGCGAGTCGCAGACACTTCTTCATCGCGTCCTCAGGTATTCGATTAAGTCGTTGAGTTCGTCTTTGGTCAGGTCGTTGGTGCGGCCGTGTTTGTCGTTGGGGTTGTAGACTGTCCAGATCTCTTCCAGAGAGCGGGCCGATCCGTCGTGCAGATAAGGCGCAGTCAGCGCAATGTTTGTGAGCGGCGCGGATTTGTAGAGGCCGGGATTGTCCAGCGGCCTTTTGGTCCCCACATCGAACAGTTTCTGGTTGGTTCCCTTGGGTCCACTGTGGCAATACGAGCAGCGATTCTGCTCGGGGATTGGCTTTTTGAACTTGTCCAGAGAGCGCTCGAAGATTGCCTCGCCGCGATCCTGCGCCGGGGTCAGATCATATCCGGGAAGCTTAATGCGATTGGGCCGCGGGTTAATGCTGCGAATGTAAACGGTGAGATCTGCAAGGGCCAGGTCGTCGTAGTTCTCAGAGCGCCAGAAATACTTCTCGGTGCGCGGACCGCACTCGGTGGGGATGTTGGGATTGGTGCCGGTCCACTTGTAGGGCTCAGTATTCTTGACGCCTTCGATCAACTTGTTATCTACGGTGTTGCGGCCGAATCCGTCCGGTTCAAGATTCCAGGTCAGGCCGTCGAACGTGGAATCAATGTGGCAGTTGGCGCAGGCAATCTGGCCCTGGAACGACTGGCGAGCGGAATAGAAAGTCTGCTCGCCGTGACGCAGAACAGAGGCGCGATCGGGCCCGGCGAGCTTGATGGTGGAAGATACACGATTGGAAAGTGTGTCGATCACGCTGATCGAGTCGTCGAGCCGGTTGGCGACCAGCAGCGTGCGGCCGTCGCGGGAGAGCGCCAGGCCGCGTGGATTGAGCCCGACGGGGATGCGCGTGACGACATAGTTGGAGCTTGCGGAAAGATCCTGGACGAGGCCACCGGGATGCTGATGGATGGTTTCGAGCATGTGCGCTATGTCGATCACCGTCACCAACTCAGATCCGCCGCTGGAGACGTAGAGGCGCGACTTGTCTGGAGCGATGGCGACGTCAAAGGGTTGCGAAGCGTAGCGTTCCAGTTCGTCGAGCGGAACCTCAAAAGGCTTGCCGACGTCTGCGCCGAAGATGGTCAGGGTGTACTGGAAAGCCCCGCCATGTTCGAGATGCGCGAGCGGGATGAGATTCTTGGGATGATACTGGGCAATTGCGCCGAGACGGCCGTCAGCGGAGATTGCAATGTGAAACGCGCCGGCAATTCCGTGCAATGGAATGCGATCGAGGACGACGGCGCGGGCGACATCGATGACGGTGATCTCAGAGTCGGGCGTAGTGCGATGCGGCGTTGGATTGGGATAGACGTGCGTTGCGTAGAGTTTGGTTCCGTCGGGAGAGAGGGCCAGGTAGCTCGCGCCCCGGCCGGCGTGGAGCCGTTTTTCTTCGATGCCGGTCTGGGCGTCCAGAACGGCGATGTCGTTCGAGATGCGATTGGCTATGAATATCTGCTTTTGTGCGCGGTCTTCGATGACGCTGGATGGTTCTGCGCCCACGTTCCAGGTTGCGACAACTTCGAGCCTGGCGGTATCAATCACAGAGAGGGTGTCGTCCCAGGAGTTCGTTACGTAGAGGCGGGATCCATCCGGGGAGAGCGACATTCCTCGGGGCACAGTCCCGACCGCAATGCTTTTGATCACCGCATAGGTAGCAGCGTTGAGCACGCGAACTTCCGCAGTGCCCTGGCAGAGCACGTACAGGCGCGCACCGTCGGGAGAGAAAAGAAGCTCGAGCGGGGACGCGTAGTTCGCGGGGTCAGGGTTTTGTTCGCCCGCGTGAACGGTTCTGCCGGCCAACGCGACCGAGAGCAACACGAAGACCAGCAGAGACAGGGCGGTAACGGCTCCTGCATTGTTGGCGCGAATTGGAAACGCGGCTCTCATTGCTTTGGCTCTTCCACTTTTAAAACGCGATCCGCGGCAAGGTTTTCCAGCGTCTGTTCTCGGCCGCTGGGCCAACGGACGATGAGTTTGTCGATAGTTGCTGCGGGACCGAGTCCGAAGTGCAGGCGGCCATCGTCTTGCGAGAGGTAACCGGAGCCGGCTACGCGTTCAGCGGTCCAATGCTTGCCTGCGGCGACAATTTCGACGCGCGCCCCTATGCCGTCGCGATTGCTTTTGGTGCCAACGAGTTTGATTTCGATCCAATGTCCTGCGTTTGTGGAGATGTTGTGGACCAGGGTGCCTCTGCCGCCGAGGTTGACAACGAAGGCGTCAACTTTGCCGTCGTTGTCGTAGTCGGCAAAGCAAGCTCCGCGGGCGGTGGTGCGCTCGCTGAGCACCGGGCCGGCCTGGCGCGATACATCGGCGAACTTGCCGCCGCCCAGACCGCGAAACAGGGTGTGCTCCTGGGGGATGAGGTGTATGAGGCCGCCGTGGAAGATGAGGATGTCAAGAAAGCCGTCGTTGTCGAAGTCATAGACGCCGGTGCCCCAGCTGACATATTGGGCGTTGGTCTGGGAGACGCCGTTGGACGCGCCCAGGTCTTCGAATCCGGACTTGCCCGTGTTCCGTAGGAAGCGGTTGTAATGGCCGTCGGTCACCCATAGGTCGAGAGAGCCGCGACCTTCAAAGTCGGCGAAGACGGGACCCATGGACGAAGTGGATTCGCCATTCTGGCCAAAGGCCGTGCCTGTGTCATTGCCAACTTCTTCAAAAGTTCCGTCGTGCTTATTGTGGAAGAGGAAATTCTCCGTGCGGTCGTTGGCGATGTAGATGTCGTCCCAGCCATCGTTGTCGTAATCCGCAGCGGTGACGCCCATGGTGCGGCCCACGAACGCGCTGATGCCTGATTTCTCGCTGACGTCGGTGAATGTGCCATCGCAGTTGTTGTGGAACAGCACGTTCGTTTCGCCTTCATAATCGAGCGGCCCGGGATAGTTGGTGGGCGCATAGAACGCGCGGTATTTGGGGTCGAACTTGACGTAGCGGCCGACGAGCAGATCGACGCAGCCATCCTTGTCGTAGTCGAGCCAGGTGGAACTGATGGCCCATCCGTCGACCTTGATGCCGGCTTTCTGCGTAACGTCAGTGAAGTGGCCGTTGCCGTCATTGTGGTAGAGGATGACCTTGCCGTAGCCGGTGACGAGTAGGTCTTCGTTGCCATCGTTGTCGTAGTCGGCAGCAGCGACGGCGTCGGAGTACACGTCGGGATTGAGCCCGGCCTTGTCGGTAACGTCGGTAAAGTGGCCGTTGCCCTCGTTGCGGTAGAGGTGATTGTGGGGCAGCGGGCTGGGCTTCACCTTGAGCGGATGCGGATGCATGGAGTCGTCCAGGGGACGGCCGTTGACGACGTAGAGCGAAGGAAAGCCGGAGTTGTTGTAGTCGAACCAGACGCAGCCGGCACCGGTCCCTTCCAGCAGTGAGCCGAGTTGCTCGGAACCGAAGCTGTGCGTGAAATTGATGGCGGCCTTCTCGCTGGCGTCTTCGAACTGGATGGCCACCGGGGGTGCGACGGACGCCGGTTGTGCGGCAGAAACCTCCGTGGCGGCGGTTGGCACGGCTGTTGTTTGGCCAATGCCATTCACGGCAAAGCATGCGGCGATTAAGAATAGGAGCGGAAAGCGGCTGAACATTTTTCTAGTTGCCTCCGGGCGTAGAGGCCTGTGGCTTGGTCCCGGTAAGATTGACCGGGGTTGTGGTGCGCAAGAGTACTGCTGGAACGTGGTTTTCCGAGGAGCGCTCGGGCCCGGTGTGGCAGCCTACGCAGATGCGCTGCTCGCCGCGGCGAATCCAGAACCAGCCGCGCTCCTGGCGAACAACTTCGCCCTTTTGATTGAGGAGTGCAAAGCGGATGGGCTTGTCAGCGGGGGTCTGCACAAAGAAGGAGCCGTCTGATTCGACAGGCGCCGTGCCCATTGCGACGGCATGACCCTGCTCATCCAGGGTCTGGAGTCGGACCTGGGCTGGTGCGACTTTCAAGTCGCCTTCGCGGGATTGGCGGGCATCAAGAGCCATCATATTGGCGTAGGTCCAATCATGCAGGCCGGAGGGATGGCGGTTGGGGCGAGTGCGTGGAGCAACGACGACGGGGTCAATGACGTTTTGCCCTGCGAGAGCGAGCATCCGCTGCATGCCTTGCGTTTCCGGGGACCACTGCTGGAGTGCGAATTGAGTGCCGGCAGTTGAGCGGGCGCTTACAAGCCATGCGCCGGAAGGCAACTCGGCAATGGCGCCTGCGAAGTCAGCGTGAGGCGCGGATAATGTAGCTTCGTGCGCCAGCGGCGAAGTAAAGCGCGCCAGTGAGGTGCCATGCGTGAAAACCACATCACCCGAGGTCAGTTGCTTTCCGCCCCAGCGGGCACGGCCGTGATCGCAGCGGTAGGACTCAACGCCCGAGCCGTCGGAGTAGACAAGAAACAGCTCGGGAGTCGTCCCCACACCGAGCGGGAAGTTGGATTCGAAGAGAATGCGCCCGTCTTTGAGCACATCGGCGGGGATGGCGCTGGTGGGCAGGTAGGTGAGCGGAAGAACAGCCTTGCCGGCATCGGCATCGATGAGGGCTAGCAGATTGGTGTTGTCTTTCCCGGCGGCCTCAACCTGAAAGCCGTGCGCGGTGTGGTGGGCGTAGACGAGGCGTCCGGCGGGAAGGTAGAAGGGGCGAATTGCGTCACCATCTTCCGCGATCAACTTGCGCACGGAACGATCTTTGAGCGTGAGTTCCCATATCTGCCAGGGATCGCTCGGGGCCCGCTTTCCGGCAAAAAGAACCCGCTCACCGTCGAAGGAGATGTTGGCATCTGCTGAGGCCGCAAAGCTCGGCACCAGTGCCTCGTCTTTGCCATCGTGAATGATCAGCAACTGCGCGCCTTTTGGGAAGCGTTCGCCGCCTTTTAGCGCGGCAAGCGGAACGTAGATAGGAGCGGCTGTGACGACGATATCGGGCGTTGAAACGGATTGAGCCGCATCCGGCCCGAAGGCACACATGGAAAACAGGACTGGTATCGGCGCTGCCATCGAGAGCAGGCGAAGAGGAAGTCTCATCCGACCGCCTCCATGGATTTGTTTCCGCTTTCGCAGCACAGGATGAGTTCCTGTTCGCGCAGAGCAAGCCACGGCTTGAGGCCGTACATCATGGCATCGAAACCAGCGAAATCGAGGGACTGGTCGCCGTCGCTCCAGGCCTTGTCCGGATTGGGATGTACCTCAACGAGGAGGCCGTCCGCTCCAGCAGCAACAGCGATTCGCGCCAGTGCGGGAACCAGTTCGCGATGCCCCGCGGCATGGCTGGGATCGGCAATGACAGGCAGGTGCGAGATCTGCTTGAGCAGAGCGATGGCGGCCACATCAAAGGTGTTGCGCATGGCGGTTTCAAAGGTCCGAATGCCGCGCTCGCAGAGAATGACGTTGCGGTTTCCGTTGTCGAGAATGAGCTGTGCGGAGCGGAGGAAATCGGCGATCGTGGCCATCATCCCGCGCTTCAGCAGGATGGGTCGTCCGCTGCGCGCGGCGGCTTCCAACAGGGAAAAGTTCTCCATGTTGCGGGTTCCGATCTGGAGGATGTCGGCGTATTCGGCAACCAGCGGAACATCGTCCTCGCACATCACTTCCGTGATGATTGCCAGGCCGCTCTCTTCGCGTGCGCGGGCCAGCATCTTGAGGCCTTCAATCCCATGGCCCTGGAACGCGTAAGGCGAACTGCGGGGCTTGAAGGCGCCGCCGCGAAGGATGCAGGCCCCGGCGCGGCGCACGTGGTTGGCCGTGGCCATCAGCTGAAACTCGGTTTCCACCGAGCAGGGGCCTGCCATGGTGATGAAGTCGCTGCTGCCGACCAGGAGGTCAAGTACCGGAATGACAGTCTGCTCGCACCGCGAGGACTTGAGGACATCCGGTGATTCGGCAAATCGTTCCTGCCACGTATTGCGCACCCTGCGCGCTCCGTTTCTGGGGAAGCGGAAACCTTAGACTAGCCTCGGGTTGCGCACATCGCCTCCATCCAAAGGTGGAAGTGGACCGTCAAGACCCAACAAGTGTGATGGAGCGCACACGTCGGCGTGGCTTTTGACACAGTCCGGCCTTGTGTGCCGGTCAAGCGTAGGGACCGACGTCGATCGGTTGCTCGTCTTCGATGGAACGCAGGCGCTTCGCCCACTCGTCGAGCCACTGCTGGCGCTGGCTCGGCTCCACGCGAGCCGGTCCGTAGTGGATGGCCGGCGCGAGGACACTGAATCCCGTGAACAGGAAGATGCCGCGGTGAATGGGACGGACAATTGCCAGAATGTCGCCCTCTTCGCCGCCGGTCACGTAGCTCGGTTGAAATCCGCCGGTGGTAAACGAGAGCATGGCGCGCTTGGCGACGAAGAATCCCTTGTCGTAGATACGGCCCGAGCCGTAAGCGCGGCCCATGGCAAAAACACGATCGACCCAGCCCTTCAGGATCGCGGGGAGCGCGAACCACCAGAGTGGAAACTGGAAGATGACGAGATCGGCGTTCTCCAGCTTGCGGATTTCTGCCTCCAGTTCGGGTGCGAATCCCCGGGTCGCAGTCGCGTGGCGTTCTTCCAGTTGAGGCTTGAAAAAGTCAGGATCCTTCTGAGCGACAAAGTTAGCCCGGCTGGAATTGGGGTCAAAATCCATGGCGTAGAGGTCGCTGGTGACCACGGTGTGTCCGGCAGCGGTGAGGGTGTCAACCGCCGTGTTGAAAAGCGCTCCGTTGAAGCTCTTTGGTTCAGGGTGTGCGAAGACGATGAGGACATTCATGAGTTCGACCTTTTGACAGCAGTTGCCTGAGCTTCTCGTTAGATGATTGCGCTTGCGCTCCCGATGCGGGAAGGCATGGCTCGGGACCGATAGGGAGTGTTTTTGTTTCAGGCGCGCGCGAGAGGCGGCGGACGGTAGCCGAAGGCCTGATCAACGAATGCTGCGATGCCCAGTGCGGTTTCGTCTTCAAAGGGGCGGGCGACGACTTGCACGCCGATGGGCAGGCCCTCCTGAGACTGGCCGACGGGAATGACCGCGGCGGGCGCGGCCAGCGCGTTGAACCACTGGGTATGCCGCCATGCATCCAGATACCCGACGGCGTGGCCTTCGACTTGCCAAACACGCTCGCCGTGGCGGAAGGCGGGGACGCTGGCCACGGGACAGAGCAGGACAGGGTAGCTACGAAGTTCTTCCAGCGATTTGGCGCGCAGCAGGTCGAGCTCCGCCCATGCGTTGAGCAATTCCATTGAGGAGAGCTCCGGTTGCGCATGGGCGATGGAAAGAAACTCATTGAAGATAGGGCTGAGTTCCGATTCCCTGCCCTGAATTGTCGGGCCGTAGAACATGGCCCCGCACTGGACGAAAAACTTGGTCCAGAGCTGGCGGAGGGATTCCAGGGTGGAGGGCCGGAACGGCTCCACGCGGAAGCCGGCATCCCGGAGCGCCGAGGCAGCAGCCAGGACGGCGGCGCGGGTTTCGGGAGTCACGGGAACCAGGCCGTCGTCCTCGAAGTATCCGATGAGGTTGGACCGGAGTTCTTGAAGGCTTGGCGTGCGCAGGGGAACGGGTGGGCTCGCGGGGTCGGTGTGGTCCTGCGCGGCCAGGTGGCGAAAGATCAGGGCCACATCGGCGACTGTACGGGCCATCGGGCCAATTGCGCCAAGAATCTGGAACGGGCCGACGCAGGGAGGCAGATGCCCGCGGCCGGGGATGCGACCAGGGGTGGGCTTGAGCGAGCAGATTCCAGTGAAGTGAGCGGGGATGCGAACCGAGCCGCCGCTGTCACTGCCTAGACCGGCGGCCGACATCCCCGCAGAGATGGCTGCGGATTCGCCCCCGCTTGATCCGCCCGGCGTTCGCGTCAAGTCCCAGGGGTTGCTGGTGCGGCCGTGGACCAGGTTGGCTGTCTCATACGCCATGAGGAATTCCGGGCAATTCGTCGTGCCGAGGATGAGTACGCCGGCGGCACGGAGGCGGGCTACGGCCAAAGCATCGTGGCGCGGGACTTCACCTTTGTGCAGCAGGCTGCCTATCTCGCATTTCATGCCGCGAGTCGAGATCGAGGACTTGACCGTGACTGGCAAGCCGAAGAGCGTGCGCCGCGAGCGAGTTCCCTGCCAGCCGTCGTGGAAGCGCGCGCGGGTGCGGACTTCATCCGGATCGAAGTCGGCGAAGGCGTTCAGCGCAGGATTGAGGCGCTCAATCTGGCGGATGTGTTCTTCAGCTAGCTCGGTGACCGAGATTGCGCCGGATTCGAGCAGCTGCAACTGTTGCGTTGCCGATTGAAGGACTACTTCGCTCATGGTCGCTCGGCGGTCGCAGTGCAGGGGGCATCTGTTGAGCCGCAATCCCGCGGCGTCGAAGATGCGGGCGCCAAATCATCGGCTGGCGTCGAATGCAGTAGCTGGAAGTTGAAGTGATACGAGCGCACCGGTAGCCCGGAGTCCCAGCGGTCATTCCAGTTGAGCTGGTAATCGCGCGAGCCGGCGTCGTCGGGGAATTTCTCGCTCGCCGGATAAGGATAGGTACTCATCTTGTGAAACGGAAGCTGACCGACGGTGAACGGCGAGGCATCCCACCAGTCCATGTCCTTGACGTAGCCATTGGCGTAGAAGAAGTAGTCGCGCTTCCAGTGTTCGGGGAGCGCAGGCAATCCAGTGATGTCGAATTCCGAGGCAATTTCTTCGCCGCTACCGAATATGACGTAGCGGTCGTCAATGCCTTTGAGCAGCGGCGTCACATCGCCGAAGCGTGTGTAGCTGCCGCGCTGGTGCTGGTAAGGCCCGGTGAGACTTACGCGGTCGTAGTCGTAGTCCAGATCGCCATTGCTGGGCAGGTCAATCTGCCTGGGGTAGCCACGGAAATGAAGTGTGGCCAGAGCCAGCGGCACTTCGGTCGTCCGAGCTTCGGCTTCGGGGTTGTTGTCGATGAGCACCTGGTCCCAATAGATTTCGAGGTTGGTGACGAGGCGGATTTTGCGCGCGCCGGCGGGAAGCTTGCCGGTGAAGTCGACGACGATGGTGCGCTCAAGACCTGCGGGGAAACCAACATCGTCAGCAATCCGCTTCCACGAACCATCCGGCATCTGCGCTTCAGCGTAAGGCGAGATGGGCTTGATGCCGGCCTGCCATGCGCCGTACAGCGACGTCGCGCTGAAATAGTTGACGTAGCCGGTCATTAGCAGCTTCAGCGGCGATCTCCCATTCAGCGTGCCCAGGTCCAGTGTCAGCGAATGCAGATTGGCGAATCCATCGTAAGGCAGCGCCGTAAATCCGCTGGCAAAGGTGTGGTCGCTCTTGCTGATTTCAGCCAGTACGTCGCGGCCCTCGCCGTCCCATGCGCCGACGGGAAGATGAGCGTCGGCTGAGGCGACGACGCGGCCGGAAGCGAAAGGTGGGTCGTCGAGGAAGCGCTCGTCCGGGTTCACTTCTACGTTTTCAGGATGATCGACGGCGACGAGTCGGAGCTGATCAATATAGCTGACCTCCTCCATGGGCTCCATGAAGCGAAGGCTGAGCTTGCCGTTGACGGGTACCACCTGCAAGCCATCGACCTTGATCCACTCGCTTGGGTTGGGGATGTTGCGACGCTGCGGGGTGAACCAGTGGCCTACGACGCCTGCGCCAATTACGTCGGTGATGAGGCGATATTTTTTGCCGTCCCATGCGAAGAGAACAGGACACGAGCTCCCGCGGCGATCGGCCTCCTTCATGGCGATGACTGCGCGGCCGTCCTTTAGCTTGGGAAGATCCACTTCATCCTGAAGCACGCCCGTGGGCCACAGAATGCGAAGCAGATCGATGCCGTCTCCGTCACCGAGACCAACGAGAATCTGCGGCGGGGCCTGGGTCTGGTAGCCGGACGCCCCGGCCAGCTCCCACTTTTGCCAGTGTCCGTTGGAGAAGGCTTCGACCTTCACGCCAAGGGCAGTCTTGTTGTCGGCATAGCCGGAAAGATCGAGACGGACGAAGTGGTTTTTATTGGCTCCGATGTTGCGGAATAAGATGGGCGGGGCGTTGAGCTGGGTGACGATGAGGTCAGGAGCGCCGTCACCATCGACGTCGGCAGCGATGAGGCCGCGAGGGGCGGTGAGCTTGACGCGGTCCAGTCCTAGAGCGCGGCTCACATCCTCAAACGTCCCGTCGCCGCGATTGCGGAAGACGCGGATCTCGGGACCGGTTTTGGTTTCGACAATCGCTGCAAGGTCGATCCAGCCGTCGTTGTCGATGTCGATGGCGGTGAGGCCCCAGCCGCGCAAGGCTCCTTGGAGTGGAAGCTCGACGCGCTCGAAGCGACGTCCTATGTTTTCCGGGCCGGCAACATTGCGCCAAAGCGTCAGCCCGGGTGCGCCGTCATGCGTGACGGCAATGTCCATCCAGCCGTCCTTGTTGTAGTCGAGCACAGCGATCCCGGTGGTTGCGGATAGCTTGGCGTCGTAGAGCGGCTGTGTTGGGTACTTGCCTTCGCGGGGATTGATGTAAATGACGGGCGCGGGGTCATCGCCGGTTACCGCGATATCCACAGCGCGGTCGTTGTTGAAGTCGGTGAGGATGGCCGCATTGGTGCTACCGCTGCCCCCAAGGCCGGTAGGTTCGGTCCACTCGGTGAAGGTCTTGTTGCCGTTGTTTCGCCAGAGAACGTTGGCAGCGTCACCGGGTTTGAGAGACGATCCGGTAAGGAGCAAATCCAGATCGCCATCGTGGTCGTAGTCAATGAACGTGATTCCAGTCGGCTTGTTCTTCGCGGCGAGGCCGGCGTCGGCGGTCACGTCCTGGAATTTGCCCTTGCCGAGGTTGCGGAAGAGCAGCACCTGGTCGTCAAGGGCTACGGCAAGATCGTTCAGATTATCGCCATCGAAGTCGCCCACAGCGCAGGCTACGGCGTGGCCTGAGGCCTTCAGGCCGGCCCCAGCCGCATCCCAGTCCTCAAGGTGCCCATCCCCTTTTGCATGCAGCACACGAATGGCCTGCGCGCCGGACTGCATCAGAATCAGGTCCATGGGCCCGTCGCCCGTCACATCCATCATGCAGGCGCCGCCGGTGGTGGTGTACTGCGCGGATGAAGCATGAAGCGGTGACGCCTCCAGCTTCACCGGGATCATCGGCTTGTTGCCAGCCTCGAGCACTTCAATGGGCGTAACGGTGGAGTAGTGCCCCTGCTCACCGTATGCCAACCCAATAGGCGCGCCGATTTTGGTGCTTTGCAGGTGCTGGAAGATTTTGAAGTGCCGCCCGGACTCTTCTTTGTTACCGGAGCGCTGCAAGGCGCGCGCCAGTTGAAACTCCGCCGAGGCATGATGCGGGTCGATCTTCAGCGCTTGCTGGAAGATGGCGATGGCCTTGTCGAACTCCTTCAACTCGGCATAGCAGACTCCTTCAAAGTAGTAGGAATCGGCGTCGCGGGGATCGAGCTTCACTGCCAGCTGAAAGCTGGCCAGTGCGGGCTCCAGCTCGTTTCCGGCATGCTGGGCGAGGCCAAGATTGTAGAAGGCCTGGGGATTGTTCGCGTCCAGCGTGATGGCGGCTTGCAGCGATTGCTTGGCTTCGTCCAGCTTCTGCAGGGTCAGCAGCGCGATGCCCTGATTGATGGCGGCCTGGGCCAGGGTGGGGTCTTTTTTGAGGGACTCGGCGAAAGACTTCGCAGCCAGCTCCGTAAACTGCTGGCCCATCTGAGCGACGCCGCGGTTGTTCAGGCGGACCGCCTCGGCGTCAAAATGCACCGGAGCAGCATGCGCAACCGTAACCCCAAAACCCGACACTTGAACACCAAAACCCAAGACCAGGGCCGCAGCCCCAAAAATGCGCATAAATCTCTTCCCCATGGCAGCCGGAGTCGCCCAGCCGGAGTTGCGCAGACATGCGCCAACAAACTAACAGTGTATGCGAGTACCCAGTGGGCTTGCATTGGCGCAGGTTAGCGCTTTTGATGCGGCGCACATCGCCATTTTGCCGCATCTATACTCGAGCTACGGGACTGCATGGGCGAGAAAACGCTTCGGAAGTCTGCAAGCGGTGAGCAAGAAGCAATGAGCATAACGGGCTACAAACGCCGCATCGGCGTCGTTACCACATCGCGCGCCGACTACAGCCATCTGTACTGGCCGTTGCGCGAGCTCGCCGCGCATCCTGACATTGATCTGGGCGTTTTCGCTCTCGGCGCGCACCTTTCCCCCGCGTTTGGCGGAACCTTCGATGAGATTGAGCGCGATGGATTTCCCATTCAGGCACGAATCGAGTGCCTGCTCAGTTCGGACACAGACACAGGGATGGCGAAGACCATCGGGGTGGCGATTCTAGGGCTGGCCGACGCTTTGACGGCATGGCGGCCAGACATGCTGCTGCTGATTGCGGATCGCTACGAGATGCTGGCGCCGGCCTCGGTGGCTCTGGCGTTGCGGATTCCCATGGCGCACATCGAGGGCGGCGAAATCTCGCAGGGAGCCATCGACGACCAGGTGCGCAATGCCCTGACCAGGATGGCGCATATTCACTTCACGTCGACAGAGACGGCGCGGCGGCGGGTGATCGCCATGGGCGAGGAGCCCTGGCGCGTAACCCGTGCAGGCGCGCCTTCGCTGGACCACCTGAAGCGCTCCTCACTGCTCGACCGCGCAGGCGTCGAAACAAAGCTCGAACTCAGCTTTGAGAGGCCCACGATTCTGGCGGCTTGGCATCCGGTGACGATCCTGAAAGACACCAATGCCGAGGCGGACCCTTTCTTTGAGGCACTTGCGGAGACGCCGGGCCAGCTGATCTTTGTGTATCCGAACTCGGACGCGGGCAGCTACGCCCTGATGGAGCGAACCAGGGAGCTTGCGGCCCGCCGTGGGAATACGCGGATCTTTGCGAGCCTGGACGCAGTGACTTACTGGAGCCTGCTGGGCCAGGTCGACGCAATGGTGGGTAACTCGTCTTCGGGAATCATGGAGGCTGCTTCCTTTGCGCTGCCGGTGGTGAATGTCGGCATGCGCCAGCAGGGACGGGAGCGGGCGGCGAACATTCTGGATGTACCACCCGATGCCGCGGCGATTGCCGACGCGCTGCGGCAGGCTTTGAGCAGGGAATTTCGCGAGTCTCTGAAGGGCATGACGAATCCCTACGGCGACGGAACCGCGGCGAAGACGATTGTGCAGGTGCTGGCGACCGTCCCGCTCGAGAGGCTGCTTGTAAAACAGCCTGCATCGCTCGCGGACGAGAGTTTCGCGACCGAGCCTTCTTCAAATCGGATATGACGATTCCGCTCAGCGCTCCCGACATTACCGAGGCAGAGATCGCCGCGGTTACAGCAGTGCTGCGCACTCCGCACCTGAGTCTTGGTCCGGAACTGGGCGCGTTTGAGGCGGCGCTCGCTGCCTACCACGATGTGCCGCACGTTGTCGCGGTCAGTTCTGGCACGGCCGGCCTGCACCTGGCGCTGCTGACGCTGGGCATCGGCGAGGGAGACGACGTGATTCTGCCTTCCTTCACGTTCATCGCGGTGGCCAATGCCGTGCTTCAGGTAAGGGCGACGCCGGTGCTGGTGGAGATTGAGCCAGACACGTTGAACCTAGATCCGGAGGCGGTCGAACGGGCGATCACGGCTCGCACGCGGGCGGTCGTGGTTGTGCATACCTTCGGAGTTCCGGCGGAAATGGACGCGCTCGAGGCTGTCGCGCGACGCCACGGGCTGTCGATTATTGAAGATGCGTGCGAGGCGATTGGAGCCGAGTATGGCGGACGCCGCGTGGGCACATTCGGCAGCCTGGCAGTCCTCGGGTTCTACCCCAACAAGCAGATGACCACGGGAGAAGGCGGCGCAGTGCTCACGCGCGACACGGAGCATGCAGCGCGATTGCGAAGCCTGAGGAACCAGGGCCGGCGGGCAGGCGGAGACTGGCTGGACCACGCGGAGCCGGGCTACAACTCTCGGCTGTCTGAACTCGCTTGCGCGCTGGGACGCGTGCAGCTGGGGCGAATCGGGGAGATGCTCGAACTGCGCCGGGCCGCGGCGGCCCGCTACCAGCGATTGCTGAGCGAGGCAGGGATAGACGGGCTTGAACTTCCGCCCCTGTCTCGACCGAGCCGCGTCATCAGCTGGTTTGTCTATGTGGTTCGGCTGCCGCGAGGGGTCGATCGGGACCGAATCCGGGAAGGGCTGGCGGCCAGGGGTATTCAGAGCGGACGCTACTTCGCCCCCATCCATCTCCAGGCGGCCTGGGTGAAGTTTTCCGGAAGCACAGTTCCTACGTTTCCGATTACGGAATCGATCGCCTCCCGGACGCTTGCGCTCCCTTTTTTCAATCGCATCCAGGAAAATGAGCAGGAACAGGTGGCGGAAGCTCTAAAAGCCGCGATTCGGGATGCCGAGTAAGTGTGCGTCAGGTTATTGCAGCCCGTCTAACTTTTTTCACTTACTAACTCGATTTACTAATTCCTGACCAATAACCATTTCGCATTTCCCGCATCCAACTATTGAAAGGATGGGCGTGAATCACAGGTGTTTATACCCCCTTGGTAACCTTGTGAGGCCTTGGAAAGTGGAACAAGATTGTGCAACACCTATAAGTGGAATGGTGTTGACACCAAGTAAATTGAAGGCGCACGATCTTCCCAAATTGGCAATCATTCGTCTGTTTTCCGAATTGGGAAGACGAAGGTATCTTTTCCCCAGCCGGCCTAGGCTGCCTTGCACGTTTGCTGCCTAGACTGGCTCTATCAGTTGAAGAAAAGCAGGCACTTATGGTCGTGAAAACACAAAGCCGAGGTCGCGGACTAACCGGTCTACACGTAGGCGCGACGAACGTGCGGCGCTATTTCCCCAGGGAAGTTTCAGAGATCGAATTGGAACTGGATCATCTTCATATTCAATGCGGTTTGCCCCCTCGATTCTGGGACGGCGAGCCCGAAATCCACGATCCGCGGCTATGTGCGTGGCTGGAATCGAAGACGGCGCACACCAAGCCGGACCGGACGCCGGTGCCCCTGAACATGATTCCTTCGGGAAACAACTCGTTCAAGCTCCAGGCTGTCCGCTTGAATGGACAGGCGAAGGTCAGGCAGTTGAGTTCAACCGCTGCTTGAGCGAGCGGCGGGTCTGAACCGCTCATTCCAAAGAGGTCGCCGTTCCCGCGCCAAGGTAAGCCTCAGCAGCGTGTTAAGTCGAGCGGTTCTCGAGAGCGGTCCTCCGTGTCTTGATAGACTCGAAACTGCCATGCCATTTACTCACCTCCAAGAGTCCATCGAGCGGCATTTTGCTGCGGGCGCAGTTGCAGTAAGCGATCCCGAAGCCATGTCCGCGTTTCTGTCACTGCGAGATGCACTGGAGGCGGGCGAAGTGCGGTCCGCCTCGCCCGATCCGGCTTCGCCTGCCGGATGGCAGGTGAACGCCTGGGTCAAGCAGGGAATCCTTCTCGGATTCCGCCTCGGCATCCTGGAGGAGTTTCCCACCGCCGGATACGCTTCTTCCGGTCTTTCCTTTGTAGACAAGAACACTTTCCCAGCCAGGCGATTCAGCCCTGCCGATGGGATAAGAGTGGTCACCGGCGGGTCCGCCATTCGTGCCGGGTCCTACGTTGCGCGTGGCGTTGTTTGCGCGCCCCCGATGTATATCAATACCGGCTCCTATGTGGACGAGGGCACCATGGTGGATTCACACGCGCTGGTTGGCTCCTGCGCGCAGATCGGCAAGCGGGTACACCTGAGCGCGGCGGCGCAGATTGGCGGAGTTCTTGAGCCCATCAACGCCAGCCCGGTGGTGATTGAGGACGATGTGCTGGTGGGCGGCAACTCCGGCGTCTACGAGGGAACCATTGTGCGCAGAGGCGCGGTGTTGGCGGCGGGAACCATTCTCACGCGGGGCACTCCGGTCTTCGACCTGGTAAGGGGCGAGGTTCTGCGTGCAACGGCAGAGATGCCGCTGGTGATTCCAGAGGATGCGGTGGTTGTGCCCGGTTCGCGAGCGGTGACCAAGGGCAAGGGGCAGGAGTGGGGGCTGAGTTTGTATGCGCCGGTGATCGTGAAATACCGCGACGAAAAAACCGACCTGTCCACAACACTGGAAGAACTGCTCCGCTAGCGGGAAAGAGGGCGTGCACACTTCAGGGCAATCCGATTCTGCATTCATTTTCGATCGCAAACACGCCCGATTTCATTTTTCTGAGCCGGCAGGGTAGTACACCGGGGCGATACCATCTTTCAAGATGAATCCTCAATTGGCGCACCAAACTCCTGAGCACATACGATTCGGCGTGATCGGCCCCGGACGGGCGGCTGCGCGCTTTGCCCAAGGGCTGGCCCATGTGCCGGATGCGAGCCTGACATCAATCTGGGGCAGGGACCCGGAAAAAAGCAACGCTTTCGCGGAGAGATTCACGGTTCCGCTGGTGGCCGCGTCTCCGGACGAGTTACTTGCTTCGGAGATCGACGCGGTCTATGTGGCCACCCATCCAGATACCCATGCAGAGTTTTGCATCCACGCATTGCGGGCCGGGAAACATGTGCTGTGCGAGAAGCCCTCGGCGCTGAACCAGGCCCAGCTAGTCAAGATTCTGGATGCGGCGCAAGGGCATGACCGCCTTTTCATGGAGGCGATGAAGCCTCCGTTCTTCCCACTCTACCTGCGGCTCCGCGAACATCTTGCGGCAGACCCCATCGGCCCGGTTGGGCTGGTGCGTGCAGGGCATTGCGATTCGAGCCTGGCGCCGGACTATCCGCTGCATTTTGCCGAACTGGGCGGTGGCGGCATTCTGGGCATTGGGCCGTACGAGGCATTCCTGGCGCTGGACTGGCTGGGCGATTTGAAGCAGGTGCATACCTTGGGGCGCGTTTCCGCGGCGGGAGTAGACACGTTGGCCCTCATCCACACCGAGCACGAGCGAGGCTATGCGCAACTGCACACCGGGCTCGATCTGCTCAGTCACGGCGATGCGATGCTCTCCGGGCCGCGCGGTTATGTGCTGATCCATGCCAATTGGTGGAACCCTCGACGCGCTTCGGTGCATTACCTGGGCGGCCGGGTGGTGGAGCTTGACGAGCCGTTTGTCGGCGGTGGATTCAACTACGAGACGGCGCATTTTTGTGAGCTGATCCGGGATGGGCGGCGGGAGAGCCCCGAGATCACACATCCGCTGACCCTGGCGATGGCGCTACTGCTGGAAGAGGCGCGGAGCGCTCTGCGAGTGCGGTTCCCGGGGGAGTAGCCTCAAGACCGTGGATAATTGAGAGATGGAGCATCCACTGATTTCCCAGGCACTCGTTTCGATCGATGAAATCCGCGCGGCCGCCGGGCGCATTACCAGCATTGCTGTCAAAACACCGCTGGTTCGGGCGCCGTTTCCGGGACTGAGCGGCCACGGCACGTCACGCGAGATTTACCTGAAGGCGGAGTCGCTGCAGCCGATTGGCGCGTTCAAGATTCGCGGCGCGGCAAACAAGATTCTACAGCTGACCGCGGAAGAGATCGCGCGCGGCGTGATCACTTACTCCAGCGGCAACCACGCGCAGGGAGTGGCGTATGCGGCGCGGGCCGTGGGTGCGAAGGCGGTGATCGTGATGCCGTCAAACGCGCCCGCAATCAAACGAGCGGCGACCCTCGCGATGGGCGCGGAGATTGTGGATGTGGGCGTGGCGTCAAGCGAGCGGCTGGCCAAGTCCGACGAGTTGGTCAGCCAGCATCGGTACGTTGTGGTTCCGCCATACGACGATGCGCAGATTATTGCCGGCCAGGCCACCTGCGGGCTGGAGATTGTCGAAGAGCTACCCGCCGTGGACCTCGTGCTGTCTCCGGTGTCGGGAGGTGGGTTGCTCAGCGGGGTTGCTGCAGCGGTAAAGCAGCTAAGCCCGCGGACCAAGGTTTTTGGTGTGGAACCGGAGCTGGCGGGCGATGCTACGGAAAGCTTCAGAACTGGCAAGATTGTCACCTGGGGCGCGGAGCTGACCTCGCGCACCATTGCGGATGGATTGCGGACGCAGTCTGTGGGGGACTTGAACTTTGCGCATATTCAGGCTTTCGTGGACGGGATTATCACGGTGACGGAGGCGGAGATTCGCGCGGCGATGAGGGCAATTGTAGCGGCCACGCGGCTGGTTCCCGAGCCGAGCGGCGCGGTTGCAGCGGCAGCTCTGCTGTTCCATGGCGATGAACTGCCGGAGTATCGCACGGCCGTCGCGATTGTGAGCGGCGGCAACGTGGATCCGACGATGCTGGCCGAGATTTTGACCGAAGGTTGACGTCCGTTCGACATGATCCGAACGAAATGGCCCGGCTCACTTCAACCAAAGCGCAACGTCGTTCCGGTAGGATGGTTCCGAGATGAAAACGCCGCTGCTTACCTCCCTCACCTTGACCCTGCTGTTTTGCGCCATACCCGGCTTTGGGCAGAAGAAGTCGAACCTGCAAGAGCCCATGGCCGGTCCGCGGGCTACGGCTCTTCGGATCACCGTGCTCTATATCTCGCCGGATACCTCAACGCAGAAGGTGGACCGCGTGCAGATTGGCCGCGAGATGGTGGTTGGCGAAAAAAGCGGGCCGTGGCTGCGGGTCTATGCCAACACCGACATTGAAGAGATGCAACAGTCCAAAGACGCGCCCATGTTCGGGACCGACGAGACGCCGCCGCCGGTCTCCGGGTGGATTGAGGCCAAGGGAATCGTGATTGAGAACACTCCGAATGGCGACCAGATTCTGATGGGCTCGGCGGCCAACCAGGAGGCGCTGGCGTCCGACCCGCGCGGCCCAGCCAACGCTGCCACAAGCGCGCGGCTTCTATATCGCCGCCTGGTGGAAATGTTCCCCAATTCGCCTCTGGTTCCCGAAGCCATGTGGCGCGCTGCCGACGATCAGTGGCAGATCCAGAAGCAGGACGCGGCAACCCGGCCTTCCGCGAAAGAGCGTGACCCTTATCTCCGCGATCAGATGGACGAGGACAAGATGAAAAAGATTCTCAAGCTCTTTCCTCATACCCGCTGGGCCGATCTTGCGGCTTACCAGCTGATCGACAACAAGCTCTGTGGCGACTGGCAGGGATCGCCGAAGTGTCCTGAGAAGGAAGCGGAGTACTACGAGAAGTTTGCTGCGGAGTTCCCAGATGGGCCGCGCACCGCACAGGCGCTTTACCAGGCTGTGTACCGTCAGGCGGTACTCAAAGATATGTTCACCGCCGACGGCGACGAGAAGAAGGCGGAAGAGGCGCACAACCGGGCCAAGGATTTACTCGCTCGGCTGCATGACAAATTCGCCCAATCCGATTTCACTTGGCGGGCCGGGGCTCTGGTGTTCAAATTAGATCAAGGCGTTCCTGTCTACGGTATTGACCTTCAATGAGCGATTCATAATTGCTCCACTAAACTGCTGTCCTATATTTCATTTCATGGAGGCTTTTTGAACCCCTATCTTCAGTCAGTTCTGCTTGGCATTGTTGAAGGCTTGACCGAATTTCTTCCTGTCAGTTCCACGGCGCACCTCCGCATCGCTGAAGCCCTGATGAAAATCCCGTTGGAAGACGCCTATTGGAAGATGTACACGATTGTGATCCAGCTGGGCGCGATTGTTGCCCTGGCGTTATTGTTTCTCGGCCGAATCGTGGGCTTCATGCGAACTTTTCCGAAGGGGGAAAACGGAGACCGGACGTGGATCAACCATCCGATTTCGTTGACGATGATCGCTTTCTTTTGCACCTCCGTCCCGGCGCTGGCGCTGCATAAATGGAGCGACCAGCACCTCGGCAACCTGACGGTAATGGCTCTGGCGCTGCTGATTGGCGGCATTGTGATGTGGGGCGTGGATGCCTGGGCGAGCCAACAGGATCCCTCGACGACCGATATTGAACAGATGAGCACGGGGCAGGCAATCTGGATCGGCTTGTGCCAGACACTCTCGGCTATCTTTCCCGGAACGTCGCGTTCTATGTCGACCATCGCGGCCGGCCAGGTGGTTGGCATGGATCGTCCAACCGCGCTGGCATTCAGCTTTTTGTTGTCCATCCCGACCATGTTCGCGGCGACGGTGTGGGACCTGATCAAGGAGATTCACCCCTCGAAGGCGGCTTTGGCAGCGGGCACTGCGGCTCATGTGGTCATGAGCGGCGAGCGCTGGATTGTGCTGCTGATCGGCCTGGTGGTGTCGTTTATCGTGGCCCTGGGGGTGGTGGAGTGGTTCCTGCAGTGGGTGCGCAAGCATGGGTTCGCCATGTTTGCCATTTACCGCATTCTGCTCGGCGGAGCGCTGCTGCTCTGGGGGAGACACTTCCTGGGCAACTAGTGTGGTATCCCAGAAGTTCGCAACATAAAAAGCTGTTGTCATCCTGAACGAAGTGAAGGATCTGCGGTCGTTCTTGAATGGCAAGAACCTCGGAGACACCACACTAGCTCTGCTCGCCGTAAACGAGGATCCGAAAGGAGAAACCCGCCATGCACTGGCTTAATTACATTTCCAGCTTCTTTGCCGGCGCGTTTCTCGGCAACTTCGTGCCCCACTTTGTCAATGGAATCTCAGGCGATCGCTTCCCTACCCCATTTGCAAAACCGCCTGGCCGGGGACTCTCTTCCCCGGTCGTGAATGTCCTCTGGGGGCTGCTGAATCTGGCGGTCGGGTTTCTGCTTTTTCGCGCGGCAAAAGTATCGGGCGGCGACACCGTGACCCTGGCCATCTTTTTCGCCGGTATAGCCGCAATCAGCATCCCATCGAGTATCAGTTTTGCAAAGAAACAGGCCAGATAGCCGGCCAGCCAAAAGGACCACGAAGGCACGATGCCAATAACCCAACTGGACGAGCGCGCTGCCCTTGTCGTGATTGACCTGCAAAAGGGAATCACCGGCCTTCCCACGCTGCATCCCGCCAACCAGATCGTGGCGCGCGCAGCGCGGTTGGCACGCGCGTTTCGCAAAAAGGACCTGCCAGTGGTGCTGGTCAATGTAGTTGCCGCTGCGCCTGGCCGAACTGCCACAGTGCGCCCGAAGTTCGCATTCCCGCCGGACTGGACAGAACTGGACCCGGCCCTCGACCCGCAACCAACGGACTTGCTGGTGAGCAAGCAGCGCGTCGGCGCATTTATCGGAACCAACCTGGACGAGTTGCTGCGCGAGCGCGGCGTAACGCAGGTGTTTCTGGCCGGCATATCGACCAGCGTTGGGGTGGAGTCGACCGGGCGCAGCGCTTACGATCACGGGTACAACGTGGCGTTTGTGGTGGATGCAATGACCGACCGCGATGCTGAAGCCCATTCCCACAGCGTAGAGAAGGTCTTTCCCCGGATCGGGGAGACGGACACGACGGAGAACGTCTTACTGCTGTTGAAGGGGTAATGCGCGCCTCGGTGTTTCAGGAGTCCTGACGCTCCGGAACCCATTGGTCCTCTTTGTAGCGGTCCAGGCGGTCTTCCCGGTCTTGCTGCTCTTCCTCCCGGCGACGCCTCTCCTGCTCTTCCCGTTCTTCGCGGCCGTCACTCATGGCTGCTCCCTGCATTTAGTTTAAGCACGCAGTTTAAAGGGTGCAGGCGAGGCCCAGCCACTGCCTACTCCGGGGGGTCCACACCAAGGTTCCCCCTTGAGGGTTTTTGCCTTGGATTCGCCTTCCCTTCCCAGATAATAGAGGCTGCTCTGGGACTCTTCGTCCGCTCCATTCGCTCGCTCGCGGCAGGATCCTGAGCGGCCACGAGAGCGGGAGCGTCCAAGCCATGAAACCAGTATCCATTGTTCTTTCGCCCACGCGAAACCGCCCCCTGAACGTCTTTCTCGGGGTCTTATTGCTGCTTGTTTCGCTGCTGGTCCTCCTTTCTCTCGCCACCTGGCACGCGTCCGACCCCTCGCTGAACACCGCAACCGAGGCGACCCTCCCGCACGCGGTGCACAACTGGGTGGGCCTTTTTGGCGCGTGGATGAGCGACCTGTTGTTGCAATCCCTCGGCCTGACTGCGTTCTTTATCCCGCTGTGGCTGGGCGGGCTGGGCTGGACGTGGCTGCACTCACGCCCCGGTGGGTCGCCGTGGCTGCGCTGGACGGGCACATTCCTGGCTCTAATTTGTGTGCCTGCGATCTTCGGCCTCATGCCGTGGCACTGGCGCTGGCTGCACCTGCTCCCTGTGGAAGGCGTGATGGGCCGGCTAATTGCCGGGATGCTGGTGCAATACGTAAACATTCAGGGCGCGTGGATCATCGCCGGGATTCTCGCAGGAGCGGGGCTCTATTTCGCGTCCGCGGTGAGCTTCTGGGCGATCAAGGAAACAGTCGAGGACCGCTGGATTGCGGCCCAGAGTTGGAATGACCGCTGGCGCAACTGGCGCGAGGAGCGCGCTGAACGCAAGGCCGCGGCTCATCCCGATGAGGAACCAGAGGATGCGGAGGCTGTCCACCGATCTGCGAACCAAGCCGAGCGCTCCGGTCGCCTGGCGAACCTGTTCCGGCGCAACCGGTCTCAGGAAGAGGTTCAGGATCCCAACTCGATCGACGAAGTGCCGGCCTTCAAGCGCGCGCCCATGCCTGAGCCGGAAGACGAGGTTGCGGAAGAGACCCCCTCGCGCCGCGCCAGCATCTGGGAGCGCTCCCCTGCTGAACCTGCGACGCCACAAACGGGGGTGCCGATTCTGCGGCCGCGGCCGGTTGGGATGGAAGCCGCGCCCGCGAACGAGCCAATCGCGGTGCAGGCGCATACAGCGCGTCCCGAGCCAATCCAGACTACGCCGATTTCAACTCCGCCCCCAACGCGCGCTGAGCCGATTGCCATTCATGGTCGCGCTGCCGCGGAAGTGCGCACTGTAACAGTTGCTCCCAAGTCAGTGAACGGGTTCAAGCTGCCGCCCAGTACGCTGCTCAACACCGGCGAGGCTCCGCTGGCCGTGAAAGAAGACCTGCTGCGGGAAGAAGCGCGGGTGCTGGTGGAGAAATGCGCGGAGTTTGATGTGCGCGGCCAGGTTGTCCAGATCAATACCGGCCCCATGGTCACGACGTACGAGTTCAAGCCCGAGGCTGGCGTCAAGTATTCCCGCGTGACCGGGTTGGCCGACGACCTTTGCCTCGCCATGCGCGCGGAGAGCATTCTGATCGAACGCATGCCGGGCAAGTCCACGGTAGGCATTCAGGTGCCCAACCACGACCGCGAGACGATTCACCTGCGCGACGTGCTGGAGTCGGAGACTTTCGCCAAGTCGAAGACCAGGCTGACCATCGCCATGGGCAAAGACATCAACGGGCGCATCGTCCCGGCCGACCTGGCCACGATGCCGCACCTGCTGATTGCCGGCTCCACAGGTTCGGGCAAGTCGGTGGCGATCAACGCGATGATCATGAGCCTGCTGTTCCGCACAACGCCGGCGCAGGTTCGGCTGATCCTCGTTGACCCCAAGCGCGTGGAACTGGGCATGTATGAGGGCATTCCTCACCTGCTCACCCCCATCATCACCGAGCCCAAACTTGCGGCCAATGCTCTGCGCAACGCGGTGCGCGAGATGGAGCGGCGCCTGAAGCTGCTGGCTTCGCGAGCGGTGCGCAATATCGACCAGTACAACAAGCTGTTTGAAGGGTCGATGCCCTCACTGTTTGACGAGTCGGAAGACAACGAGCCGTTGCCGTTCATCGTCATCATCATCGACGAGCTCGCCGACCTGATGATGCTGGATCGGGCCAACGTGGAAGAGTCGATTACGCGGCTGGCGCAGATGGCGCGCGCAGTTGGAATTCATTTGATTCTGGCGACGCAGCGGCCTTCGGTGGACGTGATTACCGGCCTGATCAAGGCCAATGTGCCCACCAGGATCAGCTTCCGCCTCGCCACCAAGGTCGATTCGCGGACGATTCTGGATACGAATGGGGCTGAAGCACTGCTGGGACGCGGCGACATGCTGTTTCTGCCGCCGGGAACGAGCCGCTTGATGCGTCTGCATGCGCCTTATGTGAGCGAAAAAGAAACGGCTGCAGTCGTGGATTTCTGGAAGGCGCAGGCGCAGGCCGAGTATGTGGAAGGCTTCCTGGAATCGCCCAAGGAAGAGAAGGTTTCATTGGACGGATCGCATGCCGATCCGGACGAAAACGACCCCATGTTCAACGATGCCGTGCAACTGGTGTTCGAGTTTGGTAAGGCCTCCACTTCCCTGCTGCAGCGCAGACTGCGGATTGGCTACGGCCGCGCGGCGCATCTGATTGATTTGATGGAGCGCGATGGGCTTGTCGGCCCCGCCGACGGCTCGCGGCCGCGGGAGTTGCTGAAGGCTCCGGGGTGGCTGCATGAGGTTCCGGCGGCGATTGACTAATGGTGTGTAAGCTCTTTGTTTTAGCAGGTCGAATCGCGTTTTTTCGACTTAATCCCTCCGTTTTCATGGAGTTGCAGAAAAATGGGGGGAGGGGTGGGGTATGAAACGGTCTAAACCGGGCACATTCCTGACAGTCTGGGGTGGTGGGATTGTGGAGTGGAATGGCGACCATGATTGAAGTGTGCGCTCTTCCGCGAATTAAACTGCAAATTGCCCGAGAATAAATTTGGGTGACGGTAATTGGCATTGGAGTGAACCCCTAATTATCGTGTCTCACTTCAGGGGATCACTCCAAACGACCGTCACCGGGTTTTTGGTGAGAGTGCCGACTGACAACACGTCAAGGCAAGGTGTAAACCCACACTCTGAACAAGAGAAGCCCCGGCGACATGATTTTCTTCTTGTCTTTCTCCGCTTCTTTCACCATCTTGGCTCTTTTGTGAGTTCTTCTGTTCGCGATTAGCTGGTTGGCGTCCTGGAGGAAGAATTTAACGTCGGCATAGACATACAACCCGTAGTTGGGGTCCATAATCCAGTAGTTCCCGCGGTCATCGCATGCCAGCCCGATGGCGTGCTCCCACACGTTTACGTAAGCGCCCCAAGCCGCGTGATAGGGGATCTGTTCGATTTCAAGCTTAGGTGTAGAAAACTCGGCATGGAGTTTTAGGCCGGGGTTGACTCCGAGCTCTGTCATCCTCGAGTAAATGTTCTCTATCTGATAACCCGTAGGCTTGCTATAGTCACTCACAAATGAGCCGTGAAACCGCAGCACCTTGATAAAGTAATCCTTGAATTTGGTGACGTCGCGCGCTCCCTCATCGCCATGCAAGAACGCAGTAATCCAAGCGCTCACCAGACCTTTGCAAATTCCGGATTGCTCTGGGGTGCCTTTTGGCGAATTGTTCTTTCCCTTTACCACTTCCTGGGCAGTCGCCTTGCCGAATGCTGAACCTCCGTATGCAGATGACCCCACTTTGATCCTCCAATCCCAGCGCCCCAGGCAAGCTTGCGTTCCTTTGATACGGGATTTTTATTTTGAAGCTCTTCCGGCCATTTAGCACGGACTTCCTTTTTAGCATCTCGAACGCCCCTATGTTAAACCGTGAGTGCCCGCTGTCAACGACCCTTTCGCATTGGAAGGCCCCGCCCAAGGCGATAGGCGATAGGGACTGAGGGACTTGGGAACAGGTTGGGCGAGATGTTTTCCGGGTTGGCGGGTGGCCCCGAACTCACAAAGAAGCTTATCCCGTTCGGGGTGCTCCCGGTCCCTCGCCTTTGGGGACCGGGGAGGGAGAGGAGTCGACCTGCTGGTAGCGTATCCACTCGGGCAGTTGCCAGCCTCTCTGCCGCGCTCTCCATTCCGATTCGATCTCTACCGTTCCGCGGACGCCCGTTGCGTAGTGGGGAAAGCTGGACCGACGCCAGTCCTCCGGCTTCGCGACAAGCCCTCGGCGGACGGGGTTTCGATGGATGTAGCGTAACTTCTCAACGAACCTGGCGTGCGTAAAAACGTTGAAATCGTAGTAGTGTGCCTGCCAGAAGGGCCTTCCGCGACTCCGCATGGTAACGGACAGCTTGAGGGCCTGGACGACCCGGGACAAAAGGCCACGCTGAGGCTCATTGACCAGCAGATGCACGTGCTCGGGCATGACGACGTAACCGGCTACCGCAAAGAGATAGCGCTGGCGGACGCGCTCCAGCGCCTTTTCAAAAAGCTCATTTGCTTCGACCGTGGTGAAGTGGGCGCGGCGGCGGAAACAACTGAAGGTGAGGAAGTGGAAATCCCCCGCTTGCTGATAACGGATGCGCTTGCCTTTCATGCATTGCGAGGATACTCCGGTCTTGAATACGCTGGCGGTGATATGGGAGACTTCGATCCCCGGTCCGGTCATTGTGGGTAGAAAGGGTCGTGGGGATTGGGGCTTCCATCCCCGGTCCCCAAAGGCGAGGGACCGGGGGCACCCTCAGCCGAGTTGAGAAGGTTGCCGAGACCGGGGCCACCCGCCACAGCACATCCGAAGAGAGAATATTTCTCCCCATAAGTCCGGTTGGCTTGGGGAGGGTCGGGCGCAGCGGAAGAAGCTCGACTTGTCTGATCGGCTTTCTTGGCTGGAGCGAAGTCGTGCCCAGACTGCTGACAAGGGTTGAAAACGTCCCTCAGCGGCTAAAACCGTGCTCCTATTGCTGGATTTGCGGCACGGATAAATCCGTGCCCTTTCAAAACTGTGGCTTTTTCAGGGGCCTGGAGCCTGTTCCATGGATAACTCGGCTTCAGAATTTCATGGTCGCGAACATGGCCACCGCCGATGCGCCCATGAAAACGAACGCCGTCCATACCAGCACATTGGAAAGCACTCCGCTGCGGTATTCCCCCATGATTTCCTGGTTTCGTGCGATCCGCGCGATCAGAAAAATCAACGGCACGGCGATCACTCCGTTAATGACGGCGGTCACTACCAATGCCTGCATCGGATTGATGCCGATGAAATTGATCATCAGTCCAAGCAGCGTGGCGATCGTGATGACACCGTAGAATCCATGCGCACGTTTCAGCTTGAGGTTCAGCCCGGACTCCCAGTTGAGCGCCTCTGACAGCGCGAACGATGCCGATGCTGAAAAAACCGGGACCGCCAGTAGTCCCAGCCCGATAATGCCAATGGCAAAGATCAATTCAGCCAGGAACCCCGCATGCGGAAACGTGCGGACGAGCGGCTCCAGTGCCTTGGCCGCCTGCGCCGCCGAATCGATATGCGTGATGCCATTATGATTCAAGACTGTTGCGCCAACCACAATCACGCACCAGGCCGCAATCTGCGAAGACACCATGCCGAGAAAGTTATCAATACGCAACCGCTTTATGAAAAGCTTCGTCACTGCCGGCTTTCCATTGTGGATCATGTTCTTGCTCTTCTCCTCTTCCACCTCTTCCGAGGCTTCCCAGAAGAACATATACGGCGAAATCGTGGTGCCGATCACGCCCGTAATAATGAAGAAGAAACCCGGTGTGAATTCGAGGTGCGGAACAAACGTCGCCCTCAGAATGGTTCCCCACGGCTCGTGCACCAGGAACACGGTAATCACGTAGGAAAAAAGCGTGACACAAAGCCATTTCAAAATCCGCGCATACGTGCGGTAGTCCGTGAATATTTCCAGAATCAGGATGAGAGCCGTAAAGAAAAGCACAAGCAGGGTGAAATTCACCGGGACAATCAACTGCGCCGCCGCGCCCATTGCGCCCAGGTCGGCCCCCAGGTTGATGGTGTTGGCGACCACAACCAGCGCCAGCATGCCATAGAGAACCTTCTTGCTATACCGCTCCTTGACCACCGCCGAGATTCCTTTTCCCGTGACGGCGCCAATACGGGCGCACGCCTCCTGCACCGCGATGAGCATGGGCAACACCAGCAGGGCGGTCCAAAGCTGCCCATAGCCGAACTGCGCCCCGGTCTGCGTATAGGTCGCAATGCCCGACGGGTCGTCATCGGCGGCGCCGGTAATGATTCCTGGCCCCGCGATCTTCAAAAGCTCTTTTACTCGTCTGCTGAATTTCGCCATCCGACGAGATAATACCGGCATATTGTTTGCGCAAGCGAGCGATTTTGACCATGCTCAGGCCGGCGGCCGGGAGGTCGGCGCTGCTCCTATACTGGTTCTGTCTAGTTCCTGGCTTGTTGTCGCAATCCGTTTTCCCGGTTCAGCCGTATACCCATCACTGATTGGGTTCCTTCGGCTCAATTTTCTGATGGTCCGCGCTGGCTGGTGGCACACTGTACCTATGCTCGATTTCATCACCCAGAAAGAACAGCCTACTGTGCTGCTCATCGATGACGACATGGTGAGCCGGGAGGTGATGGCCACCATGATGACGATGAGTGGTTACGATGTGCATACGGCCCAGGACGGGCCGCACGCCCTGGAGTTGCTGGGCGTGGAGTCATGCCAGCCGACGATCATTCTAATGGATGTGCAGATGCCTGGGCTGAGCGGCATCCGATTGATGGAAAAGCTGCGCGAGAGCAGCAAGGCGCGGCTGTATGTGATTAGCGCCAGCAATACGCCGGCGGATGTTCTGGCCCTGGCAGACGGATTCCTGATGAAGCCATTCCCGCCTGAGGCGCTGACGCGGTTGATTGAAGAGCAGGAGGCGTTGACTCGTCCCAAACCTGCTCCGGGGCTTGATCCGTTGGAGACGATCGTCAACCCGGAGACTCTGGCGCAGCTGCGCGAGATGATGCCGGACGCGGCGGTGCGGCAGATCTATGAGGCGATCATCGCCGACCTGGGCCGGCGCACAGCGGCATTGGAAGCGGCAATTGCGAAGCGTGAGTGGAATGAGACCCGGCGCATTGGCCACGCGATCAAGGGCGGCGGGGCGATGGCCGGGGCAATGCAGGTGGCAAGGCTGGGCGAGTTGATCGAGGCTGGAGGCTTGGAATTTGCAGACCAGGAGCTAACTCAAGTCACATCCGACAGTAACCAATCAGATAACAGCAAGCTCATCCTGGCCGATTTGCGGACAGCCGCTGCCAACCTGCAGCGTATGCTGGATGCTGAAATCAAACCGTAAGCAACACAAGGCACTGGAGGTTAGCCGTTTCCGTGGACAAGCCCATCCGAATTGTACTGGCCGACGATCATCCTGTAGTCCGCATCGGGGTGCGGAACATGCTCTCCGAAAAAGACGGCTTTGACGTGGTCGGTGAGGCCACTGACGGCGACGAAGCCATAACCCAGACACTGGAGTTGGAGCCGGACATCCTGCTGCTGGATCTGCAGATGCCGCGTCTGCCCGGTCTTGAGGCCATGCGCGCCATCATGAGCGGGCAACAGACGGTGAAGATTCTCCTTCTCACCTCGACGATTACCACGCAGCAGATCATTGAAGCACTGCACATTGGCGCGCGTGGAATCGTACTGAAAGACGCGCTGGCGAGCCATTTGCAGACATCGATCCGCACCGTCTACGGCGGCGACTACTGGATCGGTGGCAAGCGCGTGGTGAACCTGGTAAGCGCGCTGCACGACCTGATGCAGCAGGCGGTGGTTCCACAGCGCAAGACCTACGGGCTCACGCCGCGGGAACTGGAAGTGGTGGGTTGCATCGTGGAAGGCTGCTCGAACCGCGACATCGCCAAGCAGTTCACGCTGAGCGAGGAAACAGTCAAGCGTCATCTTTCCAATATTTTCGATAAGACGGGCGTCTCAACGCGCCTGGAACTTGCACTGTTTGCGATAGCGCACCACCTGGTGGAGCCGCAGTAAGCCAGGGGTTAGGGGTTAGGGATTAGTTGTCAGGGAGCGGGCCTTCGGGCCCGCTTTTCGTTTCTGGGGCCGAAAGACTTCTCGCGAAGTGGGAATAAACTCATGGTTCTCCAGTTCTATCCACTGAGGACTCCACGGAGGAAGGTGAGCGTTCTTGAGCGGTTCTCTGCGGTACACTGGGCCTGCGTGGCGAATGAGACTGGCGATACCGGGAGCTTTGAGGCACTGGCGATGCCGCTATTCGCCAGGTTGTACAACTTTGCCTGTTGGCTGACGCAGGACCGCTCGGCCGCCGAGGACCTGGTGCAGGAGACATTCATGAAGGCATTGAAGGGATTCTCCTCATTCCGGCAGGGCAGCAACTTTCGCGCATGGATCTATCGGATATTGCGCAACACCTTTCTCACATCGCAGGCGGGGTTGAAGGCTGACGTCTCTCTGGATGAGGACGACGCGGCGGGACTGGAGCCGGCCACGGACGAGACACCGGAATCGATTCTGCTGGCGCGGGTGGAGAGCGAAACGCTGCAGGCGGCGCTCAAGGAGCTGCCTGTGCACTATCGCGAGATTGTCCTGCTTTGCGACCTGGAAGAGATGAGTTACCAGGAGATCTCTCTGTCCATCGGAGTTCCCATTGGCACCGTGATGTCGCGGCTGTCGAGGGGCCGCGGAGCCATGCGAAAGCTGCTCGCAGCCAGGCTGCAGGGGGCTTCGTCATGAACTGCGGAATGGATCCAAAGATGCTGGATGCCTACGTGGACGAGAGCCCGTCGGCAGAGGATGTTGCCGCGCTGGAAGAACATATGCGGGGCTGCGCCGATTGCGCCAGCGAAACCCTGGCTCGGCTGCAAAGGAAGCGCGCCATCCGCGCGGCGGCGGCGAGCCTGGCACTGGCCCCGGAGTTTCAGATGCGCCCGGAGTTCCGGTTGCAGGTGGAAAAGAGCCTGGGAAAGAGACCTGCGCCGCGGTTCGCGGGAGCCTGGCTGCCGTGGCTGGCAACAGCGGTTGTCACTCTGTTGATTTGCGCGGTTTCGGTCGGCATGCTCGTGCGTGGCAGGTTACGAAATCAGGCGGTTGCGGAGGCGATTGATTTGCATGTGGCGACGCTGGCCAGCCCGAATCCGGTGGATGTGGTTTCGACCGATCGGCATACGGTAAAGCCATGGTTTGCGGGCAGAATTCCGTTTGCTTTCAACCTGCCCGAGTTGCAGGACTCGCCTTACAAACTGCTGGGCGGCAAGGTTGCGTATCTCCACAACAGTCCCGGCGCGGAACTTCTTTTTGAACTTCGCAAGCACCAGATATCCGTGTTCATTGTGCAGGAACAGGGCGGGGTTTTTGCCGCCGGCTCAGGCGTGACTCAGGGGAGTTTTCGTGGGTTCAGCGAAGAAACGTGGAGCGAGGCTGGGTTGCGCTACATAATGATCAGCGATACGAACCCGTCGGATGTGCATGTGCTGGGGGATTTGCTGCGGGGCGCGGGCAAGTAACGCCGAGTCAATCTGGTGCTAGACGTTTTTCGGGACGGGCTGGGTGAACGGTGCTGGCTTCTTAGGCCTGGCGGAAGTTTCTATATGCTTTTTTAGAAGCAACCGCAGATCCCTCGACTGCGCTCGGGATAACAGTGCTTTGGGGAATGATATGGGACGCAAGATCACCGGGTCAGGAACTGGTTGGCCAGGCGATCCAGCATTTTGCCCAGGTCGCCAGTGGCTTGGCATACGCCGGTGTGCACCGGCGAAGGCTGGATGATGGTGCTGCGCGGAGAACTGAGCCAGTGGAAGCGTTCGCGCTGCGAAAGCTGAGCGATGGGGCCGGCGCTTGCATCGCCTTCACAGATGAGCGGGAACGCCTCAAGATGGGCACGGACAACTTCTTCGTCGACTTCGGGCCAGAGGGCTTTGAGGCGCTCAGCGTCCAGGTGGATGCGGGCGGCGAGATAGCGCTTTTCCGGGCAGTAGACGACGACGCCGGCGTTGATGAACTCCTGGCGCTCAACTCGAGGGACCACGCGAATGACGGTGTAATCAAATGAGGCGGGCATGAGCGCTGGTCGCCTCCTGTTCAAAGATGTGCGCGCTTTGCAGGCGGCGGAGAAAGAAGTCCAGATAGGCGGCGCGCTTTTCGGCGGCAGAGACCGGGTCGGAGCCGGTTTGCAGCCACGCATCGGGAATCTGGGCGAGGATTTCTGTGAGTAATTCCGGCGATAAACGGGACTGAGCGAGGCGGCCGGCGGCAGGAATCGTCGAGGCCGACGGAAGCAGGACGTGCTTGGCAATTTCGACAAAGGGTGACTCAGCTTTTTGCGGCATGGTCTCCCAGTTGTGGTGGAAATACATGGCCGCGCCGTGATCGATGAGATAGAGCTTGCGGTGCCACATCAGCAGATTGGCGTTGCGCGGGGTGCGGTCGACATTCTGCGTGAAGGCGTCAAACCAGACGGCGAGAGACGCTTCTTCCGGGCTGACAGTGTCGCGGGCGGCGGGGTCGAACATGGTGGAGCCGGGCAGGTAGTCGAGGGCGAGGTTGAGGCCGACGCTGGCTTTGAGGAGCCGGCGAATCTCGTAGTCCGGCTCGTTGCGGCCCAGAACGTCGTCGACGTGAATGAAGATGAGTTCAGGTACGCGGAGGCCAATAGCGCGGCCGATTTCGCCGGCAACGAGTTCGGCTACCAGGGCGAGAGCTCCCTGCCCTGCTCCGCGAAATTTGACGACGTAGATGCCAAGGTCGTCGGCTTCAACGATGGCAGGCAGCGATCCGCCTTCGCGCAGGGGAAGGACGTAGCGGGTGGCGATGGCGGTGCGCAGCATGGCATCAGTGTACCGGTTCGAGAAGAGACTTTGGACCAGCTGGCCTCCCCGGTCTCAAAGGCGAGACCGGGGGCACCCAGGCATTGCATGCAGCGGACGGCGCTTACGCACCAATGAGGCCTGGTGCTTTCCCACCCTTTCCGCAGAAAAAAGCGGAAAGGATGGGGCACGGGAGGTCGCTGGTGGGTCCGAAACTGGCTCCTGGCGGGTAGATTAGACAGGGAGGATTTCTTCGATGGAGATTGCATATCTGGGCTTGGGGAACATGGGGTCCGGCATGGCGCATCGCCTGCTGCTGGCGGGGCACACTGTGCGGGTCTGGAATCGGAGCGCCGCGAAGATGACCCCGTTCGTAGCTGTGGGCGCGGTCGCATGCAGTTCCCCGGCGGAGGCCGTCGCCGGGGTGCCGCTCGTGATCAGTTGCCTGATGGATGACGCGTCGATCCGGAGCGTCTTTGGCGGTGAAGACGGGGTGATCGCGAAGATGGCGCCCGGCGCGATGCATGTGTGCGTGACGACGATCTCGCCGGTTTGCGGCGATTGGCTGGCGGCGGAGCATGCGGCGCATGGGAGCCGCTATGTGTCGGGTCCTGTGCTGGGGCGGCCGGATGCTGCTGCTTCCGGACAGCTGCTTGAGTTGCTGGCCGGCGATGCGAGCGCCATGGAAGAGGTGCAGCCGGTGTTGAAGGCTTTCGCAAGCATCGTAATTCCGATGGAGGGCCCGGCAGGCGTGGCCAACAGCCAGAAGCTGTGTTTCAACTTCTTTATCGCGTCCCTCGTTGAGGTGTTTGCCGAAGTCTACACGTTTGCGGAAAAGACCGGCGCGTCGAAGGAGATTATGGCGCAGTTTTTCCAGCGTGCCTTTGCGCATCCCGGCCTGCAGGGCTACGCCAGCCGAATGAAGGATCGGATCGTCGAGGGCGAAGGTGGGTTTTCCACGCGAGGCGGCCTCAAAGACGTCCGCCTTATGCTGGACGCGGCGCGGCGCGCGGAGTGCCCGTTGGATATTGCGGCTGTGCTTGAGCCAAAGCTGGCGGAGTGCGTGGAGAACGGCCTGGGCGATGCGGACTGGAGCGTGGTGCAGCAGGTGACGCGGGCACGGGCCGGGCTTCCGATGGACTAGTGTGTCGAAGTTTTCCAATTGGGATTCTTGCTCTCCCCGGTCTCAGAATCGAGACCGGGGGCACCCTGCATCAAATGTGCCTGTCGGTGGATTGAAACCTGTGTTGGGGAGCACTTCGGATTCGGCGGCGGATTGGTTAGGATGGAGCCATGAGCTTGAAGGGGAAGATCGTTTTCATTACCGGGGCCAGCACGGGAATCGGCGCGGCCACTGCGCTTGCGTTTGCCGCCGAGGGAGCAAAACTGCTGCTGGCGGCGCGGCGGGCAAAGAAACTGGCCGATGTGGCGTCGCAGGCCCTGGCGCGCGGAGCCGCCGCTGTGCAGGCCATCGAGCTCGATGTTCGCAGCTACCGGTCGGTTCAGGATGCAGTGGACCAGTTGCCGGAAGAGTGGGCGGAGATTGACATCCTGGTAAACAACGCCGGGCTGAGCCGCGGGCTGGACAAGCTTTACACGGGCAGCGTGGCGGATTGGGACGAGATGATCGACACCAACGTCAAGGGCCTGCTTTACGTGTCGCGCGCAGTGGTTCCGGGAATGGTGGTGCGCAAGCGCGGGCACATTGTGAACATGGGCTCGACGGCGGGAGAGATTACCTATCCGAATGGCGCGGTCTATTGCGCCAGCAAGGCGGCGGAGAAGGCAATCAACGACGGGCTGCGCCAGGATCTGCTGGGGACCCCGGTGCGGGTGACGAGCATCGATCCCGGGATGGTCGAGACCGACTTCAGCCTGGTGCGGTTCCACGGCGATGAGGAACGGGCGGAGAAGGTTTACAAGGGATTGACGCCGCTGACGCCGGAGGATATTGCCGACGCCATTGTGTGGTCAGTGAGCCGCCCGGCACATGTCAATATTGCCCGGATCAGCATGACGTCAATCGACCAGGCGAACTCGCTCCTGTTTCACCGGGAGGGGTGAGAGCGGGGTGTGAGCGCGGTGGTTTGAAGTTTGTGCTTCCGCAGGTCTCAAACGCGAGACCGGGGGCGCCCAGCATTTTCGATGGGTCGGGAAACTAACCCAACTGTTCGATCTGGGCTTCGATCTGCGTCAGTGCCGCTTCAAGAGCGGCGCGACGGTCAGGGTTTGAGGTTCTTTGCGAGAGGATATTCTCCCTCTGCAGATGCAGAGCCTGCTTCTGGCGTTCCTTTACCGTGCGAACCTGATCTGCCGCGCGACGCTGGTCCTCGCTGACAAACTCATTGCCGTCGCCGACCTTCGGTTGCTGCAGTGCATTCGCCATCTGTTCCTCCACGGATTTACTTTCCCAACCACGAGCCATATCTTCATTCTACGGGGAATTGGCGGTATTGCGTCCCAATGAACAAGAAAGTCGATGTCTGAAAGGGTTGAGGAGCACCTATGCGCGTATGGCAGATTTCGTCGTTTGGCATTGATTCTTTGGAGTTTGTAGAACGCCCGACCCCTTCGCCGGAGGCCGGGCAGGTTCTGGTGAAAGTGCGCGCGATTTCTTTCAACTACCGCGATCTGTTGGTGGTCAAAGGGTTGTACAACCCGAAAATGAAGCTTCCACGAGTTCCCTGCTCCGATGGCGCCGGCGAAGTGGTCGCGGTGGGTGACGGGGTTACGGCGTGGAAGCCGGGTGACCGGGTGGCTGGGATTTTCATGCAGAACTGGCTGGATGGGGGGCCGAACGCGCAGAAATCCCGGGCTGCGCTGGGCGGGGACGTGGATGGCATGCTCTCAGAGTATGTGGTGCTCAGGGAGTCGGGGCTGGTGGCAATTCCGGAGCATTTGAGCTTCCAGGAAGCCGCGACGCTTCCATGTGCGGCGGTGACGGCGTGGAACGCGTTGTCCATCTGCGATCTGAAGCCGGGAGCTACGGTTCTGATTCAGGGCACCGGCGGGGTTTCCATCTTTGCGCTCCAACTTGCGCGGCTGAAAGGGGCACGGGTGCTGGGGATCTCCAGCAGCGACGAGAAGCTGCAACGGGCTTACGACCTGGGGTTGGACGCAGGACTCAACTATAAGGAGAACTCGGAATGGGACCGCTGGGCGCTGGACGAGACCGGTGGCCAGGGGGTTGATCTGGTCGTCGAAGTTGGCGGGTTGGCGACGCTGCCGCGGTCCCTGCGGTCGCTGCGGATTGGCGGGTCCATTGCGCAGGTTGGGGTGCTGACTGGGTCGGCAGATCCGGTTCCCTTCCCGGTGTCGACCATTCTCCACAAGCAGGTGCGGTTGCGGGGAATCTACGTTGGATCGCGCAAGGACTTTGAGGACTTGAACAAGGCGATTGTGCTCACGCAGATGAGGCCGGTAGGGGAGAATTTTCATTGGTCGCAGGCCCGCGAGGCGCTGGCCCGGATGGAAGAGGGCAGCCATTTTGGCAAGCTGGTACTGACCGTGGCCTAGGAGCTAGCTGACTTTTTCGGTGTATTGGTCGCGCAGGACGCGGCGCAGGATTTTGCCGGTGTGGTTCATCGGCAGGCCGCCCGTGGGCAGGATCCAGATGTGCCGCGGGGCTTTGTAGGGCGCCAGATTCTGTCGGCACCATTGCAACAGATCGTCTTCGGTGGCCGCTGCGCCTTCGTGCAATTCGACGGCGGCGGCCGGCATCTCGCCTTTTTCCGCGTGAGGCAGGCCAAAGGCGGCCGCGCGGGCCACTGCGGGATGGGCCATCAAGCCTTCTTCAAGCTCGCGGACGTAGACGGAGTAGCCGCCGGACTTGATGACATCTTTCATGCGGCCAACCAGCCGGATGAGGCCGAGACGGCTGCGGGTGGCCAGATCGCCGGTGCGAAGCCAGCCATCGGCGGTGAGCAGGCGGTCGGCGTCGGGGACCTTCGCGGCGAGATCATTCCAATAATGCGGGGAGAGTCCACGGCGGCGGATCTGGCACTCGCCGGTGGCGCCAGCGCGCATGGGGTGGCCGTTTTCGTCGGCGACGCGAATTTTGAACGGCGGGACAGGAAAGCAGAGGTCACCGCTGCCGGGCAGGAACGATAGGTCGATGCCCATCATGGCCAGGCCGCCCAGCTCCACCATCCCATAGCCGTTGATGAGCACCGGCGGGATGCGTCCGCCACCGGGCAGGCGTTGCAGCGCTCCGAAGGCGCGAAGGCGCTCGCGAACCTCCGAGGGAAGGTGGTCGGCTGCCGAGAGCCAGACGCGCACGCTGGAGAGGCGGCTGGGGTCCGGGTTGCTGTTCACCAGGCGGGCAAACATGGCGGGCACGCCGACAAAGGCGGTAATGCGATGCCGTTCGGCTAATTCCAGGGCGCGTTCCACGTCAAAGCGGTCAAGAAAGCAGCCGCGGATGCCGGCCATGAGGCCGTAGAGCGCGATGCTGACCGCCATGATGTGCGACCAGGGCAGCGCGATCAGGGCCAGGTCCTTGGGACCTAGAAATGCTCCAGCGATGAAGGTTGAGGAGCGTGCTCCGAGCAGGGCGCGGCTGGAAAGGGCTGCGCCTTTGGGAAATCCGCTGGTGCCGGAGGTGTGGAAGACAGCTACGGTGGCGCCGGGATCGATTTCCGTGGGCGGAAATGGCGCTTCTTCCAACGCCGGGCGGAGGAAGCCGGGGAGCGTTTCTTCCTCCTCGTCGGACTGAATCCAAACGCGGACGTCGAGCTCGCTGCGGTCGCCGATCGTGCGGTTGAAAACGGCCGTGTCGGTGACTAGAACCTCGGTTCCGCTGTTGGCCAGGATGCGCCGGACTTCCGGCAGGGTGAGCATGGGGTTGAGGGGCACAGCAATGCCGCCGGCGCGGATGATGGCCAGGAACCAGTGGAAGCAGTAGTTGTTATTAGTCCGATAGATCGCCACGGGCCGGCCGGGCCGGAGGCCGACTGTGCGGCGCAGAAAGGCGTCAATGCGGGAGACGTCGGCGTGAAGCCAGGAAAGCCGCCGGGGGCCGGTGTCTTCCACAGAGACTTCGCAATCGCCGTTGCGACGGTAAAGCTCATCCACAAGGTTGGCGACTGTAACGGAGCGGTCCCGAGAGATCCGCATGCGCCGGATCAAGTTCATGCTTCAACAACCTGCTTGCGGCCCCACTCGCTGGCGACACAGTAGTCGAAGAGGCGGCCGAGATAATCGAGGACCTGCGGCGAAGCGATTCCGGCTGGGCCAAGCAGGCGTTCGGCGTTGGTAGTGTCAAACTGCATGCGCATGGTGAAGTAGTCGCGATAGGCGCGGCCGTCGCGGAGCACGCGCCGCTTTTTGCCCCAGAGGATCATGAAAAGAATGGGCCGGACCGCGGCGAAGAAGAGGCGTGGCTCGACATAGCGGGCTTCAGGAGCCTTGAAGAACTGGGCGGCGCGGCGAGCAATCTGCTGGATGGTCGCGCTGCCGCGGGGGCCGGCACAAAGATGGACAGTCTGGCCGATGGCCGCGGGGTCAAAGGTCAGGTGAGCAACCGCGGCGGCTACGTAATCGACAGGGACGATGTCGAGAATGGCGTCGGCATAGCCGGGAACCGTGCGCCACAGGCCGCGGGCGTAGATTTTGAGCGGCCAGTACATCATTTTGAAGCTGGAAGTGACGCCGGTCTGGGAGTCGCCGACGATGATGCTGGGGCGAAGGATCATTCCAGGAAGCTTGCCGGGCTCGGCGCCGATTCGTGATCTCACAAGTGCTTCCGCTTCGGACTTGGTCTGCTCGTAGGTGTTGCGGAAGGATTGGCCCACGTTGAGCTCGTCTTCGAGGATCAGGCCGGTCCGCTCTCCCGCAACGTAAGCGGTGCCGACGTAGGCCACGCTGCGCAGGTTGGGCGCGGCGGCGGCGAAGTCGAGAATGCGTCGAGTGCCTTCGACGTTGATGGCGCGGGCTTCCTCGAGTGTGTGGTCGAAGCGGACCGTGGCGGCGGAGTGAATCACCCGGGTGACCTGGGCCGCGAGATATTGGTAGTCGTCCGCACTCAGGCCGCAGTTGGGCAGGCTGACGTCACCGGAGTACGCCTTGACGCGACGGCGATCGGCTGGGGGAACGAGCGCGTCGGCTCGGTCTTGCACAGGTTGGCCGGTGCGCGGGCGAATGAGCAGTGCGAGAGCGGCGTTGGGCTGGCGGGCGAGGAGTTCGCTTACCAGGCGGGCGCCCAGAAATCCGGTTGCTCCGGTAACCAGGATGAATTCTTCGTTAATCACGCGGAAACCGACCTCAGTGCTGACTACTCGAAGGCCGGAAAGCTTTGACCTTTTTTTGAATTTAGATGCCACGAGCAGGGCTGCTTCCATTATAACTGGGCTGGGTTTGGCAGCCACTCAGATTTGCGCTTCCGCAAGCGCCCACCAGTATCTCTGTGATAATGCTCGGGAACGGGCAGTTTTGGACAACATCCGCCGGCATCCGGCTCCAAGCCGGGTTGGAGTGGAAACCGAACTGACAAGAGCTGCGCAGCACGGAAGTTGCAGTGTGGAAATGGCCCGCGGGATGTCACAATTCAGGCGGAATGGTGTCTTATAGACTGTAGGGTGTAGAGACGACCCGCGGAGGCGTCGAGCACGGCTTTGCCGCATCGCCAACAAATCGAAGTTTCCCGTTTGCTCACCGAGCGCAAGCCTGCGGATTTTTCCGTTCTCCCAGGCAGGTTGTCTGGGTGGCGCCTGAAGGCAGCGGCATTGCTTGCCGCCCCAGCTCTGCTTCTGGCGGTGGGCTGCGGCAATGCGGTGGTTGCCGCCGACCCATCCAATGCGAGTTTTTCAATCTCGCCGGGAACCTCTGCGATTGACACCAACTGTACGGGGTGCAACTCGACCAGCACGCAAGGCACGCGGGTCGAGCAGTTTTCAGCCACTTTGAAGGACGGTGGCGCGGCCGCAGCCACCTGGTCCGTCAGCGGCGGAGATTCAAACAGCGGGGCGGGCACGATCAATTCGGCTGGGCAGTACACACCGCCAAGTTATCTGACGGCAGACCGGGCGCAAGTGGTGGTCACGGCCACTCTGAGTGCCCGGAACACAGCAACTGCCGTGCTGACAGTGACGCCGGGATTCCTGCAACCGCTGACGCCGGAAAACGCGGCGCTGGGAGCCAACGGGCAGATTACCGTAACCGGAATTCTGGCTGAAGCTGGAGGCGAGGCGGGAATCTCGTTTGCGCTGTCCAATACGACCACAGGCAATTCTGGCGGGCAGGGTTCATTGGGCGCAACCGCCTGCCAGCGAAGTGTGTCGGCCTTTACCACCTGCTCAGTAACCTACACCGCGCCAGCTTCGGTCGCAGCGACCGGCGTCACCTATGTGGTGGCCACGGCAGGGTCTTCTGCTTCAAAGACCGCCGGCGAGGTATTGCTGAACACGGCCGGCGTTTGGAGCAATCCGGCGTCGCACCAGGCTATGCTGGCCTCGCCGGCAGAACTTGGCAGTTCAGGCGGAAACAATAACGACTACGACACCCAGGGCAACCAGGTGGCCGACTGCTGCGGTGGCACGCTGGGGTCGCTGCTGACCGATGGGAACGGACACACCTACCTGCTGAGCAACAACCACGTATTGGCCCGCAGCGACCAGGCCAGCGCCGGGGACATGATTGTGCAGCCGGGCCTGATCGACAACAACTGCACTCCCTACGGGGATGGGCCGGGGACGACCCCGGTGGGAACCCTGACCGGATGGTTGCCTCTGAGTTCGCCCACGACGAATGCGGACGCGGCGATTGCGCAGGTTGTTTCAGGCGCGGTGGACACGGCAGGCAACATTATGGAGATGGGTACCCGGCAACTGGACGGGACGCTGGCTCCTGCTCCGCCTGGAGTGAGTTCGACCGGCGGCAAGGGCGAGAACGCAACCCTGGGCCTGATGGTGGCCAAGAGCGGCCGGACAACCGGGCTGACGTGCGCGAATGTCTCCGCGGTCAACCTGGATGTGAAGGTGGACTACTTCACCGATTGCGCAGAGACCCGGCCTTATCTGACGAAGACCTACACCAACCAGCTGGCGATCAGCGGAAACCAGTTCAGTGACGCGGGAGATTCAGGGTCCCTGGTGGTGGACTCGAGCGATGCGGAGCCGGTCGGTTTGTTTTTTGCTGGAGGGACGGACGCTTCCGGAGTCAGCGAGGGAGTCGCGAATCCAGCGCCTGACGTGCTGAGCGAGTTAAGCGCCAGGCTGGGCAACGGCGCCAGTTATAGCTTTGTGGGCACGGCTGACCATGGCGTGAGCTGCCTGAATTACGGCGACAACACCGCGGCTGTGGCGCAGGCCAAGACTCTGAACGATGCCGAGATCGGGCGCGCACAGCAGGCGCTCGCAACAGCGCGGCTGCTGGTGAATCCGTCGGCCGGAATTCTCGGTGTCGCCACCGGCAAGAGCAGCGATCACGCTGGCGAGGCAGCAGTGCTGGTGTATGTGGATGAAGCGATGAGCGCTGCGGTTCCGGCCACGTTGGATGGGGTGCGGACCGTGGTGATTCCAACCAACGCGCGCGCCGTTGCGCTGGGCTCCGCGCCAGGAAATCCCCTGGAATCGGCTGCCGCACCTGTCGTGCCGGCGGCAATCCTCAGCCAGGCAATCGCCGTGAAACAGAAGGTGGCGCGAAGCCTGATGGCCCAGAATCCCGAATTCTTTGGGGTGGGCGTGGGGCAGAGTTTGGACAATCCGAAAGAACCGGCACTGATTGTGTATGTGGACCGGAAGAACATTCCTGGGCAGCTTGCGGCGACGATTTCCGGGATGCGGGTCCGGTATGTGGTGATGGAGCGGCTGCATGTGACGCGTGCATATGCAACCGGTGTACAGGCTCGGTCGCGCTGCATGAGCCGCGCGCCGAGGCCATTCGCTGCACAGGATCTGATGAAGCCGCAAGCGTTGAATCTGAACTGAAGAGGCTCTCCCAGGCTTCAAAAGCGAAACCTCGAGCACCCATCATCTAGCAAATCAACTCGAAGAAGGAACTAGCCCGCAATCTGACCTTTTCCCAGCCACTTGCGCATATAAGCTGCCTGACCCACGTGGTAGCCCTCATGCCAAGCCATAAAGGCGATGGTACCGGCCAGCATCCCATCAAAACTGGGGACCTTCTCAGGCCCCGGCCCGGTCAGAGCTTCAGGCGACGCACCTTCCAGCGCAGCAGTGAGGGCAACTTTGACGTCCTGCCAGGCCGCCGTCATCTCTTCCGGAGACGGGTAGTTGTCGACGTCGGCAGCGCTGGAGCCGCGCTCAAAGTAGGAGAGCCAGGGGCGTGACCAGGGGCTGCCGAGGATGGCGAGAACCCGCGAGCGTGCCCAGATGACGTGGCCGGCGACCCAAAACAGGCAGTTGCACTCGCCGGGGTGCGCGGACCATTCCTCCTGCGCCAGGCCGTCGAAGCTCTTGTCGAGCATGTTGGAGTTGAAGCGGAAGGCCGCTGCGGCCTGAACGATCTGTGGCGCGACTGGCATGGCGGGATTTCCTTTCACGGAAAGAGTCAGTGAGTTTTCGAACAGGATTGTATCCTGCCCGGCCATGCCCCGGCGCGACGCTCACTATGCCTTGCGCACAAACGCAACCAGGGCCAAGCGGATGATTCCGCTTCGCCCCTGTTGCTTGTAAGGATAGCCTTTGATACTTGAAGCTACTCGACTGGCTTTGCCTTGGCGTCGCGAAGCGCCTGGTCGATGATGGACTTCACCTGGCGATCAATATCCATGGAGAGCTTACCCTCTCGCGCGCCGAGGTCCCCTTCGATTGCGCCCAGTTTGCCTTCCTTGTCGCCCCAGAGCGCTTGCATTTTGCCAAGGTCGGCATCCTGCATGGCTGTAAGCCCCTGGAGAGCGCCAAGGCGTCCCTGGATTTCGCCGAGCTTGGCTTCAACTTCGGCGAGCTGCTCGGGGCTGACCGTGCTTCCTTTTTTGGCGTCGAGTTTGGCCACGGCGGCGTTGAGTTCGGCCATCTGTTTGGAGATGTCGGGAGTGGGAATTTTGGGTTCCTGGAAGTTCTTAGCCCAATCCTCCTGATGTTTTGCCATCTCCTCCATTTCCTTGGCGAATTTTTCCTGCTGCAGGCTGAGGTCTTTCAAGGGCCTTTGCATGGCTTCAAAGCGGGCAATGATCGCCGGATCTTCGACGATATAGTCCTTGCCTTTGTGGCGGAACCAGAGGAACTTTCCATGGGCCTGCTTGCCGGCCCTGTCGATGGCTCCGCGGGTGTTGTCATCCCATTCGCCGGAGAAGCTGATGTGATTGCCGGGCTCGGTCACCAGAGCGTAGGAGTCGCCATTCGAGTTGTAGGAATAGCCGTAACCGCTGTTCTGTATTGCCAAATTGAGTGCAACCTGGGCATCGACCTGCGCCTTCGCCTTCACTTCAAGCATTTCTGCCGCGGAAGCCATGTCCCTGGCAGCGTCTGCAGAGGGCTCTGGTGCTGGTGCAGGCTCCGGCGCGGGGTCAGGCGAGGCCGGCGGAGCAGCCGGCGCTGCATCTGCGGCAGGCTCCGGATCGGCCGCGGCCGCTGCGGGAGTGGGTGCAGAAGCAGGTCTCGGCGCTGAAGCTGGAGAGGGTGCGGCAGCAGGTGCGGGAGGCGTGGGCGGCGTGGCTGTTTGGGCAGCTTGTACGCGAACCATGGCTGTGCCGGCAAACAGCGCCACCGGGACCAGCAGAATGGCAAGCAGAATGCGGCTGCGGCTGGTGATAAAGGCGCGGCGGAAGGCCGATTCGTCGAGGAAACGTTCGATGCGCTGGGACAGATTGCTGGTGCGGGCCATGGCGACTCCTAAAGTTGCTGAGTGGACGGTTGGGCGCGGCAAGGCCGCGAATTCGAGCAGAACCTGGGCGTAGGAGGCGCGACTGACGGCCTGTTCCAGGCCCGCATGGTCGCTGATGGCCTCGCCGAGGTCAGAGAGTTTGCGCTGCAGCCACCAGCCGAGCGGGCTGAACCAGTAGACCGCGGTGTAAAGGCCGGCGAGGAGTTGCAGGTAGAAGTCGCCCTGGCGGACGTGGGCGTGCTCGTGGGCGAGAACGATGCGCAGCTTTTCGCGATCCCAGGTTAGGCAGTCGGCGGGGTGTAGGATGCCGGAGCCGATGGTGACCGGCGAGGAGACAGAAAAGCTGAAGCGCAGGGCTGGATTGGCTTCTGAAGCGGAGCCGGAGTCAGATTCGATCTGGAACGGCTCGGAGTTGAACCAGAGTTTCATCGCAAGAGCAAGTCCCCAGAGAAGACGGATGACGAGAATGGCGGCGACGGCTAAATAGAGAAGCGCTGCAAGAATGGCCGGTTCTGGAATGCGTGGGTACGCTGGCGGAGCCTCGCTGGGCGTGAAGACCGCTTGCGTTGGTGTTGTCTGAGGGCTTGCGGCCGCACTGATTGCGACGATGGATTGGCGGCGGTGCCTTGCGAGCCGGATAGCAGGTGCCGCCGGGACGGCTTTCAAATCGCTGGCCAGCTCAGGGATCTGGATGGCTGGCGGCGCGGTTTTGGGCTTTGAAGGCCAGCGAATCGCCGGTATGCGCAGGGCCATCGAGGCTGGCAGAATCTCCCACTTCATCACAAGTGGCATGGCGATTGCGCTGAGGAGCACCAATCCCCAGGCTGCCTTCTGCGCCGGGACGTTGGTCATGCGGAACACTCGGAGGCCGGCGAGGACGGCGACGGCGACGAGCAAGGCACGGAGGGCTGCTTCAAGCAACAGGTTCATAGTTTTCCCCCTTTTTCGCGATGGGTGGATGGTTTGGAATCGGCGGCGTTTTTCTGGGCCAGGGCAATGCGCTCGGCAAGGCGCTGGAGTTCGGCGCGATCCAGAACCTTGGAGTCGACCATGCCCACCAGCAGCGCTTCCACCGAGCCCTCGCAGAACCAGTCGACGATGCGCTTGACGGCGCGGCCGGCAACCCGCTGGCGGGACTGGGCGGGACGGTAGACGAAGGTCCGGTCTTCGACAGAGTGGGTCAGGTAACCCTTTTCTTCCAGACGGCGCAGAACGGTGCGGATGGTGGAATCTTTGAGCGGCCGCCCGAGCTCTTCGCGGACTTGCTCGGCATTGATTTCGGTCTTGCGCCAAATGATGGAGAGGATGCTGCGCTCGAGTTCTCCGAGCTCCGCAGGATCGTGGCTGATTGGAGTGTTACTCACCATAGTGTTACTGACTGTAACACATGGGAAGGGTGAGCGTGCAAGTGGAATTTTTTGTTTTTGGGGGGGGGCGGCGGCTTTCGATGGGATGGGAAGGTGGCGCCGGCGTCTTGGGGATGGGCGGATACTGCTGTGTGCTTTTTCTTGAGAGCAACCGGAGTCAACCATGGCACGATACGACACCCATTGCTGCCGCCCAGGACACAGAAATCCTGTCGTGGCGGGCCGAAAGGAAGGGCCGTATCCTCCCTGCCGAAGGCGCGCTGGGATGTTTCGCAAAGGTTAACTGACGGGTGGCCGGTTAACCGTCCGGAACCCAGGGGGCTGAACTCCATTGATCCTTTCGGGCGAATTGGCGACTTCTTGCGGCAAGTCGATTGTGCGCAGACTCATTCCGCAACTTCGAGGCTTGCTGGAGCAACTCTGGACGCCGTCGAGTTGGGGGACGATTCTCACACAAAATGAGCTACTGAGACCGTACTCGCAGGCCGCGGCCTAAGTAGGGTGAGAACAAGCAATGGAAGTCCAGGCTAACTGATGGATCGCTCCGGAAACAACCCGATCACAAAGGAGATCACTGATGAATCGTATGATTAGAACGCTAACTCTTGCAGCTCCGATGGTAGCCGCTGCTTTCACGCTCGTAGCAACCAACGCCAAGGCGCAATGGATTAGTCCGGTCGAGGGCGGACGCACCACAGTTACTTTGTCCCCCGCCTTTTTGGCGGATCTGACAACAGCGAAGGTTACACCATCCGCAGCGTACCCCTCGCAACTATACTTAGATCAGATTGATTTCCCGATTAGTTCCGGAGCCATCAGCCTGGAGACTGCTAAATTGCAGGTGCTGCATACCGGCGGTATCAACCTCGTTGCGGAAAGCAGGCAGATACGGCTCGAAGAACTGATTCTAACCACTTATGGAGAACAAGCGTACATCAGCGCACTGGTCGTTGCCGACGGGCGCTTTTTTGGCCGCGTGAATGTCTTCGACGTGACGTTGCCAGGCAATACCACTTCGCCGCTTGAACCTAAGAACGGGGAGTTCCTTCTCGGTGGGCTGGAGCTGCACCTTGACCCAGCAGGAGCGAGCGCACTTAACGATGTCCTTGGCGTGAAGACTTTTGCGGATAACTTGTATGTCGGGTATGCGCAGTCCCTGATCTTCGTTCCGTTGAATGCGCAGGTTGAGTAAATAACTCATCCGGGATGGTCAGGCTAAGAGCATCCCGGTATGGGTTTCGTTCTCAATAGCATTTCACTCACACTCCCAAGAATCCCAATTCGGCGCGACTGCGCAGGTCGACAAGTCGGGTGGCTCCGGTGATTGAGGAAAGAGTTACTTCCGGTTTGGCGGTGACACAGGAGTAACGTCGGTTATCCAACCACAATCGCGTCTACCCATTAGCAGTCTGCGGGCGGCGGACATGTGGAGACACGGGCTGCATTACAGTTTTATTCTTTCGGGATTGCGACGTGGGTTGCGCTGGCGATGCAAGCAGCTTGCATGTGGCCTGAGATGCGAGGTTCCAGAGGGCAAACGTCGAAATCGCCGTAAAGAGTCCATCCACCAGTGTTCGGGATGTATTTGCGGACTAAAGTAAGCCCCTCAGGCGATTCGTTATCGAGGGTTGTGCCATCATGGCGAAAACCGTATTTGTTGCTGTAAATCCCGTAGAGATGATGGGTATGAAATGGCCAGAGTCGAACGGCAGGTGTTCCATTTCCGAGAGTTAGCCTGCCATGGGTTTGGAAGCAGCTTGGCGCTACCTCAGGAGTCTTACAAGGTTGATCGCGGTAGCTTCCATTGGCGAGTGCTTTCGCGGAAACGAGTAAGACGAGGATGGCGAGACGACGCAGCATGGTCATCACTGTACACCCAAGGGTTCGGGATTCCCAAAGTGGGGTGTTGTGGAGAATAAAGCCGCTAGGCACGCGGGGGAACATCGTAGGCCGTCATCGCGAGTGGATTGTCGCCAATCCGTACATTACAGCCGTTTTGGAGTTATGTCCGGATTGCCGGTGATCTAGGAGCATCCATGAATTGCAATGCGCCACCTTCCGAGAAAGGCGGCTTCGCGACCACAACGCGAATTGCAGGTTTTCGTCCTATGCTCGATGAGCGGCTCCTCATAAGTCGGCGGCCGACGAGATGACGGCAACGGGCTTCGGCTGGGGCCGGGCGCCTTTGATCATGAGCCAAAGCACGATGGCGCCCTCTCCGAGGAGGGCAGGGGAAACGACTCGGGTTACGCGATCGACAAAGTCCGGAG
>Ga0302319_10000958_pt1 | contig 64944 bp, 58 predicted proteins | sample Bog_T0_2_FD_203319 | JGI IMG/M metagenome (GOLD analysis project Ga0302319, IMG submission 203319) | Peat permafrost microbial communities from Stordalen Mire near Abisko, Sweden - Bog_T0_2 | ecosystem: Environmental > Terrestrial > Soil > Wetlands > Peat | place: Sweden: Abisko, Stordalen Mire...
GACGCCCCTCATCTGGGCGCCAGAGGGACTTCAACCCTCCTGAACAATGCGCTGCTCAGCGCACACTATGGCCGCTGCTGACTTCTGGCGATTCCTCCCAGCGCCTCGCGACGCCGGTAGCCCAAGGGCAAACCGCCAGACCTCCCCGGGTATTACGCACTCACCTTCACGCTTATGCCTGTCGGATATACGTCGCGGCGCTCCGTGCAAGTACTGGGCTTTGCAGATATTGGCCTGCTCACCCCGCCGTGCCGCCTCTATCCGCTCGCTGTTCGTCAGGCCAGCGCTTTGCCTGCGGCTTCCTCCAGATCCCGCCTCGCGACGGACACCCTTGCCGTTCAGCTAACACTTCCCCTTGCCGGGTGTGTAGGGGACTTGCACCCCCAAGTGAGTGCGCCCTGCCGGGCGCACCAAAATAGAAACGGGCCATCCGACTGGACGGCCCGCCGCTGACCTTCTGACTCAGTTGCTTAAGCGTTAATCGCCATGCCTTCCACGGCACCGTATGCGTCCAGCAGACTCTCGGACAGGGTGGGATGGGCGTGGATGGTGAACATCAACTCCTCGACCGTGCCTTCCAACTCAAGCACTGCAACTGCTTCCGCGATCAGCTCCGTGGCTTGTGGGCCGATGATGTGGACGCCGAGAATTTCGCCGTATTTCACGTCGGAGACGATCTTTACGAAGCCGTCGTGGTTGCCTAGAATTGTGGCCTTCGAGTTGCCCGCAAATGGAAACTTGCCGACCTTCACCTCGAAGCCTTTTTCCTTTGCCTGCGCCTCCGTCAGGCCGACGCTGCCAATCTGCGGCTCGCAGTAAGTGCAACCGGGAATCCGATCTTTCCGAACAGGCTTGAAGGTGCGGCCGGCAATCTTTGCCACTGCGACCATGCCGCTCATGGCACCGACATGTGCGAGCTGCGGCAATCCTGCCACGATGTCACCAATGGCAAAAACGCCTGGCTCGGCGGTTTCCTGCGCGCTATCCACTTTGACGGAGCCGCGGTCGAGCTCGATCTTTGTCTTCTCCACGCCCAGGTCGCCGGTGCGCGGAGCACGACCAACTGCGACTAGAACCTTCTCGGCCTCCTTCGCCTGCCTCTTCCCGTTCGCATCGGTATAGGTCACCTTGACGCCGGTTTCGGTCTTCTCGACCGTGCCTACTTTCGCACCCGTGTTGACGTCGATGCCGCGCTTCTTGAAGAGTCGCGCCAGTTCCTTGGAGATTTCCTCGTCCTCGACTGAGACCATGCGCGGCAAAAACTCCAGAATCGACACATCTGCCCCAAATGTCTTGAATATTGAGCCGAATTCCACTCCGACGGCGCCGGCGCCGATAACTACCAGCGACTTGGGCGCCTGCTGTAACGCGAGAATTTCAATGTTGGTGAGAATGCGGTCATCGGCTTGCAAGCCGGGAAGCATCTTTGCTTCCGAGCCCGTCGCGAGAATGACATTCTTGGCCTTCACCTGGCTTACTTCGCCGCTTGTTCCGGTCACATCCAGGGTATGAACTCCGTCAACTGCTGAGCCGGTGAGCCGCGCGTACCCTTCGAGCCGCGTAACCTTATTTTTTCGAACCAGGAAGTCGAGCCCCTTGGTGTGCTTGGTTACGATGCCGTCCTTGCGCTTCTGTACGGCCGCCCAGTTCAGCGTCGGCGTTGCGCCCTCGCCGAGGTTGATCCCAAACTCAGCAGCATGTAGCAAATGGTTCCAGATCTCCGCGTTGAAGAGGAGAGCCTTGGTTGGAATGCAGCCAACGTGCAGGCAGGTTCCACCGAGCTTGTCGCTCTTTTCGATGAGCGCCACCTTCAGGCCGTACTCCGCACCCCGAAACGCTGCTGTGTATCCGCCAGGACCACCACCCACAATTGCTATGTCGTAAATTGCCTCTGCCACTGCCCGCTCCATTCTGCGCCGCTTACCAGTCTTTGAGCGGCAATCACCATCGCTTGGTACTCGAGTTGTATTTCGTTCAATTCCTGGAAGACGGCCAAAGGCCCGGGCCTAAAGGCCAAGTAAATTCGCCGTCTTTCGGAGGGCTAAAACTCCCTGCTCCCTTCGCGAACGGCGACCTGCAACCGTAGTATTAGTTTAAATCTTTGCCTGACCTAAATCTCGAACAACCCAAATCTTAACCTAACCGGAATCACTCAACTCAATCCAAGTATGTGGTACTCTTTTCCCGCAACCCACGGCAGGTTTGGAAGCTCTCATGCCAAGAAAGACCTCTCATTTCGCCATCGGCCTCGCAGCCGTGCTGCTCGCTACCTCCGCGGTGCTTTCGTCGCAAGACCCTCAGCCACAAACACGTCCAGTTGCGGTCAACGGGATAACGATTTCGGACGTTCCGAATGCCCCTTTTTCCGCCACAGCAGTCATTGAGTTCGAACGCTACTTTTCGGACGGTTCCACCCAGGTCCGTCGCACTATCAATCTGATTGCGCGCGACTCCGAGGGCCGAACTCACAATGAGACCCGCCGCCTCATGCCGGAGTACTTCCACGGTTCGCCTGAATTGACGAGCGTCCGACTCTTCGATCCACTCACACGTATTCGAACCATATGCGACCCCGGCCTTCATCTTGCACGCCAGGAGGTGATCCCCAAGAAACCGAAAACGGAAAGCGCTCCCAACCCTCTGGTTCGCATCGAGGACCTCGGTACCGACACTCTCAATGGCCTGAAGGCAAAAGGAACGCGCCGCACCTTTACAGTCAACGGAGACCGTCGTGGGGACGGCGGCCCTGTCGAGGTCGAGGATGAGACTTGGTACGCCGAGGACTTGCATATCAACCTGCTTGTCCGTCATTCCGATCCTCGCGTTGGGGTGCAGACTGTCGGTGTCTCGGGATTAAAACGAGAAGAGCCGCCCGCATCCATGTTTCAGGTTCCTCAGGGCTACAAAATCGTCGATGTAACTCCAACTCCAACGCCCGCTCCGGCAAGTGCTCCCCCGCCAAATGCTGTCGTAGCGGTCCCTAATCCTTAGTCGCTGCCTCTTGCACGACATCGAACGCGGCGCGAACGGTTTCCGGCTCATCCCCAAACATTTCGAGCCAGCTCACTCCCGGCTCTCGACGAAACCACGTGAGCTGGCGCTTTGCATAGTTCCTGTGTCCCTGCTGCGCCGCTTCGACCGCCGCGGTTTCGGTCATTGTGCCGGCTAGCACAGCGAGTGCCTGTCGATAGCCCAGCGAATCAAGCGCCTTCACAGGACCATATTGTTCCAGAAGGCCTTGCGTCTCCTCAACCAGCCCCTCTGCGAACATTTCAGCCGCCCGCCGGTTTAGCCGCTCGTAAAGTGTTTTCCTAGGCGGATTCAACCCAATGCGCAACAGCCGGAACCCCTTGAGCGGATCGCGCGCCTTCGACTCGTTCCCCAGTACCTCCGACATCGGCGAGCGACTTGCCAGGCAAACCTCAATAGCCCTCATCAGCTTGGCCGCGTCATTGGCATGGATTCTCGCAGCGGAAGCTGGATCGAGCCTACTGAGGATTTGATGTAGCCACCCGTGTCCGCGCTTCAATCCGCTTCGAGTCAGGCGCGCCCGCAACCCATCCTGCCGCGCGGGCCCGGCAAACAGGCCATCGGTAAGAGCACGTAGATAGAGGCCTGTTCCGCCGGTCACAATGGGGAGCTTTCCCCGGTTCGCAATGTCAGTGAGTGTCGCTCGAGCCTGCCTGCTATATTCGCCCGCGGTGAAGGGCGCATCCGGCGTGGTGACATCGATCAGATGATGCCGCACGCGGGCTCGCTCCTGTGCTGTCGGCTTGGCCGTACCTAGCTCCATACCGCGATAGACAGCGACCGAGTCGCAACTGACAATCTCACCGCCAAACCGCTCTGCAAGTTGCAGCGAGAGAGCTGTCTTTCCGCTTCCCGTTGGGCCAAGGATGACCACGACGAGCGGGGCAACTTTCAATTCAATTACGTTCACGGCCGCCACCATCCGGTCGGGAATATCCAGGAAGGATTGGTCCGGAAGAGCCAGAAGACCAGAACCGCCACAGCTATCAGTACCAGGCCAATCGCTTGATTGCGGCGGAAAGCGCGCGTTTGCTCGACTCGCCGCGCTTTCTCGGCCTGTTCCTGCGAATAGGGCTTGATGCGGCGCTCAACCATCTATTGGCCTCTGACCTGCCACGATTCAGTATAGGGGGAGCCAGCATTCATGCCCATTTTCAACCCGAGTTTGACTTCCTACCCCTGGTTTGCTCAGATAACCTTTCAGCATTGCTGTACATTCGCGGCACAGGAAGCGCAGGGAAGTACTAATGAAAGTCTTGATCTTTGGTTCGGGAGGCCGCGAGCACGCGCTGGCCTCGGCGGTAAAACGCAGCGAAAAGGTTTCGGAGCTGGTTTGCGCGCCCGGCAATGGCGGAATCGCCGAGATTGCCCGCTGCGTCCCGGTTGACCTCAAGGATCTGAGCGCCATGGTTCGGGTCGCCCTCGACGAGCAACCTGGTTTAACCATCATTGGCCCCGAGCTGCCGCTGTCGCTCGGCATCGTCGACGCCTTGCAGGAACACGGCCTGCGGGTCTTTGGACCTACACGCGCTGCCGCAATGCTGGAATCCAGCAAGGGGTTCGCCAAGCGCTTTCTCCAGCGCCATAACATTCCCACCGCCAATTATGCTGTCTGCACCTCAGCTGCCGAGTTCGAACAAGCTGTGGAAATTTTCCATCCGCCCATAGTGGTGAAAGCCGATGGCCTGGCGGCCGGCAAGGGTGTTTTGATCTGCCATTCGCGCAACACTGCTATCGAGGCCGCACAAGGCCTGTTCACCGGCACGATTTTGGGTGAATCGGAGCGCCAGGTCGTCATTGAGGAATTCCTCGTTGGCGACGAAGTTAGCTTCCTATGCCTCTCTGACGGAACAAACGTCGCTCCGCTTGCCCCGGCGCAGGACCACAAGCAGATCGGAGAAGGGGACACCGGACCCAATACCGGCGGGATGGGCGTCTATTCCATGGACTCTTTGCTGGAACCGGGAATGACTGAGTGGATTCTGCACCACATCGCGATCCCGACAATCCAGGGAATGGCGCGGGAGGATACGCCCTTTGTTGGAGTCCTCTATTGCGGCCTGATGATGACACCGCGCGGTCCGCAAGTGCTTGAATTCAACGCACGATTCGGCGATCCGGAGACTCAGGCAATCCTTGTGCGTCTGGAATCGGACCTGGTCGAAGCTCTCGAAGCTTGTATCGACGGCCGTCTCGCTCAAACCGAAATGCGCTGGTCGCAAGGAGCCTCTGCTTGTGTTGTCGCCAGCTCTGCCGGCTATCCCGGTGGCTACAAAACCGGTTTCCCCATCTCCGGACTGAGCGGCGCGGCTCGTGTACCCGGGGTCCAGGTCTTTCATTCCGGCACCGCGCTCAAAGACGACCAACTGGTTACTGCCGGAGGCCGCGTGCTTGGAGTTACCGCTGTGGCAACCTCTCTTCAGGAGGCTCTCAATCGCGCTTATCAGGCCATGGCCGAGATTCAGTTTGAAGGTATGTATTATCGGCACGACATCGGCCACCGCGCACTCAGGAAGGCACTATGACAGCTGCGATCACACTCGTAGAACTGCTTGGCTGGAATCAGGAAGCATCCAGCTTCTGGAAGACCTGGCTTGACGCCAATCCCGCCACTCTGGAATTGCCATGCGACATTGGCAGAGCAAAGAACGTGCAGGAATTCGTTCGTCATATCTGGATCGTCGACCTGTTTTGGGCACGGCGCATTGCTGGTTTGCCGGTATTGGATCGGGAAAAAATGCCTCACGGCCCGCTCGATGTCCTGTTCGAGCAGCATCTCGAGGCTGTCAGGATACTTCGCTCGCTTCTCGATGATCCCGACTTCAACTGGACCGCGAGGCTGAGCCTGAGTGCTCCATTCCTGCCGCCGGAGAGGCGAACTCCGACGCGCCGCAAAGCCATGGCTCATCTACTGACCCATGGTCCGCGCCATTGGGCGCAACTGGCAACACTGGTGCGTGTCGCTGGATTCCCGTCGGGATTCGTCGGCGACCTGCTTGCTAGCTCAGCTCTGGAATAGGCTCAGACGCGGCTCCTGGCGGAGGCCCGCCTGTAGGCGCAGATCGCCCGGCGTGCTTCTGGAAACACGATCTGCAGAGCACCGGCCGTCCCTGTGTGGGTTTGAAGGGAACGGTGGTTTCAGCTCCGCACTCGGAACAAGTCGTCCGCGTCTCCGAACGCACTCTCGGACCGCCGCGCACACGCTTGGCCTTGCACTGCTTGCAGTGCTTGGGGTCGTTCTTGAACTGTTTATCGTAGAAAAATAACTGTTCGCCGGCTGTGAAAACAAAGTCGGCTCCGCAATCATTGCATTTCAACACTCTGTCGATGAATTCCATGGCCTGGCTTCCCTAGGGGGCAGGGAACACGGATGAATTTCGGCCATGAATCTAAGATACTCGCCGCTCCCGTTTCCCTGTCTTCGTACGTAAGTCCACAACAAGGGCCCGGACCGCAAAAAGTTCAGCGGCAAGTTTTATTCGCTTCCAGAGGAACCGGAAGACTTGTACTTCAATACCACGCCATTTACAACCAAATATGATGACGAAACATTTATGAGATTGGCCGCCCCGGCTCTGTCTAACTTGCTGGAACCTCCTGATCGGAGGAGGTTGCCGGGGCGCCACGAGCTACAAACCAACGTTGAAAAACTAGTCAGCCTCTTTGCGAGCCTTCTTGCGATTCCGCTTGCGTGCCAATGCTGCCTTCACGCGGCGCTTTTCACCGGGCTTCAGATAGTAGGAGTGACGCTTAACTTCCTTGATAATGTCCTCCTGCTGTACCTTCCGCTTAAACCGGCGCAGCGCGTTTTCGAGCGGCTCGCCTTCTTGTACGCGAACCTCTGCCAAGAAATCCCACCTCCAAACCCGCCAAATGGCCTCCCTAATGATACCGAATTATTGAGCACTGGGTCAAAAATGCCGCTTATCTTTTGTATTTCCATTGACATAGTTCAATATTTCAGCCCGTTTTTCCCATCTCGCGAAATAGGCTCGGACTTTAGGGTTCCTTCGTGTGATTTAGATCAAAGCATCTCCCTCCAATCCGAGGCTCGGCTTCTCGTCCGCTCCTGACCGCGGTCTGCAAATGCCGTAAACTTACGGTTGAAGGTTTTCACCCATGATTCGGACTTACCAGGGGCACACACCCAAGGTTCACGATAGCTGCTACATCGATCTTTCCGCCCAGGTGATTGGGGACGTTACCCTCGGCGCACACTCCTCCGTCTGGATGAACGCTGTTCTCCGCGGCGACGTCAATTCCATCCGCGTTGGCGCCAACTCCAACGTTCAGGATTGCGCCGTTCTCCACGGACAGCGCAACCTATATCAAGTCATTGTGGGCGAATGGGTTACGATCGGCCACAACGCTACCGTCCACGGCTGTGTGGTTGAGGATGAATGCCTTATCGGCATTGGCGCGCGGGTCTTGAATAATTGCCGCATCGGGACCGGGTCAATCATTGCCGCAGGCGCCGTCGTCCCCGAACACACCGTTGTACCGCCTCGCACTCTGTGGGCGGGAGTTCCAGCCAAACTTCGCCGCGAACTCTCTGACAAGGACCGCGCTCTGATCCTCGAATATGCAGGGAACTACCTCCGCTACACCGATATCTACCTCGGCGAACCACCCGTTTAATTAGAACCACGAAGACCAATGCCGGGCACGATCTGCCCTGAGTTGATAACCTTCTATTGTGTGCGCAACCCGTTCCAACTCGCTCGACTGGAGAACATTCATGCCGCGCCGTCTTTCGCAATTCCTATTTAGCGGTTTACCAATGCAACGGCTCTGCAAATGTTTCTTGATGCTTTTCACCTTCGGCTTTGTACTCTGCTGCGAAGCTCTCACTCAGGAGCCTTCCGTTCCCAGCCTCGTATCGGCCGCCGATAGCGACTCCAGCGCGTTGCCGGACGCGCCACAGTCGCAAACAACGGGCCAGTCGCCGGCAAAGAAAAGTGATGACGTAACCCTAGCCAACACGCCCGCGCATATCCTTAAAGATCAAGTCGCCATTTGGACCAGCCCAGCGCGCATCCGCGAACATGACCTTGCTTACCTGGTTCCGATTGGCCTGGCCACAACGCTGGCGATCACTGTCGATCACCAGACCATGTCTTCGTCCAAACTCGATGACCCATCCCTCAACAGCCACGCCGCAACTGCTTCGAACGGCCTGCTCGGGGGCTTTGTCGCTGCGCCGGTGATTATCTACGGACTGGGCCACATCCACCACGACGAACACGCCACTGAATCTGGAATCCTTGCCGGGGAAGCAATGGTCGACAGCCTGGTTGTGGATGAGGTGATGAAAGCTGTTTCCATGCGTGAGCGTCCCACCCTCGATGGTGCCAAGGGAAAGTTTTTTCAGAGCGGCGTGGGCCTCAATTCCTCTTTCCCATCCACGCACAGCATGATCGCCTGGTCCTCCGCCGCTGTGATCGCCTCGGAATACGACGGACCCTTGGCCAAGCTCACCGCTTATGGTCTCGCGACAGGGGTAAGCATCACCCGCGTGCTTGCGCGGCAGCATTTTCCTTCAGATGTCGTCGTGGGTAGTGCGGTGGGATGGCTCGTTGGGCGGTATGTGTTTCACAAGCATCGCAAGGCAGATGAAGACTACTAAAGCAGGTCTGGGCCAGAATGGTTCGCCGCGGCGTAACATGCACCTGAAAAACTCGGCTTTTCGGCTGAAATTCGAGAAAAGCATACCTCAGCGGCTAATCCCGACTTTGATGCTTTTGGCTTTGTGCTGGGGATGAAACCCCGGCCTACCTTCAACACGAGACTGATCCCCGTCCCTCCCTAGCCACGCTCATACCGGGAGCGGGTTCCTGCCCGAGAAGAATTTCCTCTGGTGCCAATACGGATAGACAGCAGGCTGTTCGCTTGCTTTATCCAGCGCTTCCACTTGGGATTTTGTCAGATTCCAACCTGCGGCTCCCAGGTTTTGGCGCAGCTGTTCCTCATTGCGCGCACCGACAATTACAGAAGAAACCGTCGGTCTCTGCAGAAGCCAATTCAGCGCCACCTGGGGAACCGTCTTTCCCGTATCAGATGCCACTTTGTCCAATGCATCCACGACGGAATAGAGAAACTCGTCAGCCACCTGCGGCCCTGCCTCGGCGGTCTTATGCAAACGGCTTACCTCTGGGATCGGCTGTCCACGACGAAGTTTGCCAGTCAGGCGACCCCAGCCGAGCGGACTCCACACCAAGGCTCCCACCTTTTGATCAATGCCGAGCGGCATCAACTCCCATTCATACTCACGGCCTATGAGCGAATAGTAGACTTGGTGCGCGACAAAAGGTGTCCAGCCGTACCGTTCTGCCACGGCCAGTGATTTCATCAGATGCCAACCTGAGAAATTCGACGCCGCGATGTAGCGGACCTTACCTTCGCGGACGAACTTGTTCAGAGTGTCCTGCACTTCTTCAATCGGAGTCAGCGCGTCAAAGCCGTGCAAGTGGTAGATGTCGACGTAATCCGTCCCCAGACGCCGCAGGCTGGCTTCAAGCGCCCGGCGCAGATGGTATCGCGACGAGCCTTCATCGTTGGGACCATTGCCGGTTGGGAAACCAGACTTGGTAGAGATGAGCGCCTTGTCCCGCTTTCCCTCCAGCGCCTTTCCAAGAATCTCCTCGGACCGTCCGTCGGAGTAGCCGTCGGCGGTGTCGAAAAGATTTACTCCAGCCTCGAAACAAACGTCGATCAGGCGCCGCGCCTCGTCTACCTCAGTTGAACCCCATGCCTTGAAAAACTCGTTGGAACCGCCAAACGTTCCGGTGCCAAATGAAAGCGCAGAAACTTTGAGGCCTGAGCCTCCTAGCAGTCGATATTCCATGCGGTTTGGATGCGGGACTTGCCATCAGGATGCAGAGTCAAGAAGCTTTGGTTTTCATGGGTCGCTTCTTGCGTTTTCCTCGAGGCGGAAGCCGTATGCTCGCCAGAATGACTCGGCCGCGATCCGACCAAAGTCATACGGTCCGGAATGCGCCTCTTTGTGGAAGATATGCCCATACAGTAGCGGGCCCAGCAGCAGCGCCATGGTCGTATCCATATCGAGGGTCGCCGGGAGCAGCTTGCGTTTAATACCGCGTTTTAAAATCCGCTTCAGGCAGACTCGCGAAGGCTCCATCACTCTGTGCCGCCACGCTTCGCCGAATTCATGATGCACGGCCGAATAGGCAATCAGCGCCGGCATCATTCGTTCCCGGGCTGCGTCGAATTCGTCGGGAGGACGACGGCTCAGTATCGTGACAAGGTCGTTGCACAAATCGCCCGAGTCCACATCCTCAGGGTCGCGCCCCAAGCCATTCATCATCAGCATCACGTCTATCAGCAAGGCTTCTTTGTTGGGCCAGTGATTGTAGACCGTCGCCTTGCTGACTCCGGCGCTCTGCGTGATGGCGTCCATACTGGTGCCGTCAATGCCGCGCTCGCCGAAAAGACTAAGCGCGGCACGCAACACCCTTTCATGCGCTTCTTCACTGCGTTGCCGTGCCATGACTAAATCTCGATCTTCGAAAAGCGCCAGGCGCCAATCACGATGAACACCATTGCCACTACTGCCAGAACCTCGAAATCGGTCGTGGCGTGGTAGTGCGACTTCTCCAGCAAAATCGACCGCATGCCGTCGACGCCATACGACAACGGATCAATCATCGTTGCGGCTGCCAGCACTTTCGGCAAGCCATCCAGTGGAAATAGCGCTCCGGATAGAAAGAACATCGGCATCACCAGGAAATTCATGATCAACTGAAATCCCTGCATGTCCTGGAGGCTCGAACCCACTGCAACACCGAGTCCTGCAAACACCGTCGCAATCAGTAACATGAATCCGAGTGCCAGCGGAACCGTGGCCAGGTGAGCAGGTCTGAAGCCTGCAATCACGCACACGACTGTCACCAGGAGGCCTTGCAGCACCGCAACTGTTGCTCCGCCCAACGTGCGGCCAATCATGATTTGCACGCGGGCTACCGGCGCCACCAGCGTCTCTTTCAAGAATCCAAACTGCCTATCCCACAAGAGGCCAAGGCCGGAAAAGATCGATGAGAAGAGCACTGTCATCCCGATGACTCCCGGAGCTACGAACTGCACATAATTGCCTTGACCCGCTTTTTGAAATACTGGACCCAACCCAAAGCCGAGCACCACAAGATAAAGCAGCGGCTGACCCAGGGACGCCACGATCTGCACACGCGATCGCGTATACCGTTTCATTTCACGCAGCCAAAGAATATAAATCGCACTCATTTCTTGCCTCCCTGCCACATCTTTGCGAATTGTCTCATCTGGTCTGCCGATCCGGCGCTTTCATCGCGGATCGTCGAGCCGGTTAACGCCAGAAATGCGTCTTCAAGTGTTTCAGTTTTTGTCTGGTCCTTTATCTCCTGGGGCGTCCCTTGCGCGACAAGCTTGCCATGGTCGATGACTCCGACTCGGTGCGCCACGCGATCCGCCTCGTCCATGTAGTGCGTGGTCAGAAACACGGTGACCTTCTCCGCTTCATTCACCTTTTTCACATGCGACCAGAGCTGGTTCCGGCTCTGCGGATCGAGGCCCAACGTCGGCTCGTCAAGGAAAAGAATCTTCGGTGTATGCAGAAATCCGCGCGCAATTTCAAGCCGTCTTTTCATGCCGCCGGAGAACTTCTTTACCTGATCCTTGCGCCGGTCCCACAACTCGAATTGCTTCAACAACTCTTCCGTGCGCTGCCTGCGGAGTTTGTGCGGCACATGGTAGAGAACGCCATGGATCTCCATGTTTTCTTCGGCCGTCAAGTCGCCATCGAGGCTGGGATCTTGAAACACTATCCCGAACCGCCGCCGCACCTCATTCTGCTTCGCCTCCGGATTCAGCCCATCCAGTTCGATAGACCCGCTGGTAGGCTTCAGGAGGGTAGTCAGCATTTTGATGGTGGTCGTCTTCCCCGCTCCGTTCGGCCCGAGGAACGCGAAGATTTCACCCTCTGCCACATCGAACGAAACGTCGTTCACGGCCGTAAAAGTCCCAAAGGTTTTCACCAGATTCTGCACCCGAATCATAGTCATTTCTCCAGAAATATAATACTGAACGGTTTAGTTTAGTTTGTCAAATATATGAGCGCTGGTCTCTCTTCTTGCCTGCACATGAAAGCTCCGGAACAACTTCGTCCGCGTGCTCATCGCAAAAAAACTCTAGAATTCCGGCACTCGAAGTCGATAATTTGCGCGATGCCCTTTTGGAGCTCAAGGCGGTTCGCCGGGGTATCGTCGAGAACACCACAGCGATCCAGCACAAGCTCCGGGCCATCGGGCGACGGCGGGGCGGCGGATGGTTGTCGAGTTCCAGTTCTTGGAACGGATAGATCATCAACGCTAGATAGCGGCGTCCGGAAAACAGGTGCTCAGGTAGTGAAAAGGGTGGATTGGTTGAGTCCCCGGAATATGGATCGGCAGTTAATATTGTCCCGACGGCCAGGGAACCGCGCCTCTCAGCAGCCCGGTCAGACGCACCTTGTCCTTTTCCAAGGCGATACCTTCATATTGGCCACTTTTTCCGACAAGGACTGTACATCGATCACGAGAATCGAGATGGCGTCGCGGCCGAGTGCCGAGACCTGCACTTTGCAAGGCGCGGGAGGCTCAGTGGGCAGCTTCGGCAGGGGCAGATCTCCATCGAGCTCATACAGATGCCATGGCTTAGTAGCAGGGAGCAGGTCTTCCACTCGCGTGCAGGGTTGATGCCGAGTCAGGCAAGAAAGGTCAAAACTCGTCAGCTGGCGAATCTCGTTTTGCGTGGTCTCGGTCGAGTAGGTGACTTCGACACTCATGCAGATTTCGCAGCCGCCGGGACGTCCGGCTTTGTATTCGGGGGTTCTGCTGACGGTTCGCTTCCCCCCAAAATCCAGTGCGCTTTGGAATGCGCTTCGCGATTCAGCGAAGATCTGCTCTGCGCCCCGCCATGAGTCCATACCCCTCGTCCTCGGGCCGGAGTGCGTGCGCAGGAACGTCCACATCGATGCTTTCAAAAGTGCGCCAAATCGTACCGTCCTGCACGTTGAATCCGGCTTGAAAGATGGCCATCCGGCCTCCAAGCCATCGATACGCACGCGAAAGGACCAGATAACGGATCATCGCCTGCGCCTTTCCATAGTCGTCAGGGCTGAAGGCGCTGTTGCCTAAATCAGTGAGGGTAACTGTGTATTTGCAGTTGATGGCAGTACACTCGCCATCGTAATGGCCCATCGGTGCATGAGCGATTGTGCCTCTGTCCAGGAAGTTTGGTGCAACCGGATCGTTTGCACGTCCGCGAGCAAATGCTCTGCGCGCCATCGGAATGTTTGTTGCTGGAGGTGTACTGCCGTCGCCACGCAAACGAATACCGCCAGCAGGATCAGGCCTGTCCATTTGAGCAGTGTCGTGCGGTCCTCGCGCGGGTCATTAATGTTTTAGACACCGAAGCCGCGGGAACTGTTCCGCGGTACAAGCCAAAGCCTCAAAATTGAGGCCTCTGCTTCGAAAGGCGGGTCCATATAAACTAATTAAGCCATGACCACCATCAAAGCCGTTCGCGGCACCCGCGACTTGCTGCCGCCGGAAACGGCACTCTGGAACCGCATCGAAGCTACTGCACGCGCAGTCTTCGCTCGCTACAATTTCGGCGAGATTCGGACGCCGGTCTTCGAAGACACGGCCCTCTTTGCGCGCGGTGTTGGTGAAGAAACCGACATCGTTTCGAAGGAAATGTACACCTGGGAAGATCGGGCGCGGGCGCAGTCGGAAAAGACGCAAACTCTTACACTGCGTCCGGAAAATACGGCAGGGGTCGTACGCGCCTACATTGAACACCAGCTAGGCGAAACTGGCCAGCTTCAGAAGCTTTATTACATTGGCCCGCAATTTCGCCGGGAGCGGCCGCAGAAGGGCCGCTATCGCCAGTTCTCACAGATTGGCGCTGAAGTTATTGGCCCACCCTCAGCAGGCAGCGAAAGCCCGATTCGTGATGCGGAAATCCTGGAGATGCTGGCTACGTTGCTGGACGAGCTTGGGATCACTGGGTGGACGCTGCACTTGAATTCTGTTGGCTCGCAGGCGGACCGGGCGCGCTATAACGAGACGCTTCGTGCGGCGCTGGCGCCTGTTGTCGATCAGATGTGTGCGGATTGCCAGCGGAGGGCGGTCACGAACCCGTTGCGGGTGCTCGATTGCAAGGTGCCCGCCGACCAACCGATCATCGATACGCTGCCTGTGATTGCCGACTCGCTCGACCAAGCTTCTCGCGCTCACTTCGCCCAAGTATTGGCGGCACTTGATGCGGCGGGCGTTCCTTATGCGCGCAATCACCGACTGGTGCGGGGGCTTGACTACTACACTCGCACCACGTTCGAGTTCACACACGGCGGGCTCGGCGCACAGAATGCATTGCTCGGCGGGGGACGGTACGACGGACTGAGCGAGATGCTTGGGGGACCGAGGGCGCCGGGCATTGGCTTTGCTATGGGAGAAGACCGGCTGGTCCTCACGCTGCAGGGTCTGGAAACGGCTCAAACCAACGAGAAGGTAGCCGCATTCATTGCGCCGCTTGGGGAGGGAATTAACCCCGCAGCGCTGGCTCTGGCTCGGGAACTCCGCCACGCCGGCCTGCGCATCGAGCTCGGCGAAGGCAGCTTCCGCCTCAAGAAATCCTTTGAAGCAGCCGACAAGTCGTCCCGTGCTATTGTGATCCTCGGCGAAGACGAGCTTAAATCCGGTATTCTGACAGTGAAGACTTTCTCCACAGGGATACAAACGAAAGTTCCTCGCGCCGAGCTCGCAGCCTTCCTCGCCGAGCCCGCACAAGGATAAAGGAAACCAGTAGTGCTCGATTTTCTAGGCAGTCTCGAACGAACGCATCTTTGCGGCGATCTTCGCGCCGTCAACGCCGGCCAGCAAGTCGTCCTGATGGGCTGGGTGAACCGTCGCCGCGACCATGGCAATCTTATCTTTCTCGACCTGCGCGACCGCTCCGGTGTTGCCCAGATCGTGTTGGACAAGGAGATCACCCCGGACGGTCATTTGAAGGGCGAGCAAGTGCGGCCAGAGTATGTTGTGGCTGCTGTCGGCACTGTGCGTCTGCGCGACAAGGACGCTATCAATCCCAAGATGCCCACGGGCGAAATCGAGATTGAGGCAACACAGCTTCTGGTTTTGAACGACACGCGGCTGGCTCCGTTCTCGCCTTCGGACGAGGCTATTCAGAACGAAGAAGTGCGCTTGAAATATCGCTACGTGGACCTGCGCCGGCCGGAGATGCAGCGGAACTTCCGACTGCGCCACGACATCACGCTTGCTATTCGCGAGTCGCTTAGCAGGCAGGGTTTTCTGGAGATTGAAACGCCGATTCTGACCAAATCTACGCCAGAAGGCGCGCGCGATTTTCTGGTGCCCAGCCGCGTTCATCCCGGCGAGTTTTATGCGCTGCCGCAGTCGCCTCAGATTTTCAAGCAAATTCTGATGATCAGCGGATTCGACCGCTACTTTCAGATCGCGCGGTGTTTTCGCGATGAAGACCTCCGCGCCGACCGGCAGCTCGAATTCACCCAAGTCGATTTGGAGATGAGTTTCCCACGGCAGGAGACTGTTTTTGGCGTGGTCGAGAATTTTCTTGCGGCTTCATTTGCGGCTGCGGGAGTTACTCTGCCCACGCCGTTCCCGCGCATCACTTATGACGACTCCATGCGCCAATTTGGCTCTGACAAGCCTGACCTGCGGCTCCCCGGCCTGACGGATGTGCGCTCAGCATTCACTGACTCTGCACTGGCCACGTTGCAGATCGACCCGGCGCTTCCTGTCGTTGCTCTCCGGATTCCAACCGTGGGCGAGTTGAGCCGCAAGGAGCGCGAAGACAACCATCCGATGTTCGATCAGAAGAAGGGCGCCAAGTTTATCGACGATTTCAAGCGCCTCGCCAAGAGCTTCCCGGAGGCTGCAGTCAAGGTACGCGAACTTGCCGGTGCTTCTGAGGCGGACTTCGTCATCATCGTTGCCGGCGACCCTGCACACCCGGTCAAGGCGAGCGACACCAAGTTCGAGGGACGCCTGTCTGAGCGCGAAATCAATGTCTACTCAGCGGCGGGAAATTTCCGTACGGAATTGGCCAAAAAGTATGCCGATCGGCACAAAGCATTTGGAGTTACCGAGCAGGTTGTCGAAGACGCTCACACACGCAATGCGTTGAATCCGGTCGAAGGCGGCAAGGCTTTCAACCCGATCTGGATTGTCGACTTTCCGATGTTCGAATACGATCTGGCGACCGCGAAGTGGATGCCCGCGCATCACCCGTTCACGGCGCCTCATGAGAAGGACATGGCCAACCTGGTTACCGATCCGGCCAGCGTCCGCGCCAACTGCTACGACCTTGCCATGAACGGCCTCGAGCTAGGCTCTGGATCTATTCGTATTCATCGCAAAGACGTGCAGCAGCAGATTTTTCAATCGCTCGGAATCAGCGATGAAGAAGCCCGCGCGCGTTTCGGCTTCTTTCTGGATGCGCTGGAATACGGCACTCCGCCGCATGGTGGCATTGCGCTGGGACTCGATCGGATTGTGATGCTCCTGGCGGGTGCACCCAGCTTGCGGGAAGTGATTGCCTTCCCGAAGACCGCGAAGGCGATTGACCTGATGGCTGATGCACCGACCAGTGTCAGCGACCACCAGTTGAAGGAGCTACATATTCGGGTGGCGTTGAAGAGCTAGCGAAGCCGCTATCTGACGATCACCCTTCGCCAGGGGCCTCATCGCTTTCTTTGCTCGTTGGGCTAAGCATCCATGCGTATTGTGGAGTGAAGGTGAGCAAGCATCCCAAAGTCCACACGTAATGACCAATCAGTGGACGAAATGGGCCTGGGCCCCAGCCGGACTCGGGAATCGCAAAAAACAACCACGGGCTATCAGAAGGAACGTTAGCGCTTTGGCGGCTCTTCGCTTCGCCCTAATGCTGCCGAGAAATACTCCAAATACAATCACCAACGGCGTTATCCAACCCGAAACCATAAAAAAGAAGGCGGACCCATCTTGTCGATCGTGGCCAATGAGGCTTCCAATAAACATGACCGTACCGTATAATGTCCAAGCGGCGCAGGCCCAGCCGTGATACGCATCGCTAGCGATGAAGTAATCGGCGGGAGAAACGGCATAGCCGGTTGTGACAGCCGGCAGGAAGAACGAGAGCACGAAAAAGACGATCCCGACGATTCTGATGAGCTTGAAAACATCGTCCCGATCTAAATCAGAGAACATACGTGCAATTAGACCACGCCAGCCTCGATCTTCCTCAACCCAGCCAGCCGCGTCGATTCGAGCTCGCCGCGATAAAACATATTGAAAGTATCAAACGGAATCAGTCGCTTTCCATCAGGGTGTGCAATGTGAATGCAGCTCTTCTTCACGCTCCTGACATCGAATGCTTTCGCATCGATGAACTGGACAATCAATATCCGAAAAAGGTTTTTATATCCCAGGTCTTTGGGGATAAGTACTTTCGGCAGGCAACATAGTAACTCTTTCAAAGTCGATGCCTGCGAACTGGGCGAGTGATTGGTCGCAAACAGCTTGAAGATATGTTCGCGCAACCCGGCCTCCTGTTCATAGATGATGGTGTTCTTGGCCCCGTCGATCAGCACCTCAGGAGGAATCATCCCCGTGAGCGGAACCGTTTTGCCACCCATCTTCAACGCGTACGCCATGGCCAGCGCATCCGGGTGACACGGCACCGGAATCAGATCTTCCGGACGGAATATATCAGTCTGCTCGAGTATTCTGCGCCTGACTTCAGTTAGCGTCAACCTATGCTGCCTGCTTTCAAATCCGAGCACGCGCCCTGCCTGTTGCACTGGTTGGAAGGTAACTCCTCTAACTGCCGGCTGCGTCAATGCAAAGTCGATAATCGCGCCTAACTCGTTGTCATTTACGCCACGCTCGACAGTTACAACGAGCGTGGTGGAGATACCCAGTTTGTTGAGCCGCTCCAGCGCTTTTTCGCGAATGCCGCGTAGGTCCGCGCCGCGCAATTGCATCAGCGGTTCGCGTTTCAGCGAATCAAATTGCAGATAGATTTCAAACTGCGGCATGAATCCGGCGAGCCTCTTCGCAAACTCCTCGTCCTGGGCAATCCGAATGCCGTTGGTATTTACCATCAGGTGCCGGATCGGGCGTTCCTTGCACATTTCGAGCACGCGAAAGAAGTCCGGATGCAGTGTTGGCTCGCCGCCGGAAATCTGCACTACGTCCGGCTCTTTCTCATTGCGTACGACGCAGTCAAGCATGGCCGCAATTTGTTCCAATGTGCGAAACTCGGTCCGATGCTGGCCGCTCCCCGCATAGCAGATGGGACAGGTCAAGTTACAGGCGTCGCATATCTCAACAAGCGTGAGGCAGCTATGCTGCTCGTGGTCCGGACATAGACCACAGTCATACGGACAGCCCCATTTCACAGGCGTATTGTAGACCATGGGCTGCTCGGGCGTCTTGATGAATACCTCGCGAGAGCGGCGGTAGTACTCTATGTCGTCAGCTACCAAGACGCGCTCGTGTCCATGCTCAGGACAACGCTTCAGCATCAGTACCTTTCCATCTTCGAACACGATCTTCGCGTCTACTCGGCGGTAACATGTGGAGCAGATGGAGATAGCCACGTCGTAGAACAGATAAGGCCGCAATTTCTCAGTCATCGGTGTCCTTCCGCATACCTATCTGATCGATCCTTTTGTCAATTCCACTAATGAACATAGACCATTCGATAGACCAGCCTATTGCCCACAGCGAGAATAAGCGGGTGACTCACTGCGGGATCGGTCCAGACATCCGCTGCATCCTGCGACGCCAACTTGCGAGAAAATCCAGGGCCGCCATCGGATTCAGTCCACAAAACCGCTCCATTCAGCTTCGCGAGTGTTGAGGTTGTCTTCACCTGGAAGAACCAAACCTTGCCAGGCCCGTCATTCCCGGCAGCCGTTCCCGGAGTCGCATTTTCGCTCACGATAGCGATCTCGAGAACTGCATCCCCATCGCCTGGCTCCTTATCAATACGCGCATTCACTCGTGTCCGCCACGCCTGCTCGTTGATTCTGTTTGCAACTGCCTCGGCCAGTTCTGAAGGATCAAGATGATGGGATTCTGAGACATTCGTCACATGCACCCGAATGTCATGAACCCCCTGCAAATCAATTTCCAAAGGTTGCGGCGGTGGCGGAGGCCGGTGTTCAGGCAGGGGCGGCAGAAAACATCCCCCGCAAGCCAGAATCCCAACCGCACACATCAGTGTCACGAGTTTCTTTTCCAGCATCTTAATACCTAGTCCTGCGCAATTTTCCTTGTTGGTTTTGTATCATCGGATTTGTCGAAGAATTGTTGCGGTTGTGACACTATCTCATGGTGCTGCTTATGACTCGCGGTCGTGTTTCGATTTGGCCTCATCGTCTAGGAGTTTCTGCGGCTCAGCGGGTTTGCTCCCTGAACCGACGCTTCTGATGATCGCCGCCAACGCCCAGAGAATCAACGAAATTATCAGGCCGAATCCCGACAGGATCATGACCACAAGAGACAGGCCATCCAGCGGGCCAGCGCTGAACTCGCCGGTTTTTCCATAGCCGTGCGCCCCCAGCGCAATGTCCAGGCCGCACAGTCCCAAGCCCGCAAGGAAGCTCACCGCCATCACGGCGACGATCTTCGCAAAAGGAAAGCGCTTTTTAGTTGGATCGCTCATGGTCTCCGTCCTTTAATCGGAACAAGTCTATCGCTTGTTGTCGAGCTTTGTTCTTTCCTGTTGATGAGCACTTTTTGCGCGCTACTTTTGGGATTCACTTGGAACCTCCTTGGAAGATGGCCCGCAGTCCCCATGCAATCAGCAACAGGACTATCCCGGCCGCAGACAACAAAATCCCGATAGCTCCCGCAACACCTAGTAGGACGATCAAGGTTCCATCGCCTCCTGACCGATGGTTGGCGACGAACATCTCCATTCCGCATAGTCCCGACGAAACCAGGAACACGGCAGACAAAACCACCAGAACCTTCGCGAATCCCGCTATCTTATGCCCGAACAGATTCATGCTTTCCTTTCCAAACGCGAATCTCATCCAGAAGGAGCAGAATGATCCCTGCCAGGCAGCTCCATTGAATCAAATTCAACCCGTGAATCATTGGTTGGGGCTTAAGAAAGTCTATAGCTACGCGCCACGCCAGATAACTCCCAAGAAAGATTCGGAAGCGCGCACCCTCCGGGGCTAAAGCCCGAGGTTTTTTCTGAGCGGTTTCGTCACGACTAAAGTCATGCCCTGACACAGGGTTTGCAACCGGAGCTTTGGATAAAACAAATCCCAGGAGGGCGAGGAAGAGAATCTCGTAGACCTGTACGGGATGTCGGCCTATGCCGTCGCCCAAGTTAACGGCCCATGGCAAGCCTGTCGGCTTTCCGTAAGTATCATCCGCCAATCCGGCCAGCAGACAGCCAATGCGACCTACGGCGATCCCAACACACAATGGCAACGCAAACAGGTCTCCAGTGCGTCGCGTGATGCCACTCAGCTTCTTGGCGATTTCTACACCCAGCCATCCGCCCAGCAAGCCGCCTACAATCGTTTTGCCTCCGCGTGAGAGCAATAGCTCCAACATACGTCCGGCCTGCCATGCATCCATCACCGTGGGCCATTGTTCGGCGAGACCCAACACGCGGCTTCCTACCAGTGCCCCGACAGCGGCTGCCGCTAATACAGTCCAGCGTTGCGGCTCGGCCACAATATCACCCTGTCGGGCGCGCATGCTGCGGTACACGGCGAAGCCCGCTGCATAGGCGAGAGTCTCCATGACCGGGTGCCACAGTGGGTGCGAACCGATTGGAATCATGATGGGAAGTATAGCGGTATAAGAGAAATAAACCCTGAAAGGACAAACGGGCGCGCCCCATGCAACGAATTTATGTCCGGTTGGAAAGCGTCAGTGCCTGCGAAAACTCGATCTATTCTGTATCCGATTCCGCAGCATTTTCCGCTTCGCCGGCGACGGAAATTCTCAATGACTTGAGAAAATGAAGGTCAGTTTGTGAGAAAGGACCATCCGTGCCACTCTCTTCCGAGCCGGACGTCCCCGCAGGAACGCCCTCCTCGTTTTCTTTGGCAGAGACTTCGTTAAGCCCGATCGTTGCCTCCAGCATCAGCAGCACATCGAACCCGTGCTTGCGGATATCCTGCACCACGCTGGCTATTTGATCGCTTTCGACCACCGACTCGTGGATGGCCTCGCCCAGTTGCTGAATTAGTTCGCGCAGACGCGATGTCACGGGTACCTCCGTACTTCGTACTTCTAAGGTCGGCGGCCTGCGCCCGTTGGAGAGAAAGCGCCGGTGGCTGATTGCAATTCCTATACCTTACTTCCAACGCCGCCGGAGAGCAACCTTGAACTGCCGACCATCTCCTGAAGGCCTGGACGGAAGCTTGGCCGAAACTGGAATAGCGGCGCGCTGTTACCATCAAATTGGGAATGAAACCTCAGTCCATCGGTCGTGCTGTTGGAATCGGCCTTCGAGTCGCCGGCCGCATTGCCGGCGAGCGTGTAGCGGCCAGCGCCAAAGCTTCCGCCAATAAACCAGCCGTTGCCGTTCAGACCACTGGCGCTCAGCCAAAGACTGGGGCCGCCCGCGCTGCGCAAGGCCATGCCACTGGAATAGTCGCCGGACAGGCTACCAAGGGAATTGCTCGTGGCGTTGGTGGATTTCTGCGGCCATTCCGGCGCGTTGGCGGAATTATCTGGCTTGAGGTTGTTGGGGTGTTCTTCTTTCTGCCGGTGGTAGTCTTCGGTCCCACGGTTTGGAAATCCCGCATGAGCTGGGCGCATGGCCCCGACCACCGCACGTTCCTGATTGGTACCGGAATCGTGCTGCTGTTTCTCTACCTCAGCGTGACATCATTCCTGCGCGCCCGGCGCAGGTGAGCTTCCGCCAGACAGGTGGCTGACAGAAGCAGTGTTCGCAACCGGCCGTGTCAGCGCCCAGACTACGGCACCCACCACCATCAAACCAAACAGCATAAACACAAAGCCGCCGCTGAGTCGTGCTCCGAATCGGATCGCGGCCATGCCTATCAGCGCCAAAACATTTGCAAATGTAGTCATGTCGTATAACCTCTGCGGTCCAGGGCTCTCTGGCCAACCTCCGCACAGGTAGTGACACGCATTCTGAAAACAAGTTGCAAATATTGTTGGAGACTATCGCTTGAACCAACGGCGCTTCCGCTTTTGCATTGCCCACCCAACCAGACCTGAAGCCGCAATCGCGGCCACAACCCAGAGAATGATGTCGTTCTGGCTGGGGCGTTCAAACTGACGCATACCGTGCCAGCGCGCCAGCGCAAGAGTGTTGCTGATTGCTATGTTCATGGTGCTCCTCCGAAGGCCGGCGCCAGCTTCCACCTGCTGCATCGGTAGGAACCAGTCGTTGGCAAGGGAGTTGCCTTCCGCACAAACAGCCGCGAATTCACTGCCTTTGCGTCAACGCCGTCACTTCTTCTTCTGTCGGCTCCAACGCGGCGCAATTGCGTAATTCAGCTGCACTAGCACAATGGCCGCGATGCTTACCCATGTGTTGATCACGCACAATGCTGCGCCGACTGCGTAAAGGCTTTGGGCAGTCACTATCCTTTTGCAAATACTGGCTCGCACGGCGTCCGGTGTATCTTCCTTGACCAGACCTGAACGCGTGGCATGTTTCCAGCTCCAATAAAGCACCACTCCAGGCGCAAGAATATTCAGCCAATAAATGCCCAGCGCGCCGCGATAGGTAATGAATTCGGCCAGCAGACGCGTCGAAAGCGGAAGGATCGTGATGGTAAACAGAAATCCAAGGTGAATCCACGTCAGATCGCGCGTTCCCTCGGACAGGTGATTGAGCTGGGTCTGCTGTCCGGCCCAAAAGATTCCCAGCGTCAGAAAGCTCATCCCATATGCCACCCACTGCGGCCCCAGGGCTGCCAGCGCCGCGAACAGCTCGCGTTCTCCATGAACTTGGGCAGCGGTTGGAATATGCAGGTCCAGCACCAGCAGAGTCATGGCCACGGCAAAGATTCCGTCGCTCAGCGCCGCGAGCCGCTCCAGGTTTCGTCCCTGAATCCGGTTGTAGAGATTCACCATTCGCGCACTCCTAGAACTTCAAATTAACCAGCCGGCTTAGCCTCGACGCACATCCGACTTCCGCGTGAAATGCCACACTGCAAGCCCCAGAGCCAACGTACCCAATCCGTATGCCATCCACGCGTGGCTTCCAACATGAATTTTCCATCCGCGCCAAAACGCGATCCCGGCCGCCACCAACATCAGAACTCCGCGTACATGATTCATCCAGTTCCCTCACGTGCCCTCGATTAGGGGTCGTTCGCTCCGCTCGTGCGACGCAAGCGGCGTCTGCCCCACCGGAGGCGGTTGACCCAGTCGGTACACAATCCCTATCGTAAGCACAGTACCAGAGGACCGTCCTATGACCTCCGTAGCAACCGCTGTCGCCACTGCCCTCAAGAAGACCCCTCTCAACGCCACCCATCGCGCCCTGAAGGCGAAGATGGTCGACTTCGGCGGCTGGGACATGCCAGTTGAATATCCATGCCCTGGTGGAGGGCTGATTGCTGAGCACCTCGCCGTGCGTAATGCCGTGGGGCTATTCGACGTGTCGCATATGGGGGAAATCCAGTTTCGCGGTCCTGGAGCTCTCGCGGCCGTTCAGCACATTACCATGAACGACGCCTCGCGTCTGAAAGATGGACAGGCTCATTATTCCGCACTGCTTACGCCGCAAGGGACGTTCGTCGACGACATTCTCGTGCATCGGCTGAGTCCCAATGACTACCTCCTCGTGGTGAACGCGGGAACCAAGGACACAGATTACGCCTGGATTCGACAGCAGGTCGGCACGTTTCCTTCCATTCATATCTCGGATTACTCGCCGTATTATTCGCAGTTGGCGTTGCAGGGGCCACGCGCTCTTCAGACATTGCAAAAGCTGACGAAGACGGATCTGGCGGCCATCAAGAATTACTGGTTCACCTATGGGACGATCGCCGGGGTTCCCAACGTGATGATTGCCCGTACCGGCTACTCAGGCGAAGACGGCTTCGAGGTCTACCTCCCTGCCGACGAAGCGACTACCGTTAAAGTCTGGAACGAGTTGCTTGGGGCCGGTGAGGAATTCAGTATCCGCCCCTGCGGGCTGGGCGCGCGCAACACACTGCGTCTCGAAGCCGGAATGGCGCTTTATGGCCATGAAATCTCAGACACGATTAATGTCTTTGAAGGCAATCTCGATCGCTGGCTAAAGCTCGGTAAGGGTGAGTTTATCGGGCGGGAGGTTTTGCAGCAGATTCAGTCCAACGGGGGGCCAACACGTAAGCTGATTGCATTGGAGATGGTGGAGCGCGGCATTGCGCGGGATGGGTATCCGGTTTTGAGTCTGGAAGGCAAGGAGATCGGCGCGATCACTTCCGGTTCTCCTGCGCCGTTTCTGAAGACAAACATCGCTTTCGCGCTGGTTCCCACCTCGGTTTCCGAATCCGGCGAAGACGTCTTGGTACAGATTCGCCCGGCCCAGACCGCTCGCGCCAAGCAGGTTCCTGCGCCGTTCTACAAACGCCCCAAGGCTTGAGCGGTGTCGGAGATTCGGCGACCTTTCAGCGGGAAAAAGAGGGATTCGGCTCCATATCTGTTGCAGAGAGAGAGACTCTTATTGAAGATTTCCCTCACTTCTGCCGATTTTGAGCATTGTGTTCCCAAGAGCTATTTCGCTCGTCGTCGCCCTTCTGGCCCTAGCTGGGGAAATGCTGTGCGCGCAGGAATACAGTTTCCGCAGGTTTGGCGGCTCTGAGGGTCTGACGAACCTCGCCATTCGCAGAATCTACCAGGATCGAGTGGGCTTCATCTGGGTCAGTACTGAGAACGGCATCTTCCGCTATGACGGCGATCGCTTTGAGGGATTTGGAACGGCTCAAGGCATGCCGCAGAATTCAGGAGCTGCTTTTGGCGATGCACCCGATGGGTCGCTTCTTGTAGGCGGAACCTTTGGGCTCTACCATCTCTCCGGCAATCGATTCGAGAAGGTACCCGGCGCCTTCAATTCCGTCGCATGGGCGCAGGGAATTCAATCCGATGGGAAAGGCCACACCTATCTTGGTACTGACATCGGCCTCGTGGAACTCTCTTCGCAGCCGGGGCAAACCGCATTTTCGATGCGGATTATTCCCCAACCCGAGGGAACCACAACACCCAGCGCATCCGGCATCCTGCTAGATGGCGACGCCGTGTGGTACGGCTGCGGACACGAACTCTGCCGCATGGACAGCAATGGGACTCGAGTCTTCTCGCGCGAAAGCGGGCTTCCGGATCGGGAACTGCAGGTCATCCTGAAGGATGGCGTTGGGAATCTTTGGGTACGCGCGAAGAATGGCGGGGTTTTTGAATGGCCAGCCGGGAAAACCAAATTTGAGAAGCCGCTCTCGCCCCTCCCTTCCGAGAACCTTGGCGGCGTCCCGACAGTGGATAGCGGCGGCCGGATTCTACTTACATCTCCGAGCGGATTGCTGATTGACAGCGAGAAGGGATGGCAGATGATCGATCGCTCCGTCGGCTTGCGCGGAACGGTTTATTCAGCATTCGAAGACAGGCAGCACTCCCTCTGGATTGGCACCGCCGGTCTGTGCCTCACGCAGTGGCGCGGGTATCGTGAATGGGAAAGCTACTCGGAACAGAGCGGACTGGCCAGCGACATTGCCTATGAGGTGCTTCCAAATGGCGATGGATCGCTTTGGGTTGGCACTGAAGCAGGGTTGGTGCGCGCCGTTCGCAGTCAATTCGGCATGTCGTTCAAGAAGGTCCCGGAAATGAGCGGATTTGCCGTCCACAGCTTGCAGAGGGCTTCGAACGGTAATTTGTGGATAGGAACCGAAACCCGCGGGGTAGCCAATTTCGATCCAAAATCTGGCAAGATCGTCTGGTTTAGCGAAGCGCAGGGTCTTACCGGCAAAGGAGCCTACAAGGTGCACCTCGACAGCCAGCAGCGGCTCTGGGCGGCGACGGACGCTGGTTTGTTCATGTCTGCACCGCCTTACGCTAGGTTCTCGCGTGTAGCCGACCTGCCGGCCACAAGGGTTTGGGCGGTTACTCAAGGCACTGATGGCACCATTTGGGCAGGTGGCTCGGGTGGCCTTTTCGAATTCACCGCCGGAAAGTGGAAGACTCTCACCAAGGCCGACGGCCTGAGCAATCTGGAAGTGCTTTCACTCGGTGCGGGCCCTAACGGCGTGATGTGGGTGGGCTACCGGTTTGGCGGCGGCATAGACCGTATCCATCCGCAAGCAGGTGGCGTCAGAATTGAAAAGGGCGTCCAGAGAAGTGGCAGCAACGGGCTCATCTATTTCCTCCACTTCGACAGCAAAGGGCATTTGTGGGCCGGGACTGAGCACGGCGTGGATGTATGGGATGGCACTCGCTGGATCCACTACGACATGAACGACGGTCTGGCCTGGGACGACTGCAATCTCAACGCTTTCGGGGAAGAAGCCGACGGCACACTTTGGATTGGAACCAGCGCCGGGCTCTCTCGTTTCAATCCATTGCCCCACCGAGCGCCCGATGTTCCGCTCGAGGTTGTTTTCACTGGGCTTTCCATTGGGAAAAATGATGTTTCTGCGCTTCGCAATCCGTCTTTCGGCAGCCATTCCAACTCTCTTGTCGCGGGTTATTCCGCGCTAAATGCTTCCCGGCAAAATGAGGTAATCTTCCGTTACCGACTGGGCGGTGATAACGCAAGCTGGACGGAGACGACTCAGCGCGAATTGCAGTTTGCGAACCTGGCTCCTGGATCTTACCGGCTGGAAATTGACGCACGTGATAGCGACGGGCCGTGGAGCGGTCACGTAACCGGATTTCCTTTCAGCATTCAGCCACCGTGGTACTTCAGCTGGTGGTTCATCGCTCTCGGCGCGTTCATCCCGTTGTCGGTGGCTGCGATTACACTGCGGCTGCGTTTTTTGGGAGCGCAGAAACGCGAGCGAGAGCTGGTCAAGGTGGTTGCGGAAAGGACCGCAGACTTAAGTCGCGCCAACGAAGAGCTGGCGCGGCTTTCATATACAGACGCCCTCACCGGTTTGGCAAACAGGCGCATCTTCAACCAGACGCTGGAAACGGAGTGTTCCCGCCTGCGGAGAATGAACTCCGTGCTCACTCTTCTGATGATCGATGTGGACCATTTCAAGACTCTTAACGACTCCCTCGGCCACCAGATAGGCGACAACTACCTGATGCTGGTGGGGTCCGAGCTTTCGCGGCTATGCAGGCGCAAAGTGGATGTGCCTGCCCGATATGGTGGAGAGGAATTCGCGATTGTTCTTCCCGATACCACCGCCGACTATGCCAATCAATTCGCCGAGGATGTGCGCAAAGCTATCGCAGCAATGCAATTGCCCCATTTAGCCTCATCCATTGCCCCGATTCTCACCGTAAGTGTAGGCGTGGCAACCGCGTCGCGCGATCGCTGCTGCACGCCTGAAGCTCTCGTCGCGGCAGCTGATCAGGCCCTCTATGCCGCAAAACGAGGCGGCCGCAATCGGGTCTCGGTCTTCCAGCCGGAAGCAGATTCGGAAGAGTGCTCGAGTCCTCCAGTCGAAGCTCGCAGCTAAGTTCATTCACCTAATCACTAACCCCTGATCTCTGTATTTTCGCCTCTTGAAGAGTCGTCCGCTCTACCGACGGAATCAAACACAGGCATCTATTTCCGCGACTCAGGAGCCTTCCGCATGACCCTATCGATCCATGAAGTCAATCACTTGAAGCATGCACCCGCTGTGGAGGGAGTTCTGCCCATCTTCCACTCCCGCTGGAGCCCACGCTCTTTTTCGGACCGCGAAGTCAGTCTCGCAGATCTGGGTAAAGTCTTTGAGGCAGCCCGCTGGGCCGCATCCTCCTACAACGAGCAGCCCTGGCGCTTTATTGTGGGCGCTCGCAACTCCCCTGCTTACAAGAAGATATTTGACTCGCTAATGGCGCTTAATCAGGTCTGGGCAGCTTCTGCGCCGGTCCTGATTCTAGGTGTGGCCAAGACCAAGTTCAGTCACAATGACTCCGCCAATCGGGTTGCTTTCTACGATCTTGGCGCCGCCGCGTCGTATCTGACCTTGCAGGCCGCCGCCTTGGGACTGGTTACGCACCAGATGGGCGGCTTCAATCAGGACGCGGCTCGCAAAGCCTTTGAAATTCCGGACGACTACCTCATCGGCGCCGTCATCGCGCTCGGCTACCAGGACGAGCCTGCCAAGCTGCCCAACGAACAATTCGTGGCGCAAGAGGTCTCGCCGCGCTCCCGCAAGCCCCTCAAAGACATTGTCTTCTCCGCCTGGGACACACCGGCCGACCTGGTCTGAGCTCGTTACCTGGTATGTTCCAAGATCCCTCCAGCCTCCGTTAAAGTAGAGGCTGGAGGAGATTGCATTTGCCCCCCAGCAATGTTCCCCGAAATACGGCCAATCGCGCTCCCCGGCGATTCGCCCGCAGCACTGCCCGCAAGAAACCAGGGCGCAACACCGGCTTATGGAAGCCGCGTCTCGCCATAGCCGCTGGGGCGGCCACCCTGCTTCTCCTGATCTGGGCGGCAATTGCGCGGAGCCTCGCACCCACTTCGAATACATCGCTTACGCGCTTTGACGCCATCGTCGTTCTCGGCACCCCCGCGGACAGCGACGGCAACCCTACGCCGGAACAGCTTGCCAGGGTCACTGAGGCCGTTCACGAGTATCAAAGAGGGATTGCTCCGCGCCTGATTCTTACCGGAGGCGCAGCCCACAACCGATTCGTGGAAGCGCGCGTGATGGCCCACGCCGCAGAAGCGCAGGGAATTCCCGAGCCCGCCATTTTTATAGAGCCCGAAGCGAAAGATACCATCCAGAACGCTTGTTATTCGGACCGAATCATGAAGACGCACGGATGGCACTCTGCGGAATTGGTTTCCGCAGAGTTTCATTTGCCGCGGGTCGGCCTTATTTTCAACTCTCTTCCGCTGGAATGGAGCACTCACGCAGCTCCGCCGTTGTCACCTGTATCCAGCGCTCACGAAGGCACTCTCACAGCCGTCGAAGTCCTGAAGACTGCTAGATATTTGATCTGGGCGCGCTGGGCAGACCGCTGCGAGCCATGACTCAATCAGCGCCTGTGCTTCCTGACAGGCTCTAAAACGACAATGCTGCGTTGTCCCCTGTCGGCGCGGTCTAGTAAGCTGGATAATGATGCGTTTCCCTGTAAGATTTTCCGCTTCTTTCCTGGCCTTTGCCACCCTCGCATTTTGCGCAGGACCCTCCGCTCAGGCCCAGAGCACTGCCGCCCAAACCGCTGGCAATGGCACGTATGTTGTCGTCGACCCCCTGGCCAATGTGCGCTATGACAACCGCTATGACCTTTCGCTGGGCTTCGCGTACGACCACTTGAAGGCGGGGCCCACACTCTTGCAAGGGTCCAACCTCGGTGGACTCAACCTGGAGGGATCCTACTGGCTGACCAGACATTGGGCTCTTGAAGGCACAGGGCGCGCCTATTTTGGAACCAGCGGCGCGGGAGTCAACGATCTCGACATTAAGGGGCCGTTCGTTTCGCAATACATATTTGCCGCAGGCCCGGAGTGGCTCGGCCCACACAACAAGCACGGCGCCCTTATCGCGCATGCCATGTTCGGTGGAGCTTATGGAAAGTTCCAGCAGGATTTGCTCGGATACCCACCCTCTGTTGTCGATTTTTATAACGACCAGCTCTCTCCTGTTGCAATCATTGGCGGCCACATGGACCTGAACCGGTCCGCCCATTGGGTTTTCCGAATCACCCCCGACGCGGTAATGACCCACTACGGCACCAACTACACGCCCAAGACCAGCCAGTTCGATGTCAACTTCGCCATCTCAGTCGGAGTTGAATACAAGTTCAAGAAGAAACGGTAAAGCGATTCTCACTTCTCCTAATGCGACGGCCATCCAGCAAAATGGATGGCCGTTCTGATTTGTCCACAAACTCTTCCCCTAATCGGGATTGCGCCCGCAGCATCCAACATCCGTTACCCAATTTCGCCGAGAAAAGGTCGATGCTGCCAATTTCAGCTGCTTGTGGTATTCTCCACCGTTCGGGCACAGCTCATGGAAAAGTGCCACCGGAAAAGATGCTGTACCGGATAGCGGCACCTAAGAAGTTCAACTGCGGGCCCTTTGGCTAAGCAAAGGAAAAAGGCAGGTTCGAACGGATATGAGAGACACACTTGGAGTACTTCTAGCGGGTGGACAAGGAGAACGCCTCTTCCCGCTAACACGCGATCGTGCAAAACCGGCTGTTCCATTTGGCGGACACTATCGCATCATCGATATCACGCTCTCGAACTGTATCAACTCCGGCCTGCGCAAGGTGTACATCCTCACACAATACAAAGCGCTCTCGCTGAACCGGCATATTCGCGAAGGCTGGACAAGCATCGTCGCTCAGGAACTAGGAGAGTTCTTTGAAATCCTGCCTCCCATGCAGCGCACCGGGTCGGCCTGGTATATGGGCACGGCAGATGCGGTCTACCAGAACATCTACTCGATCGGCAGCGAACAGCCGAAGCACATGATTATCCTGTCCGGCGACCATATTTACAAAATGGACTATAGCCGGATGCTCGCGTATCACAAGGAGAAGGGTGCCGAGGTTACTCTCGCGACGCTGCCCATTGCCCCCGAAGAAGTGAAGCAATTCGGCGTCGTAGAAGTTGCCAAGTCCGGCGAAGTCCTCGGCTTCCAGGAGAAAGTGGCCTCCACGACGTTCCGCTCCCCCGTCAATCCCAATGCTGTCGATGCATCGATGGGCATTTATATCTTCAACACTGAGGTGCTGCTCAAAGCGCTGATTGCCGACGCCGAAGATCCGAATTCGAAGCACGATTTTGGACACAACATCCTGCCCAACCTGCTAGGGCATAAGAAGATGATGGCCTACAGCTTTGTGGATGAGAACAAGCAGCAGGCCCTGTACTGGCGCGATGTGGGAACCCTGGACGCCTATTACGACGCCAATATGGACCTCTGCTCCGTTTCGCCGACTTTCAACTTGTACGACAAGAGCTGGCCCATGCGCACACGCGTTCGCCAATATCCGCCGGCCAAGTTTGTGTTTGGCGAGCCTGGCCGCACCGGCATGTCTGTCAATTCGGTGATCACTGCCGGCGTTATCATCTCCGGCGCTTCGGTGTCCAACTCGGTTCTGTCGCAGGATGTCCGCGTCAATTCTTACTCCGACGTCGACGCCAGCATCATCTTTTCCCACGTAAACATTGGCCGCCATTGCCGAATTCGCCGCGCGATCATCGATCGCGACGTGCATATTCCCGAGGGAACAGTCATCGGATATGACGCGGTCGAGGACAAGCGACGATATTTTGTAACGCCGTCTGGACTGACAATCGTCACGCGTGACGCTTCGCTGTTTGAAAACCCTGTGGATCCGGACTTCCTTCAGCGATACTGAATCTACGCCATTCAGCTTCAAGAATCTCCGTGCGCCATCCTTGGCGTTCTTCGGCGAAGAGTGGGATAGCTCAGCCATCAAGAATCGCTTCGATCGCGTCGCAAGCCGAGCTGAGTCCATCTTCTTCCTGAATCTCGGCGCTCACGTCAGTCGCTTTCTCGGAGAATCTTGCCTCATGGAGAAGCCGATCTAGCGCTGCTGTTGCTGACCTGACAGAATATTCGCTTCGCGGCAGATGGAGTCCCGCACCCAGACGCTCGACTCGTGAGGCGTTGTCCGGCTGGTCCCACCCGAAGGGAACAATCAGCTGCGGACGGCCCGCGCGTAATGCCTGGCCAACGGTGCCCGAACCACCCTGATGTACATTGACGGCTGCGCGGGGAAAGACCTGCGAATAGTCCGCATAAGGCAACGCAAGAATCCTGGTGGAGGGAATGCCGGGAACTGCGGGTGTGCCAACCAACAAAGCGCGGCGTCCCAGCTTTTTTGCTGCCTCTGCGCTGACTTTGTAGAAGTTTCCGGGCGCGTGGACGGCGGTTGATCCCTGGGTAAAGACGATGGGAGGATCGGGTTGGGCCAGAAACGCCTCCAGCCTCGCATTGGTTTCAACATGCGCGTCGAAGAAAACGAATCCAGTTTGTTGTGTTTGCGCAGGCCAGTCGGGTTGTGGGCCAGCCAGCAACCGGGAAAAGAGAACAAGAGCCAGGTCTGGCGAGAATTTATCCCGAAACAACGGGTCGCAATCCGGCTGAAGTCCTTGTTCTCTCCGCAATCGTCGAACGGGGTCCCACCAGTGCCTGGTTCCGAATCGACCAAGATTGAAGACCGCTCGATAGGCACGCCAACCGGCTTTGCGCACATTTATCAGCCAGGGAACATTGACCAAGACGGAGGGATCGTGCGCCGAGACGAAGGAGGCGGGGGACAGGGTAGCGGATACCCAGCGGAGCTTGAGCTTCTCGGCAACCAGAGGGGCGGCGTAGTTCAGTTCACCTGAAACCATCAAGTCCGTACCCTTGGCTGCCTGGAGCAAGTCTTGATACGTGCCGTCAAGGTGCGGAAGAATGAATCTCCGGATCAGGATTTCCGGCCCTCGCTTCAAATCGTCACATTGGCGAATCATCTCGTGATCGGTCGGGTCCCAATCGGGGCGGATGGGATGGAAATTGATGCCGAGACTTTGCACTTTCGAGCGGTAATACTCAGTGGACGCAATCGTGACTTTGTGGCCGCGGCGTGCAAGCTCCAATGCAAGTGCGAGACATGGGTGAAGGTCGCCGAGCGAGCCGATCGTAGTGAACAGGATTTTCTTCGATTGGGGTGCGAGGGTCACGGTGGCCGCCTTGGAGTCGCTGTCAGGCTATTGGAATTATCCGACAGGAAAGCGGCATGGTTTCAAAAACAGAACTGCCGTAACCTTCTGTTCGCTCGCGCATCTCACAGGAGGGACTACGAATGAGCAACGGAATCCTGGAAAACCAACCCGAGCCTGAGCCGCGTAATCTTGGGCGGCGTGCCTTCATCCTTTCTGTCGCGGGAGCGGTGAGCGCTGCGGCGTTCTGGGGATTGCGGCGAAGCACTATTGCTGCGGCGCGCCCGCTTGCTCCCAATGAAGGACCGGCCAACGTCACGGTCGTGCAGTTCTCCGCCGACGGCAAGAAGATCGGCACGGCCACTGTCCCACGCCTCATCAAGACGGATGACGAGTGGCTTCACCAGCTCAACCAGACTTCCTATTGGGTGACGCGTCATGCGGATACCGAACGGCCGTTTACCGGGGACTCGTGGAATGAGCATGGGCGAGGGATTTTTCGGTGTATCTGTTGCGACCTGGCGCTGTTCAGTTCGGAGACCAAGTTCGATTCAGGGACGGGCTGGCCCAGCTTCTGGCAGCCGATTGCGGAAGAGAATGTGGTAAAGACGGTTGATGGAAGCTTGATGGAGGTACGGACCGCTGTGTCTTGTCGTCTATGCGACGCGCACCTGGGGCACGTTTTCGACGACGGGCCGCAGCCAACGGGGCTTCGCTACTGCATGAATTCGGCCTCGATGCGGTTTGTGAAGGTGGGCTAGAGGCCTGCCTCTGAATTCAGTTATAAAACTCACGAGAGACAACCGCAGATCCTTCGACTCACCACCCCCAAACTCCAACCCAAAGAGCAGAGACCGCTCTTTGGGGACCCCGGAACTGAAAAACGTTTGGGGCCCCGTTCGCTTCAGGATGACAGTTCATTTTATGTTATGAACTTTGGGGACGGGACGCTAGATTTTGGAGAGAATTTGCCGCATGGCCTGCACCATGGCCGCCTTCAGGTTGGGAGTCATCTTTCTCTGTACGCCGAGCGTCAGAGACTTCTGGTGATAAATCACTAGGAGTGCATTCTTGTCCTTCTGGCTCTCCGGACGCACGATAAGAAAGTTCTGCTCGCCGAGGCCGGGAATTGTTTCGGTGGTGGCGGGTGAGCTGACCATTGACCTCATGGCAACCATGTAGTTTTTCGCGTCGTCCGGGGCCATATCCGCAACGGCAAGGCCGATGAGCGCACCCGACTTGGTGGTGTAGGAGCATCCTTTTCCCTGAATATCTTTAGGGGCGCCTACCGCGTCTCCCGCAAGCGCGGCTGCTGCTTGAGTGGTGAAGAGATCGCAGGCTGTTGGGGTTGCCGCGCGAGCGGTTGAGGCGGCCAGAAAGAGCACAAAAAGACTTGTTCCGCACGAAAGAGCGGCGTGAATACGCATGGTTATCTCGCCTCGATAGTTGGAAACCAGGAATGCGCCGCGAGCAGCGGACGGGGTGCTTGCAATATAACAAGGCACACCTCTAAGTCTCCAGCCAGTTTCAAAGCGCAGTGGTTATTTCCCTCTGTAATCCTGAAAGAGCTCGGGAAACTCCGCTTTGAGCGCCTGAATCTTTGGGCGGTCACAAACCAATATGTAGGGATTGTCGGGATTGTGCAGGGCGTAATCCTGGTGGTAGGCTTCGGCGTCATAGAAGCCTTTCAGCGGCGTCACGTCGGTCACAATCGGTCCTGGAAACACGTGCGCGGCATTCAATTGCGCGATGTAGGCCTGGCTGATCTTCCGCTGTTCTTCACTGTTGTAGAAGATGGCGGAGCGATAGGATGTGCCGACGTCCGGCCCCTGGCGGTTGAGCTGCGTGGGGTCGTGCGCGACGGAAAAGAAGATTCGCAGCAACTGGCCGTAGGTGATTTTGGATGGGTCGTAGACTACCTTCACAGATTCCGCGTGACCCGTGGTCTCGGTCGTCACCTGGTCGTAGGTGGCTGTGTTGCTGGACCCGCCGGCGTAACCGGCTGTGGTCGCCACAACGCCTTTTACGCGCTCGAAGACGCCCTGCGTTCCCCAGAAACAACCGCCCGCAAATACGGCCGTCTGCTGCCCGGATGTTTGAGCCAATGCGGCATCGTCGACTGCGGCTGGAACTGGGCCTTTGGTCGCGGCATGGCAACCGACACACGAGACCATTGCAATGAGCAGCGAGGCTATCGCTCCAGTAATGGGAACGCTGCGAAAGCGGAAGGACTTAGACATTTGTGTCTCCAGGGGCCGATTTTCCCGCCCGCTCACCATCTGATGTTTTCGAACTGGAAAGGTTACGGGAACCTCACCTGGGTCTCACAAAGCTCGTTTGCAAATAGGGCTGCAACTCGTTCCACGGAACAGTGAACGGATCAGGTGTGCATGCGTAGCAGGCAACAGCGTAGGGCTGAAAAGGAATCGTCAGGCCCTTCCCATCCAATTGCCAGTCTTCCGGCGTTACGATGATCCTATACAGGGTCTTCGCCATTTCTCCCGGCTGCTCAAAGCTCTCGTAGCTTCTATCATCTGTATCGAGCTGCTCATGCAAATACTTGTCGCAGCGCTTTTGCAGGAATTGCTGCCAACCCGATCCGGCGCGAAACACGTCCTTCGGCTGGAGCTTCCGCTTTTCATTGAGCAACCAGTTGAATTCAATTGAATTTGTGTTCGGGTGCGCGCCGTGGCCATCAACCATGTTCTGGATTGCGGCTGTCACCAACTCTGCGGTGACAACGCCGATGGAAGTTGTCACCTGTTGGTCAACGAACCCGGCCGCCGCCCATTTCGCCGCCCGCTTACGGGAGGATTCCTCGGAACCCCGTTCCGTCATCTCTCGGGTAGCTGACTCGATTGCCTCATTCCACGCTTTCCACTCGGGGGTCGTGCTGGTCGCCTGCGGCCACTCCGCCTCAAGGGTTCCAAAACCTGGATTCACTTCGGTGAAGGTTCCCGGCGGCCCTATGTCGGGTCCGTCACTCTCCTTCAAAGAGATTGATCTCCAGTAGAAAGTCACGCTGCCCATGGTCACGACTTTCGCGCGCACTTCCTTTATCCGGGCCGGGTATTGGTTCAACATGCAGGCAGCCAGAGCGGTTGTGGACTCCGCCTCATCAGCTTTGCAATTCGCCGCCAACTGCCTGAGCCAGGTGCGCTGTTCCCCCCTGGCCTCCTGCGCGATTTCAGGAGGAACCGCGGCCAACCAGGATTTGTATGCCGCAACCATTTGATCGTCCGCGGCACTCAACTCCGGCGAGGCACAGATGGCCTTCTCCTGAGAAGTCCTCGCCTTTCTGCAATCGAAGCTGGCGGCATGCGCGACCTCGCCGCACAGCAGCAACAAAATCACAAGGCCATTTCGCGTCGCGATCATTCGCAATCCCCGTTAACTCGTCATTTTTGCCAACTATTTTCCGTTTGTCCGAATCCGCAGCCCTTCCTGAGCGATGCGGAATGGCACGACACCACTCATCTTTCCTGGTTCATTCTTAAAGCCCGCACGCAATGCGGAAGCTGCTTCCGGGTCGCGGGCCATGAGCAATAGAAATCCACCTCCACCGGCGCCGGCAAGCTTGGCTCCGTAGATAAATGGCCGAGCGCGGTCGAGAATTGCCGCGATCGGCGCGTTGGTTGTGTGCGGGTCAAGGACCTGGTTCAATTGCCAGTGGCGATCGAGCAACTGTCCCAGATGCTTCCACTCTCCTTCAGCCATGGCGTAGGCCATTTCCACGGCCAAGGTCTTGATGCTGTGCAGAACCTGAATGGTTGCCGTTTCCCGCGCCAGATACCTTGAGACAACCTGCCGCAACAGGTCCTTGGCCATGCGCTGAATGCCGGTGTTGTAAAGAACAAGATGCTCACAGAACTCCGTTTGCCGATTCTCGGTCCAGACCACCGGCTGCACGCGTATGCGCTGCCGCAGTCCTGGGCCTGTAATTAGCAGTTTTGCGCCGGGGAAGATGCCCCCTGCCTGATCTTGCCAGCCACCGCCTGTGGTCATGCGCTGCTCGAGTTGCATCACGTCCTGCGAAAGCGAATGGTCGTCCATCGTGCGGCCTGAAATCACTGCCAGCGCGCGAATCAGGGTTGCAGAAAGAATGCTGCTCGTGCCCAGGCCGGACCCGATAGGCAGTCGCACTTGGCAGCGTATCTCAAGACCGCCGCCCAACCCTTCAAGGGTTTCACTTAGAGGTCGACCATTCATCGGAAGTCCACACAACTGCAATGCTGCTCGAGGAATAGAAAACACCGACCCTGGTGCGCATGGTACGAGCAATTGCTCGGCGCAGCGGTACTCGGCCGTTTCGGACTGACCGTCAGCATAGCAGCGGATCACGGGCTCATCGATGCGACGGATCACGGCTTCGATGGGGTACTCGCCATCGATCTCAAGCGCCAAATTGAGAACAGTACCGCCCCAGTCGAAGCAGAATGGCGGGGTATCAGACCATCCGCCACCGAGATCGATGCGCGGCGGGGCCGATACGTGTACACTTTCGAATTGCCACGGAGAGAGTGCCGGCTCGACGTACTCCCTTGCACCTTCTCGCACTGCATCCTGAATACAAACGAAGGAGTCTCTTTCTGCTAGTTCAGCCTCGTGCTCAAACCCTGCACGGCTAAGTAAACGCGAAGCCTGCATCAGGTGACTGGCCGCCAGAGTTAGGTTTTCCGCACCTCCGTCACGCAATGCAATCGCCTTTGCCCGAAGAGATCGCCCTGCGGCAGCAGCGGGCGGCAAGCCTGGCAGGTTGGCCAGCAGAGGACGCAAGTCAGTGCCCGACTCAGCCAATTCCACCGCTGTCTCCTGCCAGATGCCCTGCAACCGGTGATTGCGCGTTTCGGCTGCAGCCCTGGCATCGGTGCAATACGAGCTCTCAGCCAGTGAGATTTTCTTCGCCGCACGCCAGCGCTCTGCGTTGTACCCGTTAGCGTAACCCATCATCCAACGAGCACAGGCCCATGCATCGTCCGGCACTGTTACTGGGAAGAGGGTTGCATTCCACAGCGACCTGTCTTCGACTCCGCTCCAGACCTCCTCTGTCCGTAGTTGAAGCCTCTGCAGCGCCTCCAGAATCGGCCGGTTGAACCATGTGGACCCAGGCAGAGCCTGCTTCGGATTGTCCTCGACTCCATACGTGCGAATGACCCAGCCATCTCCGCAGGCACCTTCCACAGGTAACTGATGTACAACGGTGTCTTCAGGAACTTCAACTGGCCCGGTCAATCCGACCAATCCATGCAGGATTGCACCGCGGCTTGCAGACACAGGTCCGCTCAGGTCGCACTCCAGGATTACTGCCTCATGGCCAACATCGCACACGCCGCCGATCACGCTGTCAAGCATTCCTCCAGACGAAGCTGCAAGGGTGCGAAAAGAGCGCGTGGTTCCTGCATGAATGAACTCGCCTTCAACCACCGCGCAGTGAAATTCGGCGGGCCGCTGATCAGGCCGCAGAATATTCTCCAGCCTGTGCCAGAACGGCTCGGCATCCGCATCCGGCTTCCATTGGCCCGTCAAACCGCGGGTGATCTGATCGTAGAGATCGACTTCAGGGAGCGGCCCGGTTCCCGCCAATTCTGAGAAAGCCGCGGTGATCTCCGCATCAAACCGTAACAGCCCAGTATCGACTGCGACATGTCCATCCGACAGAACACCGCCTGCGGCCTTCACCTCGGAGAAGCTGGGCTTCTGCAGAAAAGTGTAAACCCGCCCTTCGGTTCCAACTACATACACGCCGTGATGGCTCCCTGTCTCTGGATCAAGGAGCATTGCAAGGCCGGTTACGCCCGGCCGGTCCCACTGCACGCTCCTGGCATCGAACCGTAGCACTACATCGCCCGAACCAACCAGCAGACCATTGGGAATTCCTGCTGCCCACGCCGCGGACAGTGCCAGCGTCTCGTCAAACACGGTTGTCGTCTCTTTGGGCCGCGTTCGCGAGGGCAATACTCCAAAGAGCTTGCCGCCTGGGGAGTATTGAGGAAGGCGGCGCGAGTCGCCGCCGGAGTGAAGGAGCAGTGCCTTATGGCTGTCCCACCAATCTCGGCGCTTGCCCAGAATTCCAAGCGCGTTGATCGTCGCTCCGCCGGCGCCAGCCCTGCGGCCGCCGGGATCAGGTACGACAAGAAATTGCGTTTCCCTGGGGAGCATCCCGGAAAACGATCGCCGCTGCAGTTCATTGCGGTAAAGCTCGGCCTGCCGCGCGGAAGATGCGGTGATTATTACAACGTCCCAGGACATTACCGCATCTCCCTGGACTGTGCTCGTTTGGAGCAGCGGTCAGCCACTTCCGTTTCTGTGATCAAAGGGAACTCCAGAGTGAAGAAAAAGGAAAGCAGATTCTGCTCCATCTTAACGCTGGACCTCGAGCGCAGCTGCGTTTTGAGGAGGGAAATAGATAAGCTATGTGCAACCTGTCGGATAGAAATGATATTCGGTACAGTTGCACAGCTTCACAGGGGCTGTGTTTCTGTGGATTTGATGATTTGAAGTGATTGATTCTGTTTGGATTGAGAAGGGCTTCACGGTTTCACAGCCCGAAAACACTGTGTCTGCTGGGAGGGGGGGGTCTACCAGCCGGCGGCTGGGAATGGAGGTCATTTGTCATGCTCGTCTCTCCTTTGAGGGGACTGTTTTGGCTCGTTTCTTTCATTGTGTGCTAAAGGAGGGAATTGATCTGCAAAAAGGGGCGAGAAATCTTCAGCATGGGTAAAGACGTTGGGATGATTACGACTTGCGAAGCCAAGTCTCGAAGAGGAACAAAAATTAATCGGAGTGGAGTGTCGTGATTGGATCGAGACGCATGGCGCGCAGTGCCGGGATATAGCTGCCGGAGAGTGCGACAGTCGTAAGCACGAGGGTGACGCCGGCGAAAGTGGGCAGATCGGTAGGCGACACGCCGTAGAGCAGTCCAGCCATGAGGTGAGAGACGATGAGCGCAGCGGCCAGACCCAGCCCGGCGCCCCCGGCTGCCAGACCGAGTCCCCGGCGCAGGACCATCTTGAGGATAGTGCTCTTTTGAGCTCCCAGCGCGAGACGAATGGCGATCTCGCGCCGTTGCTCATTGACAACATAGGAAATGGTTCCGTAGATTCCAAGCCCTGCCAACAGCAGGGCAGTGGCTGCAAAAGAAGCCACCATCTCCATGGAAAAGCGTCTGACCGAAAGCGAGGTGGAAAGCACATCCTCGAGGGTCTGGGCATGGAAGACGGGAAGCGTCGCATCTACGGCTTGGACCTGTGCACGCATCTGGGCTGAGATGGCACTGGGATCGAGTTGTCCGCGAAGAAAGATGGTCACTTCTTTGGAAGCGCGCTGGTAGACGCTGCGATAGATCTGCGGAGTTCCCGCGTCCGCCAGCGATTCCGTGCGGGCATCCGCAATGACGCCGACGATCGTGGTCCAGGCCGGCGGTGCAGAGCTCCATAGCCCGCGGGTATCCAAGTGTAAACGGACGCGTTTGCCGAGCGGGTCCTGATTGGGCCAGTAGGCATTAGCTGCGGCCTGATTAATGACGGCAACCTGGGGCGTGGTTTCAATATCCTGCTCGTTGAAGATGCGTCCGCGCAGTAGCGGCATGCCCAACAGGTGGAAGTATTCAGGCGAAACGATGGGACTCTCGATCAAAGGGGCCTGACTCTCCTTCGTCTCGATGGCTTCGCGATTCCCTTCCAGGATCAGTGGCAGCGAACTGGGATGGCTGTGGCCCAGGGGAAGAGCGTCTTCGTCGCCGACCGCCGCTTCTTCCACGCCCGGCAGGGTTCGGCTGCGGCGAAGAATTTCGCGGAGCAGGACCGCTTCCTGCGTGGCGGTGCGATAGGGATCTGTCGTGGGATCATTGGGCCCCGGCAGCCAGGTTTCAATAGCCATGACGCGGTCAGGATTGAAGCCGGGCTGGACGGCAAACAGATCCCAGAAACTGCGGAGCAGAAGGCCCGCGGCGACCATCAACACCAAGGAAAGCGCCAATTCAGTGACGACCAGAACCTGGCGGGCGCGCGAGCGTTGCCGTGAGCCGCTGGCGCCGCGCCCCTCCTGCCTGAGCGTACTGGTCAGATCAAGACGGCTCATCAGCCACGCGGGAGCAAGCCCAAAGACAGTTCCGGCAATGACAGAGATGACCAGAGCGAAGGCCAACACGTCCCAGCTGATGGATATGTTGTTCAGGTGAGGGAGACCCTCCGGGACAAGCTGCAGAAGAAAATGCCGGGCGCAGAAGAGAAGGGCAAATCCAGCGATTCCGCCAAGCAGGAACAGCAGCAGGCTCTCGGTGAGCAGCTGGCGGATGAGGCGCGCCTTTTGCGCTCCCAGAGCCTGACGAACCGCGATCTCGCGACTACGCACGCTGGTCCTGGCAAGCAGGAGATTGGCGACGTTGACGCAACTGATCAGGAGGACCAATCCTACCGCCCCGAATAGGAGAATGAGAGATTGGCGAACGCTTCCGACTACGGTTTCGCTGAGCGGAATCAGGCGCACGGTCCATGCGGTCTGTACTGGATACTCTGCGGGATATTGCTTCTTCAGCGATTCCACCAGCGCATCCAGATGCCCCTGCGCTGACGCAATCGAGAGTCCCGGCTTCAAGCGCGCGACGACCACACGACTGCGCAGACGTGAATCGCGCAGCGGGGGCGGAAACGGCACACCGGCAAACCCGGCACCCAGCCAAAGTTCCACATTCTGCTCATCGCTGGTTGAGCCCTGGTCGCGAAAGCCGCGCGGCATGACGCCCACCACGTGATACTCGTCGTTATCCAGCCGCACTGCTTTGCCGAGTACGTGCGGGTCGGCAGCGAATTCTCGCCTCCAGAGCCCGTCGCTGAGGACGACCTCAAGATTGTAGCCAGGCGTGGCATCATGCGGATCGAATGTGCGGCCCAACTGCGCGTCTACACCAAGGACGGAGAAGTAGTTCGGCGTAACCTGCTTGAAGCTGAGACGCAGGGGCTGCGCACTGCCGGTGAGGTTGACGTTTGCGCCGGTGCCGGTAATCGCAGCGGACTGGAATATCCCGGAACTCTCGAGGTCTCTCCACTCAGGGACGGAGATGCCGACGCCATGCGCGCCTACGCCGGGAAGGTCATCCTGGATGCGAACCAGTTCGCTCGGGTTTGGATACGGCAAAGGGTGCAGCAGCGTGGCGTTTATCACGCTATAGATTGCCGTGGTTGCTCCGATGCCGAGCGCCATTGTGGCGATCGCAATGAATGAAAATCCAGGAGATCTTACAAGCATGCGAATCGCATATCGAAGGTCAAAGAACAGATTCTCGATGAAGGGTAGACTCTGCTCGTCATGATGGCGCTCCCTGATCGACTGGGCCGCGCCAAGCTTGATTGCGGCCTGGCGCCGCGCCTCGGCAGGCGCCATACCCGTACATTCATTCTGTTCGATCTGCAATGCGAGATGCTCGGCGATCTCATCTTGCAGGCGTTGGTCGGCTCTCCGCCGGGTTGCTAGATTAGCCAGCCTTATCAGGAAACGTCGCAGGAATTTCATGCCAGATCCTCCGCTTTGACGTTGAAAAAGCGCGCGATGATTGCAGCGGTCTGCTCCCATTCGCGGGTTTCCGCCTGAAGCTGCTTGCGGCCGGTCCCGGTTAGCCGATAAAAGCGCGCGCGGCGGTTGTTCTCGGATGCGCCCCACTCGGAGGCAATCGAGCCTTCATGCTCGAGCTTGAGCAGCAAGGGATAAAGCGTACCCTGGTTGACGGCCAGAAGATCTCCGCTGATCTGCTCAATACGCCGGGCGATACCCCAACCATGCTGCGGCCCCAGAACATCGAGTGTCTTGAGGACCATCAGCGCGAGCGTTCCTTGCAAGACGTCCGGCTTTTCCTTCATGGCGAATCAACCTTTAGGTTTCCAACAGGAATAATGACATGCTTCCTTTTGGAAAGCAACAGGAAATTTGGGTTTTTCAACGACAAATCCAAGGGAGCTGTCGCCCTTGGCACAGGGACAAAAACGTGCCAAGGATGGGGCACCCGGTGGGCGTTGGCGAAGTGGAAGACCGTCAGGGCTGGGTTGGACTGGACTGGCTGCTAGAACCGGGTGGCGCCTGGTCGAGCTTGGTGATGTGGACGGTGGAGTCGTTTTCCGGGATGGTGCCGTCGTTTACCTGGACTTCAATCGGCTTGCCAAGGATTAAGAGACGCTGGGGAGCTTTACCGCGGGCGGGAACAATGACGCGCTGGGTTACGGAGTTTTCATTCGACCTTACCGTTACAGGGACCTCAACGGAAGCGAAACCATTATTGGCCACTTCGACGTTAACGAGCCAGTTTCCGGCCTGTTCGGGATTGGGGAAGACGCTTGAAATGGTCAGGTCGGGCAGGCCCTTGTCGGCGTTGACCCAGTCGGCAAAGAACCAGCCCAAGTCGCGTCGGGTGCCGGCCTGCTCGAGGAGTTTTTCGAAGGTGCCAGGGCCAGTGTCGCGGCCATAACCGAGGCTGACGTCGGCTTTCGGATCGTAAGCGCGAAGGGCGGCGGAGAGGGTTGCGTCGCCCGAGAGCTCGCGCAGCATCCAGAAGACATAGGTGGCCTTGGTGCGGTAGTAAACGGGGGAGATGGCTTCGGCCAGGGGCTGTCCTACGCTTTGGCCGGGGCTATTGGGCTCGGCGAGGGCGAGGGCGAGCCGGGATGCTTCAAGGTTGCCGAGCGCCTGATCGCGGCCACGTACCTTCTCTATCCAGAGAGTCCCCATGAAGTGGGCTACTCCCTCGGAGAGCCAGGCGCGCGGTGATTCCATCCAGGCGTGCGTGAGGGCATGTGCGAGGACGCCTGACAGCTGCTCAGGGCTGGCGGTGCGAATGGCTGTGGCGAGCATGGAACCGGCTTCGTAAGGAGCGTCCTGGGCGTCGGGCAGGTCGAGCAGGGTGAGTTGGGAACGGGGGCGCTGCCCAAGCCAACCCTGAAGGAATGGGGTAACCGCTGCGGCTGCGTCGGTCCAGGCTGAGACGGAGGCTTCGTCGTCGGGAAGCACCCAGATCATGGTGTTCGCGGCATTGCGCGGGGTGCGAATGGCTACGAAAAGGCTGGGGGCTTCGTAGCCAAGGGTTTCGCCACCATTGTCGGCTGTTGCGGTGCCGGTGACTTCTTCGTCGCCACCGCTGGGTTCAGCGACGGAAAGCGGGGCAAGATGGCCGTTGATAAGGGCGACAGACGGGGTGCGTCCATGAGGGAATTCGACGGTTAGGCGGAGTCGGAAATGGGCCCCAGCCATGCGCAGCTTGTGTTCGCCGATCTCGTCGAAGAGGCGGGCGCCGTCGCCGAGGATTACGGGGACGCTGGAGACGGGATACCAGACAACATTCCCGAAGCCGCGAAGGCCGGTGAAATCGACGGCGATGCGGTCCCAATCGGAGTGGAGCGCTACATCGTCAGGGGTGCCGATGACAAGGAGGCGCTGGGCGTTGGGAGCGATTGCGCCGGAATAGGTTACGTCGAGCTGGAGAGTGGCTCCGACGGCGAGGGGTTGGGTTAGAGGGACAGCGGCCTCCTGGAGCTGGCCGGTGTGGTCGGCGTCAGAGTTCAGAACCGCAACGGGGAAGATTACATCCTTCATTGGAGCCCCTGGGGCGTTGACGCGAATCCGCTCCCAGTTGAGCGAAGAGGAGATTTGAAGCGGAATGTGGGCGAGGGGCTTGTTGCCGTCGTTGCGGATGGTGATCAGGGCGCGGACTGCGATGTGTTGGTCGGCGGGACGGAGATGGACGTCCATATCGAAATCGGTGAAGGTGATGGCCTGGCGTTCGGCATCGACGGCGATGGGGGTGTCGGCGATTTTTATGGGCGCGGGGCTGGCCTGGATCGTGGGCTGGCCGTTTTCGTCGAGGGAGCGAGAGAGGATGACCTTGCCTGCGGACTTGGGAACGGGAGCGTCCTGAGCTGGTGCGGCAGTCTGGTCGGGAGCAGATGGGGTATAAGTGGTGGACTGTGCAGACGCGACAGCTACGCCGGCGGCGGCCAAAATTATCAAGCCGGCGGGTGAAAACTTCATGAGCCCAAGCCTTTCTGCTTCTTTGGTTTAGACGGGGCATACTGGCTGGGGGAAGCACCTGCGGCGGCGTTGCGGCGCTGGCGGAAGGCTTCGTAGAGGACTACGGCTCCGGCTGCGGAGACGTTGAGGGAGCTGACCCCGCCTGCCATGGGGATGCGCAGCAGATGGTCGCAGGTGCGGCGGACCAGATCGTGGAGGCCTGCGCCTTCGCGTCCGAGGACGATGACGCAGTCGCCGGTCAGGTCGAATTGATCGTAGTCGGCGGTGCCGCGCTCGTCGAGGCCAATGATCCATAAATTCTGTCGTTTGAGGTCTTCTAATGCGCGGACGAGATTGACGACGCGGGCAATGCGAAGGTGTTCAGACGCTCCTGCACTGGCTTTGACTGCAACCGGGCTGATGGGTGCGGAGCGGCGCTCGGTGAGGACTACGCCGTCGACACCGGCGCCGTCGGCTACGCGAAGAAGTGCGCCCAGATTCTGGGGGTCTTCAACGCCGTCGAGGGCTAGCAGAAGCCGGCGGGCTTTGGGATTGGCGGCGTCAGGGGCGAAGAGGTCCTCGATGGAGAGCGCCTCCTGTGCACGAACCATGGCGACGATGCCTTGATGGGCTGGGGTCTTGGCCATCAGCGTCAACTGGTCGCGAGATTCCTGGCGGACGCGGATGCCAGCCTGCCGGAGAGCTGCGACGAGCTTTTCAAGGCGGAGATCGTCTCGCTCGCGAGCTACCAATACGTGGTCAAAACGACGTTTGCCGGCTTTGAGTGCCTCCTCAACCGAGTGCACCCCGTAGAGAACATCCATATGAGGATAGTGTAGAGGATTGGCGACAAACCAGGGATGATTGCGGTTTTGGGTTTTAAGGCGTTTTCGGGGCTCAAACAGGCGAAAAAGGGTGCTTTTGGGGCGAAAAGAGGTGGTTTTTGAGGGGTTCTGTTTACTGGGTAGTTACTAGATTTTCAAGGTAACTTACAGATTATAAGCATCTTAGTGTTTTTAAAAAGCGGGAAAAACGGGAGGGGGGTGGGGGTCGGCGGTTTTTGGGTACGGAACGGGACAATTCCGGACGAGATTTAGGCACTGAGGGATCGGTGCCGCTGTGGAGACTATGAATTAATTGTGCGCGTTTCCGCGAATTAAACTGCAAACTTCGGAAAGAAAATTGGAGAATGTTTTCAGGGTTAGCTGAGCAACGCGGGGAAGGTGTATGTCCGCGCCGTCCTATCGTCCCCTGCCGTCTACCACGGCTCAAGAATCGCAAACCGGTCAGCGTGATCGATGAATACGCGGCGGAAGTGGCCTACTCCCAACAGCCCGTCAATCTCTCCAGACTGAGGATTCTTTTCACCGCCCGCAGGGGTAAGGAAGGGCACCTTGTCCAACTCCAATGCACCGATTCTCACGTCAAGCGGCGGCAGGGATGCGAACCTCCGCTGCGCTCCATCGGTGCCGGCTCCATGCAGAGACGCGCCCTGGAAAGAGCCCATCGCCAGAAATTGAGGTGCATCGTAAAGGATGGCCGCATTTGCGCCGGAATCAAGTTTTAGGCGGACTGCCCGTTTTCCGTTCGACAACCGGGCCGTCACAATCAGCGTCCTGGGGAGTTGTTTTCCGCTCGCGCCTTGAGGCATCAGAAGGTCTACATGCTGCCCCTTGATGCTGCTGCGCATGACGCCGGAATCATCCAGACATAGCATCGCATGCGCGTTGTCAATCATCATGTCGAAGTGAGAAAGAAAGTCTTCGCCGACGATCCCACGAACATTGAGACCAATGGAGCCGATATGGCTGAGGTCATACACGAATACATCCTGGTTGGCCACGGCATGAGATCCGGCGGCAATGTGGTCGAGTGTTGCCAGCGAAGCAGGTTCGTTGAAACCAGCGCCTACCACATCGGCAGCGCCCTGATTGGCCAGGTGCAGTTCCTGAGCCAGGGACGAGTCGACGATCATGATCTGCGTGCCCGTATCCAGCAGGAACTTGTAAGTACCGGAATGGTTGATAGATACATTCATAAGAAACAGATGGCCGTTTAATGGGAACAGAGGTAGACTTTCCACATTCCCAGGGCACCTTGTCTCAGCGAAAAGCGCGGAAGTCATTGCAGCTGCGACAACAAGCGAAGCGATCCAGTTGGAATTTGTCATTGCGAGAGCTCCTCAGCCGGACTGGCTAAGGTCACTCTTGCCGCGCCTTTCTACTTGGTCTTAATGGGCCGCTCAAGAAATTCTTAAGGCGAGATTACGAATTTATGATCGTGACTAAGTCCTTTGTTTTCAGATTTGCCGACTTTGAAGTTCGTGAACGCGAGTTCTCGCTCGTCAAGTACGGGGAAGCGCTGCAAGTGGAGCCGAAGGCGTTTCACGCGCTACTTTTCCTGCTCCGAAACTCGCAAAGGTTGATTCCGAAGGAAGAACTGGTGCACGCCGTTTGGGGTGATACAGCCGTTGCGGATGGCTCTCTGACGCGTTGCATCTGGCTGCTCCGCCGGCTGCTGGGCGACGACATCAACGAGCCGCGCTACATCGAAACCGTGGCTACGGTCGGATACCGGTTCATCTGCAAAGTCGAGGCGGCTGAGGACAGCGTCGGAATTCCGGATGTTCATGACGGTCTAAACGGGACAAACAACGGAGCCAGTGGAGGAGAGCTTGGAAACCGATCATTCGCGGCGCCCGAAGCAAATATCCCCCTTCCGATCTTGAAGGCAAAGGATGAAGGCAACCGCAGCGGTAGGAGGGTTTGGAACTGGCTAATCCCAATTGCCGCTCTCGCTATAGGTCTGGCCGGAGCGGTTTGGTACCTTCGCCGCCCGCTGCCGCCTCCGCACATCTCGGCATACACCCGGATCACCCGTGACGGCAGGCCAAAATATGTAGCTGGAACGGATGGGACCCGGCTATTTGTCAACTTATCCCCGTGGGCCTTCATGAATCAGGTTGAGGCAAACGGCGGAGCTTTCATTTATCAGGTTGGTATAGACGGCGGAGAGATGGTGCCGCTCCCGCTTGCGATACCCGGCGGAGCCCCAGCAGTTATGGGCATTTCGCCGGATGGGTCCCACCTTCTCGTCGCAGCCGGAGAAGCAGGGAAGTCGACCCCTGCAATATGGAACGTTAAAATCCTCGGTGGTGGTTACCGCCGCATCGGTTCCGGCTGGAACGCTGCCTTCTCACCGGACGGGAACACCGTTGCCTTTACCTCGCCGGAAGAGGATCTATGGCTTGTGCAGAGCGACGGAACCGGAGCTCATAAGGTGGCTCCGGGGCCCGCAGGGAAGCCTGCCTGGTCGCCGGACGGGCGCACGATCCGGTTTGGACGCGCAATCCGGACTAACAATGAGGACTCGATCTGGGAGGTATCTTCAAACGGTTCGAATTTTCATCAATTGCTTCAAGGGTTCCACACTTCAGGCGAGATTCGCCGCGGGAACTGGACCCCCGATGGGAAGTTCTTTGTATTTCGATCTTCGCCAGACCATACGACGGAAGGAGAGCAGCTTTGGGCGCTCGATGAGCGGCGCGGGCTGCTCCGCCCGGCCCCAGTTGAGCCGATTCAACTGACGTCCGGTGCGATACCTTGGCGTGACCCCATCCCCAGCAAGGATGGAAAGAAAATCTTCACAACCAGCTACATCGCAAGCGGAGAACTTACCCGCATCGACCCTGCAACCAAAGCCGTCGCGCCGTTTCTGGGAGGCATCTCCGCATTCGATGTCACTTACTCGAAAGACGGAAAGTTCGTGGCATATCTCTCATTTCCCGATGGCGATCTCTGGAGGGCTAACCGGGATGGGAGCAATCCCGTGCAATTGACTCACCCTCTCCTTTCTCCATGGATACCCCGCTGGTCACCCGATGGCTCGAAGATCCTCTTCGCGGAACGCTCCACGAACCATACGCTTGCTTATACCGTTCCATCGGAGGGCGGCATCCCCCAACGAGTTTTGCCGGATGAAGCTGGAGAACAGTCGGACCCAAATTGGTCGCCAGACGGACGGAAGATTGTCTTTTCCACGGGTGGCTGGCGGGAGTCAAAGTCGGTTCTGAGCGTCCTCGACCTTGCCAGCCGCACAGTCACTCAAGTGCCCGGATCGATTGGCGCAATGTTTCCGCGCTGGTCCCCGAATGGCCTCTTCATTGCCGCGATCTCTTATGACCAAAGTGCCCTGAAGATCTTCAATATCGCGACGAAGCGATGGTCGACAATCCCGGTAAACGGGCAAGTGGGCTACATAGTGATTTCAAGGGATAGCCGGTTGATTTATTTCGCGCTCCACAACAAGAGCAACCCCGCCAATGGCGGCATTTTCCGTATCCCCGTGAAAGGGGGCGATATGGAGCTGGTGGCCGATCTGAAGGGCTGGCGTTTCGCGAAGCTCCCCGGAGATTGGATGGACCTCGATCCTGACGGTGGCATTTTGCTGATGCGCGATACCGGAACCGCAGACGTTTACGCACTCACGCTGGAGGAATAGTCGTTCGACATAATAGATGCAGCGAAATACTGGACCGATGGTTCTCCGCCTCATTACTCCTTGGTCAACGGCAATTGGGAAATAATCCGCTGTGAACAGGTGAGGCGCGAAATGTGATGGGCCGCCAACGCTACTTGCGTCGAGGGCCCAAAAATGTACCGCACTTCTTGTTGCTTTATTCCTTGCTGGCTACCAGCGAAAACATGGCTCCCTGAGGGTCCTGGCCGTTGATGATCCAGCCTCCGCCGGGGACTTGCATGGGACCGTTCAAGACCTTTCCGCCACCGGATTCAACGCGTTTCGCGGCCTCGCCGATTGAATCGACGGAGAAGTAGAAGTTCCAGCATGAGACGGGTATATGAGGCGCTTTGGTCATCATGCCCCCGTCGCCCATTTGCTTGTGGTCACCTACGTCGAAGAGGCGATAGGTACCCATGGGCCCCATGTCCATATCGCTGACCTTGGTCCAGCCAAAGAGCTTGTTGTAGAAGTTGAATCCGGCATCGAGGTCGGTAGTGTAGAGCTCGTGCCAGCCGATTGTGCCTGGAGTTGGCGGGGCGGGGCGCTCGGGCGTCGGCATGGCAGGGTTGGGTGTGAAGACCACAATGGCAGCGCCCTGTGGGTCAGACGTTACGGCGAAGCGAAGCATGCCGGGCACATCGGTCGCGGGTCTCAAGAGTGTGCCGCCGGCTTCGACAATCTTTTCGATGTGCGCATCGACATCGTCGACCGCGATGTAGCCTACCCAGGCGACGTGTCCAGGGATGGACAACATGCCGGCGATTCCTACGTTTCCGAGGTTGAAGACGGTGTATGGGGGGCCGTCCCCGCCGGGCATCTCCTGGGTAGTCCAGCCCACGACGTCAGAATAAAACTTGGCGGCGGCCTCAGTGTCGCTGGTCATCAGTTCGTACCAGCCGAATTTTCCTTTGGGGGTGAACATGGGGAGAGTTCTCCTTTTGGCAGAAAAGTCAGGATGTCGGCGTCCAGAGCGGTTCCACAATGAACGTGCCCTGTGTGGCGCGGCGGAACGCGGCTTTGTTTGAAGAAAAAGCCGCTTGAGGGCGTTGCTTTCGCAGTACACCAATCGTGAAACGGCTGCAGTCGACTTGTACGTTGATATCAACTCGATCAGAGGTATGTCAACGAGGGCGACATTAATTTTTAGACAGTGATCCTGTTGGGGCCTGGGTATTGTTGAAAACTGAACCGATGAACGACGTTCCTATTGAGATTTGAGGTCTCCGACCCTTTCGACAGGAAAAAGTAGAAAGGATGGCGCACCCAGTCTTGCGTGGGAGATCCGGCACGCCGTCCATCTCAGGCCGCAGGTCGACGCCGCAACTAAAGCTGCTGCTCATGAACGGGCTTGTTGAGGGTTGAGGTTTCCGGCCCTTGCGATAATAAAAAATCACGAGAACGGGGTACGAAGCGTTTGTGATGCGTGCAGCGTGGCGCTGGCGCTCATCGCTGATGTAGCTTGCGAAGCAATTCATGCTGCTTAGAATGACAACCTATGTTTTGTCCTGAGCTTTAGAGACGGCACACTAGGCGTAGACGTTGACGCTGGCGCCGCTTCCTGCATTGCCGCTGCCAGCGACACTGCTGGTGTTGCTTGTCGCGCCGCTGCTTGCGCCGGCGGGGCCATATGCGTTTTCCAAAATTGTAGTTGCGGGGTCGGAGGTGTTTGTTGAAGAGGGCAGTCCATAGGCACTATCCAGGATGGATGCGGTCGGGTCAACTGGGGTGGTCGAATAACTGCTCGCGCCGGAAAGATTGAGGAGTTCGTCTATCGATTGCACTGTCTGCGCCACGGCAGTTTCCGCGTTTGTGATTGCCTGCGGCGGAGTGGTCTTCAGGGTGGTCTGAAGTGTCGCAAACGCGGATTGGGCTGTCGACAGATTACCCGAACTGATGGCGCTGCCCAGCGCTGTCAAATCGGTTGAGAATTGCGACGTGGATGCGGAAGAGCTTGTCCCGGAATTCGATGAAGTACTGGAGGAAGAGCTTGCCGTGGTTGGGCTCTGATTCAACTGCTGATAGGTGGTAAACGCGCTCTGGGCGGCGGTGAGATTTCCTGAGGCCAGAGCTTGCTGTAGCGACTGAAATGCTTTCTGAGAGGCCGAAACGTTGGTCGATGCAGCGATAAATTGCGTGAATCCCGCGGTGGAGAGTGCGGCAATAGACATTGGGCTACCTCGTTTGCGGAGGGAAGACGTACCTCCGTCTATCCTGTTTGTCGGCAAGAGGCGAAGAGTCTTCAGCTATTTTGCGCACCGTTGAAAACCCTCGGTAATTCACGCTTCTTAAGGCTATTAACGCACAAGGAAAACTTCTTCAACGCGAGTTCCATTTGCGTTCCGCAGATTCGGGAACAGACCGATCAATCCTGCTGGTAGACTTCATCAATGAATGGGATGGGGGAATGGACGCAAAATCGGGCACGGCCGCTAGCATCGAGAGAGCAATGAAATCTGAGGCGGCCTCATGCGCGCGGGCATTGTCGTTGATGCTTATTGCGGGGTTGTTTAATCTGTTTTCCGGCATCGCACACGGGCAAGGAACTCATCCGGCGCGCGCTGCTGAGTCACCGATGCATCGGCACTACGAATCGGCATTCCGGTTTCAAAATGCGGGCAATATTTCTCAGGCAAATACAGAGTACAAGCTTTTTCTCAGCATGGCCTTGCATCAGATGGCGAACGGCCACGCTAATCTCGGGGACTACGCCCACGCAGCGCCGCTCTACGAGGAGGCAATCAGGCTGGCGCCGGGGGATCGCGGTATCCAGGTGGACTTTGCAGGCGCAGCACTTGATGGTTCGGATTGGAGACGCGCTAAATCTCTTTCGATCTTGGTTTTGGATGCGCTGAAGGCCGATGGGGAGCCGCCTGATCTGCGCGCAGTTTCCGTGCTTTCCCATGCTCTGGCGGACCTGGAGGAGCATCAGGCCGCTCTTGAGGAGTACAAGATTGCGGCCCAGTTGCGCCCAGGATTCGATAGCTCCTCCGATCTGGCGATTGCTTACTTGATGGTAGGAGATAAGTCGAATGCCGCGAAGATTCTTGGCGAGATGCCGGCAAAGTTGGGGGATACGGCGACACTTCATCTGAAGTTAGGAATTTTATTTGGAAAGACTCAGCTATTCGACGAAGCTGTGGACGAGTTCGAGAAAGCCATTGAGAGGGACGGCAAGCTAAAGGGCGCGCATTATTCGCTTGGCGCTACATACATGATGCAGCTAGGCGAGGCCGGCTACGACAAAGCAGTGGAGGAATTTCGCAAGGAGTTGGCAATCGATCCCACCAACTCGATGGCTTATGGACCGCTTGGCCGCATTGCGCTGGTTCGGAAGAAATATGCGGATGCCGAAGCGGATTTGAAGCGCGCCATTGATTCGAATCAGAGGAACACGGGAAATTATCTTTCCCTGGGCCAGGTCTATATGGAGACAAAGAAGAACTCAGAAGCGGAAGCTGCGTTTCGCAAGGCAATTGCTCTGGCTACTGACCCTTCAAAGAATGATTATGAAGTTGAGCGGGCGCACTTCTGGCTTGGCAGGCTTCTGGTTCAAGACGGCAGTATTGCAGAGGGCCACCGGGAGCTGGATGCTTCCCGCGACTTGCTTTACTTGAAACAGCAAAAGATCCAGTCGCGGATGGGTGGAAGTTCGATTCTTCAGGTCCCTCTGGAGAAGACTCACGAGGCTGATCCGGCGGCATTGGCAGTAGAGAAGACGTTTGAGAACCAGGCAGGACCGGTGATTGCGAGCAGCTATGACAATCTTGGGGTGAACGCTGCAAATGCCGGGGATTTGGCGAGCGCGTCCAACTATTTTGAGCAGGCTGCAAAGTGGAATCCGACGCTCGCTGGCATTGACGAGAACTGGGCGCGCGCTGCATTTTCGGCGAAGGAATTTGGGAAGGCCGCGGAGCCTCTTGGCCGGTTGGTCGCGCTGCATCCAGCAGACGCGAAGTCGCGAGCGATGCTTGGGCTGAGCCTTTGCATGACACATGATTTTGCCGGCGCGCTGACCGTGTTGCAACCGCTTGAGGCAACTCAGGATTGGAATCCTCTGCTTGCGATCGCCTATGCGGGATCAATGGCTTTCGCGGGCGATGCAAGCACCGGTTTGGATCGCCTGAAGGCTCTTGAGGGAACTAACTCGGAGATCGCGCTCGTGCATTCGTTGCTTGGTGAGTTCTATGCCGGCAAGAAAGACTACGTTGACTCGGCCGACGAATTAAAGACAGCTTTGAAGCTGGACCCTTCTGACACGGAAGCAAAGAATGCTCTGGCCCTCACGTATCTTGCACTGGGTCAAAAAGCCGAAGCACTGCAACTGCTTTCGGAATTGGCGGCATCCGGATCACAGGATGGAGAGATATATTATCGGCTGGCGCAACTGCAAATCGACTTGGTGTCAGCGCAGGCTGCAGTTGCCAGTTTGGAAACGGCAACGCGGCTCAATCCGCTGAGCGTCGCCTATCATAAGGAATTAGCAGAGGCCTATCGAAAGAATGCGCAGCCGGAGGCGGCCGATCGCGAGGCCCGGCTTTCGGAAGTGTTGCAGGCACAGGCTGACTCAGCTGGGCGATAGCCGGGACAAATGACTCATTGACGAAACTGCGGGTATACTTGCTCGTATTCGTGACACCAAGATGGAAATCCACTATTGATCAAGATTGGAGCCCGAGACGATCTGTGCCTTGCTTTGATGGGTGATTCAGAGCGCCCTCAGCGGCTAAAGCAGAAGACTAATTTCGCTTTTAACGTACGGGATGAATCCCGTACCCTTCAAGGCGCATAGCTTCCGGACGGGTTCTTGGAGTCATCACTGTTGAATTGAAGCGGAGGGAATTCTATGCAAGTTCAGAACAGGTTGAAGTATTTTTTCGCAGGTGCTGTCGTCGTCTGCTCGACTACCGTTCCGCTTGCGGCACAGGTGACGTCGACCGAGAGTGCATCCGGGTATAGCCTTCCGCCAAAGAACATTCTGGATGTGATGCGGGCGCCGTCGCCGCCGTATCCCGAGATGAGTCCGACGCAGGATTCGATTCTGCTGGTGTACACGCAGGATTATCCATCGATTGCGCGGGTGGCGACGCCTTTCTTGCGGCTTGCCGGCGTGCGCGTGGAGCCGAAGAATCACAGCAAGCACGACACACCGGGCGGATATGGCATCACTCCATGCTCAACGGGCTACGACCTGGTACACATTGCCGATGGGGCGCAGACTCATGTCGCGCTTCCTGAAGGCGCGTGCCCTGGTGATCCCTCCTGGTCCGCGGACGGAAAGCATTTCGCTTTCGTGAATCTCGCTGCAGAGTCTGTTGAGCTTTGGATTGGCGATGGCAAGACGGGGGCGGTTCATCAGGTGCCGGGCGCTCGTCTAAACCCGATGTTCGGCGATGAGATGCAATGGTTGGCTGACCAGAAAACGCTGCTGGTAAAGCTCGTGCCCGATGGAATGGGTGCGCCGCCACCGGAGCCTGTTATCCCGATTGGTCCGAGCATTCAGGAAACGACCGGCGAGAAGGGTCAGAGCAGCACGTATGAAAATCGCGACACGCTGGGCAATACACACGATGAGGATGTGTTTGACTACTATGCGGCTACGCAGTTGGCACTTGTCGATGCTGTGACAGGCGCGATCACGCCGATTGGCAAACCGGCGAATTTCGAATCGATCGATCCGGCTCCGGATGGGCTGCACATATTGGTTACGGCCATCCACAAGCCTTACTCGTACGTGACGACTTACGATCGGTTCCCGCAGGAAGTCGAGGTGTGGGACGTGTCCACACCTGCGCATGTTGTTCCGCATACTATTGCATCGCTTCCGTTGGCGGATCGTGTTCCCATCGCAGGAGTGCCGGTAGGCCCGCGCGACTTTTCATGGCGAGCAACCGAGCCGGCTACGCTTGTGTGGGCGGAGGCGCTGGATGGCGGCGACTGGAATGTTTCGGTTCTAGCGCGCGACAAAATCTTGCTGCAGAGAGCACCTTTTAGTTCACCCGCAATTGAAATAGCGCGAACCGAGCAGAGATATACAAGCTTCCTATGGAGCGATCATCCCGATACAGCATTTTTGAACGAATACGATGAGAACCGCCATTGGAGACGGACTTCACTCATCGATGTTGACGATCAAACGAAGAAGCCGCGGGTGATTTGGGATTTATCGACGGACGAGCATTATGCGAATCCCGGAAACCCGGTGAGACACTATCTCGCGAACGGGTACCGCGTGGCTCGTGTGGATGGAAATTCAATCTATCTTGCAGGAACGGGTTCGTCGCCTGATGGGGATCGGCCGTTTCTCGATCGACTTGATCTCAAAACTCTAAAATCGCAGCGATTGTTTCGCAGCGACAAGACTTCGTATGAGCAGTTTCTTTCATTCACCGGGCCGGATACGCGGAAGCTCCTCACATGGCATCAATCGCCCACAGACCCGCCAAATGCGTTTTTGAGGACGCTTGGAAAGTCTCTGGCGGCAGCGCCTGCAGGAGAGGCAACCTTCGCTTCAAAGAGCGTTGCCATAACTCACAATCCGGATCCTGCACCGGAAGTGAGGGAAATCAAGAAGCGGCTGGTGAATTACAAACGCGCCGATGGGTTGGACCTGTCGTTTACGCTGTATACGCCGCCGGGTTACAAAGAAGGCACGCGCGTCCCGACGATTCTTTACGCATATCCGCTGGACTATGCGGACCCTTCAAAGGCCGGCCAGGTTGTAGGTTCGCAGGAAACTTTCACGCGGTTGCGGCAGTATCGGCTGCTACTGCTGGCGGGTTTTGCAATTATCGACAACGCTTCGTTTCCGATCATCGGCGATCCGAAGAAAGCCTACGACACATATCTCGAACAGCTTGTGGCTGATGCGAAGGCCGCGGTGGATAAGGCTGTCGACCTCGGCGTTGCCGACCGCGACCGCATCGGCGTTACCGGTCACAGCCACGGAGCGTTGATGACCGTGAATCTCGTAGCACATTCAGACTTGTTCCGTGCTGGCGCTGCTACGAGTGGTTCCTACAACAAGACACTGACACCGTTTGGATTTCAAAATGAGCGGCGATCGGTTTGGCAGGCACCGGATGTTTATCTGAAGGTATCGCCATTTTTTTCGGCAGACAAACTGAAGACGCCGCTGCTGATTGTGCATGGTGGCGAGGACGCGAATCCCGGCACCACACCGCTGCAGTCGCAGAAGCTCTACGAAGCGATTCGCGGCAATGGCGGCACTGCGCGGCTGGTGGTTCTTCCTCATGAGCCGCATTGGTATTCGGCAATGGAATCCAATGAGCAGGAAATTTACGAGATGATCCGCTGGTTCGACAAATACGTGAAGAACGCGCCGCCGCGGTAGAGATGCGCTCCGTATTTCGCGTGAAAGTGGGAAAAGAACGCACTCCGCGGCTAAACAGGGTGCGGAAAAAGGCGTTCAATGAGCAAACTTCCGCGAGAGCATCCCACAGTGGCTGAAGCCAACATTGACTCTGCCGCAAAAACTTTTACTGTCGTGCTGGAGCCTTTGCGGAATGGGCTCGGCTGGGTAGTGGCGCGCATTCCTTTCGACGTCGCGAAGGCATGGCCGGTACGCAAGGGTGTACGCGTGCGCGGAGAGATTGCGGGATTCTCTTTTCGTACTGCGCTGATGGGGAATGCGGAGCGGGGCGGCCACTTCATCCTGGTGAACAAGAAGATGCAGGCGGCAGCGAAGGCGAGGATCGGGTCAAAAGTGAAGATTCGGTTGGAACCTGATCTTCAAGAGCGCCCGGCCGAGATACCGCCGGAGCTCGCAAAAGCGCTCAAGGGCGATCGTCGGCTGCGCAAGTGGTTTGACGGGCTGAACTACTACACGCGCAGGACGGTTGGGGCGTTGGTGAGCGAGCCCAAAGAGACTGAATCTCGGCAGCAGAGAGCGGAGAGGATTGCCGAGTGGCTGTTACTGGTGTTGGAGGCAGAGCTCGACCCGAAAGATCCTCCGCCGATTCTAAAAGCTGCGTTCAAGTGGCAGCCGGTGGCGCGTGTCGGGTGGGAAGCGATGACTGCTGTACGGCGCAGGAACCACTTGCTGGGAATCTTTCATTATCAAAGCACCGAGTCTCGTGAGCGCCGCGCAGCGCAAGCGATTGATGATGCATTGCGTGTGGCTAAAAAAGCTGAGAGCCTGCCTAAAGGCTTTGTGGATTAAAGCGTAGTCTGTCTGCATACATATAGATGGAAGGCGCATCGTTGGATGGTTTTCTTCGAGAGTCGAAAAATTCCGAAGAACAACCATATATCACGCACCGCATCTTACAACCGTGCTCAAGAGCGGGAGCGCACGGCACTCAAAAGGAAAGCCGAACCTATAGTTCGATGGACGATGAGATCGCTCTCCGTCCCAGGAGCAGTTATGTCGTTTCGCGTTTTGACCTATAGTGCCGTAACCGCAATTTTGTCTGCCGCAATAGCATCCGCTCAGGCCGTGAGTTTCACCACAACCACTTACTCGAATAACAATCTCTGGAGTAACAACGGCTTGGATAATGCGCATATCCACGCAGATCTTAATGGAGATGGGCGCGAAGACTTCATCTCGGAGAACGATGGCTCTTTCAAATCCGGCTGCACGGGGTCATTCGCCATTACGTTCTCGACGGGCGACGGACAGTATGCGGCGCCAGTCTGCTATACGATTCCCGAAGGCAACGCGCTGTATTTCGCTACAGGCGACTTCGACGATGACGGGACCATGGACTTGGCTGTGACGAACGATCAAGGCGAGGCGTACATCTATACGAACGACGGCAAGGGCAACCTTTCCTTCGCATTGACTCTCAATCTGCAAGCAGAAGCGGGAGGAATCGTGGCCGCCGATGTGAATCACGACGGCCATCTTGATCTTGTGTACTCACTGCCGAGTACGGGCACTTCGCAACAGGTCGCGATCCTATTTGGCACGGGGTCTCCGACGGTTTGGAATCCTGCTGCATCGAACGTCAAATACACGAGCACGGAACCGGCCGGCAATCTATTCATTGGTGACTTTGACGGAGATGGCAATGGAGATATTCTCGTTCTGGGCGTGAGCGACGTGGTCGATACGGTGCTCTACGGTAACAGCAAGGGCAGCTTCACTTCGTCGGCACTAGCTTTCAGCGCGCATACGGCGTACACGCCCGCCGATCCCAACAGCAACGGCACGATGGCGCTGATTGGAATGCTTCCTCAAGCGTCAGGCTCATTTTCCAAGGTTCTCGATCTCGAGGAAGGCCACTCCGACCGGCAGTTCACGAGCGATCAAATTACGCTCAAGAGCTGCGCGATTGCCGCGCCTGTGCTGACGGCCGATTTCGATGGAGATGGGAAGAAGGACATCCTTGTCGCCGAGGATTCCGATTGCAAAGGCGACGGACCCTACACGCTGAACTATCTCAAGAATACGAGTAGCGGGACGGGGGCACCTACTTTCGCGGCGGAGCAAGTGATCTACTCAACTACCGATGACATTTTCGACTACTCCGTTCTGCGCGCCAGCCACTCGACAAAGCCCGACATCACCGTGTGGCAGTCGGGGCTGGTCGAAGGGAACGAAATCGTCGATCCCGAGCAGTTGGTTCTGGTGAACAGTACTTCGGGGAGTTTCCCGTCCTGCACACCATCCAACTACGAGGGCGTTGGCTTCAACGTTTGTAGTCCTACGGACATGACCGGCAACTCTTCGCCAGTAACGCTAACCTTCGGCGGCAATGCTCAAACTCAGTTGCGCGATATGGAGATTTGGGTGGACGGGACCAAGGTGGCCGAGAGCCTGAAGAACAATTACTCGCGCTATGGATCTGTGACGACTTCGGTGCCCTTAAGCAATGGCACGCACACTGCATATGTTTATACGGTCGGCTGGGACTACATGCTGGTGGTGTATCAGCTTAACTTCATTGTAGGTTCCGACTCCTGTGCCTGGCCGGATTACAACTCCCTGTTCGTATGTAGTCCAGTTGAGGATTCCACCGTCAGTTCTCCTCTGCTGGCTTATGCGCAGGCGCCGCCGGGAAACAATATTGTTCGCATGGAAGTTTGGGTGGATAGCACCAAAGCATACTCAACCTTTGGCACCAATGTCTTGAAGGCCAACATAACCGCGACGCCGGGCTGGCACCTTTTCACCTACTACGAAGTCTTCACAGGTGGTGATATGATCTCGGTCTCCAGTTGGGCGGCAGTTCAATAACTCCGCGCCGATCGCGCTGCTTCCGCCTCCGACGCACCCTGAAATGAGCCCAGTGCCAGAAGCTGGGGAGCGTCATACAGGATCGCCACATTCGTGCCGGAGTCATTTGCATGGGGCCGGGACCGACGGAGCGCAACGGAGGTTTGCGTCCCTGCCGGCGCTCGACGTTAAAATCGGCGGATTGGAGATAGATAAGGTACGGTTCCTGACGCCTGCGGGCGGTGAGAGGAATCTTCAAATTGGGGAGATCGACGGGTTGCTGGGGACAGGTCACTTCCGTCGCGTATTCCTTGACCACGCAGATCGCTTTGCGGTTCTAGAGTCGTGTTAAGAAAGAGGCTGTGGGCTTTCGGTCTAATTTTCACCTGCCCGGAGTCCGGACGGTGATTGGAAATTTAAATGACCTCTGAGCGAGGAGTCTGCAGCTAAATCCATTTTTTAGCGACTTGCGGAGCACTTTTGTCGTCTAATTAACACGATGAGTACTGCCGCGTCTGTTCTCCCTCATTTTGGCTTGGGTTCCGCGACTGCTGTTGACGAGCAGATACGACAAGAGAGCCTGGCTGTTGCGCAAGGTCTCAAGCGTCAGGATGCAGGACTGCTCGATGAGCTGATCGTCCGCTACCAGCACCGTCTGCTGCGTTATCTCCTTTATTTGACGAGCAATCGCGAGATGGCGGAAGATCTCTTCCAAGAGGTCTGGATGCGGGTTCTGGTGCGCGGCGGGCAGTTTAATGGGCAGGCTCGGTTCGATACGTGGCTGTTTACGATTGCGCGTAACCTGGTGATCGATCACCGGCGGAAACGGACCATGTCCAGCTTGGACGAGCTATTTGAGGGCAAGAGTGACGAAGACCGCCCGATGAGCTTCGAAGTTGCGGACGATGAGCCGACCCCGTTTGATCGCTTTTCAAACCTGGAAGACCGAGAACGGATTGCCTCAGCGCTGTTGCAACTGGATACACTGCATCGCGAGGTGCTGGTGCTGCGCTTTCACGAAGAGTTGTCGCTCGAAGAGATCGCCAAGGTTACGCGCGCTCCATTATCTACTGTGAAGTCAAGGCTTTACAGAGGGCTTGCGGCTATCAAGCCGAAGATGGAGCGGAATCGCCTGCGGATGCAGGAGGCGGTGTGAAGGGTACTTTCGGCGGGGCAGGAAACGCGGAGACGGGCGCAAACGCTGGCGCTGACCGCGATCTGCTGTCCGCCCTGGCCGGGACCGACCCTGGTCGAAGTGGCCTGCTTGCGCATCGGACATGCCGGGTTGTGAACGCCTCCCTTGGCGTGATGCAGGATCAGAAAGCGGGGCGGCGGCGGATTCGCTCCCTCGCGCTGGCGGCAATTCTGGTGGTAGTGCTGGTGCTGGGGCCGCTGGTGTGGTGGGCGGTGGATAGCCTGATCACTGCGGAGCACCTGGGAGATGCAACCTGCCAATTTGCTCTGTGGGTTTGCATCCTATGCCCGGCGCTGGTGGCCTGTGCGCTGCTGGCTGGATGGGTGCGGCACCGGTCTTAGATCCGGTAGCTGTCATTGATCCCCGATAATCCTGACCAAATCCGCATTGGTGGTTAACTGCGCGCAACTTACCTATTCGGTTTGCCGTCCATCTATTTGTGGGGTTAAGCTGAATTAACCCCCTAGAGACCCTCCGAGACTCCGAGACTGGGATTGCAGATGCGCGAACCACAATCGATTGCTGTTAATGAAGACGAACGCCTGATTCCGATCTGGTCGATTGTGGCTGCGGCAGCGGCCTTTGTATTGGTTGAGTACTACTTCTGGCTTGTGCTACCCGATGGAAAGCACAAGATGCCCCTTGGGCTGCGTCTCTATTTCAATCTTTCCTGGGGACTTCTGGCAGCACTCTATTTTCTGATGGTCGGCTATGTGAGCAAAGACGCTCCGCGGCGGGCGATGAGTTCGCGATTCTGGATCGTAATTTGCTTTGTCATGCCGGGCGGCATAGGTGCGGTGCTCTACTTCCTGCTGCGCGCTCCTATGGTTTCGCGGTGCCCTGCCTGCTCAACCCATGTGCAGAGCGACTTCCACTTCTGCCCGCAATGTGACTATCGCCTGACGGCTAGCTGCGGCAACTGCTTCCGCACGGTGCGTGGGACGGACCAGTTCTGCACCCAATGCGGTCATGAACTGGCGACGGACCATATGCCAGCACGTTTGCGCGTCCTAGGCGAGTAAGCACCTGCGGTGCGGCAGATGCTCGCTATACGCTCGCAGGAGATTGGTGCCTTTTCTCCCGGATTCAAGAACTGAGTGGCAGTGACGGTGAGCCAAGCGCCCTGTATTCCTCGCAAAATTGACCGCAGAGGCTCTGCTTCCTACAATCGATGTTTCCGGTATGCCGGTCTTCATGACTATTTCCGCGCTCATTATCGACGACGAACAACTGGCTCGTGACGAGCTTAAGTATCTGCTGGATTCTGTGGGCGGGGTAGAGGTCGTTGCGCAGGGAACTAATGGGATTGAGGCCGTAGACCTGATTGAGGAGCATCGGCCGGACCTGGTCTTCCTTGACGTACAGATGCCGGGGCTCGACGGTTTTGCAGTGATTCAGAGGCTGATGGAGCTGAATCGGCGAAGAGCAGTCGCCGGCCAGGAGTTGGAGCCGCTGCCACAAATCGTATTTGCGACGGCTTACGACCAGTACGCGGTGCGGGCTTTCGACGTAAACGCGGTTGATTACCTGCTGAAGCCGTTTGATCAAAGCCGCGTGCAGCAGGCGGTGGACAGGGTTCGGGGACGAATGCCTGCGGAGGGATCGAATGGCTCGGGAAACGGAGCGTCCAAATCGGCAACCGATTCGCCAATTGAATCTCAACTGGATGCATTGCTACGCCTCTTGAACCGTCCACAAGGGACGTCGCGAAACCCGCAGCCGGCCAAATTGATTGTCCAGGCGCAGAGCCGACTGCTGCTGATCGATCAGACGGAGATTTGCTACGCGGCCATCGACGAGGGCGTAATTCGGGTGGTGACGCAGAACTTCGAAGGCCATTCAAAATGCCGGACACTAGAAGAGCTTCTGGAATTGCTGGACCCGGCGGTTTTCTGGCGGGCGCACCGCGGGTTTGTGGTGAATATCAACCACATTCGCGAAGTTGTGCCGTGGTTCAAGTCCAGCTATCAGTTGCGGATGAACGACAAACGCCAGACGGAGATTCCAGTCAGCCGCGCACAGACCAGAAGGCTGCGCGAGTTGTTCAATCTTTAGAGACTTCATGACTTGCGTCGGCGAGTTAAGTCTGCAATGAGCGCAATGTAGGACGTGCAATACGGGCGGTGGCGCCCCTTTGCGATTTTTACTCTTCTTACGGGTAGGAGAGCGCGAACGCCAGCCAACCTTTGTCATTGCTCGCGGTGTACACTTTTCCTTCGCGCGGACGCTGCAAACTCCTCTTCGCGAACAGGAAAATACTATGCGCCGAAATGCTTTCGCTTTTCTTCTTGCACTCTTTGTTGCGGCACCTTTTTGTATCGCACAATCAGCGCCCGCCAAGCGGCCCATGACGTTCGAGGACATGATGCACATGAAGCGGCTTGGGGAGACGGCTGTTTCGCCGGATGGTAAGTGGCTTGCCTACTCCGTGACCACGGTGAATCTGGAAAAGAATACGAAGACGCCGGAGCTGTGGCTGCAAAAGATCGAAGGTGGCGATCCTATCAAGATGGCGGTAGCTCAGCCCGGTGACAGCGGGCCGCAGTTCTCGCCGGATGGAAAAAGAATTTTGTTTCTTTCGTCCCAGTTCGGCGGCAAGCAGCAGATCTATATGGCTGACTTTGATTCCGCGACCGGCGCTACCTCGAAGCAGACACGACTGACTTTCATCTGGTCTGAGGCCGATAACGCGCGCTGGGCTCCAGATGGGAAGTCCGTAGTGTTTACTTCCGAGGTTTATCCGGATTGTCCGGCGATCCGATATGACGATTTCGCGACGGGCGACAACTGCAATATCAGTCGCGACGAGGCGCGGGAAAAGAGCAAGGTGAAGGCGCAGATTTTCACTCATCTGCTCTACCGGCATTGGAACCACTGGACGGGCGAGAAGCGCAGCCATCTGATGCAGGTGACGCTGGACGTGCAGCCCGACAATCCGTATTGGGTGCGGGATTTGACGCCGAACGATCCGCACGATGTGCCGCCGTTTTCGCTGGAGGGCGGGGGCGGGTTCGATATTTCTCCGGACTCGAAGGAGCTGGCGTTTACTGAGAATCTTGACCCGGAGCCGGCGACCAGTACGAATGCGGATATTTTTACGCTGGATTTGACGGATGCGGCGGCCAAGCCGGTGAAGGTGTCGACGTCGCCGGGTGGGGATTTCAATCCGGCTTACTCGCCGGATGGGAAGTGGCTGGCCTGGCGGTCGCAGGCGCGGGCTGGGTATGAGAGCGATAAGTTTCGGCTGATGCTGTATGACCGGGCGGGGAAGACTATCAAGGATTTGCTGCCGAATTTCAAAAACTGGGTAGATGAGTTTGTGTGGGCGTCGAACTCACAAGCTGTCTACTTCGTGTCGGGCAACGAAGGCGAGGCACCTGTCTATAGTGTGGGAGTCGATTTGGGTCGAGTAAAGATCGGGAGCACTGCTAATCGGCTCACCCAGAGCGGCGAATATGGCGATTTACACGCGCTGAGCGATGGAAAGAGTTTGGTTGCAGCGCGGCAAACCGTCTCCAGACCGGGTGAACTTGTCCTTCTAAGCGACTTGAACCAGTGGGTGATCGACACATCAACATCTGATCTCGCTCCCAAGGATCGGGGCTCACACGAATATGTGTCCACAGCTACGGGTCATCGCACGGCAGGCGAGAGTCAGGAGCTTACCCATCTGAACGACGCGCTTCTATCCACGCTCGACCTTGATTGGCTTGAACCCTTTTGGTTCGCAGCCGCTGACAAGGTGAAAGTTCAAGGATTCATCGTCGCTCCGCCGGGGTTTGATGCTTCTAAAAAATATCCGTTGAAGTTCCTGATCCACGGCGGCCCGCAAGGCGCTTGGGGAGACTCGTGGAGCTACCGCTGGAATGCCGAGCTCTTTGCCGCCAATGGCTACGTCGTCGTGATGATCAATCCGCGAGGGTCTACGGGGTATGGGCAGGATTTTGTGGATGGCGTGAATGGGGATTGGGGCGGGAAGCCCTACACCGACCTGATGACCGGCCTCGACTACGCGGAGGAGCACTTCCCCTTCATCGACAAGACACGGGAGTGCGCGCTTGGGGCCAGCTACGGCGGCTACATGGCGAACTGGATTCTGGGGCATACGGACCGCTTCAAGTGCATCGTGAGCCACGACGGCATGTTCGACGCTGAGTCGGCGTTTGGATCGACGGAAGAGGACTGGTTCAAC
>Ga0302319_10000960_pt1 | contig 64901 bp, 59 predicted proteins | sample Bog_T0_2_FD_203319 | JGI IMG/M metagenome (GOLD analysis project Ga0302319, IMG submission 203319) | Peat permafrost microbial communities from Stordalen Mire near Abisko, Sweden - Bog_T0_2 | ecosystem: Environmental > Terrestrial > Soil > Wetlands > Peat | place: Sweden: Abisko, Stordalen Mire...
AACTGACCCCTGATCGCTGACCCCTGACAACTGTTGTTAGGCGGGAGTAACTCAGTGGTAGAGTCACAGCCTTCCAAGCTGTTGGTCGCGAGTTCGATCCTCGTCTCCCGCTCCAGAATTGGAAAGATGTTGAGTGCTGAGTTGAAGGTGAGTGGGAATGTTTGAGCAGGCAGGAATCGCGGTTCAGGACGAGCAGGGCTATAGCAGGCTTCACGCGTTGATCGATGCGGCGTTTGATCCGCGCGACGTGGAAGTCTTCCTGACGCGGGTGAGCAAGTCGAAGCTGCGTATTCGCGACTACGAGAGCGTGCTCGGCAAGGGCTTTCTGGGCAAGGATGCGGTGGGGCTCTACCAGGCACTGCCGGTCTCCGACCAGGGTTTGACCCGCGAGCGCTACCTGCGGCTGGTGGAAGCGGTGCCGCTCGATTTGCGGCAGAGATATTTCCGGGTGTACGCCTACTACTGAGGGCGAGCCCGGTCGAGGTTGCGCACGCGGCTGATGGATAGCCGAAGCGGCGCGAGAGAAGCAAGTCCAACGGAAGGAACGAGGGGAAGCAGATGGCGAAGGAAAAATTTGATCGTTCGAAGCCGCACGTGAACGTGGGAACGATTGGTCACATTGATCACGGCAAGACGACGTTGACGGCGGCGATCACGAAGGTGCTTCAGAAGCACAACCCGAAGAACACGTACCGCTCGTTCGATTCGATCGACAACGCACCGGAAGAGCGCGAGCGCGGCATCACGATCGCGACGGCGCATGTGGAGTACGAGACGGCCAAGCGGCACTATGCGCACGTTGACTGCCCGGGCCACGCCGACTACATCAAGAACATGATCACCGGCGCGGCGCAGATGGACGGCGGCATTCTGGTGGTTGCAGCCACCGATGGTCCGATGCCGCAGACCAAGGAGCACGTGCTGTTGGCCCGCCAGGTGGGCGTGCCCTGCATCGTGGTGTTCCTGAACAAGTGCGACGCGGTGGAAGATGAAGAGCTGACCGACCTGGTGGAGATGGAAGTGCGCGAGCTTCTTTCGAAGTACCAGTTCCCGGGCGACGATGTGCCGGTGATCCGCGGCTCGGCTCTGGGCGCGTTGAACGGCGAGCCCAAGTGGGAAGCGCAGATTGACGCGCTGATGGATGCAGTGGACAGCTATGTTCCGCTGCCGGCGCGGGCCATTGACCTGCCCTTCCTGATGCCGATCGAGGATATTTTTTCTATCTCTGGCCGAGGAACAGTTGTCACTGGCCGTATTGAGCGCGGCAAGGTGAAGGTGGGCGAGGAGACCGAGATTGTGGGCTTCCGCGAGACGCGCAAGACGGTCGTGACGGGCGTTGAGATGTTCAAGAAGCAGCTGGACGAGGGCATGGCGGGCGACAACGCGGGCCTGTTGCTGCGCGGCATTGCCAAGGAAGACGTGGAGCGCGGCATGGTGCTGGCCAAGGCCGGCTCGATTACGCCGCACACCAATTTCAAGGGCGAGATTTACGTTTTGAGCAAGGAAGAAGGCGGCCGTCATACGCCGTTCTTCAAGGGCTACCGGCCGCAGTTTTACTTCCGCACGACGGATGTGACGGGAGTTGCGCAGCTGCCGGAGGGCGTGGAGATGGTGATGCCGGGCGACAACGTGCAGCTGGCGATTGAGCTGATTACGCCGGTGGCACTGGAAAAGGGATTACGCTTCGCCATCCGCGAAGGCGGCCGCACGGTGGGCGCCGGCACGGTGTCGGAGATTACCAAGTAGCAGGGAATAGGGAATAGGGAATAGGGAATAGGGAATAGCTGCGTACCCAAGCTGATCTCTGGTTCCTGATCTCTGAGAGGATTTGAAATGCGGGAAATTGTGACATTGCAGTGCACGGAGTGCAAGGAGCGGAACTACTCGACGACCAAGAACAAGAAGACGACCACTGGCCGTCTGGAGTTCAAGAAGTTCTGTAACCGCTGCCGCAAGCACCAGGCGCACAAGGAAACGAAGTAAGAACAGGGATCAGGGAACAGGGATCAGTTTGAGCATGGGCGGAGAAAGCGAAAAGGCTTTGATCCGCAGAACAAAAACTGATCACTGACAACTGATCGCTGCCTTTTAGGGGCGTAAGCTCAACGGTTAAACTGTCGGTCTCCAAAACCGAACTTGGGGGTTCGAATCCCTCCGCCCCTGCCAGATTGAGCCCAGGCAAACCGTGGGTGCGTGCGGCCTGAGGCCGAACGCAAAGGACAAGAGAAGTATGGCAACCAAAGCAGCATTGGCGAACCAGGATAACCACTCAAAGGTGCCGGGCTTCGTGAACCGCACGGCGGATTCGTGGAAGGAATTCACGCACTTCCTGAGCGATGTGCGTGGGGAGATGCGCAAGGTGGTTACGCCCTCGCGCAAAGAAGTGGAGACGACAACGACGGTGGTGATCATAGCGGTCTTCATCTTCGGATTGTTTTTCTTTGTTGTGGACGCGATCTTCGACCTTGGTTTGCATCAGTTGCTCAACAAGCTGGGCGGATTGCAGCAGTAAGAGCAGTGCCGAAACGAGACCACGATGGCAGATGAGTTGGAACAAACCACCGAGCCGCAGGAAGTGCTGGCCGAAGCAGTGCCGGAGCGCAACGAGCGCTTCAAGTGGTACATCCTGCATGCCTACTCGGGCTTTGAGCGCAAGGTGCGCGAGTCGATCGAGAGCCGCATTCAGGCCTTCGGGTTGAAGGACAGGGTGGGCCGGGTGATGATCCCGACCGAGCCGGTGACGGAGATTGTCAACGGTAAAAAGCGCACGGTGGAGCGGGTATTTCTGCCCGGCTATGTGCTGGTGGAGATGGAGCTGGACAACAACCTGTGGCACGTGTTGAAAGACACGCCCAAGGTGACGGGTTTTCTGGGCACGGGCGACAAGCCGGTGGCGCTGAGCGAGGAAGAGGTTTCGTCGATCCTGTTCCGCTCCGAGACGGCCAAAGACAAGCCGCGGATGAAGATCAAGTTTGAAAAGCACGAGCAGGTTCGCATCACCGACGGACCCTTTGCCAACTTCAACGGCGTGGTGGATGAGATCAACGAAGATCGCGAGACGATGAAGGTGATGGTCACGATCTTTGGGCGGTCCACGCCGGTCGAGCTGGAGTTTGCCAAGGTGGAAAAGATTGAGTAGTTGCAGCCTCTAGCTACTAGCTTCTAGCTTCTAGCCGGTCCGCGGACCTAGCAGCAGCCGGCTTATTAGCAAACGCAGGGGCGCAACACCAAAATTTGTTAAAGGAATGAACCAGCTGAGAGCTAGAAGCTAGGAGCTAGCAGCTGATTCCGAAGGAATCGACACATGGCACCTCCGAAGAAAATTACGGGATATGTGAAGCTGCAGATTGTGGCCGCGAAGGCTACGCCTGCTCCTCCGGTGGGGCCGGCGCTCGGTCAGGCGCAGGTCAACATCATGGAGTTCTGCAAGCAGTTCAACGCGCGCACCTCCACCAAGGAGATGGAAGGGCTGGTCATTCCGGTCGTCATCTCCGTCTACGCCGACCGCAGCTTCAGCTTCATCACCAAGACGCCTCCGGCGGCGGTGCTGCTGAAGAAGGCTGCGGGGATCGCCAAGGGATCGGGCACGCCGAACAAGGAAAAGATCGGCAAGGTGACCGAGGCGCAGTTGCGCGAGATCGCCACGCAGAAGATGCCGGACTCGAACGCCTCCTCGGTGGAGACGGCGATCAAGAGCATCCGGGGCACGGCGCGGTCGATGGGGATTGAAGTGGTGGCGTAGGTCGCCAGGATCGCGAAGTTTTTTGCAAGAGGGCTCTCCCTTCAGGGAGAGCCTTTTTGCGTTTGGAAGGCATTGCGCATTTCTGCCTGCGCAGAGCTCTGTTTTTGCCATTTGAGATTTAGGTTGACGATTGCCCTTAATCCGACTCCAATCGAGGGTCGGCGCAGTGAATACTTCATGGAAGCCGACTTTTCTGGAGTGGTCTGACGAGATGGTCGGGAGTTTCAATCCCCGGTCCCCAAAAGCGAGGGACCGGGGGCACCCTCATTTGTGGTTTGGAGATATCCCGCGATCGGTGCCACCCGCCACCCTCATTGTGATTTGGAAAGGTCATTGGGACCGGGGCCATCCGCCGTTCCCGCTCACTCTTGGCCAAAGAATCGCCGCCACTTTCGCTTTCGCTCTTTCCACTTCTCTTCGACCCTCAGCTCGCTCCAGCATCATTCCCCCTTATTTATGGACTCATGCTCCCAAGAGACCGTTCGAATTTGCATTCCTGCCGTCCCACCCATCGAGCAAAAGACGCTCGATGGATGGGGCACCCAGCTTCCTTTGCGGTCAGACCTACCCCCGCCGCTTAGGCGGTCACAAGGTGGTGCTAGAACAGGCGGCCGACGGTGATGAAGAACTTGCGGTGGGCGGCGTCGCCTACGGAGCCGCCGATGGAGATGGAGCCGAGGGGCGTGGCGGCGAGCAGGGCGGCGGTACCGTCCTGGCGGAGGATGGCGCTGGACTCGGGGGACCAGATTTCGCCGGCTTCGTAGCCGAAGACGGCGTAGAGGCCCTGGCCGAGGCCGGTGGGCAGCGCGGCGATGCGGTGCAGGTAGCCGGCGCGGGCGAGATAGGTGTCGGTGCCGCGGTACTCGTCCATGGAAGATGCGGACAAGCGGCGTGGGCCGCCGAGGGTGAAGCGGTAGGGCTCGGCGACGTTGGCGCGGAGGTAGGAGTCGATGTCGGCAGTGAGGCCGAAAATGTTCTTGTCTCTCCACAGCCAGGTGCGGGCGGCGGAGGCCATCAGCAGCGGGGCGTTGACGCTGATGGTGGATGAACCGGCGCCGCCGCTGGCATGATACAACGCGCCGGCGGCGGCATTGAGGCGGAAGCCGGAGGGAGAGATGGAGCCCGAGGTTTCCCGGTCAAGGTCGATGTGGAGCAGGCCTTCCTGGGCGGTTCCGTTGAGGTAGGGGCCGCCGCCTGATCCGGTGGTGAGGCTCCAGCGTGTGTTTTCCGCGCGCCAGCCGGCGGAGATCTGGAGCGAGTTGCCGAGTGTGCGGCCGGCTTCAACGCCGGCGTCGAGATTCTGCTCCAGGCGTTCGGCCACACGCTTTTGATTGGCCCAGATGTAGACCGGCTCGCGGACGATTCCGGCGCGGGGCTCGACGAAGAAGCCGCTGGGAGTGAGCAGGCGGTAGTATTCGGCGTTGAGGACGGTCCTGTAGCCGAGGTTAGTGTTGACGCGGAGTTCGGAGCCGTAGCCGCCCAGGTTCTGGTCGACCAGGCGCATGTTGAGCTCAAAGCGGGAGATGTTGGAGGTCTCGGCGGCCAGGTCGGGGCCGATGAGCAGATAGGGCGGCCCGGTGGGGTCTTTGCTGAGGCGAACGAGGATTCCGGCGTCGGGCGCGGGTGCATCGGGAGCGCTGGACGCGGTGCCCGGCGCGGCGCCGGCTGCGGGCGGTGGCCCAAAGGTCTGCCAGGTGGCGCTGTAGACGCCATTCGATTGGACGGGGTTGAGCGCGCCCAGAGTTTTAGCGGCTGCGATGGGCTGGCCTTCGAGGGGTTTGAGATCGGCAAGGACCTGCTGCTGCGCGCCCGGTTCGCCGCCACTGACGCGAAGCTGGCGCAGGACACCGGGCTGCGGCCGGCGACGCTGGTCGCGCGCGGCCAGGTAGGCGGCCCAGTCCTGAGGACTGAGAGCGTAGGGGAGCAGGGCGGCGCTGTTGGCCTCCGCGGCCAGATAGCCCTCGTGGATCAGCTGGCCGCCCTTGGTGTAGTCGGTGGAAGAGTAGCTGGCGACGGGGATATTGATGACGAGATCGGCGAGATGGAGCGAGCGCTCTACATTCTGCACAATGCCGACGGAAAAGGCGCGGTTGAGCACGCCGACGATGGAGCCGATATCGGCATTGCCGAGGGGCGCGTCCTCAAGGCGGATGGCGATGACGATGCCGGCGTGCAGGTCGTTGCGCAGCACGTCGGTGGGCAGGTTGTCGACGATGCCGCCGTCGACGAGAAAGTGGCCGGCAGCATCCTCGACCGGAGAAAAGACGCCGGGAATGGACAGGCTGGCGCGTACCGCCTGGGCGAGTGGGCCGCTCGAGAAGGTGACGGCCTGCAAGGTGTTGAGGTCCGTGGCAACGCAGCGGAAGGGGATGGGGAGACGGTTGTAGTCGAGCTGGGCACGGTCGTAGCCGAGCAGGTTGGAGGTAAGGAACTGGTTGACGCCGCGGTCGGTGAGCAGGGCATTGGGCAGGGCGACACCGTGCGCGAGCCCGACGGCGAGGAAGGCCGGGGTTTCGCGGAGGTCTTCGCGGCGGCGGAAGCTGGAGTCGACGTAGGGAGTTTGCAGGGTGAAGATGCTGGTGAAGTCGCTACTGGTAGCCACGGCGCGCATCTCGGCCGGGGTGTGCCCGGTGGCATAGGCGGCGCCGACCAGCGCCCCCATGCTGGTTCCGGCAATGCGGTCGATGGGAATGCGATGGTCTTCAAACCACTGGATGACGCCGACGTGGGCCAGGCCGAGTGCGCCGCCGCCTTCAAGAGCGAGGCCGATGGCGGGCCGGTTGGCGGGGACGACGAGCGGGAGCGGGGCCTGCGGAATGGGTTGTTGCGCGGCGGCGGCGGTTGCCAGCAGCATGGCAGCGAGTAGGAGGACGGTACGATTGGATGGCACGGTTCGACCTCTTGAATGAGCTGATTCCTTCACGGTAATGGGCAACGGCGAGCGCGCTTGCGTATTTGTGGAAAGAGTGGGGCTGCGCACATCCGGAATGGGAGGCGGCCGATGGCTTACATGCAGAAAGGCCCTCCCTGGACAGGGAGGGCCTTTCTGCGCCGGGAGACGCAACCGAGCGCGCTCGATACGCCACTGGCGCGTTTACTTGGGCGGAGCCGGGGTGAATCCCTCGCGCTTGCGGCCGGGCTCTGGTTTGGGTTTGGGCTTGGGCGCCTTCTTGACTTCTTTTTTGCCTTTGTCTTTGCTTCCCATGGGGATCAGTGTGACACAAAAGGGGGTTAAGGGGGAAGTCCAAAAACGTTGAGCCCTGGTTGCCGGATTAGCCGTTCTTGTCCGGTGGTTTTGCTTGTCACCGACCCAAGATCGCAAAATCGAAATCCTTAGACAGGCCCAGGACAAGCTCTGGGCACTCGATATTTGCCAGTGATTGATTGGATAGCGGAGCCGGCGGCGCGGACCTACGGGGCAGTTGCGGGTGGTAAGTTGGTTCTCTGAGACACAACGAGTATGAAATCTGTTGGAGGCAACGGTGCTGGGCAAATTGGAATTGATTGTTGGACCCATGCGGAGCAACAAGACAGCGGAGCTGCTGCGCAGGATCGAGATTCGCAAACAGTACGCCAAGCAGGACGTGATGCTGCTCAAGCCATCCGACGACACCAAGGCGGAGGCAGGCCTTGTGGAGAGCCGGAACCAGAACGGCTGCGGGAGGATGGAGGCAGTCGAATTTCGGTCCGCAGATCCGTGGTCGGTTCTGCCGGTGCTCGAGGCAACCGAGCAGAAGATCGGCAAGCGCATCGAGTGCGTGGCGATTGACGAGGGCCAGTTTGTGCAGGATCTTTTCCTGTTCACCAAGCGGCTGCTGGAGCGCGGCTACGACGTGATGGTCTCCGGGCTGGATCTGGATTTTCGCGGGCTGCCGTTTGGAGAGATGCTCGATCTCTCCTGGATTGTACGCACCTATTCGGGCAATATCACCGAACTGGTGGCTTATTGCAGCTGCGGCGCCAAGGCGCTCTATCCGCAGCGGCTTATCGATGGTAAGCCGGCCCAGTACGACAGCCCCATCATCATGGCCGGCGACTTCTATGAGCCGCGCTGCGGCGAGCACTTCATCCTCCCCGGCCAGCCGCATTAGGCTGGCCGGGCAATGTCCCTTGCCGGGGACGAAGTCGTCGATCGGCAGGCGGATGTCTCCCCATGAAGATCAAGACTGGCGCGGCACACGGAGGTTCCGCAGCGGAGCCGGCAAACCTTTGCCCGCTTCCGCTCATCCTAGAAGGCTTGAAGGTGAGGCATGAAAACCCATCCGGCACTGCCCTTCCGGTCTTGGACGCTTATGACCATGGTGGTCCTTGCTCTGAGTCCTTGTGCTCCCGCGGACCCCGTACCCGTCCGCCATGTGAATGGAACTGTTCATGGATTTCTCGAGTTGCGTTCGGAACAGGGCCGCGTCATCGCTTCAGGGGATGCGATTCAGGTGGCGCGCGGCGGGCAGGTCACTTCCCACGTGCTATTCCGTTTCAACGATGGCTCAATCGACGATGAGACGACAGTTTTCACCCAACGCCACAACTTCCAGCTCGTGACCGACCACCACGTTCAGAAAGGGCCTTCCTTCCCTCATCCGATGGACATCTCGATCGACTGTCGCAAGGGCGATGTCACGGTCCGCTCAATCGGAAAAGATGGCAAAGAGGAGGTTAAGACCGACCACCTCGCCCTGCCTCCGGATCTGGCCAACGGGTTGGTTTCCTTCGTCCTCGAAAACATGCTGCCGAATACCCCGGATACAAAGGTGTCCATGCTGGTGGCTACTCCGAAGCCGCGCCTGGTGAAACTGGCCGTCTCTTCTCGCGGCGAAGAACCCTTCTCCCTGGGAGGCGCTTCCCGCAAGGCCAATCATTATGCGATCAAGATCGAACTGGGGGGCGTGGCGGGTGTGGTGGCACCGCTGGTGGGAAAGCAGCCTCCGGACATTCAGATTTGGACTGTCGGCGGCGAAGCTCCGACCTTTCTCAGGGAAGAAGGCCCCGCCTATGCGGACGGTCCTGTCTGGACGATCGAGCTGGCCAGCCCGGTTTGGGGAGAATCGGCTGGTTCCGCCCACGAATGATCCGGCCACAAATGGTGTTGAGGTTTCCCATCCTTGCGCCCTTTTCCGGCGCGAGGATGGGCACGGAGCTTCCGTATTTACCGACCTGATAACCAATGCAGGGCACGGGTTGCATTCCAGCCCGGGTTTCAGTACACTCAAGAGATGTGCCCGGGGGAAATCTCCGGACAGTCATAAGCACCACGGTTTCTGGGCCTGATCCAGTGCTCGCTCCGGCATGAAATATGCCCAGGCGGCGAGCCGCAGGTTTCCGCCACGGGCGGACTGGCAGGGGCGGTGGGAGACGAGGGAAGAATGGCAAGAAAAGACTCGAAGAACATTGTGAAGGCGCGCGCGGCTGTCGAGAAGCCGGCGTATGCGCTGCCTGAGGCCGTTGGGCTGCTCAAGCAGGTGAAGTATGCCAAGTTCGACGAAACTGTCGACCTGACCATGCGTTTGGGTGTGGACACGCGGCACGCGGACCAGATGGTGCGCGGAACGGTTGTGCTGCCGCACGGGCTGGGCAAGACCAAGATTGTGGCCGTGATCGCCACCGGCGACCGGCAGAAGGAAGCCACCGCCGCGGGCGCGGACTTTGTGGGCGGCGAGGAGATGGTGGAAAAGATCCAGAAGGAAAACTGGACCGCCTTTGACGCGCTGATCGCCACCCCGGACATGATGAAGGTTGTCGGCCGGCTCGGAAAGGTCCTCGGCCCCAAGGGCCTGATGCCGAATCCCAAGACCGGAACGGTCACCTTGGACGTGGCCTCGGCGGTGAAAGAGATCAAGGCCGGCAAGGTGGAGTTCCGCGCCGACAAGACCAGCCTGGTGCATGTGCCGGTGGGCAAGCTGAGCTTCGATCCGCAAAAGCTGATCGACAACGCGACCACGGTGATCGGCGCCATTGTGCGCTCGAAGCCCTCGGCGGCCAAGGGTAAGTATATCAAGAGCGTGACGCTGAGCTCGACGATGGGCCCCGGGGTGCCGCTGGATTCGGCGGTTGCGGACGCGGCCGGCAAGCACTAAAGCAGGGATCAGGGATCAGGGATCGGGGATCGGTAAGAGCCCGGCTTCCGCATGGCCTGATCGGAGAAGTCGAAACAGGATTCAGAACATGCGTCCATAGAAGGGCGAGCAGAGGGATGAGGCGACCAGAACCTGAGGGTGGCACGCAAAAGAGCTGACCCCTGATCTCTGACCCCTGACCCCTGTCGAAGCGGAGCGAGACAAATGGCAATTTCGAAGGCGAAGAAGAACGAAAAGGTTGCGCTGCTGGCCAGCGAGCTGGAGAGCTCGACGACGGCGATTGTGGGCACGTTCAGCAAGCTGACCGTGGCCAAGGATTTTGAGCTGCGCAGGGTGATTCGCGAGGCGGGCGGCAAGTATCGCGTGGTGAAGAACAAGCTGGCCGCTGTCTCCGGCAAGGGCACGCAGGTTGAGGCCGCGCTCCAGGGCCTCAGGGGCGTGAACTCAGTGGCGTTTACCGCCGGCGACCCGGTGGCGCTGGCCAAGGTGTTTGCCAAGTGGGCGGGCGAGAACGCCGAGTTCCAGTTCAAGCTGGGCATCGTGGACGGCAAGCTGCTGGATGTAAACGAAGTGAAGGCGCTGGCGACCATGCCGGGCAAGGAAGAGCTGTTCTCGAAGCTGCTGTTCCTGATCAACGCGCCGGCACAGCGTTTGGCTACTGTGCTCAACGCGACTGGGCGCGACCTGGCGGTGGTACTGGGCCAGGGCGTGGAGAAGGAAAAGTTTGCCGGCGAGACGGCCGCAGCCTAAGCGACTTTAGGGTTTGTGGTTTTCCACCCTTGGCGCAGGGACAAAGACGCATCAGGGTGGGGCGCCAGAGTTTTAAGCGAGAAATTGGGCCGTGAAGCAGGCGAGAAAGTGCGTGGGTCTGGCGCATCGGAAACTTTCCCCCTGGCGGGCGGCCGGAAACACAAATATCAAACGATTCTGAATGGAGAAGAAAAATGGCGGATCTGACACAGTTGGAAGAGCAAATTGTTTCGCTGAGCCTGCTGGAAGCAGCAGCTCTGGTGAAGAAGCTGGAAGAGCGGCTTGGCGTTTCGGCGGCGGCAGCGGCCCCGGTTGCGGCAGCGGCCGGCGGCGGCGCGGCGGCTCCGGTGGTGGAGGAGAAGACCGAGTTCCAGGTCATCCTCAAGGACTTCGGCGCGAACAAGATCAACACCATCAAGGCGGTTCGCGAAGTGACCTCTCTGGGTCTGAAGGAAGCCAAGGACCTGGTCGATGGCGCGCCCAAGGCTATCAAGGAAAGCGCGACCAAGGACGAGGCCGAGGCTATCCGGAAGAAGTTCGAAGGCATCGCGACCGTCGAAATCAAGTAGTTGCAGCCAGTCAGGCGAGGCCTCGGCAGAACCGATCCGCGCATGTGGACCGGTTCTGCACAGGGTACGAGCCTGCTGAACTTGCAAGCACGGCCAGGACGCGCTAAGATACTCGTTGCGCGTCTTTCCGGCCCATCCCGGTTTTCTCAGGGAATGGAGCGGGGCTGGCTGGCGCGTCTTTGAGGACAAGCGGAGTGGCACACAAGCATTCGTGGCCGGGACAGAGCCAAGCACTCTGGCGGCGGTTGGCGTAGGGTTGTTAAGTGCCTTAGGGTCAATCAGATGCCTTAGATAGGGTTAGGCTCCGGTTGACGGTTGGCGAGCGAGCGGCAGAAGCGAGCTTTGGGATCGGCGAGAGCATTGACAGAGAGTTCGGATGGGGGCACAGGCGAAGGGCCGCGCTCGTGAGGCATTGCGTCCTTACGGGCTATTCGTGTCTCCGACCCGCGGCGGGTGAGGAATTTTGCTCAATACTCGCCCAAAGCGCATAAGTTTCTTCTAACGGGATTAGCCCGTTGCGCTCGGTCTCTCTCAATTGTGCGCAGTCTAGCGCACCTGCCGGATGATCGGCAATGCCCAAAACGCGTCAGCTGTTATGACTCTCCCGAATCAGGCTCGGCATGAGTGACGTCCTGGATTGCCCGCAGGAGTTTCAAAGAGGGGCGAGCCGGGGTCGCATGGGTGGGGACTGGGTTAAGAGCGTTTGACCAGTCTGGAGTTTTTGAGTTTTTACCGTAAACAGCCGTTGCCCCGAGACTCGGGCGGCGGCCCGGAGCCGGCCTCAACCGTTTGGGGCTGACGCTGGAGAGACGAGCCTCAGGAGTGAACATGCCCAACGAGAAGCGTGCAATTCGCAGCAGGCTCGATTTTTCCAAGATTCCCACCGCAACCCAGATTCCCAACCTAATTGAAGTGCAGCGGCGTTCGTATGAGCGGTTTCTGCAGATGGACAAGCTGCCTAACGAGCGGGACGACTCGGGGCTGCAGTCTGTGTTTGTTTCTGTTTTTCCGATTACGGATTTTCGCGGCATCTCGCAGCTGGACTTTGTGGACTTCTCGATCGGCAACTGGGAGTGCAAGTGCGGCCACTTGAAAGGGCTGCACCATCTGCGCACAGCGTGCGTGCATTGCGGAGCGATGGTGATCACCGATCCCTTCCTTCCCGGCGATGTGCTTTGCCAGAAGTGCGGCACGTACAACAAGAACACCCCCGACTTCTGCAACAAGTGCGGCGACCCGGTAAGCCTGCAGCTGAAGTATGACCAGCAGGAGTGCGAAGAGCGCGGCATGACCTTCAGTGCGCCGCTCAAAGTCACGGTGCGCCTGACTATTTATGAGAAGGATCCGGAGACGGGCAACAAGACGATTCGCGACATCAAGGAACAGGAGGTGTTCTTCGGCGATATTCCGCTGATGACGCCGAACGGAACCTTCATCGTGAACGGGACTGAACGGGTTATCGTCTCCCAATTGCACCGCTCGCCGGGCGTCTTCTTCGAGACGGCCAACAACCGCACCTACTTCCTGGGCAAGATCATTCCTTATCGCGGTTCGTGGGTGGAGTTCGAGTACGACCAGAAGAATACGCTCTACGTGCGCATCGACCGTAAGCGCAAGTTCCTGGGCACCATCTTCCTGCGCGCGCTGGGTCTGCGTTCCGACGAGGAGATTCTGAAGACTTTCTACACCGTCGACCGCATTCACATTGCGGATGGCAAGCTGCACTGGGCGGTGGCGCAGGAAGCGGGAAAGTCGACGCACTTGCTGGGGGCCAAGCCGGCACACGCGGTTCTGCACAACGGCGACGAGATTGCCCATTCGGGCCGCAAGATCACAGCGCACACGCTCAAGGCGATTCGCGCCGCGGCCATCGACCGCGTGGAAGTGGAGGCGGCGGAGCTCGATGGCGCACTGACCGCATCCGACGTGATCGATCTGAATACCGGCGAAGTGATTGTGGAAGCCAATGTGGAGCTGACGGCCGACCGCCTGCACAAGGTGCTGTCGAGCGGCGCGGCGAGCTTCGAGGTTTTCTTCCCCGAGCGCGACGACGTGGGCAACATCATTACCAACACGCTGAAGCGCGACTCGGTGCGCAAGCCCGAGGAGGCGCTGATCGAAATCTACCGCAAACTGCGGCCGGGCGATCCGCCGACTCTGGATACGGCAACGGCGCTGTTTGAAGGCATGTTCTTCGATGCGCGCAAGTACGATTTCTCGCGCGTGGGCCGGCTGAAGTTCAACATCAAACTGTACGAGAACCAGGACGCTACGCATCTCGATCACCGCACCCTGACGCCGGAGGATTTCTACGCGACCATCCGCTACCTGCTCAAGCTGCGCAGGAACATCGGCATGGTGGACGACATCGATCACCTGGGCAACCGCCGCGTGCGCGCCGTGGGCGAGCTGATGGAGAATCAGTTCCGCATCGGCCTGGTGCGCATGGAGCGCGCCATCAAGGAAAAGATGAGCGTCTATCAGGAGCTTTCGACGGCCATGCCGCACGACCTGATCAACGCCAAGCCGGTGATGGCGGCGATCCGCGAGTTCTTCGGTTCATCGCAGCTGTCGCAGTTCATGGATCAGACCAACCCGCTGTCGGAGATCACGCACAAGCGGCGTCTCTCGGCGCTTGGGCCGGGCGGCCTGTCGCGCGAGCGCGCCGGCTTTGAGGTGCGCGACGTGCACCCGACGCACTACGGCCGCATTTGTCCTATCGAAACGCCGGAAGGCCCGAACATCGGCCTGATCAGCTCGCTGAGCTGCTTTGCGCGCATCAATGAATACGGATTCATCGAGTCGCCTTACCGCAAGGTGAAAGACTCGCGCATTCTCGACTACGTGGAGATCGTCAACGCCGGAGAGAGCGGTTTGCGGGTGGGCGATCACATCGAGAAGGAAGAAGCGGCGCGGCTCAACGCCGGCCTGAAGAAGGCTGGCAAGCGTTCCATCGATGTGATGCCCTTCAGCTTCTATCTCTCAGCCTGGGAAGAGGACAAGCACACCATCGCGCAGGCCAACATCGAGTTCAACGACGAGGGCGTGATCACCGAGGACCTGGTGAACGCGCGCCGCCAGGGGAACTTTGTGCTGGTCAACCGGACGGATGTGGATTATATCGACGTCTCGCCGAAGCAGCTTGTGTCGGTGGCCGCGTCGCTGGTGCCGTTCCTTGAGCACGACGATGCGAACCGCGCACTGATGGGCGCCAACATGCAGCGGCAGTCGGTCCCCCTTCTCGTCGCCGAGGCTCCTCTTGTCGGCACGGGCATGGAGGGCGTGACCGCGCGCGACTCCGGCGCCGTGATTTTGGCCAAGCGCAACGGCATTGTGGATTCGGTCGATTCCGAGCGCATCATCGTGCGCGTCGAGGGCGAACATCATCCCACGCAGCTGTCGCGCGAGGTGGGTTCGGACATCTATCAGCTCATCAAGTTCAAGCGTTCGAATCAGAACACCTGCATCAATCAGAAGCCGGTGGTTCGTGAGGGCGACCGTGTGATCAAGGGGCAGGTGATTGCCGACGGACCATGCACGGAGCAGGGCGAATTGGCGCTGGGACGCAACGTTCTGGTCGCCTTCATGCCGTGGCGTGGTTACAACTTCGAGGACGCGATTCTGATCTCGGAAAAGCTGGTGCGCGAGGACTACTACACCTCGGTGCACATTGAAGAGTTCGAGATCGAAGCGCGCGACACGAAGCTGGGCCCGGAAGAGATCACGCGCGACATTCCCAACGTGAGCGAGCACGCGCTGCGCGATCTGGACGAGAGCGGCGTGATCCGCATCGGCGCCCAGATCAAGCATGGCGACATTCTGGTCGGCAAGGTGACACCGAAGGGCGAGACGCAGCTGACGCCGGAAGAAAAGCTGCTGCGCGCCATCTTCGGCGAAAAGGCCGGCGATGTGCGCGACGCTTCGCTGACCTGCCCTCCGGGCATTGAGGGCACGGTGGTCGACGTGCGCATCTTCAGCCGCAAGGGCCAGGAGAAGGACGAGCGCGCCAAGCTGATCGAGGGAGAGTACATTGCCAAGCTCGAAAAGAACCTGGGCGACGAAATCCGAATCTTGACCGACGAGCGCCTCAAGCGTCTCGATGGCATTCTGGGACAGAAGGAAGTGCTGGCCGATCTGCACGACGAGCGGACCAACAAGCGCCTCCTGACCAAGGGAGCACTGCTGGATCGGGAGACGATCGAGCGTATCTCGACCAAGAACCTGAAGCGCATCCGCTACAACGACAAGGACCCGCGGGTGAACGAGCAGATCGACGAGATCGAGGAGATGACCTCGCGCCAGATCGAAGTGCTCAGGAAGATCACTAACGAGAAGATCCTCAAGCTGCAGAAGGGCGACGAACTGCCGCCTGGCGTGATCAAGCTGGTCAAGGTGTACGTCGCCATGAAGCGCAAGCTTTCGGTGGGCGATAAGATGGCCGGCCGTCACGGCAACAAGGGCGTGATTGCGCGGATATTACCCGAAGAGGATATGCCGTATCTGCCCGATGGAACTCCGGTGGAGATTGTTCTCAATCCGCTGGGCGTGCCTTCGCGTATGAACGTCGGCCAGATTCTGGAGACGCACTTGGGCTGGGCAGCTCATGTGCTGGGCGCGAAGATTGCTGCACTGATCAAAGCGAACAGCGATGTGGAAGCCACGCGCGAGCTGATGAAGAAGGAGTTCGCCGGCACGGCCACGCTGCGCCAGTTGCTCGAGCTCGACGACGAGATGCTGCTGCGCGTTGGCGCAGGCATGCAGCGGGGCATCTGGTTCGGCACCGCGGTGTTCGACGGCGCGCAGGAGAGCGAGATCAAGGCGCTGCTGGCTTCGGCCGGGTTGCCTTCCTCGGGCAAGACGCCGCTATTCGACGGCATGACGGGCGAGCAGTTTGAGCAGCCGGTGACGGTGGGCTACATTTACATGCTCAAGCTGTCGCATCTGGTGGACGACAAGATTCACGCGCGTTCCATCGGGCCGTACTCGCTCATTACCCAGCAGCCGCTGGGCGGCAAGGCGCAGTTCGGCGGACAGCGTTTCGGCGAGATGGAAGTGTGGGCCTTGGAAGCATACGGCGCCGCTTACATTTTGCAGGAACTGCTGACCGCGAAGTCGGACGATGTGTATGGCCGTACCAAGATTTACGAGGCCATCGTGAAGGGCGAGGCGGCAATCGAGCCGGGCGTGCCCGAGTCGTTCAACGTGCTGATTCGCGAATTGCAGTCGCTGTGTCTGGACGTGGAACTGATCAAGCGCGCGGATCTGATCAAGAAGCTTCCCGCGCCGGATCTGGCAGCGGTAGCTGATTAGTGGCGAGTGGTTAGTGGTTAGTGACTGCGTTCACTCACTAATCGCTAACCACTAATCACTGACTAACCACTAACCACTGTTTTTAGGGTCCTTCTTGAAAGCGGTCAACACCGCTTCCCGGGAAGGAAGGATCCCTCAGAAATCCCGGGAAGAGCCGCGGCGAGTTGCCAAATAGGCCCGCCAAGGAGGGTCGCCTTGTTCCGTTCGAACCCGTTTGAGCTTACCAGCCCCATCACCGACTTTGACGCTATCCGCATCATGCTTGCCTCGCCGGAGAAGATCCGCAGCTGGTCGCATGGTGAAGTAACCAAGCCCGAAACCATCAACTACCGCACCTTCAAGCCGGAGCGTGATGGCCTGTTCTGCGCGCGCATCTTTGGGCCGGTAACGGACTGGGAGTGCCTGTGCGGCAAGTACAAGCGCATGAAGCACCGGGGCGTGATCTGCGACAAGTGCGGCGTGGAAGTGACGGTAAGCAAGGTGCGCCGCGAGCGCATGGGCCACATCGAGCTTGCATCGCCTTGTTCCCATGTCTGGTTCTTCAAGGGGCTTCCGTCGCGCATTGGCCACCTGCTCGACATTTCTCTTCGTGATCTCGAAAGCATTCTCTACTTCGAATCTTATGTGGTCGTCGATCCTGGCGATGCGCCGGTGAAGGAACGCGAGATCATCAAGGATGAGACCAAGTTCCGCGAGCTCGATCAGCAGTTCCGTCCCTCGGGCTTCAAGGCCATGATGGGCGCCGAGGCCATCAAGGAATTGCTCAAGCGCGTGCAGATTGACGAGCTGGGCATTGAGCTGCGCGAGCGCATGAAGACCGAAACATCGGTCCAGAAGAAAATCAAGTACGCCAAGCGCCTCAAGGTTGTGGAAGCCTTCCGCAAGTCCGACAACAAGCCGCAATGGATGATCCTCGACGTGCTGCCCGTGATCCCACCCGAGCTGCGCCCGCTGGTGCCGCTGGATGGCGGACGCTTTGCCACGTCCGATTTGAACGACCTCTATCGCCGCGTCATCAACCGCAACAACCGGTTGAAGAAGCTGATGGACTTGCATGCGCCGGAAGTGATCGTGCGCAACGAGAAGCGCATGCTGCAGGAAGCTGTAGACGCCTTGTTCGACAACGGCCGCCGCGGCCGCGTGCTGAGGGGCGCGAACAACCGTCCGCTCAAGTCGCTCTCTGACACGCTCAAGGGCAAGCAGGGCCGCTTCCGCCAGAACCTGCTGGGCAAGCGCGTGGATTACTCGGGCCGTTCGGTGATTGTGGTTGGACCGGAACTGAAGCTGCACCAGTGCGGCTTGCCGAAGAAGATGGCGCTGGAGCTGTTCAAGCCGTTCATCTATCATCGCCTGGAGCAGACAGGGCATTGCACCACCATCAAGCAGGCCAAGGAGATGGTGGAGATGCAGGAGCCGGTGGTGTGGGACATTCTTGAGGAAGTCATCAAGGATCATCCCGTGCTTCTGAACCGCGCGCCTACGCTCCATCGCCTGGGTATTCAGGCTTTTGAGCCCGTCCTCGTCGAAGGCAAGGCCATCAAGATTCATCCGCTGGTCTGCACGGCATTCAACGCCGACTTCGACGGTGACCAGATGGCGGTGCACATTCCGCTTTCGCCTGAAGCGCAGATCGAAGCCAGCGTATTGATGCTGGCCTCGCACAACATTCTCTCTCCCGCCTCTGGCCAGCCGATCACGGTGCCGACGCAGGATATGGTGCTTGGGCTCTACTACCTGACCAAGGCCAAGAAGGGCGGCAAGGGCGAAGGACGCGTGTTCGCCAACACCGAAGAGATCCTGATGGCTCTGGAAGCCAAGGAAGTCGAAACGCTTTCGCCGATCCGGCTTCGCTATACGGGCAAAGTGCTGGACATGACGACGGCGTACGACGATCAGGATCTGACGCACACCGATCCGGTTGACTTCAACAAAGAGTACATCTCGACGACCGTGGGCCGCGTGATCCTGAACGACTCGCTGCCGCCGGGAATGCCGTTTGTGAATGGCCTGCTGAAGAAAAAGGGCATAGGCCAGCTGGTGAACTACTGCAACCAGAACTTGGGCCTTGAAGTGACGGTGGGCATGCTGGACCGCATCAAGTCGCTGGGCTTCAACTACGCCACCAAGTCGGGCCTTTCTGTTGGTCTCGACGACATGGTCATCCCAGACTCGAAGTACACTACGGTGGACGCGGCCGACAAGAAAGTGATCGAGGTCCAGAAGCAGTACATGGACGGCGCCATCACCAACGGCGAGCGCTCGAACAAAGTCATCCAGATGTGGTCTGCGGTTACCGACCAGGTCGCCGACGAGATGTTCGGCAACATGAAGCGGGCCGACGATGAAGGCGCCATGAACCCGATCTACATCATGGCCGACTCCGGCGCCCGTGGTTCGAAGCAGCAGATTCGCCAGCTCTCGGGCATGCGCGGACTGATGGCCAAGCCTTCGGGCGAAGTGATCGAAACGCCCATCACGGCGAACTTCCGTGAAGGCCTGACCGTGCTCGAGTACTTCATCTCGACGCACGGCGCACGCAAGGGCCTGGCCGATACAGCGCTCAAGACCGCCGACTCGGGCTACCTGACGCGTCGCCTGGTCGACGTGGCGCAGGACGTGATCGTGACTGAGTACGATTGCGGCACCGTCGAAGGCATTTATGTTGGCGCCATCGTCGAGTCGGGCGAGATCATTGAGCCCTTGCGCGACCGCATCATTGGCCGCGTGACCCTCGATCGCATCAAGGACTACGACGGCAACATTGTGGTCGACGTGAACCAGGGCATCGACGAAGACATCGCCTCCGCCATTCAGGGCGCGGGCGTGGAGCGGGTGAAGATTCGCTCGGTGCTGACCTGCGAGTCGCGGCGCGGCGTTTGCGCGCTGTGCTACGGACGCAACCTTGGCTCCGGCCGCATGGTGGAACTGGGCGAGACCTGCGGCGTGATTGCCGCGCAGTCCATCGGCGAACCGGGTACGCAGTTGACCATGCGTACCTTCCACGTAGGCGGCACTGCCAGTCGCGTGCAAGACAAGTCGCGCCTGGATGCCAAGAACAACGGCTTTGTGCGCTTCATCAATCTCAGCACCGTGGAAAGCAAGGACGGCACGCTGGTGGCCATGAACCGCTCCGGCTCGATCGCCATTCAGGATGAGCGCGGCCGGGAGAAGGAGCGCTACGTGGTGGTTTACGGCGCGCGCCTGAAGGTGAAGGACAACGAGCACGTGAAGTTGGGCCAGCAACTGGCCGAGTGGGATCCGTACACGTACTCGATCCTGACGGAAATCGGCGGCACGGTCCAGTTCAAGGATCTGCAGGAAGGCATCACGCTCAACGAAGAAGTGGATGAAGTGACCGGCCTGTCGCGTTGGGTGGTTGCCGACTCGCCCGACGAAAAGCGCCAGCCTGCCTTTGTCATCAAGAACGCCAAGGGCACCAAGCGTTATCTGCTGCCGCGCGGCTCTCACTTGATGATTCAGGACGGCGACGAAGTGGGTCCCGGCGACGTGCTTGCCAAGATTCCCAAGGAGTCGACGCGTACCAAGGACATCACCGGCGGTCTGCCGCGCGTGGTGGAGCTGTTTGAAGCGCGCAAGCCGCGTGAGACGGCCATCATCTCTGAGATCGACGGCGTGGTTCGTTTCGGTGAGGTCTCGAAGGGGCAGCGCAAGATTTACGTGACGGCCGACAACGGCGACGAGAAGGAATACTCGGTGCCGCGTGGTATCCATGTCAATGTCCAGGAAGGCGAGCGGCTCAGAGCAGGCGATCCGCTGATGGACGGCCCCTTGAACCCGCACGACATTCTTGCCGTGCTGGGTGAGAAGGAACTGCAGGGCTACCTGGTGAACGAAATCCAGGAAGTCTATCGTCTGCAGGGCGTGGCCATCTCGGACAAGCACATCGAAGTGATTGTGCGGCAGATGCTGCGCTGGGTGCGCATTGACGAGGTAGGCGACACCAACTTCCTGCTCGAGCAGCAGGTTGACCGGTTCCGCTTCCGCGAGGAGAACGACCGCGTGCTGGCAACCGGAGGCCGTCCGGCCATCGGGCGTCCGCTGCTCTTGGGCATCACCAAGGCGTCTCTCTCGACCGACAGCTTCATCTCGGCTGCCAGCTTCCAGGAGACGACGCGCGTGTTGACCGAAGCCAGCATCAACGGGGCAATCGACAACCTGCGTGGGCTTAAGGAGAACGTGATCGTGGGACGCCTCATCCCCGCGGGCACGGGCCTGGAGTACTACCGCAACGTGCAGCTATCGCCGGAACTGGAAGAGGCGGCAGCGCGCGTGCAGCAGGAAGTTTCCGCGGAGATCGAAGCGGCGGAACGCGAACTGGAGCTCATGCGCCAGGAAGGCGAAGCCGAGGAGATGGCTGCGGAGTAGGGACGTGCAATCCCACCCTTGGCGCAAAAACCCGCCAAGGATGGGGCACCCAATCCTATCTTGCTTAACGAAAGAAGCCCGGCATTTTGCCGGGCTTCTTTTTGTTTGGTGGGTTCATTGCGAGTCGACTTTACGCGAACTGTTCCATGCTGAAGCCGAGCTGGTAGATTTCGCCGTGGGCCTGCAGGTCTTCCCAGGTCACCTCGTGCCCCGTGAGTCCGGCCATGCGGCCCAGCATGCAGCTCAACGCGGTCTCGACGCCGGCAGCGATCTGGTTGTGGCAGGGGCCGGAGGTGATGCTGTCGATGAAGGTGCGTTCCTTGTTGCGATCGGCAAAGGCCAGGTTGTCAGTGAATGCGCCGTTGGCGGCGAACTTTCCCGAGCCGGGTTCGGCCGGGGACGAGTCCTCCCACGCCCAGGCTTGTTTGCCGGTGATCTGCACGGGTCCGGAGTAGGGCACAGTGGCCGAGCCATCGGAGCCGAAGAGCTTGAGGCCCGCGTCGAACGCGCCATCGCTGCCGAACTGCGTGGATGAGAACGACAGATGCACACTGCCGGGATAAGTGAAGTCGACCTGGTAGTTGTCCCAGCAATCGCCGAAGTGGCTAAGGACATTGCGGCCGCCGGTGGCCGTGGCCTTGAGCGGGTGCGCGCCGAGCAGCCAGTTGGCGAGGTCGATGATGTGGATGTTCTGTTCGACCAGGATGTCGCCGGAGAGCGCGCGATCCCAGAGCCAGTTGCGCAGGCGGTATTCATCTTTGCCTTCGCCGGGGCGAGATTTCTCAGTGGACGCGGGGGCGTTGTAGTTGCCGGCGACGGCGGCGATCTTGCCCAGCGCACCGGTCTGGATGCGCTCGGCAATGGCGGCAATGGGTGGAGCGCTGCGGCACTGGAAGCCGACGTCGACGCTCTGCGTAGGTTTGACGCGCTTGGCAATCTCGAGTGCGTGCCTGGCTTGTTGCACGTCGATGCCGACCGGTTTCTCACAGTAGACGTGCTTGCCCGCGGCAACGGCGGCCTCAAGATGCTGCACGTGAAAGAACGGTGGCGTGGAGATCTGGATCAGGTCGATGTCCGGCGAGGCAGCCAGCTGCTCGAAGGCATGAGGACCGTGGAAGAGGAGCTTCTCGTCGATGGCCGCGCGGCCCAGGCCGGCGTTGATCTTGTCAAAGCGAACGCGGCCGGCGGCCAGGTTGTCAGGGAAGAGATCGGCGATGGCCACGACCTGCGCCGTAGTGTTCTTCGAGAAGGACTCAGCCACCGAGCTGCCGCGGTTGCCGCAGCCGAGCAGGCCGTGGCGGATGGCGGAGTTGGCCCGGTAGCCGAAGGCAGTGAGCGGCTTCAGCAGCGTGATGCCTGCGGCAGCGGCGGTGCCGGATTGAATGAGTTCGCGACGGTCCATGATGTCACCCTTCTTTGGAATGTCGATACGCTTCTTCAAAAAACTCTCGGTCCGGCGCAAGGAAAGGAGCCTACTCCGCGGGGGATCGCTTGCGGTTGAATGTGCCGCAGTCCAGCTGTTGATAAGAACCGGGCAAGGCGTCATCAATGGCGGCAATTATCTTCGCGAGATTCTGTTTGATGATGGGCAGCTGAATGGCAGATAAGGCTACGCTTGCCAAATGCCTCCCGATGAGGTTCTGCTCCTGGTGGAGAGTCTGGTCTCCGGTCAACAGGACATCGATTCCATTGTCCTCCGCCGCACGAAGCAGCTCTCCGTTCTGGATCCCGGCCCAGCCCAGATACGTGACGGTGACGACCTCGTGCGGCCCCAAGAGCTTTCGCAAAGCGTGGTCGAGGTTCTCGTCGAGCAGGACCTTCACGCGTTCGCCTGCCCACGCCGTCTATGAGCGAATTCGATCAGGCGCTTGATTTGGGATTCAGACAGAGAAGGGAATCCTTCTCGCAGTTCCGCGATGGTCTCGCCGAGTTCATAACTGCCGACGATGGCATCGGGAAGAATGCGTGTACCGCGCACAACGGGCCTTCCGGATACTTTGCCGGGAACGGCCTCAATCAGCTCGCATGCCATCCAGTCGATTTGAAGAACTGTGCCGGCATTTGCCATGTTCCGACCCTCCTCCTCCATCGTAGCCTCGACCAAGTCAGGTTTCCAGCAGTCCGCGGAGAAAATCCACACGGATGGTGGCTCGCCTGAGTCAGGCGAGCACTTCGCGGAGGATTCTTTCGAGGTAAATCTTCTCCTGGCGGACGTCTTCGATCTGCTGCGGGCCGCTTGTTTCGCGCTCGATGGTGATGGCGCCGGCGTAGCCTTGGGCGTGCAGTTTGGTGAAGACTTGCTTGAAGTCGACCAGGCCTTTGCCAATGAGGACTTCTTCGCCGAGCTGGCTGGGGTCGGTGGGCCAGCGGCCGTCTTTGGCATGAACGCTGCGCACGTGGGGGCCAATGATGTCCGCCGCATCCACCGGATTGGCCTTCCCATAAAGGATGAGGTTGGCGGTGTCGAGGCCGACGGCCAGGTTGGGCAGGGCGACATCGCGGATCATACGCGCCATGGTGGTGGGGGTCTCCTGGCCGGTCTCCATCAGGAAATATTGGCCGTTGGACTGGCAGTGCCGGGCAACGGTGCGGATGGCTTCGACGGCGCCGGGATAGAGCGGGTCGGCGGGGTCCTCGGGGATGAAGCCGCAGTGAGTTTGTACCTGCGGGATGCCGAGCAGCTTGGCGAAGTCGGAGACCTGGCGCAGCGCGTCGATGCGTGCGGCGCGGGTGCCCGGAGGAACCAGGCCGATGGTGGAGGGTCCGCGCAGGAAGTCCCACACCAGCGGTGGAGGGCCGACGACCTCGACCGTGGTGGCGACGAGCGAGTACTTGCCGAGCAGATCGCCAAACTGGTCGGCTATCTGCGGCGTGAAGCCGTCGATGTAGCCATCGAGCGATAGGAAGCAGTTGTTGAACCCGATCTCGTGCACCCGCTTGAAGGTGGCCGCGGGCGCGCCGAAGGGGCTTACGATCAGACCCAGGTCCATGGGCTTGAGCGGGGACTTGAGCGCGAGCGCGGCGAGGGATGCGGCGGGAGCCAGCGCGTCCGTGAGCAGCGCGGCGGACGCGGCGCCGAGAAATGTTCTGCGGTCCATGGAGTTTCCTTTCTTGCCAGAACGCTGGGAACGCAACCACCCTTTTTAGCACATGCGGCGGAATGGCTGCGGTGCAGGCTGCCGGCCGTTCAGGGCAAACGCATCTTAATTTCCTGGGCGACAACCGACAGCCGAGATTCTTTCGCTGGTTCTTATTTTGGATGGAGCAGGGGCATTTATGCCCCTGACGAGCGCAGCGGAGAGATTGGCCTTCAGGCCCGGAGATTGTCTTGGCTTGAAATCACGGCCCGGGGCTGAAGCCCTGTTTGATTCGACATTTGGTTTCAGGGGCATGAATGCCCCTGCTCCCTCCGAAAAAGCGGATAAGAGCAACGGCATTGCTTCGCCTTACCAAGGAATTGCTCGAGAATTTAGATGCGTTTGCCCTGGCCGGCCGTTGGCTACTCCAGGTTCTGCACCTTGGAGCTTTCGGGGATTTGCACCACGAACTGATCGTCCTTGAGCGTCTGATTTTCGTGCACGTCCTCGACGGTGAGAATGATCTGGATTTCGTCGATGGGGCGCTTGATGATGACCGTGGTCGGGTATTGAGCGCCTTCGAAGTCCTGATAACCCTGGTAGAGGACCTGGGTCTCAAGGTTGCCCTCAGCGTCATAGATGTCCTGTTGATACGGCAGCAGATTGTCGCGCTTGAAGGTGACCACGCGCACGGGTGTCAGCTGTTGCGTGCCGGGATTGCGGCGGCTGATGCTGAGCACGTATTCGGGGACCGTGTACAAGTGCTTGCGCGCCGCATCTTCCACGGTTTCCGAGTCGGTTACGACGGCGTACAAGTCGTCCGGCTCCAGGCCGCGCACCAGCATGGCGTCCAGAAAGAACGCAGGCCGCAGGTTTTCCCAGGTGTTGGGCGACTTCTTCTTGACCGTGTTGGACCCCTTGATGACGACGTCGTTGTGGGGGATGGACAAGGTGAAGTTCTTGCTGTCGCTGGCCATGTCGAAGACCGACACGCCGAAGTATTGTCCCAGCACGCGCAGATCGGCCGGCTTGCGGATGAGAATGTGGCCATCGACGGACGGATAGTCCGTGGCCACGCCATCCTTGCTCTTGGTGGCGTGGAACTCGACCTTGGCGGTGAGAGTGCTGATGGCCGCCCAGCGTTCGTTCAGCCGGCCGACCAGTTGCTCGGGCGTCACGGTCTGCGTGATCTCCGGCGCTTTGGGCATGGGCAGCTTGCGCGTGGTGGGCAGCAAGGAGCAGCCCGTGAGCAGCAGGGGAAGCAGGATGGCTGCGAGCGCGGCGATGCGGCGATTCGACCTCATCGGCCACCTGCCTGTTTGACGGCATGGCGGTAACCCGAGACATTGCGATTCTGCTCGTCGAGGGTACGCGAGAACAGCGAGTGGCCTTGCGGGTTGGCGCCGGCGGCGACGAAGTAGAGATAGTCTGTCTGCGCCGGCTCCATGGCGGCGCGGAGTGACCGGGCGCCGGGATTGGCGATGGGGCCAGGCGGCAGGCCCGTGTGCAGATAGGTGTTGTAAGCTGTGTCGCGGGTCAGGTCGCTCTGGAAGATGGTTCCCCGCCAGCGGCCCTCGCGCTCAAGGCCGTAGATGACGGCAGGGTCGGTCATGAGCGGCATACCCTTGGCCAGACGATTCTGAAATACGCTGGCCACCAGCGGACGTTCCGCATCCACGGCGGTTTCGCGCTCCACCAGCGAGGCCATGGTCACCACTTTACGCACATCCTGCTTCAACCCCAACTGTCCGGCCACGGTGCGAAAGCGGCGCACCATGGTGGCGCAGATCTGTGCCGGGGTGGCCTTGCGGGCCAGGTGATAAGTATCGGGGAACAGATAGCCCTCCAGGCTTCGGGCGCCGGGGTCCAGGTCGGCAACCATGCCGGTCTGCTGCGTCGCTGCGTCCAGAAAGTCTTTACGCGGGCCGAAGCCCGCCTGTTCCAGCCGTGCCGCTACGTCAAAGAGGTTGGCTCCTTCAGGAATGGTCACAGAGATGGTGAAGACGTCTCCGCGTGCGATGCGGGCATAGACCTCGGCGGCCGGGGTGGGATGATCGAAGCGGTACTCGCCTGCGCGGAGAGTGCCGTGTTTCCACAGGCGAATCAGATCGAATTCATACCGGCTGCGGAGCACGCCCGCGGCCTCCAGTTGCTGGCCGATGCGGGCCGAGGACGAGCCGGGCGGTACCTCGACGAAGGTTTCGGCGCTTGGGCCGAATGGGGACAGGGCCAACCACGCCGCGGCTCCGGCCGCAGCCCCGGCCGCAACCAGGACGAGAAGAAAAGCTGCCAGCAGGAATCGAGCTGCGGCAGACTTTTTCTTCTTTCTGCTCTTGCGTTTGCGGCCTACCATTCCTTGGAAGTTAACCCTTCATTCATGTACTTAAGACGCGTGAGTTCCCTGTGGGGATTCGCTACCTTTAGATTGTATCGGGCGGGAGGCGGCAAAGACGGGGGATTTCAATCCGGCGGCCGCGCGCATTAGCATGGCAGCTGGGGGTGACATATTGGGGATCAAGCCGCGCTATCTTGGCCTGGACGTCGGCAACCGGCGCATCGGGGTAGCTGTGTCCGACGAGCTGGGGCTGACGGCGCAGCCGGTGCTGACGCTGGAGCGGAGACGCGTCGCGCCTGGCATCTCCAGAGACGATCTGCGCTCGCTGGCGCGGCTGGCCCGGCGGTTTGGAGTGGTGGGCATCGTGGTAGGCAACCCGGTGCACCTGTCCGGCGATGTGAGCCCGCAGGCGGCCAGGACGCAGGCGTTTGCGGCCCTGCTCGGGGAGTTGACGGGGCTGCCGATTCATCTGTGGGACGAACGGCTGACGACCAGGGAGGCGCACCAAATTCTGTATGAGGCGGGGCACGCCAGGCAGGAGCACCGCCGGGTGGTGGACCAGGTGGCGGCGACGTTGATCTTGCAGTCGTTTTTGGAAGCGGGGAACGGAAAAGCTGAGAATAGGGATTAGGGTTCAGCTTCGAGGCTCCGTGGACGGCGATCATCCCAGCTTTTGCGGCATTTTTCAGGTGAGATAACTGCGCTCGAAAATCGGCTGTCTTGCTGTTCCCGAATTCCTGTTCCCTATTCCCTGCCCTATAATGAGAAGTCAAGCTTTTCTATCTCACGCGGATGGAGTGTCCCCGCTCCCCGCAACGGACCATGGATGCCCGAGCATATAAAGAAGCAGCTTCTCGCCGAGATCGCCATTCTTGAGCACGAGCTCGCCCATGAGCTTCCCGCGGAGATCAAGAAAGCCGTGGCGCTGGGCGACTTGTCAGAGAATGCCGAGTACCACATGGCCAAGCAGCGGCAGGTGTTTGTGAATGCGCGCCTTGGCCAGCTCAAGAAGCGCATGGCCGAGCTGTCGCTGGTGAACCTGACCAACATTCCGCGCGACAAGGCTGGGTTTGGCTCGACGGTGGTGGTGTTCGACTCGACCAAGGACGAAGAGATTCTGTACCGGCTGGTTACAAGCGAAGAGTCGGACGTGACCAAGGGGCTGATCTCGACCACGTCGCCGATTGGGCGCGGGCTGGTGGGCAAGAAAGTGGGCGATGTGGCCACCATTGTTACGCCCAACGGAAAGCGCGAGTTGGAGATTTTGAAACTGACGACGATTCACGATGAGGCGGGTGCAGCAGAGCCGGAAGACGGCGCCGCCCTGAAGCAGTAGCAAGGATACTTGGAATGACCTGGACCAGCGCGTTTGGCCGCGGTTGCGGCTGGCTTCTCGATCGCATTGTGCATGGCCTGGCGCTTACACGAATCTCCCCCAACGTGCTCACATTCATTGGCCTGGTCATCAACATTGTGGCCGCGTTTCTGTTTGGGCACGCCAACGCTTCGAACTCGGGGCGCATGTTCTTTTACGCGGGGCTGGTGATCTTCGGCGCCGGCATCTTCGACATGGTGGATGGCCGCGTGGCGCGGCGCAACAACCAGGTGACGGTCTTCGGCTCGTTCTTTGACTCAGTGATCGACCGCTATTCCGACGTGGTGCTGTTCTTCGGGCTGCTGGTGTATTACGGCCGCATCAATCGTTTCCGCTACGTAGTGCTGGTGGCGTTTGTGATGGTCACCTCGCTCATGGTGAGCTACACGCGGGCGCGTGCCGAGGCGCTGATCGGTCAATGCAAGGTGGGCTTCATGGAGCGGCCGGAGCGGATTGTGCTCATCCTTCTGGGCTCGCTGTTCAACTGGGCGGGCGTGATGGCGCCGGTGCTGTGGGTGCTGGCCGCGCTCTCCACCATCACCGTGGTGCACCGCATTACCTATACCTATTCAAAGACCAAGCACCTGGCGCCCATCGGGTGAGGCGTGGCTCTGCCTCAAAGAGCCAATTCAGCAATTGATCATGACCGCGGAGCAGCCTTCTTTGGCGGGTTTCCACCGGACCAGAAAGCTGGTCACGGCGGCGGGGTCCATGCGGCGCATGGGGGCAAATTCGCCGCCGCGCTGGCTGTAGAGCAGCTTGCCTTTGTCGCTGAGGACGGCAAGAGCGGGAACGCCGCGGTCCAGCGGCACCTGGTACTGGACGGCGATGTCGAGGTTCTCATCCATCATGCCGATGTTGACGTGGACGAGGATGAAGTTGGACTCGAGGATGGGCAGGTTCCGGGCGTTGTGGAAGTAGAGGTCGAGCACCTGGCAGTCGCCGCACCAGTTGCCGCCAAAGTCGATGAGGACGCGCTTGTGGGTCTGCGCGGCGGTGCGCAGGGCTGCGGCAAGGTCTGCCTTGGCCTTGGTGGGCTCGGGGTAAATGTCGTGGCCCGCCGATCGCGCGGTTGCGGCGCTGAGGATCAGGGCGGCGGCAAAGACGAGGAGCTTCATCGACTTCAACGGGGAACCCTCCGGGGCGAATTTACGCCTGCCTTATAGATGGTAACAACTTCTATTTTGTTGCACAGGTTCCGCATCCAATGGATAGGGAGCGGTTGGACAGTTGTTGCGCCCCTGGGTGCAGCGCGAAGGGATGACTTTCTGCAAGCAAATTGGAGCGTGAGAATAGCGGTTACGAGGCCGAGACCTTGTGGAACCGCTATACTTTGGAGATCGGATGTCGAACCACGACGAACTGCGGAAACGATTGGAGTCGGCGAGTTACCCGGACCTGGGGAGCATGATGGAGGGGTATGCTCAGGCGGCTAAAGCGCGCGCCGAGCGCGAGTTCAAGCAGAAGCTGGACTTTACTTCCGATTCGATCGACGGGTTGGACGAGATCCTGGTGCTGGTGAGCGAGAGCCCGGAACTGGATGTGGAGTTTGAGGTGCGGCTGTGGGGCAGTTACCTGGGCGAGGTGCTGCGGCGGCGCTATGCGGGCAGCTGGGAGATGACGCAGTATCCCGGCGGTGTGGTGGCGGTTCCGGCTGTCGAGGTGCGCGGGTCGCGGCTGTTTCCGCTGATGAAGGTGTTTCGCCGGCTGACCGTGGGCGAGGAGGAAGACCTGCGCGCCTTCTTCGCCATGGTCACCGAGCGGCTGGGCAAGCCGGCGCAGGTCAACTAGCCACTTGCCACCTGCGGTGGGGCAGGCGCTCGCTATCCGCTCGCATGGGATTCGTGGCATCCTAGTCTTGCGCCAGGAAAAGGCGCGAGGACGAGGCACGGTTCGATTCGCGGCTGCCGTAGTTGGAATCTGCGCATCCAACCAACCGCCGGGCCGTCCTGTAATTGAGAGCTTCTATTTCCGGTTCTGCGCGAGGATGCGGCTTTGTGCGACAATAACTGCTGAGAGTGTGCGCCGGTCAAGTACGGTGCGCGGAGGATGAAATGGGCGATCTACTTCAGCCATGGCACCTGGTGGTTCTGGGCGTGGTTGCATTTCTGTTATTTGGCGCCAAGCGGCTGCCGGAGTTGGGCAAGGGGCTGGGCGAGGGTTTGAAGGGCTTCAAGGAAGGCATCAAGGGCGTGACCGATCCTGCGCCCGCGCCGCCAGTGGTGCAGCAGAGTGTGGCTCCGCCGCCTCCGGCATCGAATCCAGTCGAGCCCCAGATCATACGCAAGGACTGATTGCGAGGCTCCAGGCGGATCCAATCGCCTGTCCCTTCAACAATCCTTGAGCTGCGACCATTGCTTGCATAAACGCAGAAAAGGCCCGTGCATCTGAACGGGCCTTTTCTGCGTTCAGGCTTGAAGAAATGAGGCGAGCTCAGAGCATTTTCCTCAGTGGTGTAGACCCGAAGTTTGTTGGTATCCCACCCATTCCGCTGGAAAACGCGGAATGGATGGGGCACACGAGTCTACAGTCAATCCGAAAACGCTCTAAACGCTGAGCAGGGCTACAGCAGCGAGGGCCAGGGCGATGCCGGCAATCTGGCGACGGCTGGGCCACTCGCGCAGCACTACGGCGGCCAGCAGGATGGTGCTGGCGGGGTAGAGCGAGCAGACTACGGCGGCAACATCCAGACGGCCCAGGCGGGTTGTCTGGATGTAGAGCAGGTTGCCGAGCGTGTCGAGCAAACCCGCCAGCACGCCGTAGAGCCAGAAGCCGCGCCAGGGCGCCTTGGGCGGCATGACGACAAGTAAGAGCAGCATGGCGGTGACGCCGGCCGCGCGGGCGGCGGTCATGATCCACAGCAGGCTGCCGCCGCTGGCGACTTTGAAGAGAATCAATTGCGTGCCGAAGCCGAGGCCGGCCATCGCGCCCAGAAGCAGAGCTGCGGGCGGCGTGGCAGGGCGTACCCTTCCAGCCGCGGGAGCATGGGTGATAAGCCAGATGGCGCCGAGGCCTACGGCCAGGCCGGCGGCGGTGAGCGGGGTGGGCAGGCCGTCGTGGACGAGCGAGAAGAGGACGGGGACGAGGGCGGTGAGCAAGCCGGTGAGCGCGGCGGTCAGGCCCATGGCGCCCATGGCCAGGGCGTGGTAAAAGAGGGCCAGCGACAGCGCGCCCTCAAAGCCGCCCAGGGCAGCGAAGAGGAGATCGTGGCGGCCGGGGATGGCGAGGTGGGCTCCCATGCAGACGGCCAGCAGGAGGAGCAGGGAAACGAGATGGCCGGATGCAACCACTAGCAAGGCTGGGGCGCGGCGCGCGCCCAGGCCGCCGAGGAAGTCGGACCCGCCCCAGGTTGCGGCGGAGATGAGGCCGAACCCGGCCGCGCTTCCGGAGCCGTTCACGCGCCTGGCGTCCAGAGTCTAAGGTTTGCTGCATAATTTCCGAAGTGCAACCGCAGATCCTTCGACTCCGGTCGCCGCGGCGACCTACGCTCAGGATGACAGTGCTTTGGGGGTACGAACCTCGGACTCACCACACTAGCGGGACATCTGGGCCGAGGGGTAGTAGCCGGGCTTGGCGACGACTTCCAGGCCGGGGCGGTCGACGCGGACGTCGATCTTCCGATACTTGCCGTCGACCAGCGGCTCGTGGCTGGCGTAGACCAGGGTGTACTGGTTGCGGGCTTCGTTGGCGAGTTCGAAGTAGCTCTTTTCGATGCCGTTGAGGTTGCGCTCGGAGTCCGCCTGGCCGCCGGTGACGGCAATGTACTTGTAGAGAATGTTGTCGTACATGGTGAACGGCAGGTGGATGCGGCTCACCCAGCCCTCGCCCCAACCGGCGGAGCTGCCCACCAGCGTGCCGTAGACGGCGATTTCGTTGGTCTGCAGATAGCGCGCCACTTCCTTGTAGGTGGCCTTGCTGCCGTTTTCCTTGCCGTCGGAGATGACGTAGATCACGCGGCGGCGGCCCTTGGGACGGTCGGCCAGGGACTTGCCCGCGGCCAGGATGGCGTCGTTCAGGGTATGGATCTCCTTGGGGATGGTGATGACCCCGCTGCCGCTGCCGGTGGATCGGCCGGGCTGAATGTTGGGGTCGGCGCAGTTGCCGTTGACGTGGATAGGGCAGCCGGCCAGCGGACCGCTGTTCACGGGCGACTCGATCTCGCTGCCTGTCTCCTTGGTGAGCGACAGCACGGCGGGCAGGCGGGTGCTTTGCGCGCCGGTAAAGCCGGTGCGTTCCTGAGCGCCGTTGTTGTACGAAAAGATGGCGACCTCGTCGTACGGGGTGAGCGCGCCCTGAACCGCGTCAAGAGAGTTGTTCACTTTGGCCATGACGTCGGAGGTCAGGCTCTGGTCGATGACAAAGGCGATGGAAAGCGGATAGGCGTCGACGTTGAATACCCGGATGGGTTCGCGGGCATTATTCTCAAAGACTTTGAAGTCCCGCCAGGTGAGGCCGGCAACCATCTTTCCCTTGGGGTCTTTCACGGTGACCGGGACTTCGACGTAGGTCACATTCAGTTTGATTGTCGTGCCGGTATCGGCGGCGTTGAGGAACTCCGGCGGGGCAGGCTGGAAGTTGTCTTTGCCTTCGTTGGAAGGCGCCACGCTGCTGGGCGCGGTCCCGTCGGAGGGGCTGTCAGAGGTGGCGGCCGGGGTGGCGGTTTCGGTTCCAGCGCCCAGGCCGGGGGTAATGGGGCCGTTGACGTCCGTCAAGGGCTTGGCCGCCTGGGGCGCGGGAGCGTCGGGCACGGGGGCCTGCTGGGCCTGGACCGCGGGGCTCAAGTGCAGATTGAAACTCAGAAGCGCCGCCAGCGCCATTGCCGAAAAACGAAGCTTCACAGGAATTCTCTCCAGTGCTCAGGGTACAGTTTTCAGTGGTCGGTGAATGTCCATTCCTGACCGCTGATGAGTTGGCCACCTCTCGTGGCCAGTGGCCCGCGACGATGGGTGAATCGCCAGGCAATCGCCGTGACTCGGCCGTCTCCAGGCCAAACAGGACTGCATTCGTCAGATTATCAGACGCACCAGGCTCGCACAGGTTGCCTGCGAGCAGCCAAACAGTTCAGGTATGCTTTCCTCGTTGTCCCATTTTCGTCTAAAGGACCAGAATGCGCTTGCGTTGCGGAGTTGCCGCCTTGTTGCTCGCCCTGTCCGGATTGTCCGCTGGGGCATGGGGGCAGCTTGCGCCGTCGCCGGATGCGCCGCCGGTGAGCACCGCTCCGGCTCAAACCGAGGACGAGCAGTCGGTGGCCACGTTCAAGCTGAACGTGAACCTGGTGGACGTGTTCTTTACCGTCAAGGACAAGCAGGGAGGCCTGGTGCCGCATTTGACCCGGGACGACTGTTCGATCACCGAGGACAAGCAGCCGCAGACGCTGAAGAGCTTTGTGGCGGAGACCCATCTGCCCCTGACGCTGGGCATTCTGCTCGACACGTCCTATAGCCAGAATCGCGTGCTGCAACTGGAACAGGACGCGGGCAGCCAGTTTCTAGACCGTGTGATCAAGCAGAAGGACGAGGCCTTTGTGCTCTCTGTGGACGTGAACGTGGATCTGCTGCAGGATCTCACCAACAGCACCCGGGCGCTGTCGCGCGCCTTGTACAAGGCGCAGATCAACGCCGGAGTCAGCTTTGGCGCTGGCCCGGTGCCTACCTCCGGTGAGCCGCGGGGAACGCTGCTCTACGATGCGATCTATCTGGCATCCAACGAAAAGATGAGCAGCGAAACCGGCCGCAAGGCGCTTATCCTGCTTTCCGACGGCGAGGACCAGGGCAGCCGGCACAAGATCAACGAAGCCATTGAAGCGGCACAGAAGTCGAACGTGATTGTGTATGTGATTCTGATTGCCGATGTGCAGGGCTACCTGGAGCAGGGCATGGCCTATACGGGCTACTCGCCGATGAAGAAAATTGCCGAGGAGACCGGTGGCCGCGTGATCAATGTAGGCAATAACTCCAAGAAGCTGGAAGCTGCCTTCCAGCAGATCGAAGACGAACTGCGCACCCAGTACGAAGCCAGCTATACGTCCACCAATACCAAGCTGGACGGGACCTTCCGGCGGCTGGCGGTCGGGTGCCGCGGCGATGGAATGAAGGTGCAGGTCACCAAGGGCTACTACGCAACGCCGCCGCAGGAATAGGGGTTGGAGTCGCTGACCTGGGCGGCGCGGCCGCGCCGGCTCACCGGAAGCGGGCCGGGAATGAAGAAACTGCGCCACGCCGGGAGAAATTTCCGAGGTGAGCGGGGGATAGTCTGGTCTCGGCGGCATCGGCGTTTGTAATTTGATTGTCTAAATTATTTTTTGAATTCGTCCTTCATGACATGCCCGTCGAAGACGGGCAACTCTGGCATCACCTTGCGAACGCCGGTTCCGTGGACGAAGGCAGGGTGCGCACTTGGCAACGCCACCGATAGGACGGCCGATGAAGTGAGCAGGAACGCAATCTGGCGGGTAAGGGGTGATGCCGGGGGTAACTAACAGTAACCAACCATACTGTCCTGTTTTCGGACAGTTGATTACGCGAAGATGAGACGACCGTAATCTAGCGCGATAGATCAGTCTTCTCTAAGATCGGCTCAAGACAAAAATACTTGAGCTTCTTTTTCCAATTATTTTTTGAGGCTCAGGAATCCGAATGTCGAGGAGCCTGCCGTGATCACCAACTGCGTTGCCAATGAAGGCTTTGAAATCAGTCCCCGGTTTCGCCGCACACTGGAAGATCGGATTGCGCGCCTCGAGAAGGATGCGAAAACCGACGAGGCGCAGGTATCCGCGCTGCTCGACGGGGATCATATACACCGGCACATGCGGCTGGTGGCCATCCAGCGGGCCGAGGCGCTGCGCATGAGGCTGTTCCTGGATCGGACAAGGACGCGGCTTCCCCGGCCGCTGATCGCGCTCTAAGCGAATGGCCTGAGCCTGCATCCGCGGGTCGGTCGGGAGTTCAGATCGAAGGGCCGCACCCTCTGCCGGGAGGGTGCGGCCCTTTTTGGTTTTCAGCGAAGATTGTGGAGCACCGGGCGGGTTTCGAACCCGCGAATACAGGTTTTGCAGACCTGCGCGTTAGCCACTTCGCCACCGGTGCTTGGAAAGGCAGGGACCAAGGGACCAGGGACTGAGGAACTCCTGGAATCAACCAGCTGAAGACAGCTACGTCTTCGCGGCGATGCCCGAATTGTCCTCTGCCTCTTTCTGCTGTTGAAACCCTCTAGTCCCTGTTCCCTAAGTCCCTAGTCCCTCTTTCTCTCGTCCCTGTAACTAAAAACCCACCACGCTCATTCGCGGGTGGGTTGCCGGGGTCTCGATTCGTTCAACTTAAATCTAGCCCTGCGAACACGCCTGCGCGCGGCAGCCCTGACAGCGGCAACTGAGACAGCAGGCGAGAGTGTTGCGATGGGCCATTCAATCCCTCTTCTTCGCTGAGCGGCAATGGATCGCACGGGCTCTGCGAATAACCGTAGACTAGATGCTTGGTGGATCGATGTCAAGCGAAGTTTGGGGTGGGACCGATGGAGCTGGATTATTTCATCGTGGATGTTTTTACGGAGACGGCGCTTGCCGGCAATCCGCTGGCGGTGGTGATGAACACGGCGGGGCTGACGACGGAGCAGATGCAGGCGATTGCGCGCGAGTTCAATTTGAGCGAGACGACCTTTGTGGAGCGGCGCGGCGCGGAGATTGAAGAGCGTGAAGGCGTGCGGGTGCGCATCTTCACCACGCAGGAGGAGCTGCCCTTTGCAGGGCATCCGACGCTGGGAACGGCGAGCGTGCTGCGCATGCAGGCGCCAGAGACGGTGCGCGAGAACACGGTGACGCTGGCGATACAGGTGGGCGCTGTGCCGGTGCGCTTTGCTGCCCAGGGGCTGTTTGGCGAGATGACGCAGCGGATGCCCGAGTTTGGCGTGGAGCTGGAGGCGAACGAAGTAGTGCGGCTGTGTGGATTGGATGAGGCCGACCTTGACCCCGCGCTGCCGCCACAGGTGGTCTCCACGGGCACGGCATTTGCCATTGTGGCGCTCCGGTCTCATGAGTCCCTGGCCCGGCTCAGCGTGTGCCAGCAGGAGGCCACGGCGTGGCTGCGTGCGCGCGGGGCGCGATGGTTTTATGTGCTGGGGCCGACCGGTCTGTCACCGGCCAGCGAGGACGCGCCGCAGTGGCGGGCGCGGATGCAGTTCAATGGCGGCGAAGACCCGGCAACAGGTTCGGCGGCCGGCTGCGCGATCAGCTACCTGGTTGCGCGCGGCGCGGTTCCATCGAGTGAGCGAATCCACTTGCGGCAGGGTGTGGAGATGGGCAGGCCCAGCGAACTCTATCTCTCGGCGCAGATCGAAAGCGGATCGGCACGGGACGGATCGGCGAGGGTGAGCGAAGTGCGGGTGGGAGGCAGCACTGTTCTTGTAGCAAAAGGGCGGCTTTTCCTGCCGTGATGCACATGCTTTCAACAGGCATTCCTCAAGCCAAGTTACGGCAGTGTTTAGCTCTAGCTAATTTCCACTTGTTACAGGCTGGTTTTCAGGCCGGATTTCGCCTGTCATTCCCTCTTCCCAGGTACGGGAAAGGCTCGTACTCTTGGCTTTCATTGAAGGAATTTAACCGGCTCCAAGGCCGGTTTGCCCCAGGTATTACTCACAAGCTGATTGCATGTAAAAGTCTGGCTCTCCGTGTGTCGAAAGCCGAGTGTTGCTGTGTAGGGAAGCTGCGCCCACCCCTGGGCTGGCAGCACGCTCTGCATGGCCATTTGGCGGCAAGATCAACCGGAGAGCATCAGCCTTTGTCAGCAGTCTCCGGACCTGGCAATCGATGTCTCCAGCCAGCCAGCGAGAGCGGGCGGGGGCGCAGTGTTGCCGGACGGAAGAGAAAAAAGAAATTGAAGGCAAGGAGCTTATCCCAGGACATGCGACCCAAGAAGGTGATTCTCTGCGTAGACGACAACGAACAAGAGCTGAGCGTGCTCAAGTTCATGCTGGCAACCAATGGCTATCGGGTGGTATCGGCCACCACCGGGCAGGAGGCGATCGGCTTGTTTGCCGAATACTCTGTGGACCTGGTGCTGGCGGACTTTGCCATGCCGCAGATGAACGGTAGCCAGCTGGTGGACCGTCTGAAGCAGATTGCCTCGCATGTCCCCATGATCCTGCTGGGCGATCCGCAGAAGATGATCGCGGACATGCCCGCGGCGGATGCGCTGCTGGCGAAGAAGAACTGCACGGCGCAGGAGCTGTTGGAGCGGATCAAGGTGATGAGCGCGCGCAAGCGCGGGCCGCGCAAGGGTTCGGTGCGGGTGCAGCCGGTGACGGAGCTGGCGGCGGCGTCGTAAAAGCAGGGATCAGGGATCAGGGAATGGCGCATGACTGCGTTTGGTTTTTGCATTCCAGTGACTGGATTGGCATTGACTGGATTGGCATTTAGGATAGCGCCATGCGTATGCGCCGCCTCGTTGCCTTTTTGCCGCTGCTGCTCAGTTCATTGATCTCGACTTCGTCGCCGGCTCTGGCGGCGCAGCAGAGCGCCGCGAAGCCTGACGCGCCCGCCGCTACGGCGCCGGCGGCCGAGAAGCCGAAGCGGCCCATAGCGCCGAACGATGCGGGAGCGCCGATTCCCACGCGGTATGACATGCTGCGCGGAGCGTATGGTCCGTATCGGGCCAACAACGATCTGCTTTATTACCACCTGGATATTCGCGTCGATCCCGACAAGCGATGGGTGAGCGGGAAGAACACCATCCGCTTCAGGATGCTCAAGGACGGGTCGCGCATTCAGCTCGACCTGCGCGACACACTCACCATCGACAAGATTCTCTTCGGCTCGACAGAGCTCAAGTATGAGCGCGACACGGGCGCAGTCTTCGTTGATTTTCCGCAGACGCTGCGCGCCGGCCAGACGTACTCGATCGACCTTTATTACTCGGGCCATCCGGAGGAGACGGGACGCTTCGGCGGCATGACGTTCAAGAAAGATCCGAGCGGCCATGTGTGGATCAACACGGCCTGCGAGGGAACGGGCGCAAGCATGTGGTGGCCGGACAAGGACCAGTGGCGAGACGAAGTGGAGTCGATGGATATCAGCGTGGCGATTCCCAACGGCCTGACCGATGTTTCGAATGGAAAGTTTGTGGCCAAGACCGATCTGGGCGACGGCTACACGCGCTGGGACTGGCACGTGAGCTATCCGATCAACAACTACGATGTGGCGCTGAATATCGGCAACTACGTAGAGTTTTCCGACAAGCTGGGCACGCTGCCGCTGGATTTTTATGTTCTGCCGGAAGATCTGGACAAGGCCAAGGTGCAGTTCGCGCAGGCCAAAGGGATGATCGAGGCCTACCAGCACTACTTCGGCGAATACCCCTTTGCCCGCGACGGCTACAAGCTGGTCGAGGCGCCGTACCTGGGCATGGAGCATCAGTCCGCGGTGGCCTACGGCAATGGCTTCCAGAACGGCTACATGGGCCGCGACTGGACCGGCGTGGGCATCAGCACGCGCTTCGACTTCATCATCATCCACGAGAGCGGGCATGAGTGGTTCGGCAACAGCATTTCCGCGGCCGACTCGTCGGATATGTGGATTCACGAGGGATGGACGACCTACCTCGAAGCCTTGTATGTGGAGTACCGCTGGGGCCATGACGACGCGCTGAAATATCTCGGTGGCCTGAAGCCGAAGGTGGTGGGGATGCGGCCGATTGTGGCCGAGCGCGGCGTGAATGCCGACCCCACGCAGGACCAGTACTTCAAGGGCGCGTTGATGATCAACACGCTGCGCAGCGTGGTGAACGACGATGCGAAGTGGTTCGCGCTGCTGCACGAGTTCTACCAGCACTTCAAGTATCGGAACATCATGACCGAGGACGTGGTGGCGTGGTGGAACCTGCACACAGGGATGAACCTGACGCCGATCTTCAACCAGTACCTGCGGCACACGGCCATTCCGCGGCTCGAGTTGCTGTTTCGCGAGGCGCCGGGCCCCGCAGCGACAGGAATGGTGATGTACAAGTGGGACGCGGACGAGGTTGGGTTTGCCATGCCGGTGCGGGTAGGAACGCCCGGTCATTGGCAGATCATTCATCCGACGATGAAGTGGCAGGCAATGGAGACGCCGCTCGGCAAGGATGAGTTCCAAGTGGCGACCGACCTCTACTACGTGGATGTGAACAAGCAGTGAGGGAGCGGCGGAAGGCTTGAAAGCACGGCTTCAGGCGCGCAACAACATCAGGGCCCGTGCCTGAAGGAACGTCAATCGGGGCGGCAATCAAGGGGCCAGAAGGCCCCTGCTCACTCCGCGGGTGCTTTCCGCATCCAGTTGCGGGCCAAGACCGGCCGTCGGCGGTGCGACTGGAACGCATCTGCTCGAGCCCGCTTTCACTCTTTGCTTGACGAATATATGGGGAAGTGGGCATACTCGCCACTTATGCCCAGGCTGGTGGGTTTGGTCCAGCGCAAGCGGGGGTTGGCTTTTTATGGATCTCATTCTGCTTCGGATTCTGTTCGTGGCCCTGCTTGCCGGGGTCTGTTATTTCCTTCACCCCTTTGGCCTGGATGGATGGGTGAGTGCGGGCGTGGGCGCCGCTGCTGCTGCGGCGGTCATCGTCTTCGAACTACGGGTGCGCGCGCTGACGCTGCGGCGGCTGATCGGCGCGGTGGCGGGGAGCGTGCTGGGGATCTTCGGCGCGTTCCTATTCTGCCTGGTGCTCAAGTCCGCGCCGCTGGGCGGGGCCAACTCGGCCGCGCTGCAGATTTTTGTGCTGCTGCTGATGACCTATGTGGGGCTGCTGGTTGGCGCCAGCAAGGGCGATCTGCTGAACCCCGCCGCGCTGGGCACCATCTTCTCCGGTGAAAAGCCCACCCGGCGCAGCGCCAAGGTGCTGGACACCAGCGTCATCATCGACGGCCGCATCGCCGACATTGCCGAGGCCGGGTTTATTGACGGCATGATGGTGGTGCCCGAGTTCGTGCTGCGGGAACTGCAGGTGGTGGCCGATTCCACAGATGGGTCAAAGCGGCAGCGCGGACGGCGCGGTCTGGACATGCTGCAGAAGATGCAGTCCAGCACCCACATCCAGGTGCAGATTGTGCCCGACGATTTTCCCTCCATCCGCGAGGTGGATTTGAAGCTGCTGGAGCTGGCCAAGAAGTGGGAAGCCAAGGTGGTGACCAACGACTTCAATCTCAACAAGGTGGCTCATCTGCATCATGTGGAAGTGCTGAACATCAACGACCTGGCCAACGCGCTCAAGCCGGTGGTGCTGCCCGGCGAAAAGATGAACGTGCTGATTCTGAAAGAGGGCAAGGAGTTCAACCAGGGCGTCGGCTACCTGGACGACGGCACCATGGTGGTGGTGGACCACGCGCGCAAGCTCATCGGCAAGGCTGTGGAGATTTCCGTGACCAGCGTACTGCAGACGGCCAGCGGGAAGATGATCTTCGGCAAGCTGGACGAAAACGGACGGGGCGGCGACGCCGCGCGGCCGGGGCAGATGGAACTGGCGCACTGAGGGCTATCGGTCCCGATTTCGTCCGTAATGATGGCGGAGTTCACGGAAATTTGAAGTTGCGCCTTGCCGACCCCCGTGTTACGGTTGTGAGCAAACTTCTCATCCGAGATGTTTCCCCAAAACCGTTGCAGGCGCAGGGTTGTTCTCCGGGGTCGCGGATAAGGCCAGAACCAATTTCCGTTGCTCGTTCCCCGCGAGCGACGTTCTTGTCAGAACGGCACGATTGCTTGTTTCTCCCGGTTTGCTGCGAGCCGGAGTTGTTTTTGCAAAGTACCGGCGGAGTTATCGCAGGTTCAGTTCGATTCCGTTCGCCGCGCACCGGCCGCTCAGGATGACAGCCCTCATTTTGAAGCAAGACTTGGACCCCAGACATAAGTGCGGCGACCAGAAGTCGTTGGATGAACGAGCAACCAAAGAGGGTAAAAGCGGAATGAACAAGCGTGTTGTGTTGGTTGTGACGGCGGCGCTCTTCTTATTTGCGATCGACCTGCATGCGCAGGGCTTCGGGCTGATGGGAAAGAAGTCGGTGACGATCAACCGGCTGCTTCCGCCCACGGTGAATCTGAACGGGAAAAAGATCAAGATCGACGCCACGGCAGACAGTGTGCAGAAGAACGGCGACGCGCTGCGCGATCTGCTGAAGACTAAGCTGGTGACGCTGATCCAGAAAGATCCACGCTTTGTTCTGAACGATATTTCTCCCGAGACGATTCTCAAATTCTCAGTGACCAACTACTACGTTGAGCAATGGACCATCAATGCCAAAACCAATGCAGCCCGCCAGGCCTTTCGCGGGAAAATCGAAGTTGCTTACCAGGCGATAGACGTGGCCACGAATACGGCGCTGGACTCGGAGAACCTGGTGCAGATTGCGGGCTACGATCCTGTAACTGCCTCTCCAATTCAGGAGATCTTCAAGCCCAACGCCAAGCGGGCTACGGCGGAAGGCAGCGAGAACGAGACCCGCGATCAGTTGGTGGACGGCATTGTGGCCAGCATGGCCAAGCGCATTGCGCCTACTGAAGAGCCGTTTGAAGCGCCGCTGCCGGGCAAGAAGCTGGAGCCGTTGTCGAGCCTTGCCTTGAGCCGCCGCTGGGGGGCTCTGGAGGAGCAGGCAGACAAGATGGAGAAGTTGCCCAAGGCGGAGGACGACACCTACAGGCGCTATCTGCTGGCGCTGGCCAAGGAGGCGGAGGCGTACGACTTGACCCGCGAGGCCAACGAGCGCGACCTGGGCAAGCGGACCGACATCTCGCCCAAGGAGGCGGAAGAAGAGTTCGAGCGGGCGCAGAAGGATCTGGATGAAGCCGGGGCCATTTACAAAGACATTATTACCCTCAATCCGAAGGAGAAGGAGTTCCGGCCGGGAGACGCGCGCACCGACGAGGCGATCGCGATCTACGCCAAGATTGCGCGCTACAAGGAGGAGAACGCCAAGGCGCAGGCTGCGCTGGTGGCCAAGGCCGCGGCTGCCACTTCCGGGAGCCGCTCGATGCCTGCGGCTGGCGCTGCTGCGGCGCCGGGCAGCACGGCGATGTCTCCTCTGGACCAGGTGCTGGACTTCTGTACGCGGGGCATCGATCCGGACAGCATCAAGGACTACATTCGCTCCTCCGATTTTGTGGCCGATGCGAAGAAGACGGGCTATCACTTCAGCTTCAGTCGCGACCCGATCCGGCTGAATGAGACCTGCAAGGCGAATGCGGCCGTATTTCAGCGCATGATTCGCGAGCGGCTTGGTTCCGCCGCGCCCCGGCCGGCGAAGGCGCAGCCATGAGCTGGGCGGCGCGCAGGATGGCCGTATTGTTGCTGCTGCTGGCCGCGTTGTTTGCGCCGTGGGCCGGTGCGCAGGGGGATGGCTGTCGCGGCGCGCTGGACGCGCTGAGCCGGGTGAAAGAAGAGATTACGCCCCGGCTTTCAGCGAATACCGAGGCCGGCAAGCAGCGGCTCACGGTGATGCAGTCGACGCTGGAGCGGGCGACGCATGTCTGCCCGGATTTTGCGGAGCTGTGGTTCTATCGCATGGCGGTAGCGCAGCAGCTGGGGTTGCAAGCGGAGGCAGGCTACGCGAAGAGGAAGCTCGATGACTTGCAGTACCAGACCCCATTCGATCCGTTCAAGATGCCGCCGGCCGCGCTGCCTCCCGAGCAGGTTGCGCAGGCGCGCAACACGAAGATACGGCAGAAGTGGGCGCTTGTGGTGGGCATCGACAAGTTTCAAGACAAGCGCCTGCCTGGGCTGCGTTTCGCCGTGAAGGATTCATCCGACTTTGCGGATTTTCTCAAAGATCCGAACGGCGGGCGGTTCGACCCGGCGCACGTTATTCATCTTGAGAACGATGGGGCAACGCTCGAAGGGATTCGCCGCGGGCTGGGCGAGCTGCGCGTGAAGGCGCAGCCGGAGGACCTGGTGGTGGTCTATCTGGCCAGTCACGGGTCGCCGCGCGACCGCGACCCCAACGGCGTGAGCTACATTGCCACCAACGATACGAGCCTGGACGACGCGGCGTCGCTCTATGCCACATCGCTGCAGATGATCGACCTGGTGCAGCAGATCAATCGCGAGCTGCGGGCGCAGCATGTGGTGCTGATTCTCGACACCTGCTTCAGCGGCGATGCGCTGACCAGCCTGGATGCGGGCGCGGGGAGCACGGGCTCGCGCGGGTTTGGTGCGGTCGCGTCCAACTCGACGCCGCCCGATGCGCCAGCCTCGGCCGCCTTCAGTGAGGCCTTTCAGAATTTGAAGATCGGCTATGGCCGCGCGGTGATTACCGCCAGCCGCGCCAACCAGGTTTCCTGGGAGAGCGCGAAGCTGCAAAACGGATACTTCACGCATTATCTGCTCGAGACGCTGCGCGCCGGCCACGGGAACGAGAGCCTGGACCACGTTTTTACCGAGGTGCGCACCAGCGTGGCGGCGCATGTGAAGCAGGATAACGGCGCGGAGCAGAACCCCAGCTACGAGCTGAGCGAGGGCGCCGACGCGATTGTGATCGGCGTGCCGGCGGCGATGTAACGAACCGCTCTTCAGTACTTCTGCACCGAGGGATCGACTTCATCGCTCCAGGCGAGGATGCCGCCGGCTAGATTCACGACACGGGTGTAGCCGGACTGCTTGAGGAACTCGGCGATGCGTTGCGAGCGCGCGCCGGAGCGGCACTGAACGACGATCTCGCGGTCGCGAGGAATCTCGGCGAGCCGCTGCGGCACATCGTTCTGCGGAATCAGCGTACCGCCGATCTGGGCGATCTGGTACTCGTAGGGCTCGCGCACGTCGAGCAGGAAGAGGTCATCGCCGGCATCGCGGCGGGCCTTGAACTCCTTGACGGTGATCTGAGGGACGCCGTTCTTCACATTCTTCTCCTGGGGGGTTTCGGGGATGATGCCGCAGAAATGGTCGTAGTCGATGAGCGCGGTGACGGTGGGGTTGGCGCCGCAAACCGGGCACTCGGGATTCTTGCGCAGCTTGAGCTCGCGGAAGCGCATGTTGAGTGCGTCGACCAGCAGCAGCCGGCCCACGAGCGACTCGCCCTTGCCCAGGATGAGCTTGATGACCTCTGTGGCCTGGATGACGCCGACCAGGCCGGGGAGAATGCCCAGCACGCCGCCCTCGGCGCAGCTGGGAACCAGGCCCGGCGGCGGTGGCTCGGGATACAGGCAGCGGTAGCAGGGACCGGCCACGGTGGCAAAGACACTTGCCTGGCCTTCGAAGCGGAAGATTGAGCCGTAGACGTTGGGCTTGCCCAGCAGCACGCAGGCATCGTTGACCAGATACCGGGTGGGGAAGTTGTCGGTGCCGTCGGCCACGATGTCGTAGTCCTTCATGATATCGAGGGCGTTGGCGCTGGTGAGCATGGTCTCGTGCTTGATGATCTTGATGGCTGGATTGAGGGCGGACAGCTTCTCCTCGGCGGAGTCGATCTTCTTGCGGCCAATGTCTTTGGTGGAGTGAATGATCTGGCGCTGCAGGTTGCTCGAGTCCACGACATCGAAGTCAACTAAACCGAGAGTCCCGATGCCGGCCGCGGTCAGGTAGAGGGCGAGTGGTGAGCCCAGCCCGCCGGTGCCGACGCAGAGAACCCGGGCGGCCTTGAGGCGTCGCTGGCCCTCCATGCCCACCTCGGGCAGGATCAGGTGGCGTGAGTAGCGGGAGAGGTCGTCGGTGGTGAGCTCGGGCAGGGTGGCTTCGGTGATGGTCGGCATAGGTTCCAATTCTCTTTCGTGCGATTTGGTGGTGCAGAATCTTGTTCCGCAAAATCCCGCTTGTTGGGGTCCGTGCTTTCCCAGGTCTCAGAAGCGAGACCTGGGGCACCCATTGTCTTACGGAGGTCAAGCAGCCAGAGGTCGAGCTGCCTCCGAGCCAAGGCGCCGCAGGCGCGTACGCCTGGACGGCGAGTCCCCCCCGGCAATCGAGGGGATGATGGAGAGCGTGTCGGCGGCTGTGACGGGCGTGGCCTCCTTGGCGGGAAGGTAGCGTACGTCTTCGTCGTTCAAATACAGGTTAACAAAAGCGCGCACCTTGCCCTCGGACGTGAACAGATGCTTGCGCAGGTGGGGGTGGGCCTGGGTCAGGGCTTCGAGGGCTTGGGCGACGGTGACTGCGTCCACTGCGACGGCGTCGTGGCCGGCGGCGAAGGGGCGCAGCGGAGTGGGAATGAAGATGGTCATGTGCAGGGTTCCTTGCCTCAAAAGGTTGGATTCGGTTGGAGCGTGGTTCGATGCGGGGAAGGACAGGTGGGAAGTCAACAACTGCCTCTAGGATGACGGCTCGGTGTGGAGGGGTCGTCGACTAGGAGGGTTTGCAGCTCGAAGCGCTTTTCTTCCTCGCTGACGCCGGCTAGCAGGAATGAGTTGGTTACCGCAGCCTTGCCTTGGGCGACCTCCGTGATGACGTAGCAGCAGCCCAGCCAGTGGGCTTCGGCAAAGTCAGTCGTGGACCACTGCGCCGGATGGTCGGGATGGGAGTGATAAAAGCCGGCGATGCCCAGGCCTTGGCGACGGGCATCGCGCTCGATCTTGACCAGCTCGAGCGGGGATATCTGGTATCGGTTATGCGCGGAGTCGGTGCGGGTGTTGCCGGCGGGTACCGCGAATTCGATCTTCCAACCGTCGGCCGTGCCGAGCCCGAGCAGAGCGCCGCAGCACTCGTTGGGGTAAGTCTGCTCGCCGTGGGCGCGGATCTGGTCGTAAAGCGCGCGGGTTAAATGGAGTATGCCCATCCCTCCTCCTTCCAAAAACGTTCCGAAAGGTATTTTTCGCCATTGTCGGGAAGCACGGTGACGATCACGGCCGTGCGGCCGGCGGCTGCTTCTTCCTGAGCAATCTTGAGGCAGGCGACGACGGCGGCGGCGGCGGAGATGCCGACCAGCAGACCCTCTTCGCGCGCGAGGCGGCGGGCCATCGCGTAGGCGGCTTCGGTTTCGATCTCGAGGGCGCGGTCGGCCAGGTGGGGGTTGTAGATGGCCGGAACAAGGGATGTGGCCATGTGCTTGAGGCCCTCGAGTCCGTGGAAGGGCGAGTCGGGCTGGAAGCTGACGGCCTGAATGGCGGGGTTGAACTCTTTGAGGCGGCGAGTCGAGCCCACGAAGGTACCGCTGGTGCCCAGGCCGGCGACGAAGTGAGTGACGCGGCCAGCGGTCTGCTGCCAGATTTCCAGGCCGGTTGAGCGGTAGTGGGCCAGCCAGTTGGCGTCGTTCGAGTATTGATCCATGTAGCAAAAGCGTCCCGGCTCGTTGCCGGCCAGTTCGCTGGCCCGCCGGATTGCGCCGTCGGAGCCCTTGTCGGGGTCGGTCCAGTCAATATGGGCGCCAAAGGCGTCGAGAATGCGCTTGCGCTCCGGGCTGACGTTGGCGGGCATGGCCAGGTGGACGGGAAACCCCAGCGCCGCGCCGAGCATGGCGAAGGCGATGCCGGTGTTGCCGCTGGTGGCGTCGAGTAGTGTCTTGCCGGGCGCCAGCAGGCCGCGGGTGCGGGCATCGGCCACCATGGAGGCCGCGGCGCGGTCTTTCACACTGCCGCCAGGATTGGCCCACTCTGCCTTGGCGAGGAGGGTGACGCCTTCGAATCCGCGTGCCATCTGCTCCAGCCGGACCAGCGGCGTGGAGCCGATGCGCTCGGGAATCGAGGAGCCGGGTTGGGAGGGGGCGGGGTTCATTTCCTGGCAAGATTGCAGCGGGCGCTCCGGTTGTGCGAGATTTGGGTAGGCGAGCTTGGCGCCGGCGTTCGAATCTGCCGATGCGTCTAGAAACATCCTCGCAGACTGGAAGACGACGATGGCAAGAAAATCTCGCAATCCTAACTTTGATCAGACGCTGGAGATCCTGCGCGCACATTCTTTTTGTGTTGCGCCCTTTGCCGGAGTTGCAGAGGGTGTGCTGGTAACCAAATACGGGGCGGGCGCGGTGCTGGTGCCCGGCCAGGGCGTGCCGGTGGCGCTTTGGGAGCGTCCGGGAGCAGTTTTTGGCGGGGAGGTAGCCCGGCTGCTGGACCGCGGCTACCAGAAGTTCTTAAAGACTTCAAAATACGAGCTGCCCGCGACGGTGACGCAACTGCAGGCGATCCATGCATTCAGCGAGGAGTTGAGTCAGCTGACGGGTTCAATCAGCCTGTACAACGAAGGCCTGGGGACGACGAGCGACGTGTATGAATACGACCGTCTGAAGGGCCGCGAAGCCGCGGAAACTGCTCCGGTGCAGCCTTGGCAGCTGGCCGAAGGGCACTGATTTCAGGAGGATGGCGCAGTGGCGGAGCCGGCTGTCCTGATGGCGAAGCGCGAACGGCGGGTGCATGTGCGCCACGCGGTGGACTCCCTGGCTCGCATTGACCTGGTTCGCTGCGGATTGAAGCTGAGCGGCCGCATTCTGGACCTGAGCCCGGAGGGGTGCCGCCTTCGCTGCGACGACCCTTACACATTGGGAATTTATACGCGGATCGAGGTGGAGTTTCAGCTCGAGGGGTTTCCGCTTCGCCTGGTCGGTGTGGTCCAGGCGATTCATGACCTGCATACGGTGGGAATCCGGTTTCTGGATATCAGCGCGCGGAAGCGGGAGCAGCTGGCGCGGCTGATGACGGAGATCGAGGAAGTGGAGCGGATGGAGGCGACGGGCTGTTTGCCCGAGCCTTCGGGCCCGGTCGGGCCCTAGGGTTTGGATGGGGACGGATGCGCGCGGGGTTACAGGCCGCGGCGTCCGCTGATCAGGTTGAAGATGAGCACCACGACGGCGATGACGATGAGGATGTGAATAAGGCCGCCGCCGATGTGCAGGGTGAAGCCGAGCAGCCAGAGGATGACGAGCACAACAAAGATTGTCCAGAGCATGCGTTCTCTCCTGTTGAGGTAAGCCGGCGGGCTCCCAGGTCCCAGCGCGCGCGACCCGGGGCCCCCGGCTTTGATGCATTCGAAGCCTAGTTGGAGGCGATGGCCTGGGCCTTGGCATTGCCCACGGCAGCCAGGAATGACTCCGCGGACGCCGGGACGGCTTCGCGGCCCTCGAGGATGCGGCGGGTGGAAACGTCATGGCCGTAGGTGGCTTCGGTGGAATCGTCGTCGCGGCGAATGGCAGCGCCGCTGAGGGTGAGTCCGGCAAAAAGCCCGTTGGCGCGCGAGTAGGTGAGCACTTCGGTGTTCAGCTTCCAGTCGGTGTCGGCCGAAGCATGACGGCCAACCGGGCCGGCTGCTGCCGAGGCGTCGGCGCCCAGCTCAAAGTTGCTGTTGATCAGGTGCTTCATCCCGTCTTCGTTCTGGATGACCATGACCAGATCGACGCCTTCGATGCCGATCTGGAGGCCCCAGCTTCCGCCGGTGATGGTGAAGAACGCCGGAGCGCTCCAGCCATTGGCGGTGCGGCAGGTGGCAACGCCGCGGCCGTTCTCTGCGCCGAAGATGAATCCACCCTTGAGCATGTGAGGAACAACGGCGATGCACTTGGCGTGTTCCAGAACCTCTTCAGGGATGCCCCTGTCGGGCGCGGACATGATTTCGTGGATGACGCGGCCGGCGTGATCGAGCCGGTCGTTGGTTGCTTCGCGATTGGAACCGGCCCAGGCGAAGCTGGTCATGCTGAGCACTGCCACTAACGTCATAAGCTTTTTCATGTAAATCTCCAGTTTTCTACCTATGCGCGGCGTCGGTTGCTCTACGCGAGTTGGGGTCACACAAGGTAGTTCCCACGTTAGGCAGGTTCGCTGGCAGAGTCTGAGCAATAGGGATCAAGCCAGCCGCTGGGCGACTTGGATGGACTCTTCAGGCCCGCTCGCGGGGGCAATGGTCTTTGCAGGCAAGGGTTTGATGGGTAGAAGAAGGGGCATTGCCTGGGATGAGGCGGGATTCCGTCGGTCGGGGCACTTGAAATATTTCTGAGAAAGTGAGCAAAATTGAACAGATTGCACCACCCATTGGGTGGAAATCTGAGCGACAGTGCTGCAAGGAGTATGCAGCGGACCGGGCCCCAGGTGTTCGCCTGCGCGTGGAGCACAGGGCAGACAAGCCTACGAGCCCCCTTTCGATGATTCTTTGTCATCGGTGCAACGCACGATTTGACCAGAAGGCGACGCGGCCTCGAGTTCTTTCCGAGGGGTTCCGCACCGAGACTTGCGGCCGGAAGGGCACAATCCGATGCTTGAGCCTTACAAGCCAACGTTCGACGCCGCGGCCTTTCTGGCCAGTGCGGGGCTGGGACGCAGAATCGTGCAGATCGCGCCCAGGCAGCCATTCTTTTCCCAGGGCGATCCGGCCGATTCGGTCTTCTATCTGCAGAAGGGCCGGGCCAAGCTGACAATGGTGTCGCAGGCGGGCAAAGAAGCGACCATCACGCTGATTACGCCGGGCGAGTTTGTGGGCGAGGGCGCTCTGGCGTCTGTGGCCGGCATTCGCCTGTCGACGGCCACGGCCATTACCGCCTGCACCGCGCTGAAGATCGGGCGCGAAGAGATGATCCGCGTGATGCATGAGGAGCATGCGTTTTCCGACATGTTCCTGAAGTTTCTGCTGGAGCGGAGCATGCGCATCCAGGCGGACCTGGTGGATCAGTTGTTCAATTCCAGCGAAAAGCGGCTGGCGCGGATTCTGCTGCTGATGGCGGAGTTTGGCAAACCGGGGGAACCGGCACAGTTCCTGCCCAAGATTTCGCAGGAGACGCTGGCGGAGATGATCGGCACCACCCGGTCGCGCGTGAGCTTCTTCATGAACCGTTTTCGCAAGTTGGGATTCATTGAATACAACGGGCGCATCCAGGTTCACAAGTCGCTGCTGAACGTGGTTCTGCACGATCATCTGCCAGGCAACGACTCGGAGACTCCGGGGATCGAGGGCGTTTGAGCCACGGCGACTGGAGCCCGCGAAGCGCCGATGACGGCTCTGTTCGAAATTGAACAGCGGGCAATTTCCCACAATGACATACTCACTCCAATTCCCAGATTCGAGCGAATGGTGGGGTGAGAGATGCAAGAGACCCAGGCAAGCCTTCTGATAGTCGACGATGAGCGTTCCATTCGAATGTCGTTGTCGTACGTGTTCGCGGAGATCGGCTACCGGGTGCGAACGGCCGAGGATGGCTTCTCTGCGCTGGTTGAAATCAGCAAGGATGAGCCAGAGATTCTTCTTTCCGACCTGAACATGCCGGGCATGTCCGGCTTTGCGTTGCTCGCGGAAGTGCGGCGGCGGTTTCCAGCCATCCGAACGATCGCCATGAGCGGCGCCTTCAGTGGCGACGAAGTGCCTTCCGGCGTTGCCGCCGATAAATTTTATGAAAAGGGAAGCAGCGTGGGCGCGCTGCTGCGGATGTTGCAGAATCTTCCCTATCGCGATCGCGTGTTTGCCGGCCATGCGGCCGGTTTGACGCCCGCGTGGGTGGAACGCGAAGGACACTCCCATACGGGAAAGACGGAGGTTGCGGTCTTGTGTCCGCAGTGCAAGCGTACGTTTTCCCAGCTGCCGCGAGACGGGGCTTCCCAGGTGCTTGAGACTGCCTGCATTCCTTGCCGCAGCCTGATTCCGTTTGCGGTGACCGGGGCGGGCGGGCAGGCCTCGGCGGCTTTATTTCAAGAGAGACAAGCTTGCGGTTCTTTCGCGAGCGGCGGCGCCGAGAGACTCAATTCCTGAAAAGAAAAAAGAAAGAGCTACGATCATGTGCACGATTGTTGAATCGAATGTGCTGTTGCGCGCGCAGTCCGAATTGCCAGCCGGCTTCAAGATGGCCACGGATGAATTTCGCGAGGGGTGGAACCGGATTCGCGCCGGAGGGAAGCAGCGGCTGGAGAAGAAGGTGCAGACGAAGGGATGGAACTTCATTCGGATTGCCGATGGGGCTCTGCGCAGCGGGGTGGGCGAGACGTCGCAGGAGGCAATCGCGAGCGCGCTCAAGCTCGCGCTCCGGCGCGTCGGCGCTCTGTCCAATGCGGTGGAGGTGGAGCGGATCGAGCTAACGCAGTATCCATGGTTTTTTCTGGCCAGGGTGAGCGTGAGCCCCTACCGGATTCAGCAAGGCGAGACGCTGTCAGTTTCGGACGAGGAGGCGGCGATGCCCAGGATGGTGCGAAAGAGGAGATTGTCGCCTCAGGCAGACGCGTTGTTCCCGCAGTTTGGCTGTGCGATGCCGATGCTGAAAGAGATGCTGCTTGCGGCTCGTGGTGCAGAAGCAGGTGCGCAATGACCCTTGCGGAAATGGCGGTTACGCTGATGCTGTTTTCATTGCGCACGGCGTGGGTTCAGCGCACTGTGGACTTGAGCCGCGCCCGCTCACGCTGCAGCTCGCGATAAAGATCGCTCTTAGATTGGCCCAGTTCGCGGGCAGCGCGCTTGAGGGCTTCCTTCTCGTCGATGCCCAGTTCGTTTTGCAAGCGGGCGACACGGACGGAGATTTTTTCAGAGCTGGATGAGGCCTCACCGGCCTGGGCGCGCGCCTTGGGCAGAGCTTCAACGAGCAGCGTAATTTCGCCGCGGATCCGGTCGCGGGCGGCAAGCTCGCGGCGGGCTGCGGAGACGGTCGAGCGCAGGAACTCTTCGTGGATTTTGGTGAGCTCGCGGGCCACGGCGATGCGCAGATCGGGACCCCAGACCGATTCAAGATCGGCCAGCGTCTCCAGGATGCGGTGCGGAGCTTCGTAAAAAACCAGGGTGCGGGCGGTCTCCGATTTCTGGACTTCTTCGGCGAGAGATTCCAGGCGGTTCAAGCGGGCTCCGGCCTTCTCCGGCAAAAATCCAATGAAGTGAAATTCGGCGGTGGGCAGGCCTGAGGCGATAAGTGCGCTGAGAGCGGCGTTGGCGCCGGGAATGGGGATGACAGGGATGCTTGCGGCGATGGCTTCGGCGGCGAGCCAGGCGCCGGGGTCGCTGATGCCGGGCATGCCGGCGTCGGAGACCAGGGCGATGCGGGCGCCGGCCCGGAGAGCTTCCATCAACTCCGCGGCACGGGCGCGCTCGTTGTGCTGGTGGCAGCTGACGGTGGGCGTGGCGATCTCGAAGTGGTTGAGCAGCTTTTGCGTCTGGCGGGTGTCTTCGCAGGCGATGCGATCGGCGTGGCGGAGAACGTCGAGGGCGCGCAGGGTAATGTCGCCCAGGTTGCCGATGGGCGTTGCGACGAGGTAGAGGCCGGGAGCGAGCGGTTTGTCGGAGCCGGCTTCCGTGGGCGGGGTCAGTCGGCCGCCTCTTCGCGCTCCAGGCGGCGCTGCTCAGCGAGCAGAGACATGGAACTCATGAGGTTCTGCACGCTCACGATGCCCACCACGCGGCCGCTTTCGGCAACAGGAATGAGCGCCAGGCCGTGTCCGGCGGTGAGGCGGCGGATGGTGGTGCCCAGCGTGTCCTCGGGGCGGGCCACCTGAAAGGCGCGGGACATGACCGACTGGATGTAGCCGTTGCCGTCGTTGCGCAGGGCGTCGACGATGCGCTGGCGGGAGACGATGCCGACCAGTTGCGGGCCGCGGACGACGGGAAAATCCTCTTGCAGGGAATGCACGCAGCGGACCAGGGCGTCGGCCAGAGTGTCGGAGGGCGAGAGCGTGGCGAAGTCGGTGAGCATCACTTCCCTCATGCGGACGGTGTCGACCACGGTTTGGAAGAAGACGCCCTGGTCCTCGATCTGCGCGCCGATCATGATAAAGAATCCGGCGATGATGAGCCAGTAATTGTGCAGGGCCATGCCGCCGATCATGGCCACCAGGGCCAGCACCTGGCCGATGCCGGTGGCGGCGCGGCCGGTGGGCGCAAAGCCGTGCTTGCGGGCAAAGCTGCCGCGGATGAGGCGGCCCATGTCAAGAGGATAGGCGGGCACCAGGTGCACCAGCGCCAGGCCCACCTGCAGCCAGACCATGCTGCGCAGCAGGTAAGCAGCGGTGATGAACGGCTGGGTGAAGAGGTGAATATCGCCGCCTGCTCCGACGAAGGTGGCGGCCAGCACCAATGCGGTGGCAAAGTTGGCGATTGGGCCGGTGAAGGTGAGATAGAACTGCGCGCTTCCCTTGCCCGCGCCTTCCTGGCTTTCGGGATCGGCGTAGGCAAAGAGGCCGCCGATGGGCAGCAGCAGGATCGCGCGCAGGCGCAGGCCCAGCCACGCGGCCACGATGAGACGAGCGGTCTCTCGGACCAGCACCGCGGCAGCCAGCACCAGGAACAGGGCGAAGCCGCGGCCTAAGCTGCAGCCGTCCGCAGCGCCGAGCGCCAGGCAGACCAGAGCAAGCAGCGGGAAGAAGGCGTGGACGCGCATTTCAACGCCCATCCAACGGCCCAGCGGAATTGACCAGCCTCGCATGTCTCGATTGTATCGGGCCGGAGCGCGCTATGCTGAACTCGGATGCGCATCATTGCCGGAACATTCCGATCTCGAACGCTGGTGGCTCCCGCGGGCCTGGCCACACGGCCCACCAGCGACCGCCTGCGCGAGACGCTATTCAACGTGCTTGCCCCGCGGATCGGGGGCGCTCATTTTCTTGATTTGTATGCCGGTTCGGGCGCAGTGGGCATCGAAGCATTGAGCCGGGGCGCGGCGCAGGTGGAGTTTGTGGAGCGGGCCGAGCCGGCCTTGTGTGGGCTGCGGGCAAACCTGGCCAGGCTGGGCGTGGCCAGGATAGGCGCGACGGGAGGCTTCCGTATTCATGGTGCGGGCGTGAGCGCGGTGTTGCGCAAGATAAAGCCGGCAGTGGGGTTTGACGTGGTGTTTCTCGATCCGCCTTACGATGGATCGCAAGAGTATGCGGCGACGCTGGGGTTGCTGGGCGGGGATGCGAGGTCCTTGTTGGCGGATGGCGCGGTGGTGATTGCCGAGCATCGCAAGAAAGAGCGGCTCGAAGAGCGGTACGGAGAATTGGGGCGGACGCGGCTGCTGGAGCAGGGCGATGCGGCGTTGAGTTTTTATGCGGTCGGCGCGACGGGATAGGGGACGGATGAAATTGGCGACGCGGGGAAGGTTTTTGCTGGTTGCGGCTGCGATTCTTGCGGCGGGACTGCAGGCGCAGACGATTGCGCCCTGGCAGATTGGGCCATTTACGCGGCCAGAGAGCGGCAATCCGGTGATTGCCCCGCTGCCTGCGGCGACATTTATCGACCCGATCCTGAAGGCGCCGGCGCACTGGGAGGCGCTGCACACGTTCAATCCGGCGGCGATTGTGCGGGATGGAAAAATCTTCGTCTTGTACCGTGCGGAAGACGACTCCGGGGCGATGGCGATTGGGGGACATACGTCGCGGCTGGGCCTGGCGGAGAGCGCGGATGGGATTCACTTCACACGTCGCGGCGAGCCGGTGTTCTTTCCAGCCAAGGACAAGCAGCAGATGCGCGAGTGGCCGGGCGGCGTGGAGGATCCGCGTCTCGTGGAGCGCGAAGATGGGACGTATGTGCTGACCTATACGCAGTGGAACCGCGAGACATTTTCCGTGGGCATTGCGACCTCGCGCGACCTGACGCAGTGGACCAAACACGGGCCGGCGTTTCTGACGGCGGCGGGCGGCAAGTATGCCAGGCTGAAGTACAAGTCGGCGGGGATTGTGACCCGGTTGGACGCGGATAAAGGACGGCTGATCGCGGCGAAGATCGACGGGAAGTACTGGATGTACTGGGGCGAGGGCGCGATTCGCCTGGCGACTTCTTCGGACCTGATTCACTGGAGCCCGATTGAAGATGCGGCTGGTGCTCCGATTCAGTTGTTGCGGCCGCGGGCGGGGCACTTTGACAGCAGCTTTCCTGAGACCGGACCACCTCCTGTCGAGACCGATGCGGGGATTGTTGTCTTGTACAACGGCAAGAACGCGGTCGACGGCGGCGACGCGCAGCTTGGACCCGATGTATACGGGATGGGCGAGGCGCTGTTCGATGGGAAGGCCCCGGCACATCTGCTGGCGCAGGCGGAACAGCCGGAGTTGAAGCCGGAGATGCCGTATGAGAAGACCGGGCAATATGCGGCGGGAACGACGTTTGCCGAGGGGCTGGTGTACTTCCATGGCCAGTGGTTTCTCTACTACGGCTGCGCGGACTCGCTGGTAGGGGTGGTGACGGCGCCTGGGACTCCGTGACCCGCTGCCGGAATGCTTTGCGCGGCGCCCGTTTTCTATGGAGCGCTGACATGATCGCCTCAGCTCTTGAAGAGTGGAAATGCCGTGATGCGGAGCTTTGCTGCGGCGTAGGGAATGAGGGCGATGGTCTCTTCCGGCTGATCACAGGCCACGGGGGACTGCGGCAAGGGATTGGCGACACCGTCTTCCGCGCGCCAGTCGGTGAGCTTGCGGGCTTTCACGCTGAGGCGCACCGGAGAGTGGGCGCGTGAGAACGGGGCTTCGCCGAGCGCGCTTTCGGTGACGGCGATGGATTTCTCAGCAGCGGTGGGGGCGAGGTCCAGGGCGTAGTTCCATTGCGTGGTGGGGAAGACCTGCCAGTCGGCGGTCATGCCGCGGTCGCGGAGCTTGACCCAGCTTTCGCCGATCGGGAAAGAGAAGACAAGCGGGCCGCGCTCCAGGGCTACCGATTCATGGAACCAGCGGGAGACGCGCGGAGCCATCGGGAAAACGATCTCCACGCGATCGCCAGCCTTCCAGGTGCGCTCAATGCGGGCCCAGGTTTGTTCAGGTGGATCGGGCCAGCGCTTGCCGTTGACGGTCAATTTGATTCCGGCGGCTGCCCAGGCGGGGATGCGGAACTGCAGCGGAAAGCTGAGCGGCGCGGCTGGATTGATGGTGAAGCGGACGGTGTCACGAAAAGGATAAGTGGTCTCCTCGACGATGTGAACTGGCGTATCGCGGATGAGCGTGTGGACTTCGCAGGGGGCATAGACGGCGGCCACCAGGCCGTCGTTGCGGGTTGAATCCGGATCACCGGAGAGCAAGAACAGGCTGGAGGCGAACTTGGGCCAGCCCTGGTGGAAGTTGGCCGTGCAGCAGCCGAAGTTGGGCTCCAATCCGAAGAGGTTGGACTCGGGGCCGTCGGTGACCCAAGGCTTGTGGTGCAGGCTGCACTCCACCTGGTTGGGTTCCTGGTTGTATTGATGGGCCCACATGTCGTCGGTGAGCGTTCCGGGCAGGGCATTGAAGGCCAGGCGCTCCAGGCGGTCGCCAAGCGAGGCATCGCCGGTGATGGCCAAGGAGCGCTCCAAGGAAAACATGTATTCAACGACCGTGCAGAGCTCCGAGCCTTGCGATGGATCGGGCCCGGCGAGGTGCTCGTCGCAGGAGAACATGCCGTTGGGCAGGCCGTGATATCTGTCGAGCTCTGCGATCATTTTGAGCACCGCGGAGCGGTCGGTAGCCGAGCCGGAGACGAGCGACCAGACCGGGCCGGTCTTGATGGCCTGGCCGTTGTTGACGCCATGCGTGGCCAGGGCCAGGTCCTTCAGGCCGTCGCCGTCTTTGAGTTTGAGATACTCCTCGGTGACGCGCTGGGTGTATTGGAAATGGTCGTACTGGGCCATCCAGTCGTAGCCCTGCTGGCGCAGCAGGCGGGCCAGGTCCAGCAGATAAGCCGAACCGGTGCGGTTGTAGAGCCATACGACGCTCAGTAATTCATCCTGCCAGCGGAATTTGCCCCAGTCGCGCAGGGGCCGTCGGGGCAGCTCGGCGAACTGATAACGGAAGTACTTGTCCATGAACGGAATGACGCGCGGGTCGGCGGTGAACTCATGGTACTGGGTGAGGACCTTGAGCATGACGATGCGCGGCCACCAGTCGTCGTTCGAGGCTGGGCCGATCATGCCGTTGGGCTGCTGATGGTCGAGGGTCCAGTCGAGGGTGCGTTGGGCCTTGGCTTTGAGATGCGCATCATCGAGCAGCCAGGCCAACGGCAGCAGGCCGTCGAGGTAGTAGGGGCCACGCTCCCAGGATTCGCCATTGCCGCCCAGCCAGCCGCTGTTCGGGCCCACGTCGGGCCAGGTCTCGTCCAGGTGGCCGGAGAGCCCGCCGGCCTGAATTTGAAGCTGGGCGCGTAGCCATCCGGCAGGGCGGATGGAGCCTTGCGGCAGCAGGTGGAATGCGCCGGCGGTGTGCGGAGCCCGGTCTTTGACCACAGGTGCGGCGGGTGTGGACGAGGCCGCAAGGACCGGAACAGGGGAGTCGAGGAGAAGGCGGCTGGCAGGCATTGCGGAGGCCAGGCCGGCGAGGCCGATGGTGTTGAGAAACTCGCGTCGAGAAGAAGAGTTGCGAGAAATCGATGTCATGTTTAACTCCCTAAAAGAACCGGGGATCATGGTAGCCGTAGGCACGCTGTTCTGGATACAGAACGGCGACGGCGCGCTGGATTGCACGGCGTTTGCAAGAGCAGGAGCGTGGATTAGGGCATTTTCGCTCGAACTGTTTACTGTTCGTCCAGGCTTCTGTGCTCTCCCACCCATTGTGCAAAGGACGCACAACGGACGGGGCACGGTGGATTCTGTTAACACTTGAGTTGAAAATGCTCTAGTGGGCGAGGGCGGGAAGGCCGACGCCGACGAATTCGACTGTAACGACGGTGATATCGTCGGTCTGGCCGAAGAGGCGCGCGGCCTCGGCAAGGTCTGCGGCCGGCTGCAGGCTGAGACTCCGCGTGCGCTCGAATCCGAACAGGTCAGCTGATTTGGACGGGGACTTGGATGAGGATTTTGGCTGCGCCTCCACCACGCCGTCGGAGACGAAGGTGAGCCGGTCTCCGGGCTTGAGCTGTATGGTGGCGCACTCGTATTCCGCATCGGGGAGAAGGCCAAGCGGGAGCGAGCCGGGAAGCTCGACATCCTCGCCATTGAGATACGGCGGGATGTGGCCGGCGTTGGCCAGGGTAAGCAGGCCGCCGGCGGTGATATGCGCGGCCAGGCAGGTGGTAAAGCCGCCGTGAGCGCGGCCCATCAGGCGGTCATTGAGCGAGCGGAGCATGGCGGCGGGGTCGGTGTCGTGGGAGGCCTGGGCGCGGATGGCGCCCACCAGCACGGAGACCAGCATGGCGGCGGGCAGTCCCTTGCCGCTAACGTCGCCCACCACGATCAACATGCCGCAGCGGCCGTCGGTGATCTGCTGGAAAAAGTCGCCGCCCACCTGCTCGGCCGGCTGGTAGATGCACTCGACGCGGAAGCCCGGGCACTGGTCCTGCTGGTCGGGCAAGAGCACCTGCTGGATCTGGCGGGCGGCCTCGTACTCGCCGGCCAGCCACACCTCGCGGCGGCGGGCGCGGGTGAAACGCAGGATGAGAAACACGCACATGGCCAGCAGGAAGAAGAGATGAAGCAAAATGCCTGGGTGCATGGTGAAGGGCGGAAGCGAGAGCGGAACATCGAGGATGCGCGGGGCGCGGCTCCAGCCCACCTGGGCCAGCACAATGGCCACGTTGTCGGCCACGTAAAAGCCCACATCGAGCAGCGTGGGGATGAGCAGCAACCGGGCGTCCAGATTGCCGGCCAGGGCGCGCTTGCCCAGTAGCCAGAAGATCCAGATGCAGGCGGGCAGCAGCAGCAGCAGCTGGACAATGGCGCCGGCGCCCACCGAGGCCCAGCCCGGCCAGTAGAAGACGGCCGGAAACGGGCTTAGAACCACCAAAACGAGATAGGCGCGAGCCGTTGGGCGAGGCAGCGCATTGAGCACCTTGGCGAAGAAGCAGAAGGCCGCGAAGATGTTCATGGCCACCAGAATCCCGTCGAAAAGATCGAAGACGGGAATGGGCGGGAACGCGTAGATCTCCTTGGAGACGCTGAGGGCGCTGTCGGCCGCCTGGGCCAGCAGCATCAGCGCGAACCACAGGTACTCGCGCTCGGCTTTGCGGATGATGAACAGGCACAGGATGGCCAGGCCTACCAGCCCGGCGGTGATCGAGTAGGCATAGTAGTCGACGAAGCGGACGTTGCGCGCCACCTGCTCGTGGGACGCTTCCAGCTCGACCAGCGAGCGGCTGCCGGCAAGGTTGCCGCCGCTGAACGGGCCGCCGCCCATGTAACCGGCCCAGATAGGCGAGTGCCACACGCGGACGGCAACGTGGACGGTGTGCGGGGTCGAGCTTCCGGCCTGCGTGAGGGCAAACATCTGGTGGCTGAAGCGGGTGTTGGGAGCGATGGTGGGCGGCATCCGCCCGGACTGGCCCACCAGCCGGCCGTCGACGAACACCTGAAACGAAGTGACGATGGGCGCCAGCATCAGCGCCGTGGGCTCGTCGCCGGCGGGGATGCGGACCGCGAACCGGTACCAGCCGTAGCCGCTCATGTCCGCATACCCCTGCTCGGACCAAGAGCGGTTGCTCGCAAGCAGGGGCCAGGCGGAGTCGTCAAAGCCGGGCTGGGACCAGAGGAATTTTTCGGAGCTGGACGAGCCCAGAGCGGGCACGGCGGGCGAGTCGCCGGGGTGGAAGCGCCACAGGCCGTCGAGCGAGACCAGCGGCTCGCGGTCCTGTCCCAGGTCGAAGGACTGGGCGGGCAGAACGGCGGCGCAGGCCAACGCCATAGTGGCCAGCGCCGTCAACCGTCGAAGAGCGGAACCAGGTCGGAGTGAGGAACCAGGAGGCATAGGCAGGGTGCCTGAGGCAATGCAGGCAAAGCGTGGTTTGATGCTAACGCAGCCGCTGCGGTTTCGGTAGCGGGAATTTGCGCGAGCAGCGTGTGGCGATTGCGTTTAGAGTGTTGTGCATGAAGATTTTGCGATTGGTTTTGGCGTGTAGCGCTGTGGCGCTGGCGATTGGCGGTCTGGTTGCGGCGCATGGGCAGGCGTCCGTTGTGGAACAGAGCGCAGCGCTACCGCAACTGGCGATCCTGGATACGGATATTGGGGACGACATCGACGATGCATTTGCGCTGGCGCTGGTGCTCAAGAGCCCGGAGCTGAAGCTGCTGGGGATTACGACGGCTTATGGGGACACAGATTTGCGGGCGCGGCTGGTAGAGCGGTATCTGCACGCAGTAGGGCGGGGTGAGATTCCGGTTCTGGCCGGAGTCCCCACACCGCATCGGTACGAGATGACGCAGAAAGCGTATGCGCAGCAATGGCCGCCGCGGAAGCCCTCCGACGGGGTGGCGTTTTTGCTGGATCGGATTCGCACCCATCCGGGCGAGATTACGCTGATCGCGATTGGGCCGCTCACCAATATTGAAGAAGCGATCAAGCGGGACCCCGCGGCGTTTCGCAAGCTGAAGCGGGTGGTGATGATGGGCGGCAGTGTGTATCGCGGCTACGACGGCCATGGCAGCGAAGGGAGGGCAGGCGAACGCCGTCCCCCGGATGCGGAGTGGAACATTGTGGGCGACCCGGCCGGAGCGCGGGCACTGCTGGCCAGCGGAGTGCCGGTGTTCATGATGCCGCTCGACTCGACCCAAATCCACCTCGAAACGAAAGAGCGCGAGGAGATATTTGCCCACGGCACGCCGGTCACCGACCAGGTAACGCTGCTCTATCACCAGTGGATGGCGGGCAGTGGCGGAAACGGGGCGCCCACGCTGTTTGACCCGGTGGCGGTGACGTACGCCATTCGCCCCGATCTTTGCCCGGCTACGCCGCTGCGCCTGGAGGTGGACGACAAGGGGTTCACACGGCCGGTTGCGGGAGCGCCGAATGCGCAGGTTTGCCTGAAGTCGGATGAGAAGGGGTTCCTGGAGTTGCTGCTGGGCCGGCTCACCGGGGATGAGGGGCGCTGAGGCGGCGTCGAGTGGGATCGGAGCCGGCCGTTGAGTTGATTCTGCCGGAGAGACTTCTGTCGAAGCGAGGTAAACGAGACTGTGTGCGCCGGGTCACAGGCAACTCCATTGACAGCAGGCGAAAGTAGGATAAAAATGGCGGGTCGAGACAATTCGAACTGTTTTGAACGGCGTAGGGAGGGAAAGTGAAAAACTCGTTGAAAGTATTGGGCGTTGCGGCGCTATTGGGCGCAGGGATGCTGATCACCAGCTGCAAATCGGCCCCGGAGCTGAGCGCGGCGAACGCGCAGGCGCTGATCCAGGCCAAGTACGATGCCAGCCCGGCGGTGGGCGCGGCGATCACGGTGGACGACCTGGGCATGCGGGAGGGTGTGACGGCCAAGTATTGGGACCGGTCGAAGGCATATCCGAACAAGTTCTGGGCCGACTTCAAGCTGACGCCCGATGGCAAAAAGGTGGTCACAGCCGCCGGCGGCGGCGATGAGATCCAGTGGCGTCCGCAGAGCCCGGATGACAAGACCTTCACCGTGGTGGTGACCGCGGTTGCGACCAACCACCTGAAGGCCAAGGACGTGCAGGACCCGCAGGACGAGGTAGGCGGCACCAAGAGTGCGGTGTTCACCGAGGCGGTCAGTCTTGACGGGGTGCCGGGCCCGTTGCAGGATATTGCCCACAACCCAGGCAACAAGCTGAGCACCAAGAGGACGGCAACGTTTGCGGTGGATAGCGGGGCCTGGAAGCTCGAATCGATCAACTAGGCTTCGTAATACGCACTTGATCGGCGGAATTTCACAAAAATAGACCGGGGTGGGAGTCGAATGCGTTGACCCCACCCCGGTTTCTTGGTATTGTTAAAAGGTTCGGCAAGAGCGCGCCCGTCCGTGTGTCCTAACGGTGGGGGCGTAGGGACGGCCAGGCCGGGATCGATTGGCTTGGGCTGCGATCCAGGGGCAGGCGAGGTTGGCCTCCCAGACAGGTCCCCGGAGTGGCTCTCTTCTTGCGGAGGGCAGGGGCGATTCGCTACGGAGTCCGCGCGTTCTCCACCTTGGAGGGCTATGCGGACCGGAACCGCGAAACGGAGTTGGCTTTCTCGCAGAGGTTTGCGGCAAACGCACGATCACCGTCCCGGTTTTCGTCTGAGATTGGAACGAAGGCAGACGCGAAGCAGCAACTTGAGGGCGTTCTTGCGCTTCAACGGCTTTATGCCGTCCAGAGCGAGAGCAGCCCGAAGGGCTCTGCGCGCGGCTGGTGAACTTGAAGGCAGTTGGGCGTTTGCGTAAGGAGTTTTGGTTTGCCGACATTTAATCAATTGGTTCGCAAGGGGCGTACGGCCCCCCGTTACAAGACGGCGTCACCTGCCCTGCAGGCCTCGCCGCAGCGGCGCGGCGTTTGCACCCGCGTGTATACCCAAACCCCCAAGAAGCCGAACTCGGCGCTGCGCAAGGTTGCCCGCGTGCGGTTGACCAACGGGATCGAGGTCACCACCTACATTCCCGGCATCGGCCACAACCTGCAGGAGCACTCGATCGTGCTCATCCGCGGCGGCCGTGTGAAGGATCTGCCCGGTGTCCGCTACCACGTGGTGCGCGGAACGCTGGATTCGGTGGGCGTGGCCAACCGCAAGCAGAGCCGGTCCAAGTATGGCGCCAAGCGCGCCAAGGGCGGCGCGGCGCCAGCGAAGAAGAAGTAATGCAGGGATCAGGGGTCAGGGATCAGTAAAGCCCGACAACTGAAAACTGACCACTGACAACTGAATTTGGTTCCGGGGCGGATCACGAGAACCCGGACTAGGGCAGCAGAAGGCGCTTGAAGCGCGAAAGGTTTTGAGGAATATGCCAAGAAAAGGGCACATTGCGAAGCGGGAAGTGGCGCCCGACCCGGTCTACGGGTCCACGCTGGTCACCAAGTTTGTGAACTCGATGATGTGGGGCGGCAAGAAATCGACCGCGCAGGGCATCTTCTACCAGGCCATGAAGAACCTGGAAGAAAAGGGCGGCGGCGACGACGCGTTGAAGCTGTTCAAGAAGGCGGTCGAGAACTGCAAGCCGCTCTTGGAAGTGAAGACCCGCCGCGTGGGCGGCGCCAACTACCAGGTGCCGATCGAAGTGCTTCCCGACCGGCGCACCTCGCTGGCCATCCGCTGGCTGATTACCTTCGGCCGCAACCGCGGCGAAAAGGGCATGACCGACAAGCTGTCGAACGAGCTGCTGGACGCGGCCAACGGGCGCGGCGCGGCCATGAAGAAGAAGGAAGACGTGCACCGCATGGCCGAGGCCAACAAGGCCTTCGCGCATTATCGCTGGTAGCGCGTTTTAGGGACCAAGGGACCAGGGACTAGGGACTTCGGAACCTGGTCGGACACAAGGGAATTAACCGCGGGAAATCCCGCAAGGAAGAAACTGCCGTGGCTCGCACCATACCTCTGAATCGTTGCCGGAACATCGGAATCATGGCGCACATCGACGCCGGAAAGACGACAGCGACAGAGCGCATCCTGTTCTATACGGGCATCACGCACCGCATCGGCGAAGTGCATGAAGGCACCGCGACCATGGACTACATGGAGCAGGAGCAGGAGCGCGGCATCACGATTACTTCTGCTGCGACGACGTGCATGTGGAAAGACGTTCGCATCAACATCATCGACACCCCCGGTCACGTGGACTTTACCGCCGAGGTGGAGCGCTCGTTGCGCGTTCTGGACGGCGCGGTGGCGGTGTTCGATTCCGTCTCCGGCGTGCAGCCGCAGACCGAGACCGTGTGGCGGCAGGGCGACAAGTATCGCGTCCCGCGCATCTGCTTCGTGAACAAGATGGACAAGAACGGCGCGGACTTCGAGCACGTTCTCGAGACCATTCGTAAGCGCCTGGGCGCACGGCCCGTGGCCCTGCAGATTCCCATCGGCGCCGAGGCCGGCTTCAAGGGCGTCATCGACCTGATCGAGATGAAGGCGGTTCTCTGGCACGACGAGACCATGGGCGCCAAGTACGATGTCGAGGAGATTCCCGCCAATCTGCTGAAAAAGGCCGAGGCCTTCCGGCTGCAGCTGATCGAAGTAATCGCCGAGACCGACGATGTGCTGCTGGAGAAGTTCCTCGAAGGTGAAACGCCTTCGATCGCCGAGCTGAAGGCCGGCATCCGCCAGGCCACCATTGATCTCAAGGTCTTCCCGGTCATCTGCGGCTCGGCCTTCAAAAATAAAGGAGTCCAGACGCTGCTGGACGCGGTCGTGGATTATCTGCCCTCGCCGCTCGACAAACCTCCGGTCGAAGGGATTAATCCCCATCATCTGAACACGACCGAGATCCGCAAGCCGGACGACAACGAGCCGCTTTCCGCCCTGGCCTTCAAGGTGATCAACGATCCCTTTGGCAAGCTGTGTTTTGTGCGCGTCTACTCGGGGTCGCTCAAGACCGGCGACACGGTGTTGAATCCCCGCACCGGCAAGACCGACCGCATCGGCCGCCTGGTCAAGATGCACGCCAACAAGCGCGAAGACGTAACCGAGATTTTGACCGGCGACATCTGCGCCTGCGTGGGCCTCAAGGAACTGAAGACCGGCGACACGCTTTGCGATCCGCATCATCCCGTGGCTCTGGGCGCCATTACCTTCCCGGAGACCGTGATCTCGGTAGCCATCGAGCCCAAGACCAAGGCCGATCAGGAGAAGATGGGCCTTGCCCTGGCCCGGCTGGCCGACGAGGATCCCACCTTCAAGGTTCGCACCGACGAGGAATCCGGCCAGACGATCATCAGCGGCATGGGTGAGCTGCATCTGGAAATTCTGGTCGACCGCATGAAGCGCGAGTACAAGGTCGAGGCCAATGTGGGCGAGCCCAAGGTAGCCTTCCGCGAGACCATCCGCAAGACGGCCGAGGCCGAGGGCAAGTACATTCGCCAGACCGGCGGCTCGGGCAACTACGGCCATTGCAAGCTGCGCATCGAGCCCAACGTGCCGGGAGCGGGCTACGAGTTTATCAACGCCATCAAGAGCGGTTCGATCCCCAAGGAGTACATCAAGCCCATCGACCAGGGCGTGCAGGGCGCAATCGAGCTCGGCATTCTGGCCGGCTATCCGCTGGTGGACATCAAGGTGACCCTCTACGACGGCAGCTACCACGAAGTGGACTCGAACGAAATGGCCTTCAAGTTTGCCGGCTCGATCGCTTTCAAGGAAGCCGCGCGCAAGGCTTCGCCGGTACTGCTCGAACCGGTGATGGCCGTTGAAGTCACGGTCCCGGAAGAGCATATGGGCGTGATCATCGGCGACATCAACTCGCGCCGCGGACGCATCGAGCACGTGGGTCGCGTAGGCGGCTCGCAGGTGATCAAGGCCATCGTGCCGCTGAAAGAGATGTTTGGTTATGTGAACGACATTCGCTCGTCCACGCAGGGCAGGGCTTCGTATTCGATGCAGTTCGCGCGGTATGAAGAAGCGCCGCGCATGATCGCCGACGAGATCATCGGCCGGGCGCAGGGAAAGTAAAGTTGGCGTTGCGGCTTGCGAGTCAAGCCGAAACGCCGAGGAAAAGAATTGGGGCTGGAGCCGGATGGCCGGCGCCCCCAGGCAGCAACGGGCAGCACAAGCTACGAAAGGGATGCAGGGACTTTTATGGCGAAGGAAAAGTTTGATCGCAGCAAGCCGCACGTGAACGTGGGAACGATCGGGCACATCGATCACGGCAAGACGACGTTGACGGCGGCCATCACCAAGGTGTTGCAGAAGCATAATCCGAAGA